>Ga0310697_10005864_pt1 | contig 11796 bp, 8 predicted proteins | sample 172DNAGHGlowgp2_FD_203883 | JGI IMG/M metagenome (GOLD analysis project Ga0310697, IMG submission 203883) | Sheep rumen microbial communities from Palmerston North, Manawatu-Wanganui, New Zealand - 1728 DNA GHGlow gp2 (v2) (version 2) | ecosystem: Host-associated > Mammals > Digestive system >... | reverse complement strand
AGGATCGACGGCCGGGAAGCATGGACCAGGCTCATCGGAAGGCACAACGCCTACAACATCCTGGCCATCTACAGCGCCGCCATGGCTCTGGGAGCGGATCCCGAAGAGACCCTGGTCGCCATCAGCAAACTCGAGCCTGCAAAGGGCCGCCTGGAAGTGATGCGCGGTCCCAAGGGGCTTTCTGTCGTCATAGACTATGCCCACACACCCGATGCCATGGACAACGTTCTCAGGACCCTTAGGGAGATCGACCGCGGGAGGGAACTGATCTGCGTCTTCGGCTGCGGAGGCGACCGCGACCGCACGAAGCGTCCAGAAATGGCAAAGGTGGCTGAGGAATATTCAGACAGGATCTTCGTAACATCAGACAATTCCCGCACCGAGAGGACCGAGGACATCATGGACGAGATCAAAACCGGGTTCAGTCCAAAGGGCCTGGCCAAGACCATAAGCATTGCCGACCGCAAGGAAGCCATACGCACAGCCATAATGCTGGCCCCGGAAGGAGCAGTAATCCTTCTGGCCGGAAAGGGACACGAAACCTACCAGATCCTCGGAAAGGAGAAACATCATTTCGATGAAAGGGAAATCGTGTCGGAAATATTCAGATCGATAACAAACAATTGAAAACGCAAGAAAGATGATATACCACCTGTTCCAATACCTTGAGAAGTACGACATTCCCGGACAGCATCTGTTTGGGTACCTGTCCTTCAGGGCCATGCTGACCAGCGTCACAGCCATGCTGATCGCCTTCTTCATCGGAAGGAGAATCATCGGATGGCTCCAGCGCAAGCAGATCGGCGAGACGATACGTGACCTGGGGCTGGAAGGCCAGATGCAGAAGAAAGGGACTCCGACCATGGGCGGAATTATCATTATAATTTCGATCGTCGTCCCGGTACTGCTCTTTTGCGACCTGACCAATGTCTATACCCAGCTTCTGCTTTTCACCACCTTGTGGTGTGGAGCACTGGGATTCTCGGATGACTACATCAAGGTCTTCAAGCACAACAAGGAAGGTCTCCATCCTAAAGCCAAACTCGCGGCCCAGATGATTCTCGGACTCGTGATCGGAATGACCGTCTGGCTGAGCGACGACATCGTGGTCAGGGAAAAAGTTCCGGTAACGGCCGGAATAGCCAATGTCGTAGAGAAGGGCAACACCAGGTCCCTGAACGTCGACTCCGAAACCCTCGTCGCAGAAGACTCGGGATGGAAGATGGAAAACGTGGTGAAGAGCACTACGACCTCTATCCCGTTCGTCAAGAACCACGAGTTCGACTACAAATGGCTCTCTCCTTTCAAGGGGAAGTGGGGCTGGTACTGCAAATGGGGAATATATGTCCTGATGATCGTCCTGGTCATCACGGCCTGCTCCAACGGGACCAACCTGACGGACGGTATGGACGGGCTTGCCGCTGGCACCAGTGCCATTGTTGGAGTCGTACTGGGTGTCCTGGCATGGCTGGGAGGCAACCTGGTCAACTCCGACTACCTCAACATCATGTACATCCCGGGCAGCGGAGAGATCGCAGTCTTCATGTCAGCATTCGTGGGTGCGCTGATGGGGTTCCTATGGTACAATTCCTACCCGGCCCAGGTATTCATGGGTGACACCGGCAGTCTTACGATCGGTGGAATCATCGGAGTAGGCGCCGTCCTTATGAGAAAGGAACTCCTCCTCCCCGTACTCTGCGGAATCTTCTTCGTGGAATCCCTGTCCGTGATAATGCAGAGGTTTTATTTCAAGTACACAAAGAAAAAATACGGTGAAGGACGCAGGATCTTCAAGATGAGTCCCCTGCACCATCACTACCAGAAAGAAGGTATCCCGGCCCTTATCCAGAAGCCGGTACATGCAATTCCCGAGGCCAAGATAGTCGCAAGGTTCTGGCTGATCGGAATCATCCTCGCAGTGGCGACACTGGCACTGCTGAAGCTTAGATAGACATAAAAAAGACGCAAGAAAGACAAGAAAGATATGAGCAGGATTGTAGTTTTAGGTGGCGGAGAAAGCGGCGTCGGAGCTGCCGTACTCGCAAAAGTCAAAGGATTTGACGTGTTCCTTTCGGACAGCGGACAGATTGCCGGACATTTTGCCGACGACCTCCGGAAATGGGACATACCGTTTGAGCAGGGAGGGCACACTGAGGATCTCATTCTCGGCGCCGACGAGGTGATTAAGAGTCCCGGAATCCCCGGTAACGTGCCCATGGTGCGCAAACTCGAAGCCCAGGGCACCCCTATCGTGTCCGAAATAGAGTTCGCAGGACGTTATGACGACGCCAAGAAGATCTGCATCACCGGAAGCAACGGAAAGACTACTACCACTTCCCTGATTTACTATCTCCTGAAGAATGCAGGACTGAACGTAGGTCTCGGCGGCAACATAGGGAAAAGCTACGCATACCAGGTAGCTACCGAGCATTACGACTATTACGTATTGGAAATCAGCAGCTTCCAGCTTGACAACTGCTACGAGTTCCATCCGGACATCGCAATCATAACCAACATCACTCCCGACCATCTGGACCGCTACGACTACCAGCTGGAGAACTATGTCAGGTCGAAGTTCCGCATCACCAGGAACCTGCGTCCGGAGGACTGTTTCATCTTCGACTCAGACGACGAGATCACCATCGACCACCTCAACAAGATCATACTCAGCGCAAAGAGGCTTCCTTTCACCCAGAAAGGCGAGGTTGGGCAGGGTGCCTACCTGAAGGATGACAAGATCGTCGTAAAGTACGAAGAGGAAGAGTGTGACATCTATCTCAAGGAACTTGCACTCGGCGGAAAGCATAACATCTACAACTCCATGGCCGCCGCTATCGCGGCAAAGGCCTCCGGAATCGACAACAAGGTGATCCGTGAGTCCCTCGCCACCTTCCAGCCTATCGAGCACAGGCTGGAGCCTGTCCTCAGCATTAAGGACGTACTTTACATAAATGATTCGAAGGCCACGAACGTCGACGCTGCCTGGTACGCAATAGAATGCCAGAGCCGCCCCGTGGTCTGGATCGTCGGAGGAAAAGACAAAGGCAATGACTACGAGGTCCTAAAGCCTCTCGTCAAAGAGAAGGTAAAGGCTATAGTCTGCCTTGGAGTGGACAATTCCAAGATCCGCGAAGCCTTTGAAGGAATAGTCGGAAGCGAGAACTTCGTCGAGACACGTTCCGCAGAGGATGCCGTCAAGGAGTCAAGCAAGTTCGCAGCACCGGGAGACGTTGTGCTCCTGAGCCCATGCTGTGCAAGTTTCGACCTCTTCCACAACATGGAAGAGAGAGGTGAAAGATTCAAGGAGGCCGTAAGAAGGCTTTAGAAGCAGGATAACGATGGCTGAAGAGAAAAAGAACAAGAGCAACCTGTGGAACTTCCTCGACAATCTCGAGGGAGACAAGGTCGTGTGGATGATCGTGCTGCTTCTGATGCTGATCTCCATCGTGGCCATATTCTCTTCAACCTCACAACTCGCCCTCTCACAGAACACTTCCAGAATGGCGATCGTGGGAGAGCAGATGTTGATCACCCTGCTTGGATTCGGCGTCATAATAGCCTGCTACAGCATAAGGAGCATAGGATTCTTCAGGATCATCTCGCAATTCGGCTACCTTGTCTCGATGTTCCTGCTCCTTATCCTGGCTACACACAAGCAGATAGGTCCGTTCAAGCCGCTGATGATCAACAGCGCCTGGCGAATCGTGAGTATCGGGGGATTCCAGGTACATGTCTTCGAGGTTGTGAAGATAGCGATGGTAATGTACCTCTCATGGGCTGTCAATGCCTACCGCAACGACAAGTTCATGATTGCGAACCTCCTGGCCAAAAAGCACCCGTTCTGGGCAAAGCCTATGGTGAAGAAGGTCGTCTACATCTACGTCCCCATCTTCACGGTATGCCTCGGAATCATGGTAGGCAGCCTGTCCAGCACGATATTCATCGGGGGCATAATGTTCATCACCATCCTCATCGGTGGTATCAGTGTAAAGGAACTTATACTCCCGGGAGTAATTGCCGTCGGGTTCCTGCTCGGCTGTATCGGCATCAATTCGATCTGCATAAAGAAGGATATCAAGACCCCGTTCCCGCACCTTGCGTCCGCAATGGCCAGGCTCTCCTCGGACAGCACGGAAAAAAGGCTTGAAACAATCCGCACGGCGCCGCAGAACACTACTGAATTCCAGGATGCCCTGGACAAGCTCAAGCAACCCGTCAGCGCCAAGATTGCCATTCACGAAGGCGGCCTGATCGGCAAGGGGCCCGGAAGGAGCACACAGAGATACGTCGTTCCGATCATGTTCGAAGACTACATGTTCAGCTTCATCGTGGAAGAATATGGACTGCTCGGAGGACTGCTGGTAATCATCCTGTACATAAGCCTCCTTGCGAGAGGCTCGATCATAGTGCGTAACTGCGACAACCATTTTGCGAAGACAGCAGTGGCCGGACTTGTGATCCTCATCACCGGACAGGCCATGATGCACATAATGATCAACTGTGACATGGGTCCTCTCACTGGACAGACCTTGCCTCTGATAAGCCATGGTAATTCATCCTACCTGATGTTCAGCCTGGCATTCGGCATAATCCTGTCGATCAGCAAGATGGCTCGCAGGAAGATTGCCCGTGAGGCAGCCCAGGCTCCCCCTCTGGTGGAACATGAACAGAAGGATGAGGTGGAAAGCACAATCGGAGAGCTGGAGATAATGGAATCCGAACTTCCTCTACACGACAATGACATCCCGGACTACGGGATTGACGACCATAACAATGAATAATCCTATGGAATACAAGGCTTTGAGGGTAATAATCAGCGGTGGGGGCACGGGAGGCCATATCTTCCCGGCCGTTTCGATCGCAAACAAACTTAAGGAACTGAATCCGGAAACCGAGATTCTCTTCGTAGGAGCGGAGGGGAAGATGGAGATGGAAAAGGTCCCTGCTGCCGGCTACAAGATAATCGGGCTGCCGATAACAGGACTGCAGCGTCAGTTGAATCTCAGGAACATCCTCAATGACCTCAGTGTCCCGTTCAGGGTACTGTCAAGCATCCGCAAGGCAAGGAGGATCATCAAGGAATTCAAACCCCAGGTAGCGATAGGGGTCGGAGGCTACGCCAGCGCTCCACTGCTGATGGCGGCCACAAAGATGGGGATTCCTTCACTGATACAGGAACAGAACGGTTTCGCAGGACTGACCAACAAGAAACTCGGAGACAAGGTCCAATGCATCTGCGTGGCTTACGAAGGCATGGAAAGGTTCTTCCCCGCCGACAAGATAGTCATGACAGGAAATCCTATCAGGAGCGTCTTCGTTCCATGCACCCCCGAAATGAAGGAAGCAGGCGTAAAGGAATATGGACTGGACCCGTCCAAAAAACATATATTCATAGTGGGTGGAAGCCTTGGAAGTTCCAAGTTCAACCAAAGCATGAGGAAGTGGATCAGCGACGGTTGCCCCGGTTCAGAGGGTGTGGATGTACTTTGGCAATGCGGCAAGTATTACAAGGCCGGCATCGACCAGTTCATGAAGGAAGAAACAGAGAAGGATCCGAGACTCGCTGAGACTGTAAGATATTCAGACTTCATCGGAAGGATGGAACTGGCATACGCGGCGGCCGACGTGGTTATCTCCCGATCGGGAGCCAGCAGCGTCTCTGAACTGAGTGCTGCCCACAAGGCAGTGGTGTTCATCCCTTCTCCGAACGTAGCTGAGGACCATCAGACCCATAACGCAATGGCCCTGGTCAGGAAGGATGCTGCTATGATCGTGAAGGATGCCGAGGCAATGGAGAAAATGATGCCCACGGCACTTGAGTTGCTCAAGGACCCTGGAAAGATCGCAATGCTGGAGCAGAATGCCGGAAAGATGGCCCTTCCTGATGCAGCCCAGAAGATTGCTGATGAAGTGTACAAGCTTGTTTGAACAGGAAGAGGATGGAAAAGTATTCAAAAGTTTATTTCATAGGTATCGGCGGCATAGGCATGAGTGCCATCGCAAGGTACTACAAGTTCAAGGGCTATCCCGTGGCAGGCTACGACAGGACGCCTTCAGACCTGACCAGGGCCCTTGAAAAGGAGGGCATCTTCGTCCACTACACCGACGATCCGGACCTCATCCCAAAGGACGTGGCCTCGACGCTGGTCGTCTACACCCCTGCCGTCCCTGAAGACTTGAAGGAACTGGTCTACGTCCGCGAACACGGTTACACAGTCATCAAGAGATCGCGCATGCTTGGAGAACTGGCAGTAGGGCAGAAATGCCTTGCAGTAGCCGGGACTCACGGCAAGACCACGACCAGCACCTTGATCGCGCACATCCTGACTGAAAGCGGTGCCGGATGCTCGGCCTTCCTCGGAGGCATATCCAAGAACTACGACACCAACCTCCTGATGAGCCAGACACCTGTCATCGTGGCAGAGGCTGATGAATATGACCGGTCTTTCCTGCAGCTTAGGCCGGCGATGGCCGTGATCACTGCCATGGACGCCGACCATCTGGACATCTACGGCACCTATGAAGAGTACTGCAAAGCGTTCAAGACATTCGCCTCACAAGTAAGCAGGACACTTGTCGTCAAGAAAGGGCTGGACATAACCCCGGAGGATACCGAAGCCCGGATATTCACTTACAGTTACGACGATCCTTCGGCTGACTACCACGCCGTCAATCCCCACCCGGACGAGCTGGGACATTATATTTTCGACCTCGTTTATCCAGGGGGGACCATTGAGGGAGTACGCTGTGGAATACCAGGCTGGGTCAACGTTGAGAACAGCGTTGCCGCCGCAGCGCTCTGCCTAAGCCATGGAGTAGGTCCGGAAGCCGTCAAGGAGGCAATCGGTACATTTGAAGGAGTAAAGAGAAGACTGGACGTCCATGTAGGTACGCCTGGGCTTACCTACATAGATGATTACGCACATCATCCGAGAGAACTGGCCAGCGCGATATCTTCGATCAGGAAGATGTATCCCGGCAGGAAACTAACAGGAGTTTTCCAGCCTCACCTCTACACCCGTACACGCGACTTCGCAGATGAATTTGCCGAGGCCTTGAGCGCCGTGGACAAACTCATCCTGCTGGACATCTATCCCGCCAGGGAGGAGCCCATCCCAGGAGTCACCTCTGAGATCATATTCGACAAGGTTACTGCCCCTGAGAAGGTTCTGTTGAAGAAAGAAGAACTTATGGATTACCTCTCCGGTGAAACGGTCGATGTACTGGCGACATTCGGGGCTGGTAACATCGACAGGTTCATTGAACCGATAACCCAGATGCTGGAAGCAAGGATCAAGAAATGAAAAAAGGACTCAGGATAGCCATAATCGCAGCAGCCGTCTGCCTGCTTGCCGCCGCCATCTTCACCATCGTCAGGTTGGGTGGGGAAAAGAGGCGGCAGCTGACATGCGGAGGCGTGAGGGTAGAGTTCGCTGACGACTACAGCTTCGTAACCCAGGAAGACATCGAAGGCTACCTGAAAAATGAATATGGGGCCTACATTGGCCAGAGGTTGGACAGCGTGGACCTTGCAAAAGTGGAAAGCATCCTGGAAAACAAGAGCGCCATCCTGAGGACGGAAGCCTACACCACCCCTGACGGCCTGTTGAATGTCAAGGTTTTCCAAAGGGAACCATCAGTCAGGTTCCAGAAAGGATCGGCAGGATTCTACGCTGACTCAAAGGGCTTCCTCTTCCCCCTACAGGACAACTACACCTCCAGGGTGCCGATCATTGACGGAGAAGTTCCAATCGCCTTCGAAAGTGGCTATAAGGGAGAACCGAAAACCGAGGCTGAGAAAGAATGGCTCGCGAAAGTAACAAAGCTTGTCGGCTACATCCAGGCATCGAAGACTTGGTCTTCGAACATCAGCCAGATTTCTGTCAGGTCCAACGGTGACCTGGTCCTGGTGCCGCGGCAAGGTAAGGAACTCTTCATCTTCGGACAGCCGGTAGACATAGAGGAGAAGTTCGACAAGATCGGCAAATACTACACAGCTATTGTTCCAAGCAAGGGAGAGGGCTTCTATTCGACGGTGAACGTGAAATTTGACGGCCAGATAGTCTGCAGAAAATAAGATACAACAAAATATGGAAGAAAGGTACATAGCATCAGTCGACCTGGGCACATCGAAGATGGCGGTCTGCGTGGCCAGGATCCAGGATCAGGATGTCCAGGTGATCTACTATAGGGAGACACCCTCCCAGGGCATCCGGAACAGCTACGTCAACAACCCTGGCAAGGTAGAGGACGTACTGAGGAAAGCCATCAGCCAGGCACAGCAGGAACTCAAGATCAAGATCCAGCAAGTGATCGTGGGACTCCCCCGCTACTACGTCCGCCAGGAGACGGCCTCCGCAAGCATGGTCAGGACGGATCCTGATTCACAGATCAGCGAAGGCGAGGTCAAGACCCTGAAGTCCATGGCCCTGGAGGAATATCCCCTCGGCGACAGCAAGAACGAGGTCATCTACGGAGCGGTCGCCCAGTCTTTCTCCACGGAAGACAGTCTCAACGAACTTGAAAATGAGATTGTCGGAATGACTGCAGAGAAGCTTGAAGGCAACTTCAAGGTGTTCATCGGAAGAAGAAGGCATTCTTCCAACATCGACACCGTCTTCAACAGTATGGGTATCGCCATAGCGAAAAAGTATTTCACACCGGGCATCACTGCCAGGGCTGTCCTGAAGGAAGAGCAGATGGAAAACGGAGTAGCGCTGATCGATATCGGAGCGGGTGTCAGTTCTGTGACAATCTTCAAGGGCAAGATCATGAGGTACTACGCCGCTATACCTTTCGGCGGCAACAGCATCACGGGCGACATCAAGACCGAATGCAACTTTTCCTCAGTCCTTGCTGAGAACGTAAAGAAGGCTTACGGAGCCTGCATGCCCAACAAGTTGTCCGCCCTGGGTGAGAAATCAATACAGATCGTGGATGAGAATGACATCCCGACGGCACAGGTGACAGTCAAATACATTTCAGAAATCATCTCCGCCAGGATGAAGGAAATCATCGAAGCCCTGCTCTACCACATCCAGATCAGCGGCTATGCTGCTGAGGACATCCTCAGGGCCGGAGTCGTGGTGACAGGAGGTGGCGCCGAGATGGTGAACTGTGCCAACTATATCAAGGAACTGTCAGGATATTCAGTGAAAATAGGTTACCCGAGGAGGTTCTTTTCCTTCGAGGGCTGCCCGGAGGCCGCGGAAGCATCGGCAGCCACTTCGATGGGAATGATCCTGGCAGCGAAGGGCGACAAGACGCTCAATTGCATCAAGGAGGCCCCGGCGCGCCGGTTCTGGACCGCTCCGAAACCCGCCGAATCCTCCTCCCCTAGTTTCCCTGCTTCCTCTGTCATCCTGAGCGAAGCGAAGGATCTCGAAACGAAGGAGCCAGATACTTCGGTCACTTCGTTCCCTCAGGATGACATAGCCAATGTCATCCTGAACGAAGCGAAGGATCTCAAAGAGACCCCGATCGAGCCCGAAGACGTACCGATCGAGCCTAGCGTCATTGCGGCTCAAGAGGAAGAAGGACCCAACGTCTTCGACGAGTACACACAGGAAGAGATTGACAAGGCGAAGGAGAGGAAGAAGGAACGCAAACCTAGGCCCAGGCCTAAATTCACATGGTTCAAGCACATCCAGAACAGCATCAGCAAAGGGATGGGCGAGATATTCGATGACATGGGAAGTGAAGAAGTTTAAACAGAGCAGAAATGGGAGAAATAGATAAATTCGACATCGTCGCAAGCGACTGGACTCCTATCCAGTCAATGATCAAAGTCATCGGAGTAGGTGGCGGAGGCTGCAATGCAGTCAACTACATGTTCCGCGAGAATGTGGAAGGGTGTAGCTTCATTGTCTGCAACACAGACAGGCAGGCATTGGAAGAAAGCCCTGTTCCTGTCAAGATACACATAGGCCGGAACGCTCTCGGAGCAGGAACAGACCCTACAAAGGGTCGCAATGCCGCCCTTGAAGCCCAGGACCAGATTGAAAAGGTAGTGCTTGGAGAGGGTACCCAGATGCTCTTCATAACTGCAGGAATGGGTGGTGGTACCGGAACTGGTGCAGCTCCCCAGATTGCCAAGATGGCAAAGGACAAGGGCATTCTGACAGTGGCAGTGGTTACGATTCCTTTCGAGAATGAAGGAGACATGGCACTGTCCAGGGCAATCGACGGCATCCATGAGCTTGTGAAGAACGTGGACAGCCTGCTGATTATCAATAACGAAAAGCTCTACGACTTCTTCGGAGGCCACCTTATCCAGGATGCCTTCCCGAAGGCGGACGAAGTACTGGCAACGGCAGTCAGGGGTATCACCGAAATTATTTCCAAACCCGGTTACATCAACGTCGACTTTGAGGACATCAAGACCATGATGAGGAACAGTGGAATGGCACTGATGGGCATAGGTATCGGTACAGGAGAAAACAGGATCGAGGATGCCGTACTCGGTGCACTCCGTTCTCCGCTCCTCAACGATTTCGACCTCACTACTGCCAAAAACCTGCTGATCAACATAACCTGCGGGAAGAACGACCAGGGTCTTACCATGGACGAACTTAAGGAGATCAACGCCAGGATCGCAGACTACACGGGCAATGTCAACAAGTTCAAGACCGGCCTTGTCTGGGAGACCGATCCTGCAATCGGCGACCAGGTCAAGATTACCGCAATAGCTACCGGATTCAAAGTCAACGACCTGTCCAAGATTACCAAGACCGACCTCGGAAATCTGATAGTTATCGGAAAGGATTTCAAGTTCGAAAAGAGGAACATGGTAGGAGCCGAGGAAGTGTCCCTGCCCGACCTGCCGGTTGGAATGAACATGATCGGCTACAACGCTGCTGACAATGTCAAGAGGTTCCATTTCGATGCAGACAAGAAGCCGGTACTGGTGGTCGATTTCGGCCAGAGCATCGGAGAACTCGAGAGCGTGCCGGCTATAAAGAGGATGGTACGCCAGGATAAAGAAAATAATTAACCTCAAGGAAAGAATAGAATGGAAAGAAGAACGAGAGTAAGGTTTGCACCTAGCCCGACAGGTCCCCTCCACATGGGCGGAGTCCGTACTGCACTTTACAACTACTTGTACGCCAAGCAAAAAGGAGGAGATTTCATCATAAGGATAGAGGACACTGATTCTCACAGGTTCGTACCAGGGGCCGAGGAATATATCATCGAGGCCCTGAACTGGTGCGGAATCATTCCAGACGAAGGGGTGGATGCAAACGGGAAGGTCGTAGAAGAAGCGAGCCCCAAGCATCCTCATGCTCCCTACCGTCAGAGCCAGCGCAAGCCGATCTACCGGAAATACGCCGAGCAGCTCATCGCCAACGGCTACGCCTATTACGCCTTCGACACGGCTGACGAGCTTGCCAACGCACGCAACGAGGCCGAAGCTGCAAAGGAAACCTTCATTTACAACCAGACTACCAGGGAAAAGATGCGCAATTCCCTGACTCTTCCTGAAGAAGAGGTCAAGAGGCTGCTCGAAGAGACCACTGATTGGACTATCCGTTTCAAGATGCCGGTAGACACAGTCGTGAAGATGGACGACCTGATCCGCGGCCATATCGAGGTGAACACTTCCACACTCGATGACAAGGTGCTCTGGAAGAGGGCAGATGAACTCCCGACATATCACCTGGCCAACATCGTAGACGACCATCTCATGGAGATTTCCGAGGTCATCCGCGGCGAGGAATGGCTCCCTTCCCTGCCCCTTCACTACATGCTGTACAAGGCATTCGGCTGGGAAGAGACAATGCCTCGTTTCGCACACCT
>Ga0310697_10005861_pt1 | contig 11799 bp, 18 predicted proteins | sample 172DNAGHGlowgp2_FD_203883 | JGI IMG/M metagenome (GOLD analysis project Ga0310697, IMG submission 203883) | Sheep rumen microbial communities from Palmerston North, Manawatu-Wanganui, New Zealand - 1728 DNA GHGlow gp2 (v2) (version 2) | ecosystem: Host-associated > Mammals > Digestive system >... | reverse complement strand
TCCGTGCGGGGGGGGTATCGCAAACCAAACGTATTGCAAGCCAAGCAATTACACCCCCCGCAACGGAAGATTGCGGACGGGTACATCTGGTGGAACATCCCCGAACACGGGACGAGCAGGAACGTCAGCGGGATGCTCAGAAACTGGGAGCGGAGCAAAGTTCGGAAGCTGGTACAGCAAGGAACAATGGAACGCCCTGTTTCAGCGACCACCAATGGAAGTGGGACGACGGGAGGCTCCTTCCACACACACACACACAGCGGCGGGAGCGCCGATGGGGATGGAAGGACAAGCAACTCCCAGAACACCCCAACATCTACGAAACGACAGGGTGGATTGCCAACCCCGAAGTCAAGGCTTGGTACATGGAACAGGACAGCCAACACAGGAATATGGGCGGGTTTTCTGACAACCCCTCTGCTGACGGCGCAGTAGAGGGTGTACATGAGCCGACCGAAGACGAAATCGCTGAGAAGATTTTCAGTTGGTGGATAAGTGGAAAATCATACTCCGAATGGTATGCGGAAACATACCTGCAACTGAAAATCCCATTTGACGATTTGGGTGAGAGCGAGGAAGAAGAAAATACATTATAGCGATAATGTTTTTGATGGTGACAATTAGAACACTAAATAATATGCTACACATCAAAATTGTACTGCCTTCCGTCTTGGAAGTGGTTTATCCGAAGCATCTGCGCAATAACCCGCAATGGCTCCGCAAACTTGACAAAGAAGGTGAAACAATATACCTTAACCCGTATAGGGAAAAGGATTGGTTTAGGCTGAAACTTATAGAGCCGTTGTTGGACGGTTGTATTATTCGAGAGGATGCCTATAATGTTGAGAATGTTTTTGATGGCATTCACTATGTCGTTGAAAAACTGACTGAATTAGAAACCACGTTATTTATTGCAAGGAACAAATGAGCAAACTACGCAAAATAGTTTTCCGTGGTTTCAACAAGAAGCGCGGCATCTGGCTCTACGGCAACTACATATTGAACCGAGGGGCGCATTTCATCGCACCGCAGGAGTTCGCCGACGGCAAGACGTGGGATGACTACGAGGTGGAGGAGGAGAGCATCGGGCAGTTCATAGGTCTGTATGACAGGAACGGCAATGAAATCTACGAGGGAGAAATACTCAAATGTTACGATGATAAGACTGAACCATTATCCTGTGACTACTTGTGCGTTGTGAGGTACAACACAACTATTGAGTCGATAACCCCTGGTTTCATCCTTTGTGGCGAAAACATTGATTTCCCGATAACCGAGTTTGAAGCGGTTGAAGCCATTGGTGCTGTTTTTGACAATCCAGAACTGCTGGAGAAAGGAGGCAAGAAATGATTACGAACTACAAGGGCAGTCACCCAACCGATGAAGAAATTTGGGAACAAATGCCGCAAGAATGGAAAGACAAAATAATGTCAGGATATGTAGAAGGTTACCACAATAGCAAGAAAGGAGGCGAGAAGTGAAATCATATACAAACATAGAGCAAAGCAGAAAATTGGCAGAAATATTGCCGATTGAAAGTGCAGATTGCTGTTATTTTGAGGTCAGGGAGAATGGTGAAGTAATACCGACTCCAGGTTTTATGGATATCAAGGGGCTTCAAAAAGAAAAGAGGTTACTTAAAGAAGTATCCTTGATTCCTTGTTGGTCATTATCCGCATTACTTAATGTTATGCCAAAAGACATAAAATATTTCCATACACTGACAATGGATTTCGTGAATACGCATTCAAAAATCGGATGGCGCATTGGATATTGCAACGAGCATTGGTCTTTCAAGAAAGAGTTTATTAACACCAATCCTGTTTTTGCGGCCTATGAATGTATATGTTGGTTGTTTGAAAACAAACTGATTGAAAAAAGTCGATAAATGATTACGAAGAAAATTATCAATAAAGCGAAAAATCATGGACAAAAACGAAACGATTGAGAGATTAACGAGCATTTTGGAAGACGAGAGAGATAATTTACTCCTATCGTCTTGCGATGCGATTGAATCGGCCATCAGCCTTTTGGAATCGCAGCCAGAACCGCCACAATGGGACAATATGATTGATGCGCTAAAACAAAATCAGTTCATCAATCCCGCTGCAAACATCGCAGTAGAGTATATGCGCAATCATCCGAACGACAAACCTAAAGTTGTTGTTGGTTTTGTGACCAGTGTAATCAACGGAATCAAAGAATTGTAACCATGTATATAGACATCAAACTAATCGAACTGTCTGGCTTCGTATCGGCGCTGCAAGCCCTGCGTTTGCCGTATGGACTGGAGTGTAGGAGCCGTGCTATGCACCAAATGAACACGACAAGCGACGGAACGCTTTGTCTGCATGACCGCATCAACATCAACGACAAAGATGAGGACTTGCTGCGGTCGCTCATCAAGCGGGGTGACGAACACGCAAAGGTTATCCGTGGCATCGTTGCCTACGTTGAAATCAATGCACCAAGAATGTGGTGGACTGAATTCGTAACGTACCGCATCGGCTGTGAAACACTTGCAAGCGAAAGCACGATGCACATCCAGGGCAAAGGACTGAGCGAGGAAGAACTCGTCAAGATGAAGAACGAACTTCCAGAAGGTACTATGCAGAAGCGCATCGTTATGCTGTCTTACCAAACCCTGCGACGCATCTACAAGCAGCGCAGGAAGCACCGCCTACCTCATTGGAGAGAGTTCTGCGCGTGGATCGAGACATTGCCGTATTCATGGATGATAACGGAAGGAGTGAAAGATGAGTGAAAACAATTCTGGTGGGTCGTGCGCAGGATGCTGTCTGCGCATCTTGTTTTGGGTCATTGTGTTCTCGCTCATATTCGTTTGGTGTGAACGCAAAGACGGCAAAGATTTCATTGACAGTAGTATTGAACAAGTGCATCACTGGTATAGCCACGCAGATAGTGTTTGGACTAATAACGACACGATAAAATGACACCGCTAAATATCAGACTACACGGAAACAATTTCCATGACGTGATAAACGGAAAGACGGAGATAGTGAAATACGCATCAAACAAGCGCATACACCACCTCTGCTTTTCACGAGTGACACACGACTGCAAAGAGCCGCAGAGTAAGTGCCGAGAGTGCTTTGAAGCGGCAATGGTTTGTGACGGATATATGTGTTATCCATACGACAAAGCCATCCTGCGCAAAGGCAAGACCGACAGGTACATTACCAAGGCGATTGAGGACATCCGCTGGGAAGAGCGCAAGGGAAAGGTTTGGTTTGTATTCAAACTGAAATGCGATGAGGATAAACCTATTTGACATAAAAGACGGAGAGTTTGCTGCAAGCCTGAGTTGGGATTTGCCGCTACCGCAAAAAGGCGACAAGATCATGCTTCATCACTCTGGCGGCGTTTATGGAGTAGAAGTGGATAGTCGCGTCTTTGACGACGAAAGGCAGGACGCGGTTTCAATTATGGTAAAACACTTATAACGATAAAATATGAAGAAGGTTATTTATTTTACCGACGGAGAAGGCATCAAGCCCTTTGTCTTCGTCAAGGCTTACCGCAAGAAAAGCCTATTTAAACGTGAGAACTTGCTATTATCGTACTTTGTACACGAACTGGACATTGATGATGAGATGGCTGAACACATCATCGCATTCATCAAGCGGCACTATCCTGATGCCCAAATCGGCTACGACACCGTTGAGAACTTTGAGATAACGATGTTCAAGTACCGCTACTACGTTGTTGCGAAGCACATTCCCAATGGGGATTTCTTCGTCTTTGACACTGGGTTAAACGTACGAGGTAATCACGAGTGGACATCGGTAATCGACGAAGCCCAGTTGTACTACGAGCAAACGAGCGCAGAAGAAAACGCAAAGATGGTAGCCGGCCAAACTGGTGAACACGTCACGTTGACATCTGTATACATCGCAAATGTCAACCCGTTGTCCGAGCAGAAGTTCATACTTATCTGCAAAAGCAAGAAATCTGGTAAAAACCAATTCTATGCCCGCTCGGAAGGCACGAGGCTCCGACTAGTAAGGACATCTGATGCTGCTGCAAAGTTCAATTATAGCCTTGCACTCTATATGTTTGACGAACTCAAAGCCAAGAACAAGGCTTTCTACTACACCGTGATGCCGTACATTCCAAATGTCAACTGCGCCAACCTGGAGCGGATGTACGATGAGAAAAAGATTCCCGTTGCCATCAACATGACAACGAAACTGAATTGGATGTCAAGACCATGATTATCCATTTGCTTAAACAAGATGGGCACGTCACCGACCAAAGGAATTTGGATCAGTGCTGTGCCTATCTTCCCAATGGGGAGTATGTCGCCACCATCGAGCCCAAGGAGCAATGGCTGAAACGGCAACCGAGGACGCTCTCGCAGAACGCGCTTGCCCATGTCTGGTTCAAACACATCGCTATTGCCCTTAACTCGCAGTATGGCGATGACTATTGGACCGCCGACAAGGTTAAGGACTACTTTGCCGTGATGTTCGCCACCGATGAGGTGAAGCCAGACGGAGAGATTTGGCGCAAGCCTGTGTCAACGTCAAAGCTCAACAAGACGGCAATGCGTGAATACATGGACAAAATCCAGGCATATATGCTACGGGAGCACGGCATCCGAGTTCCATTGCCCGATGATGCGAAATTCAAGGATTTTCAAGGGATTTACTCGTAAGGTTGTTATTTTCCTGGGCGGTGTAAAAATCGTACTATAATGACGAAAAGGGAGAAACTTGAATCTGCGATGCGTAAAGCCGAGAACAGGGCGATAGCCGTTGCGCGTCGCAGAGATTTCTATTCGACATTTGCAAGAACCCACAAAGAGTTTCTTGCAGACATCGTTGCGTGGTATAAGCGGCACATGCCGTCGCCTGACTACCCAGTCTTCAAGTTGCCGATATACTATGAAGACAAAAGGGATAAGGAAATTGCCGCCGTTGCTGCGTCATTGTTGCCGTTCGGGGCGAACTACGACGAACTGCATACGCTTATCGGAAATCATCCGTGGCAGTGGTTTGTTGAGCGAAATTTCGTACTTCTCGGTCTTGGCACCGAGCAAGATAAGCGTACATCTGGCTGTCCCAACTGGCGCATATCGTCGCTCATGAACAACTTTTTGAAAGTTGTCAAAAAGTATGATGCAGAAAGCATAGGCGAAGCCGTGTTCAAGGACGCATGGAACCGTGGATTGACAATCGAAGATACGCTTGTGCGCTGTTACAAAGACGAAGGTGCTGACGCGGGCAGATGCGATGTAAGGCTGTTGATGCTTGCAATGTCGGGACACGACATGCTTGGGCAGGGCGTTTGGGACATCAAAGATCCGTTGCATTGCCCTTTGCCTGAGAAGATTGAAGGCTACCTGCGAATGTGGATTCCAGATCCGCGCAGTTACGGCACGCTTGACGATTGCGTTGACCTGTTCGGTCTCAATGCGGGAGATTTCCTGTTGTCCTATTTCGGCTACTTTGCGTTGGGTGCTATGATGCCGAGAGATTTCCGCAACTATGCGAACCGTCACGCAAAGTGGTATTCGGAAGGTCTCGTAAAAGAGCGCAATATTTGGCGCAGGTTTATGCCGAAGATACCAGATTGAATTGTGTTTTGATTTGTGTTTATGCCATAATGTTTGTGCGAGGGGTGGGAGTTGTCTCATCCCTCGCTTTTTTTTTGCTTTAGCCGTTGCTTTTCTTGATTTCTTCAAAATGAGAAATAACCATTCTCGCAAACGGAACTTGCCAAGGAAACCCGCTTGGGGTTCGGATGCCCAACTCGTTCGCTTTCTTTACCGCAACAGTCTTGTAGCGATATTTGAGAAATAGGCCGTAGAGTTGTTTGCAGCATTCGTACTTTTCATAATGCTTGCACGATTGTTTTGCCTGTTTGAGTTCGTTTTGTTGCACAACATACAGTTTGCTTTTCTCTACATCATCATCAACAAGTCCGTACATGTAGCGAAAACCGTCGTTGCAAATAAGGTCATTGAAATCTTCTTCTTTAAGCAGAAACCATTCCCCTTCCACCTGCCTATCTTTGAACCGATTATGCAGTTCGTGTTCCAGATTAGCGGTGTGTAGAAGGAAGAGAAAAGAGTTCGGTCTAAAGCATCGGCACTCGCGCTGTCTGCGTAATGGGTCTGCGCTTATGCCGATTTTTGACAATCCGCTACTTTTGTCGTAAATGATGTAAGTCCATTTTGTTGAGCTGTCACTAAAAACCATACGACTGCGCATTTCGGCAAAGAGTTTTCGTACTTCTTTTTCTGTCATGACTTTGTTTTTGGTTAATAGAAGTGAATAGTAACGCAGGGAACCACAAAGTTCCCCGCGTCAAGTCGGTTAGCCGTTAAAGAAAGCCATCGTCACATCATTCAACCTCTTTGTGTCAACGACGATGTAGGTCGAAGAAGTGAGAGTGGAGTTTCGGTGACCAGCCAGTTTTGCGATAACTTCTACTGGCGCACCTCTAAGAGCGAGGTTAGAGCAATAGGAACGTCTGCTGGTGTGAAGCCCTACAAACTTCCATTTCGGTCCTTTCTGCAATCTGCCAGCCACATACAACTGCACTTCCTCGTCAATGCCTATCGCCTTGCAGATTCGCTGAATGGCTGCGTTCAGCGCATTTGACTGATGCGACTTACTCGGCTGAACTTGCAGGTACTTGAGCAGTTTTCGGTGCAATGGCTGTATGACTTCGGTCTTGGTCTTTACAGACACATAGGCGATATGGTCGCCGCGGATGATGTCGGGAGTGAACAGTTTGCAGTCCGATGATCTGGCACCAGTGTAACATCCACGCATAAACAGGATTTTCGCGTCACGCTCGCAGTCGGTCTGCGGCTCGTACTTGTCAAACCGTTCGATTTCGTCCTCGGTCAAAGCGATGTGCTGTGACGGCACTTTCTTAGCCTTCAACTGAGCGGCAGGGTTCTTGCATGGTATAATCCCCTCGTCGCCGTATCTTGCCAGAAACGCCTTCAGGACGGCGAAATACCAGAAAGCGGTATTAGGACTCACCTGTGACAAGAAATGCTCTCTGATGCGGCTTAAATTAAGCGTAGTGAGGTCTTGCCACTCTACTTCTGACTTACCTAACGCTTCTCGCATAGGTTTGAGGATAAACACCTTTGTCGGGTGCTCATTCAGAAACTCGGTTTCAAAAGATTGTATTGCCATAATTGTATTGATTAAGTTAGACATGTTTTTTGTGTGAATTGTTGCGCACCGATGAGCACCACCGTGTGCGCCGAAAATTAACCAATAAAATCCAATTATGTAGGATATTGTGCCGATGGCGACCGCAAAGCCGCCACAAGCGTTCAGGACAAGTCGAGTTTCGCGCCAAGAGCGTCGGCGATGCGTTCCAATACGTCTATTGTCGTACTGTAACGGCCAGCTTCGATGTTTGCGAGATTCGGCTGTGCCATTCCGATAGCATCTGCAAGTTGCGTCTGGCTAACTCCCCTTTCTTTTCTCAGTTCGGCTATGCGTTTGCCGATTGCGTATCGTGCTTTCTTTTTTGCTTGTTCCATACCTGCAAAATTACATATAAAATCTAATATAAACAAACTAATTCTGCGGTTTTTAATCCGCACACCACTCGGCACAAGGAATACCGTACTTTTTGAGATTGTCAACGAGTTTTCCAGACTCGATAAACGCATCGGCGACCTTCTGCGGCTGACCGAGGTTGTTAAGCCTGCTAACGGCTCCGCTCACAGCCTGTTTGGAAATCCTGTTGTCAACAGCCAGCCGCAGGTAGAAACAGTCTTCGGTCAATTCATCGACATCAACGCATAGATCTTTGATTTTCTCTGCTTCTTGTTTTGTCATAATTGTTCATGATTAAAGTGAATAGCGATGTGCCGTCCGACAAATGGCGACACACCATTTTCAGGGAACGATGTACGACATGAGCAGATCGTCGAGTTCTTCGTGGTCGCGGATTTTTACCGTGTACTTCTTACGGTTGAACTTGTCGGTCTCCACTTCCAGGATGTCGAGTTCAACGAACACCTGCAACATCTTTTTCAGCGCATCGGTGTCGGGAATGTTCTCCTCGAAGAACTCGCCGACTTTCGCCAAGTCGTAAGACCACGAAATCATCCACGGCAAGACAGGGAATGAAGTGCTTACGCGCTTCTTTTCTGGTGTAACGTCTTTGTTGTCGTAGTCCGCATAACTCTCCGCAATCTCATCGCAGGTCGCCATGACATCTTCGATTGACGTGTAGGCGCACTGGACGCGGGTAGTCTCGGCACCAGCGAAAAAGAGCATATCGCCGTTGCCGGTCAGTTTCTCTGCACCAGTCTGGTCAAGCACCACTCGGCTGTCCGTTCCCGTTGTGCATCGGAAAGCGATGCGTGTCGGGAAATTCGCCTTGATGTTACCCGTGACGATGGTTGCCGATGGTCGCTGCGTCGAGATAATCAAGTGGATGCCTACCGCTCTGGCCTTTTGAGCCAGTCGGCAGATAGCCCGCTCGACAACTTTTCCGCTCTGCATGATCAGGTCGCCGTACTCGTCAATGACCACTACGATGTAGGGCATAGGATTCGGTGCAACTTCGTTATACTCCTTGATGTTACGTTTTCCCGCAGCGCTCACGACAGCATAACGCTGATCCATGACGTTGCAGAGTTTTCGCAGTACCTTTGCTGCCTTCGTTTCCTCCGTCACCACTGGCTCCGCAAGATACGAACTGGCGAGTTTAGCATATAGGCTCAGTTCAACCCGTTTAGGGTCGATGAGTACCAGTTTCATCTCGTCGGGCGTTTTCTTGTGCAGCAGCGACATCAGCATCACGTTAAGTCCTACCGACTTACCTTGACCAGTGGCACCAGCAACAAGCAAATGCGGCGCGTCGGCCAAGTCAGCGATGAACGTCTTGCCCGTGATAGTCTTGCCGATAGCCAAAGGAAGCGTTGCCTCGGTAGTGAGAAACTCCTGCGAATTGAGGATTTCTTTCAGTCCGAGGATTTGCTTGACCTTGTGCGGCACTTCAATGCCTACCGTTCCGCGCCCAGGAATCGGGGCGATGATGCGCACACTCTTTGCTTCAAGAGCGATGGCGAACTCGTCTTTAAGGTTGCGGATTTTAGACAATCTCGTGCCAGATTTCGGCTTAAACTCGTAAAGGCTCACGGTTGGGCCGTCGGTCACTTGCAGGTCAGTCCAGCCGATTTTGAAGCTGTCCAGAACCTGTGCAATCAGTTGAATGTTTTCTTTCTCCATATTTTGAATCAGTTTAGTGAAAATACAAAGTGAGCGGCACAGTGTTACCCATGCCGCCCGTGTTTAGTATAGTATATCACCAGCGGGTCTTCTCAGATGCGCTGGCATTAACAATTTAATTGGTGCAAAGGTACGGATTTCTCCGCGCCCCTGCAAGAATTGTCACCATTTCTTGATGTCGAAACCGAAAGTCGTTTTCAGCTCTTCGACAATCTCGCTTGGCGAATCTCCGCTCATTGAAATAGTGCCGATTGTGATACTCCAATCCCGATTTGCTGTATCGGGAGTGTTGTCAAGTTCAAATTCGTACTTGTTTCCGAACTGGTCAATAAGATAAGGCTGACCGTTCTTGCCACCGAATCCGTTCTTAGGATAGTGGCACAATTTGAATGATTTCTTTTCCATAACTTTCTTTTCTTTTTGGTTTATAACGTGAATAAATTGGATTTATTGTACCCGCCGCAAGGTTTGTCGCGGCAGGCTTTGGATTAATAGAAGTCGCTGATTTCGCCAGCGTTTCTCATTCTCTCGTACTCCTTGAGGTTTTCTTCGTCGGTGCGCAAATTCATCCAGTGTTGCATGAAGTCGCACCGCAGGTCGGACGGGTCGTCTGGGTATCGTTCAGACAGCAGGTCGAGCGCACGGGTTTCCCAATCGTAGTCGTTGCAGATTTCGTCGATTTGTTTCTCGGCTGTTCTTGCATCGTCTTCCGAAATGACATCGGGGATAACGAGTGCAAGGTCTTTGAGCAACTGGATAAGTTTCTCTTGTGCAACTTCGCCTTCTGGCGTGATTTTGCCGTACTCGTCAAACGGATTCTCGCAACCGAAATAGTCTTTCAAAATGTTCTCCATAATCTTCAAATTTTAAGTTAGTAATGCGAATAGTGCCCCAGCCGATGCAACTCCGCTGGGACTGTGTGTGTCAGAACGGCATACCGTCGCATACTTCTTGCAATCGCTCTAAGTATGCCTCGTAGTCCTTGTACTGCTCTTTCATGTTATCAAACGGCACACCATTACCTTTCTCGCCGTTAGGCCACCACAGTGCAACCTTTTCGTTGATGTCAAAACCGTCGATGTAGTCTTGCAGGTGCTCCTTATCCACCACTTCGAGGTCGATAATCATGTCCTCGCCAGCGTCGGTGTGGGTTTCCAGCTCGGCTTGATACAGCAGATTATCCCACCCGCAATCACCGCAATAAGAGATGTCGTTTTCTTCGAGATAGTCGATGTTCTTTTTGAACTCTGCCATACCTCTCAATTCTGCGATGTCGTGGATTTCCGTACCGTCGCAATAGAGATGGGTGCAGTTGCCGTTGATGTCTGCATCCCAGCCATTCTCGTACAACTGATAGCCGTACTCTTTCAGGCGTTTATTGAACATCATCTCGGCAAGCATACTGCCTGCGTTTGAATAATCTCTGCCGCACTGGTTAAGGATAAGTTCGATGTCCTCGATTGTTAGTTCTACGTTGAATTTTTCTGCGATGTCGTCAAGAAACGTGTCGCATGAGCCGATGCCGAAGCATAATCCGATAAGTTCTAAAGTTTTCATAATCTTTTGAATTAAATTGGTTAATAAAGTGAATAGTCGCCAGTGGTGCGATTTCGGCACCACAAGCGAAAAAGTTATGCACACTCGGCAAGGGCATGGACTTCGCGCTCTTGCTCGTCGTAGGTGTAGACATCGCGCACATACTGCATCTGCAAAACTTTGTCAAATGCCGCATCTTCGATGTAGGTGAAACCGTTCGGCGCAATCCAGAATCCTGTCGGCTTTGTGCGCAACAGGTCGGAATTGTAAGCCGTTCCGAAAGTCTCGGTCGCCGTTTCCGCAAGCCTGAACATCTTCGTCGTCCTCGTGTCATGGTCGAAGTCGAGAATATCGACGTACATCATTTCGTTGCCAGCGTAAACCGATACGTTGATGGCGACTTGTTCGCCGATTTTCACTTTTTTGAGCCATGCCTGGAACGGCTTGATTTCGTCGCTGTGCAGTGCGATGTGGCGCATAGTGGACTTGTCGGGCATGATGCGCTGACAATTCGGGAAAGCGATCTGGTCTTTGATGCTCGTGACGCGCACATCGCCGCAGCCGATTTCGATTGCATCGGGGAAGATGTAGAATCGTGCCGGCTGTTTGGTTTTCCGCGAAGCATCGCACAACCGCTTCCAGTCGCTGACCGTGAAGTGTGCGGAAATTGTATTTTCCGCATCGTGTTCGGCGACGATGCTGTCGGCGGTCGCCATGACTGCGACAGCGTGAGAATCGGACACGAAGAACGCTAGCGCACGGGTTTTCACGTTATATTCGACGTGAATATAGGTGAATTGCGGGTGCATTTGGTCTTTGCCTGCGAAATTTACGAGACGCTTGCAGTCGTTGGGAACAAAGCGGATTTCTTCTTCGGCGATGAAGTCAAGTCGGCTCTCTTTCTCGTAGGTGAAGATGTGATCCTTCGCTTTTGCGAGTTTCTGGAACGCTTTCATCAACGGCCAGAGATTGTCGGCATTGACGTTGCACTTGAAGTTGCCCACTTCGATGATTTCTTCGGGAAATT
>Ga0310697_10005857_pt1 | contig 11804 bp, 9 predicted proteins | sample 172DNAGHGlowgp2_FD_203883 | JGI IMG/M metagenome (GOLD analysis project Ga0310697, IMG submission 203883) | Sheep rumen microbial communities from Palmerston North, Manawatu-Wanganui, New Zealand - 1728 DNA GHGlow gp2 (v2) (version 2) | ecosystem: Host-associated > Mammals > Digestive system >... | reverse complement strand
GCCATGACCGATGCCGAGGGCAAACCGACGATGAAACCCCACTGGGAGCTGACGGAGCAGGACATGGAAGCCTGTCTGAAGGCAACGTGCTGGATGCCTGCCGACCGTGACTACTTCCGTGGCGGTGGCTATAGCTCTCATTTCGTGACGAAAGGCGGCATGCCCATGACGATGATGCGCCTGAACATGGTACAGGGCCTCGGCCCAGTACTGCAACTGGCAGAGGGTTGGACGGTGGAGCTCGACCCGAAGACCCACGATATCCTCGACAAGCGCACCGACCCCACATGGCCTACCACATGGTTTGTGCCCCGCCTGGATACCTCGAAGGACTGCTTCAAGGATGTCTATTCGGTGATGAACTGCTGGGGCGCCAACCACGGTGCCATCGCCTACGGCCACATCGGAGCCGACGTCATCACGCTCTGCTCCATCCTGCGCATCCCCATCTCGATGCACAATGTGGCGGATGCCGACATCTTCCGTCCGGCAGCTTGGAATGCCTTCGGCATGGACAAAGAGGGTGCTGACTACCGTGCCTGTCAGAATTTCGGGCCAATTTATAAGTAGTGAAAAGCGATGAATAAGCAACAATCTCTGATCGTGAAGGACGGGGTGAGCTATCTGCTGCCCTTCATCCTCGTGACGTTCTGCTTTGCCCTGTGGGGCTTTGCCAACGACATCACCAACCCGATGGTGAAGGCTTTCTCGAAGATATTCCGCATGAGCGTCACCGACGGGACACTGGTTCAGGTGGCCTTCTATGGCGGGTATTTCTGCATGGCCTTTCCTGCCGCCGTCTTTATCCGTAAGTACTCCTACAAGGCCGGCGTGCTGATGGGATTAGGGCTCTATGCTGCCGGTGCGCTGCTCTTCTTCCCAGCAAAGGCCGTCGGCATCTATGGATGCTTCCTCGTGGCCTACTTCATCATGACCTCAGGACTGTCATTTTTGGAAACCAGCTGTAATCCCTATATCCTGACGATGGGACCGGAAGAGACGGCTACCCGACGACTGAACATGGCGCAGTGCTTCAACCCCTGCGGTTCGATTATCGGCATGTTTGTGGCGATGAACTTCATCCAGGCAAAGCTCGACCCGATGAGCAGCGATGAACGGACCTTGCTCAGCGATGCGGAGTTTGAGACACTGAAGGATGCCGACCTCAACGTACTCATATCACCCTATCTGATCATCGGTCTGGTGATTGTGGTGATGCTGCTCGTGATTCGTTTTGCCAAGATGCCACACATCGGCGACCAGAACCACGATGTCCATCCCCTGTCAACCCTGAAGCGCATCTTCTCGCTGCGCTATTATACAGAGGGTGTCATCGCCCAGTTCTTCTATGTGGGTGCTCAGATCATGTGCTGGACATTCATCATCCAGTATGGCACGCGGGTGTTCATGGCTGAGGGCATGGCCGAGCGGGATGCCGAGGTGTTGTCGCAGCAGTATAACATTTATGCGATGCTGTTCTTCATCTGCTCGCGCTTCATTGCCACCTGGCTGATGAAGTGGCTGAAGCCTGCCAAGCTGCTGGCTATCTTCGGTGTGCTGGCGATGGCCTTCACATTGGGCGTCATCTGCTTCCAGAATCGCTATGGTGTCTATTGTCTGGTGTGTGTCAGCGGCTGCATGTCGCTGATGTTCCCCACGATCTACGGCATTGCCCTCGACGGTCTTGGCGACGATGCGAAGTTCGGGGCTGCGGGACTGATCATGGCTATCCTGGGTGGCTCTGTCCTGCCTCCGTTGCAGGCGATGATCATCGACAGGGGGACGGTATTCGGCGACTTCCCCGCCACGAACGCCTCGTTTGTGCTGCCGATGATCTGTTTCTTAGTGGTTACAGTATATGGATACAGAACTCATATTCGAAGACAATTATGAATTACAATGAATTAGGAAAGACAGGCATGCGGGTGTCGAACCTCGGGTTCGGGGCCTCATCGCTGGGTGGTGTGTTCCATGGCATCCGTGAGGAAGAGGGCATCCGTGCCGTACATGTGGCTGTGGAGGGCGGCATCAATTTCATCGACGTATCGCCTTACTACGGCCACCTGAAGGCTGAGACCGTACTTGGCAAGGCTCTCAGGGAAATTCCCCGAGACAAATACTATCTGTCGACAAAGGTGGGCCGCTACGGCAAGGACGGTGTGAACTCGTGGGACTACAGCGCAAAGCGCGCCACGGAGAGTGTGTATGAGAGTATGGAACGCCTGAGCGTGGACTACATCGACCTGATCAACGTGCACGACATCGAGTTCCAGGCTGACATGGAGGGCGGGCTGCAGAGGATTGTCGACGAGACACTGCCTGCCCTGGTGGAACTGCGGAAGAAAGGCGTGGTGGGCCATGTCGGCATCACCGACCTGCAGCCCGAGAACCTGAAATGGGTGATCGAGCACTGCGACGACGGCACGGTGGAGTGCATTCTGAACTTCTGCCACTACGCGCTGAACGACACGCTGCTGCAGGAATATCTCGGATTCTTCGAGCAGCATGGCGTGGGTGTCATCAATGCCTCACCACTGTCGATGGGACTGCTCTCGCAACGCGGTGCTCCCGACTGGCATCCCGCCGGCAGAGACTTGAAGAATGCCTGTGCCAAGGCTGCCGCCTACTGTCAGGCAAAGGGGTATCCTATCGAGAAGCTGGCCATCCAGTTCTCTACGAGCATGAACCCGCGCATCGCCACCACCCTCTTCAGCAGTGCCAATCCGGAGAACGTGCTGAAGAACATCGGTTATGTGAATGAGCCAATGGATGAGCAGCTCGTCAAGGAAGTACAGCAGATTATCGGCGACCAAATGTTTGCAAGATGGAAAAATTCATAATCGATGCCCACAGCCATTTGTGGCTACGACAAGACACCAGCTGGAACGGCCTGCCCATCCGCACCCTGAAGAACGGACGCTCGCTGTTTCTAGGCGAAGAGATGCAGATGATACCGCCTTTTATCATTGACGGACGGAACACGGCGGAGGTATTCCTCTCAAACATGGACTATGCCCAAGTGTCGGCAGCCGTCGTGGTACAGGAATTCATCGATGGTCAGCAGAACGAGTATCTGGCAGAGACTGTCCGTCAATACCCTGACCGTTTCTTTGTCTTCGGTATGGCCGACTACCTGAAGGAAGGTTTCTACGAAGAGGCTCGTTCACTGATTAATCAGGGATTCAAAGGGCTCGCCATCCCTGCCCATCGCCTACTTGGCAGACCGCTGAACAGTGAGGAGATGATGCGGATGTTCCGTCTGATGGAAGAGAAAGGCATCCTGCTATCCATCACACTTGCCGATGGAGACCGTCAGGTGGAAGAACTGTCAGAGGTCATCGCTGAGTGCCCTCTGCTGAAGATGGCCATCGGTCATTTGGGTATGGCCAATCCGCCACAGATGCCCTGCTGGGAGAACGAGAGCTGGCGCAGGCAGATACTACTCGCCCGCCACCAGAACGTGATGATCGAGTCGGGCGGCATCACCTGGCTCTACAATGCGGAGTTCTATCCCTTCCCCTCAGCTGTCCGGGCCATCAAGGAGGCAGCCGACCTTGTGGGCATGGAGAAGTTGATGTGGGGCAGTGACTATCCGCGCACCATCACCGCCATCACCTATAGGATGTCGTACGACTTCATTCAGAAGTCTGACGCCCTGACTGGTGAAGAGAAGCGCTTGTTCCTCGGTGAGAATGCCCGTCTGTTCTATGGCTTTGAGAACTTAAAAATATTACCTTATATAAAAAACATGTCAGAATGAAAGCAATACAGATTCCTGCCCCCCATCAGATGGCGGTAGTAGATATTCCTGAACAGGAGTTGAAAAGCGACGAGGTGCTGCTGCGCCTCAACTATGTAGGATTCTGTGGAAGCGACCTGAGCACTTTCCTCGGCAAGAACCCGATGGTGAAGATGCCCGTGATACCAGGCCATGAGGTAGGAGCCGTGATTGAAAAGGTAGGAGCCGACGTGCCCGAGGGCCTGAAGCCCGGCATGACGGTGACGGCCAACCCATACACCAACTGCGGCAAGTGCGCCTCGTGCCGCAACAGCCGGGTGAACGCCTGTCAGCATAACGAGACCCTCGGCGTGCAGCGCAACGGTGCCATGCGGGAGCGTATCGTCCTGCCGTGGGAGAAGGTGATTCCTGCTGGTCTGCTCACGCCACGTACCTGTGCCCTGATCGAGCCAATGAGCGTGGGCTTCCACGCCGTGAGCCGTGCACAGGTGACGGACATCGACGTGGTGCTGGTCATCGGCTGTGGCATGGTGGGCATGGGAGCCGTGGTACGCTCTGCCCAGCGAGGCGCGACGGTGGTGGCCGCCGACATCGACGACGAGAAGCTGGCACTGGCTAAGGAGATGGGGGCCAGCTATACCATCAACACCAGAACTGAGGATGTGCATGCCCGTCTGCTGGAGATGACGTCAGGCTTCGGCCCCGACGTGGTCATCGAGGCCGTAGGCAGCAGCCAGACCTATCAGATGGCCGTCGACGAAGTGACCTTCACAGGGCGCGTCATCTGCATCGGCTATGCCAAGACTGAAGTGTCGTTCCAGACAAAGTATTTCGTGCAGAAGGAACTCGACATCCGGGGCTCGCGCAATGCCCAGCCGTCGGATTTCCGGGCCGTCATCCACTACCTGGAGCGCGGCACCTGTCCTGTCGACCGTCTCATCAGCCGTGAGGTGACACCCGAGGAAGCTCCGGAAGCCATGCAGCAATGGGCCGACAACCCTGGCAAAGTGTTCCGTATCTTAGTACATTTCTAAATGAGTACGGCCATGATAAAAAGATATTGCCTGTTAATGGTCTGCTGTCTGACTGGCCTGCTCGTCAAGGCCGGTACCGTGCCTTTTGGCAAGGGCAGCCTGACCGTCAAGGAGGTGGCCCGCAATGCGGTCCGCATCCAATATACAGAAGACGAGACGACCAGTTTCCTTCCCGACTGGCTCTATGTCAGCCACGATGAGGTGAACGACTGCGGGGTCAAGGTCATGATCGATGACCAGAGACAGACAGTCACCGTCTGCGATCTGTCGGGCCGTCCTGTCATGACAGCCACGGCCCACCAGCTGAAAGCAGGTAGCGTGGCAGGGCTGAGCACCCGAGAGGCCACCCTGACCCTGACATCGCCGAAGGATGAATATCTCTTCGGACTCGGACAGTTCCAGGACGGTTTTCTGAATGTGCGCGGACTGTCCAGACGACTCACCCAGGTGAACACCCAAATCAGTCTGCCGATGATGCTGTCGAGCAAGGGCTACGGCATCCTCTGGAACAACTACGGACTGACCGAGTTCAACCCCGCAGGCCAGTGCATCGAGCTGAAGAAGCAGAACACCCACGGCACGCTGGAGGCCGTGGAGGTCACCTCGACGGAAGGCGGCAAGCGGGAGATCCGCGAACAGAACATCTTCAGCGCCGCCATCGACATCGCCGAGGAGGGCGACTATGCCCTGCTGCTCGACGTCGGGCAGAAGATGGCACGGCGGCACGACCTCAGCATCGACGGGCAGAAGGTCATCCGGATGCAGAACATCTGGCTGCCGCCGACGGCCTCACAGATAGTCCACCTGAAGGCCGGTCGCCACGAACTGACGGCAGAGCTGACCAAGGACGACAAACCGACGGTATGGTACGGGAAGGTCACAGACCAGACCGTGCTGCGCTCACCCGTGGCCGACGCCGTGGACTATACCGTGTTCGTGGGGACGGCCGACGAGATCGTCGCCACCTACCGCCAGCTGACTGGCCAGTGTCCACAGATGCCCGACTGGGCCCTGGGCTATATTCACTGCCGTGAACGGTTCCACTCTTCCGACGAGATCCTACAGACGGCCTGCCGCTTCAGGCAGGAGCAGATGCCGGTAGACATGCTGGTGCAGGACTGGCAGTACTGGGGAAAATACGGATGGAACTCGATGCAGTTCGACGAGGACCACTATCCCGACCCCAAAGCCCTGACAGACAGTCTCCACCGGATGGGCATCAGGCTGATGGTCAGCGTATGGTCCAAAATCGACAAGAACTCGGAGGTGGGCCGCCAGATGAACGCCGGCGGCTACTACATCCCCGGCAGCGACTGGATAGACTTCTTCAATCCCGAAGCCGCCAAGGCCTACTGGCAGCACTTCAGCCAGCGGCTGCTGCCTCTGGGCATCGACGCCTGGTGGCAGGACGCCACGGAGCCGGAGAACGACGACCTCGAAGGCCGGCGCGTGAACGACGGCCGATGGCCGGGAGAGCTGGTGCGCAACGTCTATCCCCTGCTCGTCAACAAAACCGTCTATGAAGGACTGGTGGCCGCCGGCAAGGAGCCCATGATTCTGACCCGCTGCGGATCCCTGAAGTCGGGTGAGAACAGACGGTTCTCAAACCTGTTCACATATTGGCGGATGTAGTCAGTCTGCTTACGCTCTAACTCATCGTCGTCAGGATAATGGATGCGGACAGGTATGCCAGTTCTGGCGGTCCTGAAGCCGTTAACCCCCTCCTTGAAATCCGCAAAGCCGTCGGCCTCAAGCAGATAGCCACCCGTGATGTTGCTCTCTGGAGTGAGCGGATGTTCCTGTTCGGCTATATCTACCCGTTTCTTGCGCACGTCGATCTTGTCACTGATCTGATAGGTGCCACGATAGCTGCCGTTCAGCGTCAGATCAACGAATTTGGCAGCTGGCGTGAAGGTCTGACCACAGAGTTCGCCAATATACGAGGCCAGAGCATTGCGCATGAGGGTCTTGTCGCTGTGGTTAGTCAGCAGTGTCCACTTCTTGGCATTGGCTCTTTCCTGACCGAGCAGGCGTTTCTTCTTCTGGAACTTGATACGATAAGGCTTCTTGTAGAGGTTCCAGGTGGAGTTGCCTCGACCACGTATGGCAACAGAGTATTCATGGTCGATGCAGTCATTCTCATCGACAAGCCACATTTCTGCCCACACATCCCAGCTCTTGCTGGTAATGTCCTCCCCACTAAAGGTGTTGATATAGAGGTGAGGCAACGATGTCAGCCTGTGCCAGTCAACTGACTGCGCATTCACATGAATGGCTGTAATAAGACAAGCGGTGATAATTATGGTTGTTTTCATGCCACAAAGTTACTACAAGCTGTCAAATATGGCGTCCTGTATTATGCCAAAGGTGACAATCAGTTTTATTTTTATCTTGTTTCTATTTGTTGATTCGGAAATTATGCTTATCTTTGTGCCTTACTATATAAATGTATGAACTATGCCAAGGAAAAAGGACGGAATGTTGTTTGAGATTCACCCGACGCCAGCCAAGGGGAAGGACGGGAAGAATATCTTGTATGTGAGACCACTGTCAGGCCACAAACTGACGATGAAGGGCGTGGAGGATTTCTGTAGCCGTAACTACGGTCTGCGCTACGGCGAATTGTCACGGGCCTTCGATGTGTTCCTGCGTGCTGCCGGTGAACTGATGGCAATGGGTTATCGCATCGACACGCCCATCGGGTCCTTTGCTCCTAAGCTCGCTCTCATGCGAGAGTTCACCGATCCCGACGAGATCAAGGGCCGCGACGTGAGGCTCGACGGCGTGGATTACAATCCCGGCAAGATATGGAACGAGCAGATTGGAAAGTGGAACAACGGCTTCCGCCGTGCCAACAACACCAATACGCAGGAGCTCTTGGCAGACAAGGACAAACTGGAGAAGATTCTCAGGAATACCATCAAACAGCTCAATGGCTATGTCACTGTCGGGCTCTTCGCCTACCATTCCGGCCTGACCTACTATTCTGCCCGCAAACAACTCAACGCCTGGTGCGAGGGTGACACGCCCAAACTCCTGAAGACCAAGCGTGGCCAAGAGTACATCTACACCGAGATCTGACTCCTCTGGAATGGGTTATGAATATGCAAAACTATGCTATGAGTGCTATAGTTTGGCATAACGTTCTTATTGTTAAAGGATTATCCTATAGCATAGTTTTCAAAAACAGTGCTATAACTATGCTATAACCATGCTATAATTGCTTCATTATGGAAGGGCATTGATTTTCAGGTGCTTCTATTTTGGGTATAGGCGAAAGGTATTTTGCGCAGGCTCGTAAGGCGTTTTGCGCCAAGGAACAAGGTTGGCAGGCTGGCACTTCGCCCCTGCGAGGATAAGGTTTTCACCTTGTGCAAGGCATCGTTTACCCCTGTAAAGCCTATCTTCTTCAACGCGAAGAAGGCATCTGCAACAGACAAAACTATGCCTTCCACGACAATAAATCCTCACATCTCTTGCAAATACCGATTATTTTTTGTATCTTTGCAGGTAGAAAAAAGCACAGTCTATGAAGATTACGAAGATTAAGACTAAGATGGGAGAGCCACGCTTGCCCGTCTCCACAGAACTTGACGCAGTCGTGGAGCGTATGCGCTCTGGGGAAACCAAGGAGGCTGCCAACCGTATCGCAGCCGTCGCCCTGCAGTCGAGGCTGATGATAGAGCAGGGAGCACCGAGGTATTTCCTGGAGGATACAGACCGGCTGCCCTATCTGGTGTTCTCCGCCACATTCGGCAAGGGTGGTGTCGAGAAACCCATCTCGTTCACGCAGCTGCTGTTGCTCAACATTCCCTGTCCGGAAGGTCGTCGGCAGGTGGAGGAGATCAAGAAGCGCGTAGAGCAGTTGCCCTATACGCTGCTGGCCTTTGCGGGCGTGAGCGGCGTGACGCTGAAGGTCGTCGTGCGCTGTGAATACAGCGGCGATGCCAGGCCCTGGGAATCGGTAAAGGGTCGCAAGCGGGAACTCGACGCAGACACATATCTGATTTTTCTCAAGGAGGCGCATGCCTGTGCGGCACGTCTCTACACCACGCTGGTAAGGTGCGACCTGCTTGTAGGCGAGCAGACCATCACCCGCGGCTGTCGTATGAGCTACGATCCAAAACTGTACTACAACCCCAAGGCGCTGCCGTTGCCCGTCGTCCGCGAGGAGGGTGATGTGCTGAAGCCCTACGAGGGTACGAAGACGGATGACGACGGCACGGTAATCTGGTATCCCGACTATGACGAGCGTGAACGGATCAAGCTGGAGTACTATACCTGCTTGTCGAAGGCCATCGACGACCAGCCGGAAGAGCCCGAAGCCTGTCTGGCAGCGCTGGCAGGCTACTGTCAGAAGGCGCATCTCGAAGAGGAGGCTTGCGTGAAGCGTAGCAGTTGGGAACAGCGCTTCAAGCCGCTCAGTATCGACGTCATCCGCAAGGTGTTCCGCGCCAACTACAAGAAACCCTACGACGGCAAGCCGCTCTCGCAGATGAATGAGAAGGAGCGTATCATCCGCTTCATCGAGGACTTCTTCGCCCGTCGCTACCAGCTGCGCTACAATGTGGTGAAACAGCTGACGGAGTACCGCCCTAACGACCTGACCTTCAAGCAGTGGCAGCCGCTGACGGATCGTCAGCTGAAGAGCATCGTCGTCGAACAGATGAAGGAGGGTGGCGAGAGCTGGATGAACGATATCCGCATCTATATCGAGTCGGCACATATCCCCAACTTCAACCCCGTACATGAGTTTCTCAAGGGCTGTGGCAACTGGGATGGCAAGCGCAACTATATCGAGGACTTCGCCCGCCGTCTGCCTACGGACTATGAGCTGTGGCCGAAGTACTTCCACCGCTGGTTCCTGGCAATGGTGGCGCAGGCGCTCGACATCAACCGCGACTACGGCAACTCGATGGTGCCGATGCTCATCGGCAGTGAGGGTATCAAGAAGTCTATCTTCTGTAAGAACATCCTGCCGCCGTCGATGCGCGAATACTATATGGACGATATCAAGATGGGGAATGCCGAACAGGTGGAGCGCGTGCTTGGCCGTATGTGGCTGGTCTGCATCGACGAGTACAACGCGAAGACGGACCGTGAACAGGCCAAGGTGAAGCGACTGCTGACGGAGAAGGATGTGCAGATCCGGAAGATGCGCTCGGCGGAATATACGATGACGCCGCGCCTCTGCTCATTCATCGCCACCACCAACGACCCCACGCCGCTGTCTTCCGCGGAAGGCAACCGCCGTTACCTCTGCGTGGAGGTGAAGGGCGAGATCGACATGAGCCAGCGCGTGCCTTACAAGCAGATGTATGCCCAGGCCGTCGCCGAGCTGAAAGGTCCTGACTGCCTGTACTGGTTCACCAGCGAGGATGAGCGCATCATCCGTGAGCACAACCAGTCGTTTATGGAGGAGTCGTCGATGGAGTCGGTGCTCCCAGAGATCTTTGAGCCCACCAACGAGCACAAACGCGAGAACCTCTGGACGACGGCAGCCATCCAGCAGGAGCTCGCCAAGCATCTGAAATCCAGAGACGTACCCAACCTCACGAATCTCGGCAAGACGCTGAAGGCACTCCGCTGGCCGCATGGTGGCAACACAGGCGTGCGCGGCTATTATCTCCGCCTTCGGAACGTTGATTCTGCTAAATCATAGCATAGTTATAGCACAATTATAGCATAGTTTCCTCAAACTATGCTATAACTTATTGCATTGGAAACCAGATGTTTGCGGCAAACTATAGCACTCATAGCATAGTTTGTCTATGGTTTAGGATTGTATATGGAACCAGAACCAGAAGGTAGCCCCACAGCCCGGACCATCGGATAACAGTCCAAGCTTGCCGCCGCACTTGTCAGCAATCTTTTGGCAGACATGTAGTCCAAGCCCTGTACCCAAAATGTAATCGTCGAGTTTTGAAAAACGTTCAAAGAGGATTTTCTGATGTTCATGGGCTATTCCAATGCCGGAATCCTCACAGTAGATGAATAATCCGCCGTCCTGTAGCCTGTAGCCGAGTTTGACATAGCCCTTTGGGGTGAACTTCACGGCATTCGTCACGAATCGTACAATGACCTGTTGGATGCGTTCTGGGTCAGCCTTCACTTTTAGCGACTGGTATGGGTTGTCCTTCTGGAAGTCTATGTCTAATGTGTCAGTCCACGGTCTGAATGCATCGAACTTCTCGTCAAACAGCCTTGGGAAATCAAGCTCCTGGATATGCAAGTCCAGCAGGTGTCCATCATGGTCGGCTGATATCAGGATGTTTTCTATTATTTGCATCATCAGGTAACTATTATGCAGCAGGACGCCCTTAACTTGCTCGCTTGCCATTGACTCAAGGGAATCCAGGAGCACATCCGAAAAACCTTCAATAGAATTGAGTGGTGTCCGCATTTCATGCATCATGTTGTCAACAAACTCTTACGCAGAAAATTTTGCCGAGAAATTCCCAAGCGTGAGCCTCAATCAGTCGTGGGACTATTCCACTGGCGGTTTCGTATTAAAAAGTGGTACACGTGCGGGAGAGAATGTGTCTATACAAGGACATCAACAAGAAGTGGCAGGGCGAGCGTCAGAGCGTGACCGCTGCATGGTTTAGCAAGTAGTATTTTAATAGTACTTCATTCATCAAGTTAGATAGGTTTGGAAAAGCCGACCGCAAGACGCAAAAGGTGATAGTACGCTAACAATTGTCATGACTAAGATGACGGCTCATCCCAACAATCGTGGGTGAGCCGTCATCTTATGGTTGGTAAACTCATTTTAGAGGTTTTCAATTTCTTCGGTAGTAAGGCCTGTGACTTCTTGGATAAAGTCTGTGGTGGATCCCAGTTCCTTCATCTTTCGCGCATTTTCGTATTTTTCTTCAGCACGACCTTCTGCACGACCTTCTGCACGACCTTCAGCACGACCTTCCATCTTACCTTCCCATGTTGCAGTCTCGATGTTGTCGCGCAGAATGACCACATTGTCGAGATGGCGGTAATAAGCATTGAGCTCGGCTTTCGTCATACGGGCAATC
>Ga0310697_10005854_pt1 | contig 11805 bp, 14 predicted proteins | sample 172DNAGHGlowgp2_FD_203883 | JGI IMG/M metagenome (GOLD analysis project Ga0310697, IMG submission 203883) | Sheep rumen microbial communities from Palmerston North, Manawatu-Wanganui, New Zealand - 1728 DNA GHGlow gp2 (v2) (version 2) | ecosystem: Host-associated > Mammals > Digestive system >... | reverse complement strand
GATCCAGCCCCGATCCTGGTGGATGGACGGCAGCTCCGACAGCGACAAGGGCATCTTCGTCACCAATATCGTGATGGCCAAGGGCGCCGTCGACCTATATGAGCGCAATGCGACCGACTATTCTTCCGCCGTCGAAAAGGCCATCGCCGAGACCGGCAAGTTTGTCACGAACAACATTCTCTTCGAGACCGGAAAGGCTACGCTGAAGCCCGAGTCGATGGAGGAGATCGGGAAGGTTGCCGATTATATGCTCAAGAACCCGAATGCCCGCTTCGAGGTGCAGGGCCACACGGACAACCAGGGCTCCGACAAGGTCAACGATCCGCTCTCCCAGCAGCGCGCCGAGGCTGTCGTCAAGGCCCTCGAGGAGAAGGGTGTGGACCCGTTCAACCTCCGCGCCGTGGGCAAGGGTGCCCACGAGCCCGTGGCCGACAACAAGACCGAGGAAGGCCGCGCCAAAAACCGTCGCGTGGAGTTTGTCAAGAAATAGTCCTTAGCCTTTCACCACCAGGGCGGACGCCCAGACTTCGCAACCTTCGCCTCGGCCCACGAAGCCGAGGCGTTCGGTCGTGGTGGCCTTGACCGAGACGGCATCGACGGGGATGCCCATGACGCGGGCGAGGGTTTCCCGCATGGAGAGGATGTGCGGGGCCAGTTTGGGACGCTGGAGGGCGATGGTGATGTCGGCGTTGCCGACGTGCCACCCTTTCGATGCAAGGAGGGCTACGACCTTCTCCAGCAGGATCTTGCTGTCGATGCCCTTCCACTCGTCCGAGGTGTCGGGGAACAGATGGCCGATGTCCCCGAGGGCGAGGGCCCCGAGGAGGGCGTCGCACAGGGCGTGAATGGCCACGTCGCCGTCCGAGTGGGCTACGAAGCCCGTTTCCGACGGGATGCGGACCCCGCCCAGCCACATGGGAAGCCCTTCGGCGAGGGCATGTACGTCGTATCCGTTTCCGATTCTGATTTCCATAGACGCAAATATAATGAAAAATGATTAATTTTGTAGGTTGACAAGCATAGGCACTATGGCAGGATTCAATTTCGGTTTCTTCGGAAGCCAGGAACACCGGGTGTTCAACTACAAACCCCGCTACTACGATCCCGAAGAGGAGGAGCGCAAGCGCCTGTTCGGGGACGTGGACGGCTCCAACGAGCAGGCCGCCAAGGAAGGGAAATACGTGCCCGGCAGCAGCATCCGCGGTGCCTGGCGCGACGGCAATTACAAGCGCATGCGCTCCACCCAGACGCGTACGCAGGTGATTATCAGCATCGTCGCCCTGCTTCTGGTGGCGGTAGTCCTGATTTATATCACGAAGTTCTATTCCCTGCTCGGCTAGATGGAACTCAGGATCCTACCCCGGAACATTGCGGACATGATCGCCGCGGGAGAGGTCGTCCAGCGGCCCGCTTCCGTGGTGAAGGAACTCATGGAAAACGCCGTGGATGCCGGTGCGACGCAGGTTTCCGTCACCGTGACGGATGCCGGACGCACCCTCATCCAGGTCATCGACAACGGCTGCGGCATGTCCCCGGACGATGCCGTCCTGTGCTTCGAGCGTCACGCGACCTCCAAGATCGCCACGGCCGAAGACCTGCAGGAAATCCTTACCTTCGGTTTCCGCGGAGAGGCTCTCGCCTCCATCGCCGCCGTCGCGGACGTGGTCCTGAGGACCCGCCGGGAGGAGGACGAAGTGGGCGTGGAGGTGGAATTCTCCGGCTCCGAGCACTTGTCCACCCGCGAAGTCGCCGCCCCCAAGGGCTCCAACTTCGCCGTCCGGAACCTCTTCTACAACGTCCCTGCCCGCCGCAAGTTCCTCAAGTCCGACAACGTGGAGTTCCGCCATATCGTGGAGGAGTTCCAGCGCGTGGCCCTCACCCGGCCGGACATCGCCTTCACCCTGATCCACAACGGCCGTGACATTCACGTCCTGAAACCGGCGAAATCCCTGAAATTCAGGGTAATGGACCTCCTCGGAAGCGGTGTTGTCGGGGAAGTGACGGACATTGAGGCCGATACGACCATCGTCCGGATCCATGGGTTTGTGGGCCGGCCCGAATCCGCGAAGAAGACCCTGGGGAACCAGTTCCTTTTCGTCAACGGCCGCTATTTCCGGAGTCCCTACCTGCACAAGGCCGTCATGAAGGCCTATGAGTCGCTGATCCCGGAGGGAACCACCCCGTCCTATTTCATTTTCCTGGAGGTGGACCCTTCGACCATCGACGTGAACATCCACCCCACCAAGACGGAAATCAAGTTCGAGGAGGACAGTGTCATCTTCCAGACGCTCTACGCCTGTGTCCGGGAAGCGACGGCCCGCGGCGGAGCCGGCGGCGCCATCGACTTTGACAATCCCGAGGCGCGGGAGATGCCGGTGCTGGGCACCCGATTCGACGAATACCGCCCCGTGAGTATCCCCACGGCCGGCGTGGACCCGAACTACAATCCCTTTACGGCCGGAGACAAGTACTTGGATGACAGGGATTTCGGCCCGATCCAAGGAGGCGGTGGCTCCCAGCCGTCCATGCGTCCTTCCTATGCCGTGGACAAGCACGAAGATTATGGCAAGCTCTTCGAGGACCGCACGATGCCGTCGGCACAGGTTCTCACCGTCCAGGGGAAGTATATCCTTTCGCAGTCGGCTTCCGGGGTGATGATCGTGAACGTCGCCCGTGCCCGGGAGCGCATCCTCTACGACCGCTTCCTCAAGGTCCTCGGCAAGGAAGCCCATGTGAGTCAGAGCACCCTCTTCCCCGTCCAGGTCAATGTGGGGGTGGGCGGCCGCCTGCTCTTCGACGAGCACCAGGACCTTCTCAGACGCCTGGGCTTCGACATCGACGCCTTCGGAACCGACACGGTGGTCGTGAACGGGGTGCCCGAAGGCTACAGCACCGAGGCCGGCAAGGTCCACACCATGGTGGGCGACCTGATCCTCATCCTCGGCGAGGACCACAGCGCCCTTCCCGAAATGATGGAACAGTCCCTTGCGCAGAAGTTCGCCCTCCTGGGCGCTTCCGGTGGGGAAAAGCTCACCTCGCCCACCGAGGCCCAGCGCCTCGTGGACGCCCTCCTCTCCTCTGAAAACCCCGAATTCACCTCCGCCGGCCGCCGGATCATCTCGATCCTGCCGCTGGAGGAAATCGACAAACGATTCTGACATGGCCCGACCCGCATTCCTCGAAAACATTCCGATAGTAACCCGGAACATCCTCATCATCAACGTCATCGTTTTCATCGCCACGCTGGTGAACCAGGATTTCATGTACGGGACCTTCGCGATGTTCTATCCGGCATCGCCCCTGTTCCGCTGGTGGCAGCCCCTCACGCACATGTTCATGCACGGGGGAATCATGCACATCCTGTTCAACATGTACACCCTTGTGATGTTCGGCATGGTGGTGGAGCGGGCGCTCGGAACGAAAAAGTTCCTGATCTTGTATTTCGTGGCCGGTTTCGGCGCGGCGGCCCTGCATACGGGCGTGGAATGGGTCCAGGCGCAGTCCATGGCCCCGGACAGTATAGCTTACTTCCATCTGCTCCGGACCCCTGTCGTAGGCGCTTCCGGAGCCATCTACGGCCTTCTTGTGGCCTTTGCGATGCTGTATCCGCAGGCGCGGATGACGCTCATTTTCCCGCCGGTCACCCTGGATGCGAAATGGATGGTGGGCATCTTCATCGGCATCGAGCTCCTGACCGGCATCACCGGGACGCAGATGGGCATCGCCCATTTCGCACACCTGGGCGGTGCGCTGTTCGCCTTCCTGCTGGTGCTGTACTGGCGTAAAACCGGGGCGGTATGGCGGAAGTAGGGAGAAAGCGGCACGGCTGGTTCTCGCGCCTGACTTTCGGCACGGTGTCCCTCCTCATCGCGGGACTTCTCCTGCTGAGCTACCTGTCCGTGTTCGTGAATCCGGCCAAGGCCTGGTTCTTCACCTTCTTCGGCCTGCTGTTCATCCCGCTGGTGATCCTGGATGTCATCTTTCTGGTCTGGGCCATCTTCCGCCGTTCCCGGATGACGGGGCTTCTGCTGGTGATGCTCCTGCCCGCGGTCTTCCTCGTCGGGAAGTACTACCAGTACAAGGGCCCGGAACCGGACCGGGAACCCACCCTGAAAGTGGTCTCCTACAATGTGGGCCTCTTTGCCCATGGGGACAAGGGTGAGCGGCGCCTGGTCCTGGCCGATTCCGTTGCCGCCTACCTTCGGAAAACAGGGGCCGATGTGATCTGTCTTCAAGAGTTCTATCTGCCCAATGCCCTGAACATGGACGCCTGGTTCCGGGATCATTTCCCGGGCTACACGGCCGATTATTACGTACTTACCGGTGAAAAAGGCCATGCTGGGAACGTCACGCTCACCCGCCGTCCCGTCCTGTACAAGGGAAAGATCGATTTCGAGAGATCCACGAACATGGCGCTCCATACGGACGTCCAGCTGGATTCCACGGTCCTTCGGTTCTACAACTGCCATTTCGAGAGCTACAACATTTCGCTCTCGGGTCTGGTGCGCTCCCTGAAGAAAGTGGACGACGAAGCGGTAGAGGACACCGGCCGCAAGATGCGCCGTTCCATCGTCCAGCGTCCCCGGCAGGTCGATGCCGTGATGCGGGACGTGGACGCCTGTCCAGTTCGGTCGGTCGTGCTCGGGGATTTCAACGACAATCCGCTGTCCTATACGCTGTTCCGGCTGTCCCGAGGCCGCAGTGATGCTTTCGTCAAGGCTGGGAAGGGCTTCGGCGCCACGTTCCGGACGTTGTGGCCGCTGCTCCGCATCGACTATATCCTGTATCCGAGAGACCTGGAGGCCGTCCGCTGCGAGGTCCCGAAAGTCAAGTATTCCGACCATTATCCCGTCATTACCACGTTCTATGAAAAGAGATGAAGTCCTTGCCGAAGCCCTGAAGACCCTTCGCGCCGGCGGCACGATCCTGTATCCGACCGACACCGTCTGGGGTCTGGGCTGCGATGCCACGAACCCTTCCGCGGTGGCGCGCATCTACGAAATCAAGCGGCGCTGCGAGGCCAAGTCACTGGTGCTGCTGGCCCATGACCTGGACATGGTCGCGAAGTACGTGCGGGAGATTCCCCCGATGGCCGTGGAACTGGTGGAGGTCAACGACAGCCCGATGACGATCATTTATCCCGAGGCCCTCTCCGGTGTCGAGGGCGAGCCCGGCGACCGCTGGCATCTCGCCTGGAACGCGGTGGCCGAGGATGGTTCCGTGGGCATCCGCATTCCGCTGTTCGACCTGTGCAAAGACTTGATTTTCAAGTTGGGACGTCCGCTCGTGAGCACCTCGGCCAATATCTCCGGCGAGCCTACGCCCAAACGTTTCAGCGACATCCCGTCGGAGATCAAGGATGCCGTGGACTTCGTCGTCCCGCCTTCCTTCGACGCCGGCTCCACCGGCAAGGCCTCCCAGATCATCAAGGTCGCCATGGACGGCCAGGTCCAGATTATCCGGATGTAACCCTGTCATTCCGAACGAACCTTTCTTGTCATTCCGAGCGAAGCGAAGGAATCTATGGAACTCTTCTACGCATACGACTCCGACGGCCGCCTCTGCCGGCTGGACAGCGACGAATCCGGACACTGCGTCCGGGTGCTGCGTCACCGGGTCGGGGATGAAATCCACGTCATTGACGGCTGCGGGACGATGTTCCGCTGCCGGCTGACGGACGACAACCCGAAATCGGCCGAAGCGGAGGTGCTGGAGGCCTTCCCCGGCTGGGGCGGCCATCCGTACCGGCTTACCGTCGCCTGCTGTCCCACGAAGAACAACGACCGTTTCGAGTGGTTCGTGGAAAAAGCCACCGAGGTAGGCGTGGACCGCATCGTTCCCGTCATCGGCGAGCGCTCCGAACGGAAAGTCTACAAGACGGACCGGGCTTACCGGATCGCCCTTTCCGCCACCAAACAGTCCCTCAAGGCCCGCATCCCCGAAATCGCCGAACCCTTGTCCGTCAAGGATTTCATACAGATTTCTCCACGCGCTTCGCTCGGTCGAAATGACAGTACACCTTGTCATTCCGAACCTGCGGAGCAGGTGAAGGAATCTCTCAAACTCATCGCGTACTGCTTCGAAGGCGACACCCGCCGCATTTCCATCCAGGAGGCCCTTGCCACGAGCACCGCAGCGGACATTACCATCTTTATCGGCCCGGAAGGGGATTTCTCCCCGGAAGAGGCGCGCCTTGCCATCGAACACGGCTACATTCCCGTGCACCTCGGCGCCTCCCGCCTCCGTACCGAAACGGCCGCAGTCGTCGCTGCCACGGCGGTGTATCTGGCGCGGGGGTAGCGTATGTATATCGGCCTCATATCGGACAGTCACGGGGTGTTCAGCCCCGAATTCAAGGAGTTCCTGCAGCCGGTGGACGAGGTCTGGCATGCCGGGGACTTCGGCGGGGGACTGGATACGGCGGCGGAGATCGCGGCGTTCAAGCCCATGAAAGGCGTCATCGGCAATTGCGATGACCGGAAACTCATCTTCGACTGTCCGGCGTACCGTTTCTGGGAGTGCGAGGGACTGAAAATCCTGATGACGCATATCGGCGGGTCGCCCGGGCATTACTATCCCGAGGCACGTGCCCTGATCCGGCAGTATCGGCCGGATGTGTTCGTATGCGGACACTCCCATATCCTGAAGGTGATGCGCGACGAAACGTTTAACTTGCTGTATATCAATCCGGGAGCCTGCGGAAAACAGGGTTGGCACGCGGTTCGGACAGCGCTCCGCTTTCATATTGATAGCGGAAATATCCACGATATGGAGGTGCTCGAACTAAAACGCTGACAGGCCGCTGCATAACAAGGGCATTCCAGGATTATAATTTTTTTAAAAAATTCTTTGAAATGTCCGGAATGCGATGTAATTTTGCGGCCGGAAAAGTGTTTTTTAACCAGTGTATATTGTATATCTTATCAGCTATGAAAAAGGTATTTGTGTCCGTCGCCATCGTCGCGATGATGGTTGCTGCCAGCGCTTGCGGCAACAACAATTCCAAGAAGGCCGCTGAGGCCGAGGCTGCTGTCGAGGAGGCCGTCGAGGCCACCACCGAGGCTGTCGATTCCACTGTCGCCGCTGCTGCCGACACCGTCGCCGCCGCTGCCCAGGAGGTTGTCGAGGAAGTCAAGGGCGAGTAATTCCCCCTTCATATCCTCCCATGGATCGGATATTGTCCCAGGTTGGAACAATATCTTTTTTTTGTATCTTCGCGTAAGTAAAGGAAACGACATGGCGACATCGAAGGCGAAGACCGTGTGGTTCTGCTCGAACTGCGGCAACGAATACTCCAAGTGGATGGGCAAATGCCCTGCCTGCGGGGAGTGGAATACGATGGTGGAAAAGGAAGTGGTTACCGGGAAGCGGCCCTTGTCCGCTTCGGTCTCCGTTCCGGGTGCGGGGCGGAAACCGATGCCCCTGAAAGAAGTGTCCACGACGGCGGAGGACCGCGTGTCGCTCGGCAATGCCGAGGTGGACCGGCTCCTCGGCGGCGGCATCGTCAAGGGCTCCCTGGTGCTGATGGGCGGCGAACCCGGTATCGGCAAGTCCACGCTGTCCCTGCAGATCCCGCTTTCCTGTCCGAACCTCAAGGTCCTGTATGTCACGGGCGAAGAGAGCGTCAAGCAGGTGAAGATGCGGGCGGACCGCCTGGGCGGCGATGCGTCCAACTGCTTGATTTACAGCGAAACGCTGATGGACAACATCCTCGCCGAGGCGGAATCCGCAGCGCCGGACCTCGTCATCGTGGACTCGGTCCAGACGATGTACAGCCAGAACGTGGAATCCACCGCCGGCTCCGTTTCGCAGGTGAAGGAAGTCGCAGCCTCGCTTCTCCGGTTCGCCAAGGGCAGCGGGATTCCCGTCATCCTCATCGGCCATATCACGAAAGAAGGGACCATCGCCGGTCCGAAGGTCCTGGAGCACATTGTCGATGTGGTCCTCCAGTTCGAAGGCGAGAACCGGGGTGCCTACCGGGTCCTCCGGAGCATCAAGAACCGCTTCGGTTCCACCTCCGAACTGGCGGTCTTCGAAATGACCGGCGCCGGACTCAGGCAGGTGGCCAATCCTTCGGAACTGCTTATCCCTCAGCACGAAGCAGGCCTGAGCGGAACAGCCATCAGCGCCATGCTGGACGGCAACCGTCCCTTCATGTTCGAGGTGCAGGCGCTGGTGTCATCGGCCGTGTACGGAACGGCGCAGCGCAGCGCGACGGGCTTTGATGTCCGCCGTCTGAACATGCTTCTCGCGGTGCTGGAGCGCCGGGCCGGTTTCAAGCTTTCCCAGAAAGACGTGTTCCTGAACATGGCCGGCGGCCTGCGGATTACGGACCCGGCCTGCGACCTCGCTGTCGTCGTGGCCGTGCTTTCCTCGAACTTCGATTACGCCATTCCCGGCGACGTGTGCTTTGCCGGCGAGGTGGGCCTCAGCGGCGAGATCCGCCCCGTCTCCCAGGCTGAGCGCCGCGCCGTGGAGGCGGCCCGCCTGGGCTTCCGCCGCATCTTCGTTTCTTCCTATACCCGTTTCGACCGTAAACCCGAGGGCATCGACATCGTCAAGGTGGCCGACATTCCCGCCCTCGTAAAATCCCTGTTCCGATGAGCATGACGATGAAACAGATCAACCGGTATCTTTTCCCGATTCTGATCGTGGCGGCGGTTTTCCTGGCCGTCAACCGCCCGAAAGCCTTTACGCCCGAGGAACGGACCATCATCCGGGAGTCCGATTCGGTGATGTATGTGACGGTGCTGCCGGAAGACAGCCTGGTCCTCAGGACCCCCAGTGCCGACCTGACGCCCGCCGAATTGAAGTCGAAAGACCTCCGGACGCTGATGGCCAAGATGCTTTCCACCGTGAAATCCCCCAAGCAGGACGGCGTGGGAATCGCCGCGCCGCAGGTGGGGATCGACAAGCGCGTCATCTGGGTGCAGCGTTTCGACAAGGAGGGGAGTCCCTTCGAGTGCTATCTGAACCCGCACCTGGACAGCTTGTTCGGGCCCATGGGCAAGGGACCGGAAGGATGCCTTTCCGTTCCGCCCATGCGGGGGCTCGTTCCCCGGTACACCTCCGTCATCGTCTCTTATGTCGATCCGGAAACGCTTCAGCCCAAACGCGATACGGTTACCGGCTACACGGCCGTCATCTTCCAGCACGAATGTGACCACCTGGACGGGAAACTCTATATCGACCGGGCCGATACCGTTTTCGTCTCCCCTTCCTGGGAAGCTGAGCGGCGTGCCTTCGACTACTCCCGCCCCGATTGGTGGCCTTCAGGGCAGGAATAACTTCCCCTGCCAGGTGTCCCGTTCGCGGAGGCGGGCGTCCAGCCGGGAGGAAAGCTCCGCGGCCTTGACGCCCCAGCCGGGAACGGCGAGATAGCGGGGCGGAACGCTTGCCGCGAGGCGGCCGACTGCGATGCCAGGCCGCAGGCGCTCCAGGATGTCGGAGAGCAGGTCGATATACCCGTCCGGCGTCCACCGGACGAAATCCTCCGGCCGGGCGGCGAATTCCTCCGCCATCGGCGTTCCCTTCAGGATCTGCAACTGGTGAAATTTGACCGTGTCCAGGGGGAGGGCGTTGATGTGCGCCACCTCCTCCAGCAGCGTTTCCGGCGTTTCGCCCGGGAGGCCCAGGATGAAATGGCCGCAGACCGGAATCCCCCGTGCGGCCGTTTCCCGAACGGCCCGTTCCACGCAGGCGAAATCGTGCCCCCGGTGCACCCGCCGGAGGGTTTCGTCCCGGGTGGACTCGATCCCGTACTCCATCCGCGCGCAGCCCAGCGAAGCGATGTAGTCCAGTTTTTCCGCATCTACGCAATCCGGCCGCGTGCCGATGACGATGCCCTCCACCGCCGGGTGCGCCAGCGCTTCCCCGTACACCTCCTTTAGGCGGTCAAGGGGCGCAAACGTGTTGGAAAATGACTGGAAGTAAGCCAGATACGGCCCGTGCGACCGTCCCCTTGCCGCGTGGAAAGCAATCCCCTCGTCAATCTGCTGCGTAATGCTCTTAGACGGGACGCTGTACGCAGGATGGAACGCGGCATTGTCGCAGAACGAACACCGGCCGTGCGGACACGTGAAACCCGCGTCCACAACCAGTTTTTGCCCCGGCTCCCCAGCCGCGCAATACCGCCTTCCTTCCAAGCCCATGGGCCAAAGTTAAAAAATAATGTTGTATTTGCATCGACAATTCTAAACGAGTGAAAGTATATGAATCTTCGTGACATCAAGAAAGGTCATAAAGAATTGTAATGACTGATGTCGGGATATATCGAAACAGGCCGCTTCAACGCGGCCTATTGTTGTATCAATGATTCTGTAGGATCTGTATCTGCCGACGTTTCAATGCCGTCAGGATGCTAAGTTCTGTCATAGGCGTGAGACCTGTAAATGTGGTTTTGGCCTTCAATTCATCCAGCGGCATTTCAAGTAGAAGTTTCGCAATGCACTCATCTGCAAACGAATTGGTAACAGTATCTATGCCGGTAAAGTCAAGGACAACTTTCTCGTCTCCATCCAAAAGTGGACGGAGATCGGCCCTGATCCGAGCCCCGAGGAGACGTGTTCCCATACTGTCTCCATATTTGGAAAACTTAAATACTACCATAACTTTTCTAATCCGGTATGATTTTCCAAAAACAATTCATTGAATTCCTCTGCCGGGTCTGTTCTATGGTCCACCACAGAAGAAGGGTCGATATCCATGTTGGCCCGCAGTTCAAAATATACAATTGTTCCACCCCACGGCTCTGATTCTGAGACTCTCATATCTCCGTTTGCAGTAAGCGTATGACTTCCGGAGCGAATAATCAGTTTATGGCCTGCAGTATTGATCAATCTGGATGTGGAATATAGGCCGAACCCCATACCCTTACCGTCAGACACCCTGTCCTTGATGCAATACTCAAGCGCCTGCGGCTCTGTGATTGAAGAATACTCGTTGTTCTGAGCTAGTGACGCTTGAATACCCATCCCGTCATCGGCAACAAGAATCTGAATCAGATGCTGCTCTTCCAAGTAGTTGGTAATGACAATGCCTACAGTTTTGCCGGAATGAATGAGTACGTTATCCATTACTTCGTAGAAACAATAACTCATTGCCTGAAGCAGAGAAGTTTCCACTTCAGGTTGATGAATCAGAACTTCTACCAATCTGCGGTACACCTGCTGGATGTTCTTTTCATCGAACAGCTCTATGCAGACGTTGTCCGCTACAGGAAAGTACTGATGTAATAATGTATCTACGTTCATAATGGCTCAACCAAACACTCTCTCGCAAAGATAACAACACGTCGCGAGAAATCAAAAAGAAGGGGGATAATCAAGAACAATCACTAGCTTTGCTCCAGAATTAATACCAAGAGAATCCAATTGCGCTGCGAATACAAATCGTTGCAAGGTCCTGCCCGCAGGATTTGCTGGATAGGCTGATAATAATTATATTTGTAGAAGAGGCATATTATTATTCGAATCACTATGAAACAGACTCTTTATCGCATTGTGTCCCTGGCCATACTGTTGGTTATGGCTGCAGGCCTTTCCGTCAGCTGCGGACCTACCGAGCCTGATCCGGATCCGACACCGGCGACAGTAGCCGTTACCGGAGTATCCCTTGACAAGACCTCGCTCGACCTGCTTGAGGGTGGCACGGAGACGCTCACCGCGACCGTCTCTCCCGACAATGCGACCAACAAGAAAGTCAGCTGGAAGTCCTCCGACACTGCGGTGGCCACGGTGGACGACAACGGCAAGGTCACGGCAGTCAAGGCCGGATCCGCCACCATTACCGTCACGGCCGACGGCG
>Ga0310697_10005853_pt1 | contig 11809 bp, 5 predicted proteins | sample 172DNAGHGlowgp2_FD_203883 | JGI IMG/M metagenome (GOLD analysis project Ga0310697, IMG submission 203883) | Sheep rumen microbial communities from Palmerston North, Manawatu-Wanganui, New Zealand - 1728 DNA GHGlow gp2 (v2) (version 2) | ecosystem: Host-associated > Mammals > Digestive system >... | reverse complement strand
GTCCTCGCGGATGGCAGCGACGAGTTTGTCACGCACCTCATAGGCGCTCATCTCGGGCTTCAGGTCATAGGTGGGCACGTCGGGAGACGGCACCAGGATGCGGTCCTCGCCATCGAAGGGCTGCTCGCGTCCGCCGCTGAAGAAGAATGTCACGTGGGCATACTTCTCGGTCTCGGCGATGTGCAGCTGGCGCTTGCCCAGACTTGACAGATACTGTGACAACGTGTTGTCGACGTTATCCTTGGGGAACAAGATGTGCATGTCCTTGAAGGTGGGGTCATAGGGCGTCATGCAGTAGTACTGCAGGCCGGGGATGACCTTCATGCCGTCTTCGGGCTTGTCCTCCTGGGTCAAGGCGATGGTAATCTGCTTGGCGCGGTCATTGCGGAAGTTGAAGAAGATCACCACGTCGCCCTCCTGGATGCGTCCGTCAACGGTCGAGTTGACGATGGGTTTGATGAACTCGTCGGTCACGCCCTCGTCATAGGACTCCTGGATGGCACGCACCATGTCGTCGCTCTGCTTGCCCACACCAGCCGTGAGCATGTCGTAGGCCACCTTGATGCGGTCCCAGTTGTTGTTGCGGTCCATCGCGTAGTAGCGGCCGATGACGGTAGCTACGGTTCCTGCGCTCTGGTTGCAGTGCTCAATGACCTGGCCGACAAAGCCTTTGCCGCTCTCGGGGTCAGTGTCACGGCCATCCATGAAGCAGTGTACATAGACCTTTTCCAGGCCGTACTCCTTGGCGATGTCACACAGTGCCATCAGGTGCTCCTGCGAACTGTGTACGCCGCCGGTGCTCGTCAGACCCATGATGTGCAGAGCCTTGCCGTTCTCCTTGGCATAGGTGTAGGCGCTCACTACCTCGGGGTTCTTGAGGATCGAGCCGTCCTTGATGCTGTTGTTGATCTTCACCAAGTCTTGATAGACGACGCGTCCACCGCCGATGTTGAGGTGTCCCACCTCGCTGTTACCCATTTGGCCGTCGGGCAGACCCACGTCCTCGCCACATGCACGCAGTGTGCTGTGGGGATAGGCTGCACGCAGGAAGTCGAGATATGGAGTCGGAGTACTATAAATCGCGTTGCTGTGGCCTTTGGGACCCTCGCCCCAGCCATCCAGAATCATCAATAATGCTTTCTTTGCCATAATTTATTTTTTACCTATTTTGTTGTTAAACCTGATTTTGGAACTGCAAAGGTAGTGAAAAGTTTTTAGTTTCTAGTCCCTAATCCCTTGTTTCTCGTGATGGTGTTATCAAAAAGCAACAGTTATGATTTATCCATGTTGTGCCAATTAGTTGATTTACAGATATACAGTTATATTGTCAACAATCAAAATGATATAATTACGTTTCTTCTTCTCGGTACAGAGGTAGAAATGCTAATACGAAAATGGAACTGTCAGGTTCGTAGAATCGATGTGGCATGTTTTCTCATGACAAAAAAGTGGGTGCGTTATGTCACACCCACCTTATTTATAATTTTAGTATTTGTTTATAATGCAAGTCTCAAGCCAATGTTGTTGGCACCGGTCATGCCCCAGTGGTAGCGGCAAGACACGCGACAGTTCTTGGCATAGTTAATCCAACTGCCGCCACGATAAACGCGGTTATCACCTGTCGTTGGACCAGTTGGATTAGTTTGCGCCCCACTGCTATAGTTACCGAACCAGTCCTGGCACCACTCCCAAACGTTCCCGCTCATGTCATACAGTCCCAATTCGTTGGCCTTTTTGCTGGCAACGGGATGTGTACCGTAGTCGGGGCTGTCAGGACCCACACCATCACAGGAGTTGGTGTCATACCATGCCACCTCGTCAATGTCATCGCTGCCTGCATACTTATAACCCAGGGTCTTGTTGCCGCCACGTGCGGCATACTCCCATTCCGCCTCGGTGGGCAAGCGGAAAGCTCTGCCTGTCATTTGGTTGAGTAGGGCGATGAACTCTTGGCAATCGTCCCACGACACCATTTCGACGGGGCGGCTCAAATTGCCAGTGAAACTGCTTGGGTTACTACCCATGACTGCTTGCCACAGGGCCTGTGTCACTTCGGTCTCACCGATGCTGAAGGTAGAGAGTGTCACTTCGTGGGTTGGATACTCTACAGTCCAGGGATCGCTGGTGCCTTGCTCGGGCGTTGCGCCCATGGTAAAGGTGCCACCCTCGACAGGAAGCATCGTAAACGAGACACCGTTGACGGTAAATGTCTCGGGCAGTAACTCTGGCTCTGGCCATTTGCCACACAGCAGATAGTTGATAAGAGCCGTCACGTCATCGATATTGACCTTTCCGCTTTCGTCAACATCGGCACTATTGCTACCATTGTCACCATTGAGGAGGATGTTGATAAGGGCGGTTATATCGTCGATGTTGACTTTACCATCTTCGTCAACGTCACCTCTTATAGCTGGTATTTCATTTGAATTCACATGACAGACTTCATTCTCGAGAACATGTCTTGTTCCGATAGCCTCAGCACAAATACTGTTTTTCAGCTCTATGGTAGCAGGTCCAGAAAAACTGCTTGCGGCAGTTATGCTCATCGTCATGATAGCACCGCTGTTGCCTGAAAACTCACGTGCGCTGATAGACGATACGTAAATCCTGATAGCGCCATCATTCAACAGTCGGGATGCTACCGTGTGAGTGCTGTGTTTGCGCGATGTTAAGTCAATAATATACTCGTCATATTCCATGTCAAGCGTCAAGCCTACTGGTAGATATAAATCTGTCTGCAGACCACAGTATGCAGTGTCGTTAAGCAGAATAACGGGCACTTGCAGGGTCTCGCCTGCTGCAATGTTGAAGTCCTCAATATAGAGCCTGTCTCTACCTGTAGAGAAAAGAGCAACAACAATAATTAATGCAAATGATATAATTAATCGTTTCATAATTTAGAGCAATACTTTAATGGTCTTATTCAAGAAGTGAATGATATAAACGCCGCTAACATCAATTGGGTATACGTTGTGTCCCACGTGGGCTTGGTACTCAATCATGCGACCATCAATGGCAATCAATTGTACAGTCCCAGCAATAGGAGTATCAACTATGATGTTGCCGTTCTCGACGTAGATTCGTGCTTCATCCATCAATTCATATATAGTGCTAGGCTCTACATATTCGATAAATGAACTATCGAAGCAGTGGGCTGTCAAGTCGCGCTCTGCAAAGAGAATATCTGAGAATTCAATCTGTGAATCAGAATGATAATTCCTATCGGCTCTTACTCTCAAAGTCAATAGTTGTGGACATACGCCATTTACCGATGCATCCGAGAATGAAGTACCTAAGATGCGGATTGTGCCGTCTGGCATGGTCTGTGTATCCAGACCAAGTTTAGAGGCCTCATCGCCTAAGGTTGCTCCCATGAGAGTCAAACCATGGGGTAACTTCATGTCCATCTGGAAACCAGCAAAATCAAAGTTGCAGTCAATACCTATTGAGATTTCCTTTTCACCACCAGAGTAAATATGCAATTTATCGCAGAATAGTCGATTTTCTACATTCCCTCTTCTGGGTGCTTGCCTGATTGATATCGGTCTAATCTCAAGAGCGATGTTTGTGATACCTACCAGGTCAACGACATCGAGCGAGTTATTACCGTCCACATTAGCTGCATCGTTATAGAATGGAGTAGGAGAATAACCTAGGATTTTGCTGGCTGTTGAAGCATGATCGGCAATATCCACAACTGCATTGGCGTCTGCATCACCCACGATGTAATAGAAACGAACCGCTGTGGATGTGTTGTTAAGTGTATGGCGTGTCTCGTCTGATTCAGATGCAATGATATTGGAGATGTTGATATAGGAATTACCGGTATTGTGTATCTGAGGCAAGAGCATATTCATATGTACTAACACACCGTCATTTCCCCTTAAATCCTTTGAAGCAGAGGATGTGACGAGCACGCGATAATTGCCATTGCTCAACTTGTTAGCAGAGATGCTGTGAGTGCGTGTTGCACGATTCTCATCAAGCCAAACATCTGGCAGGTCATCTACGTAATTAAAGTCCACCCCATTAGGTAGTTTCACGTCAAATTGAATGCCAGAAATTGGATTCTTGTTGATCAATGAGACGGGCAAATCTTGAATCTGTGCTAATGAGCCTCTGATGTGCGACAAAGTGTCAAGAGTAAGATAATAATCGGGCAAGACTTCAATCGTACAGTTTGCATAAGTATTACTTCCATCAGTTGCTGATGCTATGATATAAGTTGTGCCTCCAGCAACTGCTGTTACTAATCCGTTATTATCAACACTTGCCACAGACGAGTTGCCCGTGCTCCAATTTAACGTTGTATTGGATGCGTTTTCAGGTTGAACGTCAGCGATTAACTGGAAAGTGTCTCCTATATGCATCACGAGGGTTTCCACGTTAAGTGTGATAGAATTAATATATTGCTTTTTGACTGTCACTAGGCAAGACGCACTCAAATTGGATCCGTCAGTAGTGCTTGCTTTGATAGTTGTAGTACCAATAGCTTTAGTTGTAATTAGTCCATTGGCATCCACAGTGGCTACCGATGTGTTGCTACTCGTCCAATTCAGCGTTTGGGTAGTCGCGTCATTAGGTGTGATTGTTGCGACTAATCGTGCCGTTTCGGGAAGTGTAAGCGTCAAACTGCTGTTATTCAGGGTGATTCCTGTTACTCGCTTGATGACTGTTACTTGACAAGATGCATTCAGGTTGGTGCCATCGGTTGTCGTAGCGGTAATAGTAGCGCTTCCAGGTGCTTTAGCTGTGACAAGGCCAGTACTTGACACTGTCGCAACGGCACTATTGCTGGATTTCCATGTAACAGTCTTGTTGGTCGCATTACTTGGAATAATTGTCGGAACTAATTGATAGGTGTATGTATTGCTGAGGTCAAGAATGACACTGACGCTATTCAATGATATCGATGTCACTGGAACAGAAGAAACAGTTACAGCACACGATGCACTTAAATTGCTTCCATCGGTTGTGGTCGCCGTAATAGTAGCTGTGCCGCTTGCTTTAGCTATCACAAGTCCGTTGTTGCTGACTGTCGCAACATTTGTGTTACTTGATTTCCAAGTCACTGATTTGTTGGTGGCGTTACTGGGATAGACAGTTGCAGATAGCTGGGCTGTTTGGTCCACGGTTAGTGATAGGCTGTTCTCGTTAAGTGATATTGACCTCACTAAACGAACCACAGTCACGTTACAAGTTGCACTCAGGTTGCTGCCGTCAGTTGTTGTTGCAGTGATGGTGGCTATACCCGGAGAAATCGTTGTTACGACTCCATCGGTGTTAACAGTAGCGACTGCTGTATTACTTGATGACCACGTTACCGTCTTGTTGGTCGTATTCGTTGGATATATAGTTGCAGTTAATTGAGAGGTTTGATTGACATCAAGGGTTAAATAGTTTGCGCTTAATGAAATAGATGTTGCTAGTATATTTACTGATACCATACATGATGCATATAAGTTTGTGCCATCTGTTGTGGTAGCTATAATGGTGGCGTTGCCCTCAGCGATAGCGGTGACAAGACCGTCGCTATTCACTGTAGCCACACTTGTATTGCTTGAATACCAGTTCACGGTTTTATTGGTGGTGTTGCTGGGATAAACTGTTGCAACCAATTGTGACGACTCATTAATGCCCAATACTAGACTATTTGTATTAAGGGATATTGATGTTGCAAGAACGTTACCAGCATTTACGGTCACATAACATGAAGCGCTCAGATTGCTGCCGTCTGCTGTCGTTGCCGTGATTGTCGCAGTTCCGGGAGAAATGGCTCTCACATTTCCGTTATTGTCAACGGTTGCAACGTTAACGTTAGATGATTTCCATGTTACGGCCTTATTGGTCGCATTGTCTGGGGTGACAGTAGCTGTCAGTTGGAAAGAATCGTTGACATTAAGACTTTTGTAGGAAATGTTCAGGTATATGCCATTAGCGAAAACGATATTGTTGTCAATACCTGAACTGCCATATAGAGCTACGCGGTTATAGAGCTGGAAGCGCTGGCTCTCGTTATTACCACCAGTACCATAGATGAAGCGATAATCATTGGGTGCCCAGCCGGCAATGTTTGCCTCACGTACACCAAATTCCTGGTTGGCAATTATTATGTCAGCAAGACGTCCTTCGATTTCATCCTGGTTATCGTTCTGGATGAAGAGACCGAACAAGGGTGCATCGTCCTTCTTCAGGGCGCCGTTGTTTTTGTAGCGGTTAGCATTCTTAGCTGAGAAGTGAGAACCGTAAGCAGAGGTGTTGGAGCAAACAATGGAGTACGGGGTATAGGTGATACCGTCAACAACGAGCTCGTCACGTGTACCAATCTCAAAGATTACACCATTGGGGAGGCGATCTCCCTGAGCATACTTTAACTCGTCACCATCTTCATTTTCCGTTGAGACAATTCTGAAGCCCTGGGGCAGATAAACGTCGCACTGGAAAGAGCTGTAGGTGATCTCATTGTAAAGATTACCAGCATTGTCATAGGCAATGGGAGTAAGAGCATTGATCTTCTCGTTCTGATAGACCTCATCGTCATCGAGCCAGAACCATACGGTCTGGGGAGTACCAGCCTTGAACGATACCACGTTGTCATAGGTCTTAAGGACACCATTATCCGCATAATCCATACGAACAAAAAAGTGGTCACTTGTTGATTGGCCTACCATTGCGGGACTGCCATCATCAAGAAAAGCCCACTCTCCGGTTTGAAGACTATGATCATTATTATAAACAGTTACCACACATGTGGCTCTCAAATTACTACCGTCAGTTGTCGTAGCGGTAATAGTCGCATAACCAGTTGCGTTGGCATTTACTAATCCGTTGCTATTGACTGATGCAATTGAACTATTACTTGATGTCCAGGTCACTACTTTATTACTGGCGTTCGTTGGCAGAATGGTCGTTTCAACGATACTACCGAAATAAGGTTGCCAATTTGATGAGTTCTGATAAGCCGCTAGAGATCCTGCAGGGACATGAAGCTTACGATTACTATAACTGTAGTCAGAATTAGAACTTAAATAAAAAACGTTAGGACCCATGACAACACTTGTTGGATTGCCGATATTGCAATAGGTATCCGTCAGTTTACATCCACTAAAAGCATTTTTCCCGATAGAGGTAACTGAATTGGGAATTGTCACATTTGCAAGATTCGTGCAGTTTGAGAAAGCATATTCTCCTATTGATGTAATAGTGTTGGGGATCGTCAGATTCGTTAAGCTTTTGAATCCATAGAAGGCATATCTGCTGATGCTTGTAATGGTGTTGGGTATAACAAGATGTTGAATCTCTTGACCATTCAAGAAAAGATGTTGTGCAAAAGATAGTGGATTACCAGATGCATCACTAAAACTTATTTGACACCATGCAGTGAGATCCGAAATATATACTCTAGTTAAACTTGTACAGTAAGAGAACGCATCGGATCCGATTGATGTGACGGATTTGGGGATGGTGATATTAGTAAGCCCAGTACAATAATAGAACGCATAGCTGCCGATTGATGTGACAGAGTTGGGTATGGTGATACTAGTAAGCCCAGTACAGTAATAGAACGCATCGGTTCCGATTGATGTGAGGGAGTTAGGGATGGTGATATCAGTAAGCCCAGTACAATTAGAAAACGTACTGTATCCGATTGATGTGACAGAGTTGGGGATGGTGATATCGGTAAGCCCAGTACAATAAGAGAACGCACTGTAGCCGATTGATGTGACAGAGTTAGGAATAGTCACGTTACTCAATCCATAGCATTTATAAAAAGCTTCGGAACCGATTGAGGTGACAGAATAAGTAGTCCCATTGTAGGTGACGGATGATGGAATCGTCACGTTACCTACATACCTATCAGAATAATCACTTGAAGATGAACCACGATAGGTGACAGTCGCTTTGCTGCCATTTTTGTTGTAGTAAATTCCGTTCACTTCAAAATCGTGTGCGGATACAACGACTGGCAAAAGCAATGCCAATATTAGTAAAGTGAGTTTGATGATTGTTTTCATAGTTATTTCTGTTTTAATATGTTAGTTGAGTTGTTATTCTGCGGATAAAGTGGCGTTGAATTGTGTTTATTTGGAATGCAAATATAGATAAAATATTTGGAATTGTAAGCGTAATGGGGTAAATAATTTTGGTGATAAATGATAGTTGCATGTGATGGCCTGTGTAAATGCTACTCTCCACAGTTGTCTCAGGTTGCTATACAGCAAAAGAAGAACATAATTATAATGACAAAAAAGAGACGCAAGATTTTGCGTCTCTACATTTTTTCTTTGCGCCTTAGCGCCTTAGCGTGGGGGCGCACAGTGTGCGGATGCCAGCTAAAGGCTAAAGGCTAAAAGCTAAAGGCTTACTGAGCCTCGGCGATGAGTTCGATCTCGACGAGGGCGGCCTTGGGGAGGTCCTTGACGGCGAAGGCACAGCGTGCGGGGAAGGGGGCCGTGAAGAACTCGGCGTAAACCTCGTTCATGGGACCGAAGTTGGCGATCTCGCTGAGGAAAACGGTGGTCTTGACAACGTTGTTGAGGTCGAGTCCCTCGCTCTGGAGGATGGCGCGTGCGTTGAGCAGGCTCTGACGGGTCTGTTCCTTAATGCCTCCCTCGGGGAAAGCGCCGGTCTCGGGGATGATGGGCAGCTGGCCCGATACGAAAACGAGATTACCAGTGCGGATAGCCTGGCTGTAAGGTCCGATGGCAGCAGGTGCCTTGTCAGTGTTTAATGCTTTCATTGTTCTTAGTTTCTAGTCCTTAGTTTCTAGTCCCTAGTTCTTGGTCACTGGCTGGCGGATGCCAACTAGAAACTGTGGACTAGGGACTAGAAACTCAAAATAAAATTACTTCTTGATACCCATTTTCTTGGCGATCTTGGCGGGGATGGCATCCTTGTGAACGAGGATGTTCAAGGTCTTGGCGCGGAAGAAGGCCTCGCTGCAATAGAAGTAGCCTTCATAGAGCTGGTTGGTGTCCCAGCTGTTCTGCACCTTGAAGTACTTGTTGCCTTCCTGGTCAACAGCCTTACCCATGATTACCATGCCGTGGTCGTCGGTGGTCTCCTTGTTGTCGAACATCTCCTGACGCTCCTCGGGGGTTACCCACTGCTCCTTCACCGGGCCCTTGATGTCCCAGAGCTCTGCCTCACGGTCCTTGTCGCTCAACTGAGCCCAGCGGGCCATGTCGGTACCAGCAGCATCGGGAACTTCCTTCTTGATGGGCAGGATGGCATAACCATTGCGCCACTTGAAGCCTTTCTCGCTCACGTCAGAACCCCAAGCGATGCTGTAGCCGTTGTCGATAGCGTAGTTGGCAATCTCGAGCAGCTCGTCGATGGGTACGTTCTGATAGGTTGACCACAACCAGTTGTCGGCCACCTCGAGGATGAAGGGCTGATAGTAGGGGTGGTGGGTAAATGATGCGATGGGCACATAGTCGTCCATGTTGAGGCCGAGGCTGGCAGCCCAGGTCTGCGGGGTATAGGTCTTGCCCTCATAGACGAAGCTCTCGGGCATCTTGCCCATGTAACCGTCGAGGATGCCCTTCAGGCCGTCCATCCACGCGGGAGTGAGCTTGCCGCGGCTGTTCTTGTTGATGGTGCCAACGTAGCCTTTCAGCAGGGTGGTCAACTCGTGGGTGTCGAACTTCTTGTCACCGTAGGTCATGCCGGTGTACACCTCGTTGGGTACCATACCGTATTTGCGCCATACGTAGGGCACGTCCTCGGCAGCGCCACCTTCGGCGAAGTTGATGGTGCCATCCATGCGGATGTACTTGATGGCCTTGTCATAGTAGCAGTGGTTAACCACGAAGCCTTCGCTGAGGTGAACCTCCTTGCCGGTGATGCGCAGGATCTCATTCTCGAAGAAGGAGTTGGTGGAGTAGCACCAGCACGTACCGGACTTGTTCTGGTCCTTAACGGGGGTGTGACGAATCACCTTGGTGTCGGTGAACTTGAAACCGGTGCTGTCGGGGATGACAACCTTGCTGTCGGCCAGTACATTGATGGAAACGGCCGAAGCGAGCAGTAAGAACAAAAATTTCTTCATAAAATTTGAGTTAGTTATTAATATTAGGTTAATTATATTGGTCAGTTTAACTCACAAAGGTACTTACTTTTTTTGAAAATCGGGGAATTTGTGACAATAAAAAGCAAAAAATGCTCCATTGTTGGCGGTCGCGCCACGCTGGAGCATCGTTTTTCCATGAATCAGATAGATTAAGATTTGATTGATGATGCCGCAAAATTAGTGCAAGTCGAACACAAAACCAAATTTTGTGCAAGCTGAATACCATGAAATTTATTTCAATGGTTGAAGCGCAGCCAAAATTATCCACATTTATTTGAGTTTTGTTGAGACGCAGCCTAATTTATGGAAAATTAGTGCAAGTCGAACACAAAACCAAATTTTGTGCAAGCTGAATACCATGAAATCTATTTCAATGGTTGAAGCGCAGCCAAAATTATCCACATTTATTTGAGTTTTGTTGAGGCGCAGCCTAATTTATCTAAAATAAGTGCAATTCTTTCAACTTGCACAATTTTTTTGTACCTTTGTACTATGATTTATCCCTCAACATTTGAGACCAAGATAGGCTTTGATGCCGTGAGGCGAGAGTTGGAACGTCATTGTGTCAGTGCATTGGGCGCAGCCAACGTGCCTCGCCTGCGATTCTCGACCCACCGTGATGAGGTCGTTCGCTGGCTTGAGGAGACCAATGAGTTCCTGTCCATCGTGCAGACAGGCAAGGAGTTTCCGCTGAGTTACTATTTTGACCTGCGTGTCGTGCTCAAGGAAGTATCGACACCTGGCACCTTCTTGTCTGCCGAGCGCTTGTTCGACCTGCAGCGACTGCTGGTGACCGTGAGTCAGGTGGTCCGTTTCTTTGCCATTGATGGTGAGGGGGGCACGCCTTATCCGCGCCTGCGGGAACTGACCAGCGGCATGCAGTCGTTTCCCGAGTTGAGTGCTGCCATCGGTCATGTGCTCGACAAGGCGGGAAATATCAAGGACACGGCTTCGCCCCACTTGCACGAGTTGCGCATCTCCATTGCCCGGGTGACCAGCAGCATCAACGGCACCCTGCGCCGCATCATTGCCCAGGGCAAACAGGACGGCATCCTGGATAATGACGTGCAGCCCTCGTTGCGTGACGGTCGCCTCGTGTTGCCGGTGAGTGCCATGAACAAACGCAAACTGCACGGTATCGTTCATGACGAGAGCGCTACGGGAAAGACCGTATTCATTGAGCCTGATGCCATCGTTGAGGCCAATAACCGTATCCGTGAAACAGAGGCCGAGATTGCCCGTGAGATCATCCGTATCCTCACTGAGGTGACCGACCAGATCAGACCGCACCTCGGAGAACTGGCTGGTGTGCTCGAGACTCTGGGCCAGTTGGACTTTATTCGCGCCAAGGCCTTGTTCGCCCTGGACGTGGGGGCACAGATGTGCCATGTGGACCGCAAACCGGTCATTGAGTGGTACAACGCCATTCACCCGGCTCTGATGCTGTCGCTCAGGGCTCAGGGCAAGGAGGTTGTGCCGCTGAACATCACATTGAACAAGCAGGACCGCATCCTGGTCATTTCGGGCCCCAACGCCGGCGGCAAGTCGGTGTGCCTGAAGACCGTCGGAGTAGTGCAATACATGATGCAGTGTGGCCTGTTGCCCACGCTGCGCGATAATTCTCACATGGGCCTGTACCATGATATCTTTATCGATATCGGTGACCAGCAGAGCATCGAGAATGACCTGAGTACCTATAGCAGCCACCTGCAGAATATGAAATTGTTCTTGTCCAAG
>Ga0310697_10005852_pt1 | contig 11810 bp, 10 predicted proteins | sample 172DNAGHGlowgp2_FD_203883 | JGI IMG/M metagenome (GOLD analysis project Ga0310697, IMG submission 203883) | Sheep rumen microbial communities from Palmerston North, Manawatu-Wanganui, New Zealand - 1728 DNA GHGlow gp2 (v2) (version 2) | ecosystem: Host-associated > Mammals > Digestive system >... | reverse complement strand
AAAAGGATTCCTGTTTTTCTTTATTACCTTGTTATTGGCAGCCTGTACACAGAAGCCGGAAGGACACAAGGTTGTCATCTGTATCCCCGTCTACGGACAGAGCCTCGCATTAGGAGAGGAAGCAGAGCGCATCACAGACTTCGACTCCCTTGCAGCATACGCCAACGGGCGCATTGTCACAGAAAACCTTGATCATGATTTTGGCTATTTCGAGCATGACGACCTAAAAAAGTTCGCCAAGAAGATGATCAAGTATCAGCGGCGCAGCTTTGAGTTATCCATCTACACCATGGCACAACGCCTTGCCGACCAGTTAGGGGAGGACACTTTGATATGCACTTTCCCGGGAGGACAGGGTGCCACTATGATTAAAGATTTAGGAAAGGGGACTCTTCCTTATGAAGAATTTATGGAGGATATAGAAACTGCTTATCAAGAAGCTATGGCAAAGGGGTGGGATTTTGTTGTTCCAGCTATATGTTGGATGCAGGGTGAAACCGATATAGCAGACTATCCAAACACCAATTATCAACAGTTATTTCTTCAGACATGGAAGGACATGAACGAGGACATACGCCTAATAACAAACCGTCCCGACACAATCTCGTTTATCTGCTATCAACCCAACCCTGTCGCAAGAGCCAATAAATTCAAAGCCAATAACTTTCAATGCCGAGAGACAGCAGTTCCCCAAACGTTCGTCCATCTACTCCGTAACAACAAGTGGTTTTGGGCAAGTGGTCCAACTTACCCTTATACATGTGTTGGAGAAAGGATTCATATCAACGCTATTGGACAGCAACATATCGGAGAATTAGCTGCTCGATCAGCTATAGGTATCTTAAAGGAACAGACAAGAAGAAAAGGTTTAATACCCGTAAAACTATCAAATGAAAATCAAGATGTCATCATTCATCTCAATGTACCAGCCCCACCTCTTGTCTTGGACACTTTACAGATTAATAAAGCAGATAATTATGGATTCAGTGTTATCAATAAGAACAATCACAACATCGCTATTGCCACAACTTTAGAAGGCGATAGTATTAGGATTACCTGTTCTGAGAAGCCTGTGGACTGTAAAATCCGATATGCCGTGAATGGAGATTACATGAAAAGCGGAAATTTACACGGTCCTCGAGGAAACCTACGGGACTCTAATGGCAACTGGTGCTATCAGTTTGACGAACCTTTACCCTCCCCTCAAAAAAATATGTAACTTTGCAACCATGAATAGTATAGATACCTCATATACGGTTCAAACGTCACAACACAGATCTGCTCTTATGGGCATTTCCATATTGTCCATTATGATGTGCCATCAATATTTTACCAGTACTTTCCCATTCAACTTTTTTCATATTTTTGGATATTGGGGAGTTGACATATTCCTGTTCCTCTCTGGTATGGGATTGGTGAATTCTCTAAACAAAAACACTATAAGCACCTATTATAAGCATCGTATTGTTCGATTAGCTCCAAGCTGTATTCTATGCGGGTCCATAAAATTCATTATATTTACAGCTTTAGGCTCAACTTTAGTTGCCCTCAAAGAATGTTTGCATCTTGGTGTATGGTCGGTTATGAGTTTAGACCTGTGGTTTATACATTCTATTATTATTTTATACATTATCTCACCTGTTTTATATAAACCACTTAGCAAGTTGTCCTACTTTTCATTGATAGTCATTCTGAGTATATTTCTTATCAACGAATTGACATTACGCCCTGAAGTTGGTTATAATTGGATGACCCCTATAGGAGTCACAGCATGGACTATAGAACGCCTTCCCGTTTTTTCTGTAGGAATGATGATGTCAATTGGCTTTGGAACTATTTATCACAAAATTCCACAGTCACTAGTCTTTCTATTATTAGCAATAGGGCTCAAGATCTTAAATAAGACCTACTGTCCTTTATATGGCATAGAAACTTGCCAAAAATTGTGCCTGATTTTGGGAATGCCAGCTTTGATTCATCTATGTATTATTATGCTGAAAAATGTTCCCAAAACACTTTATAGGGCTCTCGATTTTTTAGGCAATCATTCCTTAGAACTATATTTAGTTCATGAATTCATTTTTTTCTCTATTAAGATAAGTTATGAAAGCGTTAATCCATATTGTCTTTTATCTTTTAGCTTTATACTATCATTTCTTGCCGCATATATCTGCAAACTGATTACCAATAAAACATGTCATCTATTGAGGATTACCCCCGCTTCTTCCAAGAGCGAAAACAATATCAACAGACATTCCTGCTAAATAAGCAAAATTACCTATGAAACTTTGTTTTGCCCACATAGGAATCGAGAAAACTCAAATTACATTTTGTTTTTTTGTCACTTTTTCGTAATTTTGCATCATGAACAAAAGAATCAATTGGATAGACTGGGCAAAATTCATAGCTATTACTATGGTTGTATTGGGACATATACCAGAAAATCCCGAAAGTTCTCTCTTATTATATATATGGACATTCCATATGCCTCTGTTTTTCTTTATTTCAGGCTATTTAACTAAACGACGTACGGACACATTAGACAATATCAAACGACATTGGCATTCTTTTATAATTCCTTACTTTCTATATAATGTCATCTTCTATCCTTACTGGTTAACCCGATTTATATTAGAAAATAATGGTGAAATATCTTTTAATAACATCGCTATTAAGCCTTTTTGTGGAGTTTTACTGGGGCAAGCCGATACACGACTCTCATGCTCTGTAAATGAAGTAACATGGTTTCTTGTAGCATTACTCATTATGAAAATAATTCTTAATTTGTGTAATAGATCAAAACATAGTATTCCATTGATGCTAATGATTTGTTTATTGAGTGTGTCACTATACATCAGTGACCAGTATTATAGCTTTACACATGTCTTACTACTAAAAGGACTGATAAAATGCTTTCCCTTTTATATATTAGGCTATTTGTTCCAACATAGTTGCATTATGTCAAACACTAATATACTACGATGTTTTCCCGTTGTATTAATTATGTTTTCAATTAGCTTTCTGGCTTTTTATGCATATTCGGAAACAAACTTTTTCGTTATCAAAATAACCACATGGTATATAACATGCATAACATCTATTATCGCCATCTTATTTTTCTGCAAACTTCTTGATAAGATACATCACAACATGATTACCACTTTTTCAAATGGAACAATTGTCATTATGGGATTTCATTGGATGTTTATCGGCACGATTAACTATACCATACAACATTTCACTCAAACTGTCGGAGAATTTGGATATGAATGGTATACTGCTTTACTTTTATCTTTGCTGATAGACATTCTCCTCTACCCCATCATCCTCCTCTTCCAAGCAAAAATGCCCTGGATGTTAGGGAAGAGAAACTAACTCTTCGAAAAGTTTCTTCCACATCGGCATGATTTTGTCTGCGGAGAAACGATAGGAAGAAACGATGGCACGCTGCCCCATTGCTTTACGGAGTGATACATCTTCTATCAACTGACATACTTTGTCAGCGAAAGCATGAATGTCACGATTTTTAATTAAAAAACCATCCTTCCCATCCTCTATAATCAAAGACGGTCCATAAGGACAATCGAAGGCGACAACAGGTAATCCACAACTCATCGCCTCTGGCATAACCAAACCGAAAGGTTCAAATATGGAAGTCAATAAAAGCATGGAACTTTCCTTATACTTGTTGAATATATCGGAAGTCGGTTCATGCAAGACAATCCCCTTACCTATTTCTGCAATATGAGATTTCAATTTTTTGTCCTCATCACCATAACCTGCATACATATGAAGTTGCCAGTCTGGATGCCGTTGATATACTAATTCCCATATCTTCAACAGACTTCTCATATCTTTCTGTTTAGAGAATCGCCCCACAAAAATCACAGACTTAGCTTCACAATCACTGTACGTTGGAGTCGGGTTCAATGACACCATATCGGGAATAACACAAACATGAGAATTAATTTTTTCCCATTCAACAGCATCTCCATCAGTCAAAGCAATAATCAAATCGGCTTTTTTAAGCCATCTCTTATAGATATAGTCTCTTACATGCTCAATAATACTATTTGAGGAGAATTGTTTAACCTGACACGACATGTGAGATTCATAAATCAGAGGAATGTTACCTTTCTTTTTGAATATATATCTATTGTAATTCTCAAACACAGAAATAATTAAATCTGGCTGAAATGATTGGATATAAGCACCTAATCTCTCTTCATAAAGACGATTCATTTGCCTACTCTTTATAAATCGTTTTATACCTCCATATTGATACTGGAGATGAAAACGAATACCAAAATCTTGATGAATGACAGACGGATGTAAAGGGTAAGCCACAGGATGCTCACCTTGATTCGCCGTAACAATATGAACGCTATATCCATATTGCTCAGCTAAATAATTCGCTTTATCTACAATGATACGTTCTGTTCCAGCCCAAATTGCCAAAGCGTCTGTCACATATAATATCTTCATTTCTTCTTAACTAAATTATCATCTTGATCTTCGTAATGATCCACTTGATAGAAAATGCGAGAAATGCCTTTCATCTGCTGTTTGACATGACTAACAAAACTCTGCCAAAGAGACTCCTCCCCTATCGTTCCATAACCAGTAATGGCACGGCACCGGCGATCACGCACAAAGACTATTTTTCCATATTTCTTTAAAGCAAGTGCCATCGATCCATCCTCCCCTCGGATGATATCGACCCGATAAGGTTCTTTGCGCCCATAATCGGCATTATAGGCAAAAACCAATCCCCGGACAGAAAGTTCAGGACGCTTGAAATGCTGAATCCACAAGAATAAATCACGAGCCATTTCAAACAATTTCAAGCCCAATGCAGAATGCCGTTCATCAGGGAAGAAGCTCCAGGTTGCCGAAACACACGACACACCGGGCTTCATTAAATGTTCAAGCATCACTTCATAGTACTGAGGAGGATAGAGCGTATCGCTATCCACATCGAAATAATATTTACCCTTGGCATGTTGCAACCCACATCGGCGAGCATAACCGCAGGAGTGTTCATACTCCGTATAATAAGGTATACCTGACTTCTCATAAATCTCTGCCGTACGATCTTTGGAGTCATTATCCACTCCGATAATCTCCACAGGATATTTACATTGTATCTCACTGATTGCCCACAGACATGCCTGCAGATGGGTCTCCTCATTATATCCAATAATGACGATAGACGCTAACGGCTCCGGGGTCTGCAACTTGGCAAGCCGTTCACGTGTCCCGTCAATCACCTCTTGGGGTACCTCACTGAAAGGTTTCCCATAAATTGTCATGTATTTATCGTACCATGCCATCGGCATACTATTTAATTACACAGAAAGTCTTGTGCTGTTATACACGTAATTCCGATAAATCCAATCTTTGCTCTGCTCGGTTGGGGCCACATCAATACTTTGGAGAGGTGAGAATACTATTAAATTGTTTGAATATCGAGTCAAATAATTCACATCCTCTACGGTACTTATCCGACTGTTATGTCTCAACTGACTTACGACCTTTGATACAAAATCATATTCTTTCTTGGGAAACAACCATTGAAGCGCATTCAATTTTCGACGAGAATACCGTACATCCAACCGTTCTCCATCCACAATGATAACACCGACACTAACCTTCTCCGAAATTTCAGGACGTATCATCGCATAAATAATACTATATTTCAAATTATTCATTTCTAATATTATCTTTTAAACATTCTACAAAATTATCCCAAGTTCCCTTAATCCATTGCTCATATCCGAGCACATTACAAGAACAGGTTCTTCACCAGTAAGATACCACCGCTCAATTGCTTTTACACTATTTAAAACAGGTATGACCATTTATCTCTTGTGATCATTATGCAAAGATAAATGTTTATTTTGAAAAAAACAAGAAATACTATTAATAAATTTAATCGGAGGAAACAAAAAACAAAGAGGAACTTCAATATAATTAAAAAACTACCGACCACAATTCGTTCTTTACAAAGAACATAATTGGAGACAATGTGTATTATGTAAAGAACACTTTTTCGTTGCAAAGATAGTAAAAAACAAGAACAAATTTGATATCCTTTATCAGAATCTCATAATTACAACTACATTTACATTACTATCAGGAACCTGAAACTGGTGCAATTTCTACGAACAAATTCTCCCATTTTTTCATAATTTTATCCTTTGAAAAGCGAAGAATATTATTCCTAGCATTTGCTCCAAGTTGCCTACGAAGAGATTCATCCTCTATTAACCTACAAATACCGTCTGCCAATGCCTGAATATTAAGATAGTCAACAAGTATCCCATCTTCAAGATGACGAATAATATGACGAGGACCATGAGGGCAATCAAAAGCCACACAAGGTACACCACAAGACATTGCTTCAGCTAAAACCATGGAAAATCCCTCATATCGAGAACTTAAAACACAAATAGAACTTTCCAAGTATTTTTCCATAATTTGATTTGTGGGATTATGAAGAATGACCGTATCGCCCAAATGCCGCTCTTCCACCCAATCTACTACTTGCTGATAATATTCACCCGATCCATAAACATGGAGTACCCATTCAGGATGGCGTTTATGAACAATTTCCCATGCTGGTATCAGATAATCATATCCTTTAGCATCATTATATCGCCCAACCATAATCGCTTGCTTATTATCCAAAGAACTGTATCTCGTAGGAATCTCTTGTAGGGGATTTGGTATAACATATGTTTTTGTCATACCCTTCCAATCTTCAGCATCTTCAGGGGTTAAAAGGACCAATGCCTTTAATTTAGAAACATTATGATACATCTTCCTACGTTCATAAGAAGCAATAAACTTATAGATACCACCTCTTTGCTCCATTAAGTCAAAACTACGAAGATGTAGCTTTGTGGTATGTGCCTCACCTATCTTTACACTTCCATCAGGAATATCAGTTAAAAACTCTAGGCTTCTTCCCAAAGTCGTTATAACTATATCTGGTTTTTCTTGAATTAGAATATTCTTTAATTTTTTTTTGTATTCATACATTAGTGTGATATAGGTAAATGCACGTCCCCAAAAACTTTGTTTATATTGTTTATTGAAATCTAAGCCTATATCTATATGTTTAACAGATGAATCTAATGGGAAAGACGTAGGACGTCCCATTTGTGATTCTGTGACTATTATAACTTCGTGACCACGTAAAGCAAAATAATTTGCTTTCTGTATAATTATTCTATCAGCACCGCCTTTTATAGTCAACTCAGGAAAAACATATACAATCCGCATAAAACAAACATTTTAGACTTTATTTAATAACCACACACCAACTTTAAATTTTCTCAAGACATGGCACAGCTTTACTTGCCGATAGCCTTTTTCGTCTATTACAATGAAACACTAGTATACTTTCCTGTATAAAACCGATGTTATACTTTGTTTCCTTGATAAAGGACACTATTTTATGAATTGCATCTATCATTTTTTACTCTTGGTTACTGCGTAATTCATATTATAATACTGAACTCTTCATGTACAATCTATATTATTGCAATCTCTTTAACCATAATTTAAAAACGGGGTCTTTTAATGAGATATTTAGATTACAAATATATACAAAAAAACGTTGGTACACAAACTTGTGGTCCACAAAGTTGTGTACCAATACAAGCTTTTAACAATCTTTAAGAAGAAATCTTTATATACATCCCTTTACAATCGGTTACGCAAAAGTCCTAACTAATCTCAACAAATAATTTTTTCCATTGCTGGGCTATATGTTCTATCTGGAAACGCTGAACATTCCGTAGGGCAGCTTCGGACATTACCTTTCGCTTTCCATCATCCTTTATCAATGCAATCAAGTTCTGTGCCAATGCAGAAGGATTTCCATTCTCTACCAGTAAGCCGTCCTCCCCATCACTGATAATCGCCTGTGGACCCCATGGACAATCGAAAGCCACCACAGGCAATCCACATGCCATTGCCTCAACAATGACCATGCCGAAGCCCTCAAAACGAGAACTTAGGACAAAAACACTGCTGTTACAATACTCTTTCTCTACATCAGTTGTTCGTCCATTGAGAGCACAGTTTGCACGATCTATGCCTAAATTATCTATCAACTGCTCATATGGAGACCTTTCACCCTCTCCAAAAACATCTAAACGCCAATCATCTATTTGGCTTTCAACTTCTTTCCACGCCTTAAGCAATAAGTCGATCCCTTTCTCATGGGAATAGCGAGCAACACAAATAACCCTTTTTCCTGTCATACGGCTCACAGAAGACGGAATAAAAGAAAGTGGATTAGGTATCGATACAACATTATCCAACTCCACCCAAGCCTCTCTATCTTTCTCGGTTAAAACGACAAGTTTATCTAGTTTCTTCAGGTGGCTTACCAGACCATGTGACCAGAATCTTGCAAAAAGATTCTTCAACCAGTTTGAGTCTTCTGTCTTAAAATTGCGATAGTTTGCACGGTTAACATGCAGCTCTCCAATTTTTCTACTACCATCCTTAATGTCGTTTAGAAAATTAATCTCCCTTCGAAGTGTACTAACCGTAATTTCCGGACAGATTCGCATCAGTTCCTGAGTCAACAACTTTTTATACCTTCGTTGTTTTCTCAAATAGACTATGACCTTCTTAAGAAAAGAACAAGTCCACAACTCTTCAAAGTTTATTTCAAGATTAACAACCTTAACCTTACTGGATAGCGGAAAGAAAGAATCACAACCTTTACCTTCAGTAACGATAATAGTCACATCGTATCCATAATCTTCGGCAAAAAAACTAGCCTTCATAGTAACGACACGTTCAATACCTCCGGCAGAGTAGATTGCAGGTGTCACATAGACCAGTTTAAATGGAACGTTCGACATAGACCATTCATTAATATATGCTAATGCAAATATACAACAATTATTTAGAACTGTCAAATTTTTATCTTTTTTTATGACTAAAGTCGTTAACTTACTCCGTCTCAGCATAAAAAAAATTAAAATCTTTTGTTCTGCACTCAACTTTTTGTAACTTTGTCCTTTGAAATGAAGAAAATCTGTTTTTTAGTAGACTCTATCTTTTCGTTCGGAGGTGTACAACGAGTTACGGCTGTCACTGCTAAAGCACTGACAAAAGACTATGACGTGACTATTGTTACTTTCGATGAACCTTCCACTAAAGACACCACACTATACGATCTAAAAGAAACTGATATTCATTATCGCTTTTTCAAATTTCCCAAGTCTAATTATTTTAAATTGAAATGCAGCAAGGTGTACAGTGCCTTATATCGGAAAATTCTTCCACAGAACGAAATAACATCCAAATGGTATAGTCATAGTTCTTTCCTATCAGAAAAACGCAACGCATTGATTCATGAGTTAAAAGGAGGTAATTATGATGTTATTGTTGGCGTTCATGCCTCCCTTGCTGTCCGTCTGGCTACATGCAAGCCCTATTTAGGGAATGTTAAACTGATTGGCTGGATTCACAATTCCTATCGGGCACTTTTTTGTGAAGGATCACGCTATAGTATTGGACCTGAATTACAGAAATTTTATGAGTACCAATTCTCACAATTACATCACACTATCGTCTTATGCAAATATGATGCCCAGCAATATCATTTTCCTACAAAGGTTATTTATAACCCTTTGACATTAATACCTGATAACGTAGCAACAGGAAATTCCAAGAAGTTTCTTGCCGTAGGACGTTTCTCATATCAACATAAAGGATTTGATTTACTCATTCAAGCTTTCAATATCTTCGCAAAGAAAAACAAAGAGTGGACATTAGATATTGTAGGGGAAGGCGAAGAAGAATCTCTTTACAGGCAGATGATTTCAGAATATCAACTAAATAAACGAATTATCATTCATCCTTTTACTAATCATGTCCAGTCGTACTATTCTAATGCACAAGTTTATGTACTGAGTTCCAGATGGGAAGGTTTTGGATTAGTATTAGTCGAGGCTATGGCACACGGACTACCTGTTATATCTTCCGATTTACCTACCAGTAAGGAAATTATGGGAGACTTTGGTCTCTATTTTAAGAATGAGAGTATTGAGCAGTTGGCACAACGTTTAGAGGATGCCACTCATTTAGACTGGGAAAAGAAGTCGAAAGAGGCTTTAGCGATTGCCAAGCGATTTGACCTTGAAACGATTACTCAACAATGGAAGAGGCTGATTGAGGATAAAACACCGCATCTACCACCTTCTGCATCTGTATATTCCATTGAAGATGTTCTACTGTTTTACGAATTTCCTCTGGTTGCATGGAGAAATTGTTCAGAAAGTCAATAATCTGCTGAATATCAATGGGGGTTTCATCTGCGGGAGCTTTGATGATGTATGGTTGCTGATCGAAATCATCATCCTGTTCACTGTAAATAAAAGGAATGCCACGTGTGGCGTATTCACGGTTTTTAAGGGTCTTTATCACTGTGATACCACTACGATGGCGTCCCAAAGAACCTATAGCAAATTGGCACTGGTTGAAGACATCATCCAGTTCCTTTCCAAACAGTTGACCATGGAAAATAATCTTATCTGAGATATCGTATTTATCAATTATTTTCTGAAACCCAGGTGACTTAGGGACACCGCCCATATAAGCTGGATGAACTCCTCCTACGATGTGGAAGAATAAATCTCTACACTCTAAACTCTCTTCTCTAAACTTTCTATAGTATTCTCCTATACCAGCAATGACGCGGTCATAGCCATGCCAATAATGCACTTCAGCGACACCAATTAAATGAAGTTGAGAGTTGAGAGTTGAGAGTTGAAAGTTATGAAGGGGAATACTGTCAAAATCGACTCCATTACTGATATTGATAGTACGTTGACCAAAAATAACCTTTGCATCAGAGAAGGTGACCATGGCATCCATATACTTATATAAAGACTTACGAAAGATTTGATCTATCTTTAATTCAACACGATATTTCTTTCCTGAGCCAATAAATTCTTGGTCATACGGATAAGTAGGAATCTCTGTCACGGCATGAATGCCAACCTTACGTATCTTCTTAAAGAACCTAACAAGGAAAGGATTGGCATTCATAAAACAGCGGGCATAAATCAACTGAATACCCTCACAAACACAATAATCATACACACACCGATAATCCATACGTTGACGCATTGCCGCCCACTTGCCAGTCCCATAGTCTTTAATCACTTGACCGTCCACATAGCGACAGCGATGACCATCAGGAGAGACATCATAATAGCACAAGTGCACATCGTGACCATTCTCCTTCAGACCTTTCACTTGATAGTGGATCTTTTTAGAGATGCCACTATAGTCCTCAAACCCATGGTATACCAGAAATAATATCTTCATCAGTATATTTTTTGCAAAAATAGATATTTTTTTTTGTATAATGAAAGAATTTACGTAATTTTGTTGCTTGAAAAATATATAAAACTTAGAACATCCTATCATACATTAACGTAATTATGCTTTTTAATTCTTTGGCTTTCCTTCTGTTTTTCCCTATTATATGTCTATTATATTGGGGAATCCCATATAGGTTCAGAAATACTTTGCTATTACTAGCAAGCTACTATTTTTACATGAGTTGGGAACCAAAATATGCTATTTTAATACTGTTCACTTCATTGACAACATGGATTTGTGGTTTAAATATTGCGAAGAACAGTAAGCATAAGCGACTTCACCTCAGCATCTGCATCGTTACAAACCTTCTTATCTTGTTTTTCTTTAAATACTATAACTTTGTTATAGATTCTATTTGCAGCATTGAACTATTTAAGAACTTAAGACTTTAT
>Ga0310697_10005851_pt1 | contig 11810 bp, 9 predicted proteins | sample 172DNAGHGlowgp2_FD_203883 | JGI IMG/M metagenome (GOLD analysis project Ga0310697, IMG submission 203883) | Sheep rumen microbial communities from Palmerston North, Manawatu-Wanganui, New Zealand - 1728 DNA GHGlow gp2 (v2) (version 2) | ecosystem: Host-associated > Mammals > Digestive system >... | reverse complement strand
ATGAGGAACTAATTTCCAGAGAAAAACCAAAATACGGTATTTCCAGTCTATAGTAACACGAGTTTTGCCTTTGTCGATGGCTTTAACAATTTGCTTAGCCACCTTCGATGCGTCCATTTGCATGGGATATGTGTTCCCATCATTAAGTAATGGGGTTTTAACAAAGCCTGGACGAATGTCTAGAAGCGTGATGTTTTTGATTTTGCGTATATTACATAATTGGGTAAGACTTTCTAAATAATGGCTTACAAATCGTTTACTGGATGAATAGGCAGGAGCAGGACCAAGACCTTTGGTGCCACCTATGCTGCTTATTACTGCTATAGTTCCCTTTTTGTCAGGGCATTGTGTGAAATAATTGAAACTTGTGTCAACCATTCTGACCATTCCATTTACATTTGTTGAGATGGTTAACAACTCTTTTTCAATATCCAATGAACGATTCTGATAACCTATGCCTGAGCTGTGAAAATATAAATCTATTCCTCCCATCTTGCCGATTAATTTCATTAGGAGTTGATCTGCATCAGCACTTGTTATGTCAATACATTCGGTTGCTACAATATTCAGATTGCGAGACTGAAGAAATTGAAGCTCTGATTGATTGCGACTGGCTATTCCGACTTCCCAACCCGAAGAAGTCAATACTTTAACAACTTCTTTGCCAATACCGGATGTGGCACCTACTACTATTGCTTTACGTTTTTGTTTGGATACTAACATCGAGTGGATTTGCAATTATTTGTATATAAAAATAGCGAGATGTGTGCACAACCCGCTGATTTTCATTTTTTGAGCGGCAAGCGGGGCTCGAACCCGTGACCCCCAGCTTGGGAAGCTAGTGCTCTACCAACTGAGCTATTGCCGCAAATTCTTTGCAAAATTAATAATAATTTTATTAATAAAAAAAAGAACTTCCATTTTTGTTTACTTTTTAATGGAGGATTTTATTAAATATATATACAATTTCCTATTTTGTGTTATGTTAGTAATCTTCGTCATAGCAGTTGTCAAGACCCTCTATCCGTTCTTTTATGTCATCAATTATTTCTTGCTCGTCTGAAAATGTTTCATTGTCTGTGTAATAGTCTATATCATCTTCTAAATAACCTGCTATAAGTTCGTATAAGGCACACTTTTCTGAACCATAATGGTATTCTTTTTCGCTCATGTTATTATAACGGTCAATGAGCTTTTCTAAATCGTGTCTTTCCATATTGGTGTATTTAGTTATTGTGAATACAAGCCTTCTGATTGCAAATATAAATATTTATTTTAATAGTAAGCTGTTAATAAGTAAGAATTTATCAATATTAATTTCAATATTAACGCACGGCTGGTTGTAATTGGTTTATTGTGACCATGTTATGGCTTACTTTTTCTTCCAAATTTTGATTTTGTCAAATGTCATGTATGCTTTATTTTCGGTATAAGTGGTTTGATAAAGGCCGACTTTTATTATTTTTGTTTCGGGGATAGAGGTCTGTATTGGAGAATTTGGCATTGATTCCCAATGTGTGCCATCTTTGCTTGTTCGAGCGTATATCAAGTTTCCACGTCGTTCTAATTGGAGATAGGGGTCATAATTCCAACCTTTGTCATTTTTATATTGAGGACGTCCTATACGGTTTACAACGGTAAGCATATTACCGCAGTTATAGTTTGGAAATACTCCTAAATGGATTAGGTTTTGATGTTCTGGGTCCTGAGGGTCTATAATAATTAGGCCTCCTTCATTATATGCTGGTGTGGAATGACGTGATAAGCCGGTCATGTCGATAACATGACATTCAAGTAAAAAATTACCGCTTATTTCAACTGTTGATAATGGGCCACAACGACGTGTATCGTACTCTAAATATGAATCGGAAGACTCTAGTTTTAACTCGCCGTTAGAATCAAAAGGAATACTAAGGCTTGAAGCCATTTCTTTAAATAAAAATGCATTTGTTTTAATTTTTGCCTTAAAGATTTTTGATGCTCCACCAAATACATCATGCACCTTACCATATATTGTTAATGGACTTCCATTAGTTGTGACAATTTCTTGATCGGAATTAATTGGTAATAGACGTGTCTTCGATAAACCCAAAGAATAATTATATAATCCATTTTCTAAGCTATTTCCATCGGAATCGACAATTCTCACTATTGATTGAGTGGGGCTAATTGGTTGAACATCAAATTTGAATTTTTTGTTTTTTAATTTACTAAGAGACATAAAATGCAAGGAGTCTTCTTCTGTGAAATCTGTAGGGGTTAGATAAAAAGATTCTATCTCTGATGGAGAAAGTGCACAGTCGTATAGTTCCAAACTGTGTAGATAACCCGTGAACGGAAGACCACCTCTATATGAATTGCCTAACATTATTCCACCTTCTGGATTCAACATTAGGAAATTGTTTTTTGAAGACACTTTTTTGCCATTACAATATATTGATTCTGTATAACCATCGTAAATAATACTCCAATGCTGCCACTCATTTGGACGGATTGCATCACTGGCTCCGCTATTTTCAAAAGAGGCATTGTGGGCAATTATGCCTTCATTGCGGCTTGTACCATTTCTTAATTCTATGGTCCCCAAGTCACTGTTGGATGGGGTAAATTGTGCTATGCATTCCATACTGCCTATCTCTGGATTTAACACTAAGGCATTTATTGTATATGGTGCATTATAACACATTGTCTTCGGAAGGCTGAAATCACTAACTATGCTTGTATGACCATCAAATAGAAAACCTGATTTGCCGTTCTTTGGAACAATAGCAATCGGTTTATCACTTTTAAACACCCCTGCGGTACCTTTATTTACTATTTCATCAATCAAACTACCTATTTCGTAATCAGATGCATTGATACTTATTATTTTATGATTCAGTTTGTCGGTATATTCACGATCTGATAATTCAACATCTTTGGTGTGAATCCATGGATAGCCAGACAATAGAGCGGATTCGTCTATTGTTATATCTGGCAAGAGACGACGAGGGTCGTCTTCTTCATTGGAATTATATACTTGAATGTTCCATATTGCTGGAAAATGACCGTTTTTTTGTGTGTCTAATATTGTAAGACGGATATAACGAGCTGTTGCTACTCCACAGTCTATTATTGGAGAACCTTGAAGAGTATTTTTGCTTTTATCTGAATATATTTCCCAATTCTCTCCGTCTTTACTTATCTCTATTTTATATTGATAGAAAAAAGTGGCATATTCAAATTGAGTCCATATTTGATTAAATGGTTGAGTTGTACCTAAATCAAGCTGAATCCATGCACTGCCATTACAATTCTTAGCCTTCCATAAAGTGGCGTTATTGTCATCAACAATATATGAAGGTTTGAAGTCGTCGGAATAAAAACTCGATGCTGTTACATTTGCACCAAATGCTATGTTAGAGGCGCATTTAATAGCGTTGGATTGTAAGCTGGAGGGAAGTGCGCCAGAATGGGTCGGAACTATAGGCTGAATATTGCCTAAGGAATCGAAATGTAGTGCGTCTATACATATCTGACGATTAAAACCATGGATAGACTGAGGGATGTTGTGGCGATGGTAAACAATATAGTAGTTATTATCATCAATCAATATCGAATGGTGGCCTGGGCCATGAACGGTGCCGTCGGAATTTGTTTTAAGAATGCAGCCTTTATAGGTGTAAGGACCCATTGGACCATTTTCAGATATGGCATATTGAACGCGATAGGTATCATCATGACAAGAGCCGCTGGAATAAGTGAAGTAATATTTACCGTCTTTTTTGAACACATAAGGCGCTTCGAAAAAATCGGTTATTTCAGTATTTTCTATCAATTTTTTTTCCAAGAATGATTTACCGTCTGCAGACAGTTTTGCAACACCACAACCAAAACCTTTGTATATACCCCATGTGCCAAAATATAAGTATTCACTTCCGTCGTCGTCTTGAAATAACATTGGGTCAAGTGTTATTGCGTTATGAACAAAGCGGTCTGGTACTAATACAGCATCGGGAGAACCTAAACGGTTAGACCATGGTCCAGTTGGACTATCACTTTCACCAACCCTAACAACACATGGTGTGCAGTAGTAGTATCTGTATTTGTTATCAGAAGTTTTTACTACATCTGGAGCCCAAACGACATCTGTCGTTGGCCAATTCATCAATACGTTTTGCCAATGAACAAAGTCTTTTGATACCCATACTTGCGGAGGGCCATAACCGTTTCCGGTTCCATCTGTTGTCGCATATATATAGTAGGTGTCACCGAATTTTTTAATTGTCGGATCTGCAAAATAGCCAGGTAAAAGCGGATTTCCTGCTTTAGGGGTGTTCCAAGATACGTCATAACCGAATGAGGGATGTTCTTGACTATGAATTGATAAATTGGAGATACTTAATAATATTATTAATAATAATCGATTTAATGAGGTAAAGTTTTTCATATATTGGTAGGAATAATATTGGTTATACTTTTAGGTGCAAATTTAATTAATTATTTATATAAACAAAAAAATCCACATCATTTTTTTATGATGTGGAATGGTGGATTTAACCCATGTCGATTTTTATTTTTTCTTATATGTTTTATATCGTTCGTTTAATGCTTCTATAACATCTGTAGTTATATCATACGTATCTTTACCATATAATACACCGCCTGTTGCACTTGATTTGCCTAACAAAAGGTCATATCCGTTAGATTCTCCGTATTCTTTAAGGAATACTTCTATTGTGTCATTAAACTCTTTTGTGTATTTTGCAAACTGTTCTTGAAAGTCTTGGGTTAGCTTTGCTTGTTCTGTTTGATATTCTTGTTCTAATTTTGCAATAGATGCTTCTTCGTTCTTTAATGCATTCGCTTCAGGTTGTAAGGCCGCTTGCTCTGCTTCACTGCGAATTTTGCTGGCTTTCTGCTGGAATGCGGTAGCTTTTGCTTGAAAGGATTTGTATTTTTCTTGAAGTGCTTTTTCTTTTGCCTTTAATGTTGATTCTGCTTTGTTTTGTTTTGATTCTAAAAGAGCCTTTATATCTTTTTGATAATCATAATTGTTGGATACTGAGTCCATGTCAATAAAGGCTATCTTTAAGGCTTTTGTGTCAGAAGATTGAACTGTCGCTTCTTTCTTTGTTTTGGGATTTGGTTTGTTTTCTTTAGAATCTGTACAAGAAAGAACGGAATTCATAATTAGGGATATTGCAATTAGGAATGCAATTGTTTGTAATTTTTTCATTTGTTTATGAGTTTTTGATTTTGTGTTCTTTTAATTGTTAGTAAATATTATGACGTATTATAAATGTTCTAATATTTTTTTAGATTGGTGGCGCATCTCGTAATCTTGACTTTGGATGCAGCCAATACCTCGTTTTTGTAATTCTTTATTTTGAGATACGTGGCTTTGTGGAAACTTGCCATTTTTCTTAAAAAGTATATTTATACAAAGAAACAACAAACAAAATAATAATACAACGCCACTTATTAGCAGTAATTTAATCATCTATGGATAGTTTTTGTTTTGCAAATTTACTACAAATAATCCGATTAATACATATATTTGTGTTATTAATGTTTAAATAATGTGTAATATTGACATTTATTTTGAACATTTCAAAGAATTTTTTTAACTTTACAAAAATAAATTTATACGATTATGGAACCAAAATTAGTTTTTGATTTTTTTAATGAAATAACTCAAATTCCTAGACCTTCTAAAAAGGAGGGTAAAATGATTGAATATCTTCAGGAAGTTGCTAACAGATTGAACTTAAAATCTTACACGGATGACTTTGGAAATGTAATTATTTATGCTGAACCTACATCCGGATATGAAAATGCTGATGGAGTTATCATACAGGGCCATATGGATATGGTCTGCGAAAAAATTAAGCAATTGGACTTCGATTTTGATAAGCAACCTATTGAAACTATCGTTGATGGAGATTGGATGAGGGCAAAAGGAACTACTTTGGGTGCAGATGACGGAATTGGAGTTGCTATGGCCCTCGCATTAGTAGCTGATAAGACGCTTAAACATGGGCCTATAGAACTTTTGTTTACTACCGATGAGGAGTCCGGCATGACTGGAGCTTTTGGCTTGAACCCCGGCGTGCTCAAAGGGAAATATCTTATTAATCTTGATTCTGAGGATGAAGGGGAGTTCTTCATTGGATGTGCAGGAGGACAAACCACCAACGCTGTTTTTGATTTTAAGACAATGCCGTTGGAACAAGGTTTTATACCGTTGAAAATTGAAATTGATAAAATGAAAGGTGGTCATTCGGGGGATGACATTAATAAGAATAGGGCTAATGCAATTAAAGTTCTTGCAAGATTCCTTTATGATATATGGAAGAAATATGATGTTAGACTTATTGATTTATCGGGAGGCAAGTTGCATAATGCTATTCCTAGATTTGCAGAAGCTGTAATTGCTGTTCCTATGCAATGTAAAGAAGACATTAGGGTCGATTTTAATGTTTTTGCAGCCGCTGTGCAGAATGAATTTCATGTACAGGAAACGGATTCTGAATTTAGATTGTCATCTGTTGAAGAATCCAATATTGAATATATTCAGAATGATGTTGCTAAGAATGTAGTCTTTTCTTTACAAGCTGTACATAATGGTGTGCTTGAAATGAATCAGGATATAAAAGGACTTGTGGAAACTAGTTCTAATTTGGCTTCTGTTAAAATTAATGGCAATCAAATTATTATATTGGCAAGTCAAAGAAGTTCTATTGAATCAGCCCTGGATAATGTGTCTAATATTGTCGCCGCTGTTTTTGAAATGGCTGGCGCTGAGGTCTCTTTCTCTGACAAATATCCAGGATGGCAACCTGATACTAATACTATAATTCTGAAGGCATCTGTTGAAGCATATGAGAAATTGTTTAATAAGAAACCTGTTGTAAGGGCTATTCATGCTGGGCTGGAATGTGGATTATTTTCTACTAAATACCCTAATGTGGAAATGATTAGTTTTGGACCTACGTTGAGAGATGTACATACACCTGATGAAAGATTGCTTATTCCAACTGTGGATATGGCATGGAAGCTTTTGATTGAAATTTTGGAGAATTTAAAGTAAGTAATTGTTCAATCCGTTTCCTTTTCATTATTATTCATTGTTTTTGTTAAACTATTGTAATTTTTTATAGTCTTCTAAAAAAAGATTATTAACTTTGCACAGTTTTTGAAATTATTAGTATGAAAAAGATTTTTATTGTTTTAGCTTTTCTTTTCGTTTCTCTTGGTAATTGTTATGCACAACAATATTTTCAGATGATTCGAAATACTGCAAACAAGGTGGTTAACAATCCCAACTCGTCGCAGGAAATGATTGATATTAACCAGTTTGAAATTACGGCTTTGAATTATATTGGCGCACAAATAGCTAAAAGGGGTCTTGATATGCCTCCAATTTTTTATGATATACAAGCTGTTAGTTTAAAGCTTTTTGTTGATGATTTCCTTTACAACTTATTAGAAGCAAAGAAAATATCTTCTGCCAAAAGGAAGGATGTAATAGATTGCTATCAAAAAGCATCTTCTCAAAATCCGCTTTTTAAAGATACTGATAAGAGAACTACAAATATATATATGACGGATAATTCTTTAACTCCTTTCTCTTTGGATACTGATTGGGAAAAAGCATATGAATATGCATCTCAAAGAATTAAAACTATAATTAAATAATACTGTAAGTATGTGTTTTTACTTTAGTGTTATTATTCACAAACTTTACCTCAATCCATTATTTTAGGTGTTTGTTAGTTGTTGTTGAACTAAAAGTATTCTTATTATTAAGTTTGAAATCGATTTGGTTCATATAAAAAGCTCGGTTCAATTATTGATCCGGCTTTTTTTATACCATTATAATCTGTTAAAGTTATCAACGTTGTAACTAATTGTAAATCAATAAAATTATAAAGTTATCAACACCCAAGCACAATTTATGTTTATATTTTTGAAAGGTATATGACGGAATTAAGGGGATTAAATTGTAAATTTGCATGTTAATAATAAAAATATGGTGGCAAGAAGAACTGGAAAATCTGAGAACAAATTTAAAGATACTGAAAAATTAGTTGAAATTGGTAAAGTCCAACCACAGGCATTGGAAATTGAAGCCGCAGTATTGGGAGCGTGCCTTATTGAACAAGATGCTATTGGGGCTGTTTCAGATATTCTCGAACCTGAATCTTTTTATGATCAAAAACACCAGATTATTTTTGCTACTATTAAGAATCTCGCTGCTGAGAATAAACCTATTGATATACTCACAGTTACTGAACAACTGAAGGCGGATAAAAATTTGGAGAAGGTCGGAGGGCCTTTCTATATTGCTGAATTATCGCAAAAAATACTTTCTTCTGCTCATATTGAATACCATGCGAAAATTATTGCAGGTAAGGCTTTGGCCAGAAAACTAATTTCATACACTAGTCTGATTCGGGAAATGGCATTTGATGAAGGGCAAGACATGGCGGAATTAATGCAGACTGCTGAAGGAAGACTGTTTGAATTGTCAAAACAAAATCTAAAAAAGGATTTCACGCAGATTGACCCTGTCATTAATGAAGCATATGAATTACTGAAAATAGCGGCTAACAGAGATGGAGGATTGTCTGGATTGAGTAGCGGATTTACGGCATTGGACAATATTACTAGTGGATGGCAGAATTCTGACCTTATCATTATTGCTGCAAGACCAGCAATGGGAAAAACGGCATTTGTGCTTTCTATGTGTAAGAATATTGCTGTCAATAATAAAGAACCTGTTGCGATGTTCTCTCTTGAAATGTCGAATGTGCAGCTCGTTAATCGTTTGATTACTAATGTGTGTGAAATAAAAGGCGATACAATTAAAAGTGGTAAACTTGCGCCTTTCGAATGGAGTCAGCTCGATTATAAGATAAAGGATCTTTATTCTGCACCGTTGTATATTGATGACACGCCATCACTTTCTGTGTTTGAATTAAGGACTAAGGCGAGGAGATTGGTGAGAGAGCATCAGGTGAAATTGATTATAATTGACTACCTCCAGTTGATGAATGCATCAGGAATGTCTTATAATTCAAGACAAGAAGAGGTGTCTACTATCTCTCGTTCGTTGAAAGGACTGGCAAAAGAGTTGAACATTCCGATTATTGCTTTGTCACAGCTTAACAGAAGTGTGGAAAGTAGAGTGGGGCAAGACTCTAATGATATTAATAGCAAACGACCACAGCTGTCTGACCTTAGGGAGTCTGGGGCTATAGAACAGGATGCTGATATTGTTTGTTTTATACATAGATGGGAATATTACAAAATATATAAAGATCCGCAGGGGAATGACACTAGAGGGACCGCTGAAATTATTATTGCAAAACATCGAAACGGTGCAACCGGAGAAGTGACACTAAGATTTGAATCTAATTATGCCAAATTCTCCAATATTAATGAGGGGCAAGACTTTATTGATGCTAATGAAGAAACAATGAAACCGTCTAAGCTGAATAGGATTAACGATAATGATGACGCATTGAACTCAATTACGGACGATATGGAGCCTGGAGTTCCACCATTCTAAATAGGACTTTTTTTGAAGATTATTTGAATATATTATAACTTTTGGAAAATATATGGAAAAGGATAACGTAAGGACTGAATGAATGTTATTTACACTTGTAGTCGTACAAGTGGAAGGGCACCGGATACGGTGCCTTTTTTGTTTGGAAATAAATAAATGTTAGAATATAAAGAATATAATTGTTTTTTATACCCTAACATACATTTAAAATAATCCTTTACTTTGGGAGACGGGCGAGAATCTGTATTCTACTACAGGTGCTGCACCCGCAAATGTTGCTTCCGAAATGTTCTACAACGAATGCCCTGACATCTCTTTTCCGAACGGCTCATCCAAAACAACATCAACCCAAGCACATTCCGGCCAATCGAACAGCCTGCCCAACCCGCACCAGCCACCGACCCGTCACTTCTCTCATTCTGTGCCGACGAAAACAACGAAAACAACCTCTCGCAAGGATTCGGCTCAGCAGCGACATCACTCAACCAGGTGGCAGGAGCCATAAAGAAAATCGACTGGCAGCCGGGAACAGTCAACGTCGACATAGGAGGAGGAAGATTCGACAAGGCAACAGACTGGCTTAGGGAACGTGGAGTCGAAAACCTCGTATTCGACCCATTCAACCGCGACCAGGAGCATAACCGCCAGGTGGCACAAAGAGTGCAGAGCGAAAAAGCGGATACCGTCACATGCACCAACGTGCTCAACGTCATAGACAACGAGCAGGCGAGGGCGAACGTCATACTCCAGACGGCAAAAGCACTCAAGCCCGGAGGCACAGCATACTTCTCAACATACGAAGGAGACCACTCAGGAAACGGAAGGCAGTCAAGATTGGCAGACTCATGGCAGAACAACCGGAGAACCGAAACATACGTCGAAGAGATAAAGAAGTACTTCAACGACGTGACCATTAAGAAGGATGGCAGCACACCGTTTATAGTCGCACGCGACCCCAAGCCGACCGAAGAGAAGAGCGTATGGGACTTCGACGGCAACTACAACGGAAACAACATCATGTTCTCAGTCAGGGAAAACGAAACACCGACACCGCAACTCGACCCACAGTTCGTCAAGAGGACAACCGAAGAACTGCAAAGCGGGCAAGTGCCGCTCAACGGGAAAGTAAGGCAGGAAGGAGACCAGAACAAGTTCAAGGTCATAGACGAGCAGAACAAGCTGTTTGTCAACTGGAACGGAAACCGGATAGGACGATTCCGCAACAACGTCGGCAAGCTGATGGGAGGCACAATATATTCGCCCATAAGAACTATGCGGCGGACATCATGCCTCAGGAAACATACGACAAGGCTGAGCAGATAGCGCAACAGAACGGATTCGAATTCAACTGCATAAACTATGACCCGCGCAAGCCTAACATCGTAAGGCTCGACCAGGCACCCGACTTCGACACCGCCCGTGAACCAATCACCGGAGACTGGATCAAGGTCGACACCGACACCGGACAGATAGTAGGCAAAGGACACTCCGACCAGATATGGCACCATAAATGGCTCTGGGTCAAAGACGACTACCAGGGATTCGACGTGAACCAGGCATTCGACTGGTCAAAGCAGTGGAGCCAGCACATATCCAACCCTGACGGACTCCAAATAGTTTTATAGATTCAGATAATAATGTTGTTGAATATGTATATTTTAAGGAAGAAATAAAAAATGCAGACACTAACGTGTTGTCTGATATAGCAGAAAGTATATATAATTTACTTGAAACAGGGAAGTTTGAAGATAAGTCTGGAATTGCAAAAGTAAATAGGAGCAGGAGGAACAAGTATGTTGTTCAAACTAATTCCGAAAACTTCAAGAACTGGTTCGGCGACTGGGAAAAGGACCCGGAAAACTCCTCAAAGGTAGTGGACGAGGAAGGCAAGCCTAAAGTTGTATTACATGGTACACCTAATAATGAATTCTACACCTTTGATGAAAACAGAATAGGTAGCGCCAATGATGCAGGCTGGCTCGGCAGAGGATTCTATTTCTTTGGTAATGCTCCCGAATATGCCGCTCAGTATGCAGGGAAAAACGGACGGGTAATGAAAGTATATTTAAACATCAAGAACCCTTACCACATAACAGAAGAAGAGCATAACCGCCTTGTTGAAGCTAACGATCCTGATTTATCAAGACAATTCAGAGAACAATTGGAAGAAGACGGGTATGATGGTATTTATTATAACGGAGACTTGAATGAAGAGTGGGTCGCCTTCCACCCGGAGCAAATCAAGTTGGCAACC
>Ga0310697_10005850_pt1 | contig 11811 bp, 12 predicted proteins | sample 172DNAGHGlowgp2_FD_203883 | JGI IMG/M metagenome (GOLD analysis project Ga0310697, IMG submission 203883) | Sheep rumen microbial communities from Palmerston North, Manawatu-Wanganui, New Zealand - 1728 DNA GHGlow gp2 (v2) (version 2) | ecosystem: Host-associated > Mammals > Digestive system >... | reverse complement strand
TGGCATCGCTGAGATGATTACATCAAGGTTATAGAAATTCGTTGGTTTGGTAGAAAAATCGGAAATTCCGATTTTTCTTATGCTCTTCTCTTCGGTCAGCTCTCCTTCTTGGTATATATTAAGTATGTGTTCATTAATTGTAGAACGCGATTTTCCAAAGAGCAGACACATCTGGTCAATAGTCAACCAAACCGTTTCGTCTTGAAACAACACGTCTACTTTTATATTACCATCTTCCGACTGGTAAAGCACTATCTCGTCTTGTATAGGTACGAGATTATCTTGTTTTATATTCTTTTCTTCTGCCATATTTCTATTCCGTTTGTAAAGTTACGATTTTATTTTCACATCAGCCATCAGACCTCATACATCCGGCATCTTCCAGCCATATTCCGTTTGCAAAGGTACGAAATAATCCGCATAATCCATGCGCCTATGCGGATTTTTATACAAATCTGGACAAGATGGCAGGTGCCAGTGTCTTCTGTCATCCTTCTGTCATATTTTCCTTCTCATTCAGCATCTCGTCCAGCTGAGCAGAGGCTTCATTTTTTGTTTGAGGAATTTTTGTTTCCGTTTTATTTACTTGGGTTAAGTAACTTCTTTCTATTCCAATCTTACTATTCGTTTACGATGAAACGCGGTTTGTCAATTGTCAATTTCTTAGCAAGTATATTCAACATATAGGAGTCGAATATGCTTTCAAGATAGCCATTCTTTACATTAATCTCCAATTCATATATATAACAGAATCCGAAGCAGTTCAAATCGAATTCCTCTACCCCCTCATAGTGAAAGTCCAATAGTGCAGTAGTCGTTTTTCTGTCCCAAGGTACATCCGCACTGAATCCTATTGGCTCAATAGTCAAATCAAGCGTTCGGCTTTGGTTATTCCAATGAATGTCACAAATATCTGAATCATGGAACTGCCATTCATCATTTTCTGTAAGGAATAGTTCCATGTTCTCAATGCCTTCGATTATTTTATAGGCGCCTTCTTCCTTGATAATAGTTGATGATTTCCTTTTTTCCATTTCTACGTTATTATCTTAAACAAAAGGGTCTTTTTGTGTACTGTCATTAATAATAGAAATAGCTGTTATATTTAAGCAAGTTAAGCATAAAATCACTTTCAAGTGAACGCGGTGTGATACCGTCATTATCCATCAGCACACGAGTTTCTTTAGTGACTCCACTCTTCATTGTAACTTTAACAGTATAGACCTTTCGCCATTGTGATTCGTATTTTTTTACTTTCTTCGATACCGTGCCATATTTCCATGATTGTTCCACTGCCATCAACTCTGCCTTACAACTGTCTAAAACGCGGCTCATTTCTGCGTATGACACCTTCCCTTCAGAATAGTCCGCCTTGATGTTCCCTGCCATTGTACCAGCAAACATCAATCCGATGTCACTTAACAGAGAATCCTCTTTAATAATTTCGATACTTGCAATATCGTCACGAAGCCCAGGCACTTGTTCTTCCACAAATTGAATAGCATTTGCACCACCAAGGCCATACTTCATTTTGTTGTTGTCACATCCCCATAGGATGATACCTACGATTACAATAGATAATGCTTTCTTCATTGTTATTTTGTTTTAGAGTTTCACGGCGGCAAAGATAAACATAATTATTGGAACATGCAAATTTTCCGCATAAAAGGTTCGCTGTAATGTGACATCGTGCCTGGCACCATGTTACCTCTCAATTACATTTCATTCTATACTATTCCTGGCATTATGCAAAATCTCTTCATTATTCGCAAAAATGAATAACGAAGCATTCTGACACATCTTTTTGTTCTTTTCCATAACAAATGATTCGTCAGCGATTATCTCACTATATTCATCTAATTGGGGATTCTGTGAAATCATTATTGCTGTCGATGGGGAAATCGGATAATAGAGTTCGAGTTCTAAAACATTTCCATTTTCATCCACTTCATCCTTTTTTAAATTTATCACAGGCTGATCACATGTAATAAATGGAATAGATGTATCATTTCTTACAAATAAGTATCTTGTGTTAGGATTGCCAACAACAAGATTATGCCCCAAAGTTGTAGCCACTAATATAGAAATGAATGGGAAAGCCTTTCGAAATAATTCGCTTTTGAGAGGAGTGTCTTTATAACCATTTATTCCCTCCTCTCTCATTTTATTTGTTCTACAATATTGAACGCAAATATAAAAAACCATCTGATACTTATCCCGTATATTTTTCAAATCACACAAACTTTTGCATTTCAGGAGCGGGCTTCCCATTATTTCAAAATGAGTTTGCATATTGTCAATAACATGAAGCGAGAAATCTCTTTTATCGGTTTCTGACATCATATTATAGGAAATTGCTTCATAGCCTTTAAGTAAACTCTCTGCAATTGGCAAAACGAATGAAGGAAATTGTTTAGCTAAATTCCAGCATGCCAGTATTTCAACACGACTTAATTCATACATCTTATAGAAATAACTCTCTTGTGCTACATCCATCAGACTTATATACTCAACCTTGTTAGTTTTGATTATATAAGTCCACACTTTTTTCTCCTCAGGACGCAGTTTCCAAGGATTTAGATACTTTCTCCATACATAATGCTGTTTCTTTGTTTCTGTATTCATCTACAATAGGTATTACCAGAATTGGGGAAAAAGACAAACTATATAGCACTCCATAATTGATTATCATTAATATATTTGATTTCTTCTTGGAGTGAATTATATTCGTATAGATTCATCGAGTTTAGTTTTAGACACTTCGCTCCATTAATATTTAAGAAATCTACCTTTCTTGAGTCCATAATAATGCGGTTCACAGATTGTAGAGTTATCTTGTCATCGCCTAACACATAAACAGAAGTAATTGCTCCTGATATGTCAAGTTCTTTGCAATCTTTACTTATTAATCGATATTCGTTTTCATATTTCCAATGCCAATGTTTCTTAAAGAAAAGATTATTTTTGTTCTTTATTACAAAAGTTTGTGCCGCATCTTCTTTTTCAGCATCAACTCCACCGACATGCGTTGGCTTTAGGTCCTTTCTGTACGATACTTTCTTCTTATAGATTTTGGTATCCTTTGGGAAAGTGAGTTTTGAACTGTCAAGTTCTAAACAAACGCCGCTTCTCTGAAAATCTCTTGCATAATGTCCCCACATCATAGGAGAGGCATATCCTTGAATCTCTCTATAATCTAAACTAAAACTAATTTGTCGATATAATTCAACCTCTTTGAAAACGTTTTGGAAAAATGAATCTAATACTGCTGCTGAGAATTTCTTGCCATTATATTCTTTGCTTTGTTGGGTAAAGTTATAAATCTTCTCTCTCTCATAGACATCATTACAATTCATCCATTCAGAAAAAAGGAGTTTTTGCTGAATCCAGATTGAACAAAAATTGGTAAAAGTTGTATAATGGTATAATTTCATCTATTTATAGCTATTAAATGATGGATACTTATACAAGAGTGAACTGCAAAACAATTATTATAGCTTCTCCGCCCCAATCGTGCCCTTGTCGTCCTTCTTCTCCTTATTCTTATAACGCTGGATTTCCTCCTGCTCCAACTGGCAGAAGCGCTCGTAGTCAGCTGTCATTGCCTCTGTGTCGTACTGCTTCGTATCCTTCTCATCATACTTCAAATGTTGCAGGTTAAAGGCAGCAAGCATATCACGCTGGTGGGTGTCGCCGTTAGATAGCGTTACGTTGCGTTCTTTCAGTTCGTGCTTGGTGAAGCTGCCGTCCGTAAAGTCGTATTGACTAGCGGCATTCTTTGTATCCACCTTCACTACCTCGCCACCTAGCGATTTCACTTTGTTCTCCAAGATGCTGACAAACATTGAAGGCGCATGATTGGCAACCGATTTTCCAAAGCGTTTCTTTTTCTGAATCTTGCCAGTCTTCTCGTTCACTTTGGTTTCTTTGGCCCTTGTTGTCCAACTGCTAATCTGGTTGTTCTCCACAATAAACGTATCGCCCTCCTTCAGTAGTGCATTGGCACGGTCTATGTGTTGCTGCTTACGGATAGCAGCCTGTTTACGACGTAGTTCTGCCAGCTCGCGACGCAGTTCCTTGTAACGTTTGGAGTCGTTCCAAACCAGCTTGATGCCGCGCTTGATGGTGCCGTCTTCGTTGAAGTTCTGTGGATTGTTAGCCCTGCGACTGCGATCTATCTTCCTGCTCAGTCGGGTTATCTCCTCCTGAATATTGTCGCATTTCGAGGCCAGTTTGTCGATACTCACCACATTCTCGCCACTTACGGCTACCGTAGTAGGTCCGAGGTCGATACCTACATTACCCATGCCCAACGTGCGTCCTTTCTGAGGTTTCTCGCCCTCGATGGTCAACTGCACATAGTACTTGTACTGGCTGCGCACCAAGCGACGAACCACCTTCACCACTTTCACGCTATCAACACCACCTTTCAGCGCCCACATCTCATACTCTGCATGCTTGGGATTATGCTGCATCTTCAGCGTGATAAACTTGGCATTATTCCCCTGCTTGCAATTCATCTTAATGGCTAACTCCATCGTGTCAAGATGCAACTCCATACCAGAGAAATACACCTTTCCTCCAACAACCTTCCTTCGGCTTGAAAAGGAGTCAAGTTCACCATACTTCTTAAATGAGATGCGTTTGGCTTTGAAGTCATACAGTTTCTTATCCCAAGCAGCCCATACGCTTGCCCCTAAATGGTCTAAGATGTTGGTGGTAAAACCTAAATCGGCATATGTCATGTTAGCCCCAACTGACTTTTGGACCAACTTCTCAATAAAGCCCTTAATGCTAAATTCATTAAATGAAATCTCGAATGCCGATTTGTCACCACCCAATGATTCATTAACCTGAAACGGATGGCTCTTAAAGAAATCCCTTTTTTCTTTGATCGTCTTGCAGGCTTGATACTCCTTCATTTGCTCAAAGTACCTATATTGTCTGAGCAACTTGCCTTGCACATAGTTGTACAACTGGCGAAGCTGCTCATAACGCTTGTTAAGGATATCTGCCTGATACTTCTCAACTTGCAAAGGCAATTCCAATACAAATACTTCGTTCATTTTTCTTAAATAGCCTACATTTCTGGGTGATTAACACCCATGACCGTCAAGGAAGCCATCGAGTCAAACCTGTCACTAGCCTACATTTCTGGGTGATTAACACCAAGGCGGTGGCGCGGTCGGTGCGCTACCTCCTGTCACTAGCCTACATTTCTGGGTGATTAACACCTGGTGTGGCTGCCAGCTGCTTGTATGATCCTGTCACTAGCCTACATTTCTGGGTGATTAACACCTGATGAAGCGGTCACCATTCTTTGTTTTTACCTGTCACTAGCCTACATTTCTGGGTGATTAACACCCCACTCGCTGGTCTGCATCGACGAGCTGCCCCTGTCACTAGCCTACATTTCTGGGTGATTAACACCCACCTTCCGCAAACGCCGAGGGACGTGTAGCCTGTCACTAGCCTACATTTCTGGGTGATTAACACCCTATGGCGTATAATCACCTGGGAATGAAATAAAAAGGCCATGATTAGCATACTCGGGGACTTGCTCTATACTCCCATTCCGCTGGGCGGAACTGACTGTTATTTTTGCATTCCACCATTCTGCATAATCGTTTGTCGCACCAGCCGCCCACTGGCATTAGCTTAACGTGCGCAAGGCCTGACAACACCTTTATGCCGCAAAGATACGAATTATTATTGAAAGTACGCTCAGAATTCAGGATGAAAATGATGAAACTTAACAGTTTTTATCCAAAATGTATAAGTACTTACACATTGATTCAGGTTTGTAAATTAGAATCATGGGGACTCCACTGATCAATTTCTCACACTCCCAACACCACAGCAGGGTCGATGTTCAGCTGGCGTCTCAATTCTCTGCCGATTTTCAGCGAGGGCTCGCTTTTGCCGTTCATTTGATTTGATGTTCCATTTTGGAATAACAAGTCAGACCTCAGTTTAGAATCATGGGCTTCTGCTTCACTTTTTCCTTCCCCCATCCACAGGACGTGAACTCTTGCCATTTTTTACCCAATCCTCGTGAAAGCTGGGATTGGTCAGCATGTAAACGTAGCCAGGTTCTTTGTTGTTCATATTGATTATGTATTTCTGTTACTCTATTAAGTCCGTGCTACTCGTCAATTTCTTGAAACGATATTCTGCGTTCTGATCATTGAGCACCTTTAGCTGCTCTTCGGCCATGCGATGCAGGACTTCATAGCGGACATCACGAGGCATGCCTTGCTTAATGAGCTCAGAATTGAGAGATTCCATGTTAGAAAGCACAACCAGCTCATTGATAGAGGCTGTATCACGCATGTTCAATTTCTTGGCCAACTCAGGATTAGCTTCTTCCCAGTCTTTTGCGGTGAAACCAAAGAGTGCCAGATTTAGCATATCAGCTTCGGAGGCATAGATGATTCCTTCTTTCTTCTTCTCAATGGGAAGTTTGGGAATGATAATATTCTTGATGGCATCGGTATGCAGCGTATAGTTGGCTTTGGCCAGAATGCGCTTAACATCCCAATGCTGTAACAGAGGATTGCTTTGCTCTTCTTTCAGTTGCTGATACTCCTTAACGACATATAGTTGAAATGTTGGACTCAACCACATGCCGAAATTAAAGGCAATATCCTTGTGAGCATAGGTTCCTCCGTAACGGCCAGCTTTGGAATAGATACCTATCGCATTGGTTTTTTGCCCCCACTCCTTAGGTGTTAGACTAAAAGAATGCAATCCTGCTTGGTTTCTAAACCCATCGAATTCGATGGGATTAAAATTTGGATTGTGCAATTGCTCCCACACGCCCAAATATTCTATGGTGCTACGTGAACGCAACCAGTTTTGGATAATGTAGTCTGTACGCTGCTTATCTTTATATCTAGCCATGTCGGTCAGACAGATATAATCATTCTCACTACCTTGCAGCAAGATGGATATCTCTGTTCCGTTGGCGTTGATCTTCTTTGTAATGGCCATATATTTGCGAATATTAGTCATATTAACCCAATAACGATTATTGTGCAAAAATACAAAAAGATTTCTAAAATGGCAAGCAATATGCAAAAAAAGTAACAATGAGCTGCATTTTATTTTGTTCTCGCCAAGTTCGGTAGCATCGAGGTCGTTAACGTGTCAAGGGACTGTCCGGACTGTCCCGTGACGCCAGTGTATGTAAACGTAGCCAGGTTCTTTGTTGTTCATATTGTTTTAATACAATTATGGTGCATAAGATAAAGCTTTTTTCTGAATCTACAAAAAGAAATGTGATATATTGAACGAAATCACCTTACTGGCTGGACGGCGCTCTGCTCCCTGCTGTACAGCCGACAGCAGGGAAGTGTCAAGCCGACAGTAGGGAGCAGAGTGGCAGTTAGCAGGGAAGGTGTTGGAGTCAATACTTTCGGAGTAATCGGAAATAGTCCGATAGTATTTGAAATTTCTTTCGGAGTATTGCATTTTAGTGCCGGGCAGTTGAAGGGGAAGAGTGCCGTGCAAACAGGGATTTTGTAGGGAAGTAACAGGGAGAGAATGGCCAGGTAAGCGGATTCGGGCGGCCGCCCGAATTAATGTGGGCGGCCGTGCTTATTATTGCGGGCGGGAGGCCGCATTATTGCGACCGCCCGCCCGTGACCGAGTTTTATTTGTCTCAAACGTTTTTAAAATACTGCTGCCCTGTTTACAACTTTCTTAAGTGCAGAGACTGGGAATCCAATCTTATGAAGTAGTTCTTCAAAACGATTGCGCTCGTTGTAGGGGATGGTGAGCTCATAGGTCATAAGTTCGTCTGCATCCTCTGCGGCAATCGGTTCGAACTCGTAATAGGAGTCAGAATCGGGCAGATAATCTTCTGGCAAATCTGAAGGTTGGACAAGCTTGACGTTGTGATAGTTCACATCGTTGTCAACATCGACAGTATAGAGATAGCCATCGTTGGGACTCTCGATGAGTTGAAGCAACGTAAGTTCTTTAGCGATGTATTTCTGAAGATTAGCAAGACTGACACGAAGTACGAGCCAACGATTGTCCGTCTCATCTTTGTCTACCCAATAGAACAGGTAGTCGTCGCCTTTGTCGCTGACGTAATGAGACAGGAACGGACCTTCAAAATAAATCAAGTCAGCAATTTTCTTGAAACCACTGAAATCGTACTGTATGTCGTAACCTTCAATCTTTCTCATCTTCTGTTTCAATTAAATATTTTGTTATCAAGAACGTCTTACTCAGGTCACAAGTTTCGTATTCATAGAAGTCAAAGTGTCCATTGTTACCGGTGCTTGTTTTCAGTCCGTCCTCATTTGTGAGTTTTCCTTCGGAAAGGGAATCGCCAATTGAGGTGGAAATATTCTTAAACGCTTTGCGGAGATTGGTATAAAAGCAAAGCGACACGCATGCATATTGTTGGGAGCAAAAAGTTCTGGAAGTTGACAACCTTTTGCCAACAATTCGTCTATCTGTTTTTGATATTTGAACTTCGGTTCTTTGTTCATTATCATCGTATTTATGCTGCAAAAATAGATAAAAAAAACGAAAGTTCCAAATAATTAGCTAAAAATTTACTTTGCAAGTACATTCAAAAATATATCGCGATTTATTTTGTATTTCGCGCGCTTATTCGTACTTTTGCAGCCACAGGAATAAAATATGGCAAGAATACGACTTATAATCCTACTGGGGTTGATGCTGCGGGTTGCGGCATTGGCGGCACAGACGGCAGATTTCAGGAAGCTGTCGGGCTTAGCCAGACAGGCGGCGCTGGAGTCGGCGGCATTTACACGAGGGGCTTCCGACGGCCGCATCCTCACGGCCTTTGTCAAGACGGATAATGACGACATACTGGCAAGGTACGGATGCCACCAACATGCACGCTGGGGCGATATCATCATAGCCAGCATCCCTCTGGAGCAGTTGGCAGCACTGTCGCGCGAACCGTCAGTACGGCACATAGAGGCTGGGGCTCGTGCCTCACTCTGCGTCGACACGGCAGCAATGATCGTCAATGTGTTGCCTGCGTATGAAGCCACTCCCAACCATTCGGCCTACACAGGTGAAGGTATCGTCATGGGGTTGATGGATGTGGGGTTTGACCTGACGCACCCGACCTTCTACGACCGCTCGACGACGAACTACCGCATCCGAGCGCTCTGGGACCAGCTGTCGAAAGACACGCTGGATAGCCGTCTGCCCGTAGGACGGGATTATATCGGGACAGAGGAACTGCTGGCTTACGGACATACCGCTGACGCTGAGTCGGAAACACACGGTACCCTTACCCTGGGCATTGCGGCAGGCAGCGGTTACGACACCCGCTATCGGGGTATTGCCTTCGACAGCGACATCTGTCTCGTGGCTAATGCCGTCAACTCCAACACGAAGTACATCGACTCTACCGATGTCTACAAATACACCACGGCAACAGATGCCCTGGGATTCAAATACCTCTTCGACTATGCCGACAGCCAGCAGAAACCCTGCGTCGTCTCGTTCAGCGAAGGCTATCCGCCCTATCTCAATCAGGACGACAGCCTCTTTTCTTCCGTGCTGGACAGTCTGACGGGTCCAGGGCACATCCTCGTAGTCGCTGCAGGCAATGAGAACAGAAACGACACGTGGTTTATCAAGACGGCTGAGCGGCCTGAGGCTGGCGCTTTCATACAGACGAACCAGAAGGAGGCCTTGTATCGGCTGACCACAGAGGGTGACGTACGGATTCGTGTCTATGCCTATCGCGGTGAGAACGGCATTCCGACGGACACGCTGATGCTGGATGGGCAGCAGATTCCCTCCGACTCCGTTGTGGTGTACTCCTTCTCCTGCGGTCAAGACACGCTGACGGTTTCATGCTATCACAACGCTTCGTCATTCATTGATGATGATGTGTGGCAGGTACTGATTAAATCAGAGCAGTACATCAGGAAACTGGCTCCTATGGCACTTGTCGTAGAGGGCGATGGCGTGATTCAGGCGTTTGGCAGTACCACCCATGCTTTCAGAAAGCATGATGCAGACCCGCGGTGGGCTGATGCGCAGAAAGGTCATAATATCTTTGCACCGGCCTGCTTCCAGGCAGCCATCAGCGTGGGGGCTTCGACGCATAAACCGGATGGGAAAATAGATTATTACTCCTCTACAGGTCCGGCCATGAACGGGCTGCGGAAACCCGAAGTGGTAGCTCCGGGAACGCAGGTGGCAGCATCCATGAGTCATGTGTATGCACCGGATTGGGCCATCGTGGGCTATTCCGAGTTCAACGGCATCAGCTATCCCTGGGGAGCCGACTCAGGCACGTCGCTGTCGGCACCCATCGTAGCGGGTATCATTGCCCTATGGCTGCAAGCGAAGCCCGACCTGTCGCCCCAAGAGGTTCTGGCACTTTTCGACCGTAACTGCTGGCATCCGGACGACAGCCTCGACTATCCGAACAATATCTATGGTTACGGAATGCCCGACGCCTATAAGGGACTGCTCGACATCCTTGGGTTAACCAGTGTCCGGGCCATCAGCCAGCATCAGCCGCAGGAGGTCGACATAGCGCCTGCCAATGGAGGGTTGCGCCTGACATTCGCCAGCGAACCGACAGGGCCTCTGAAAGTAAGCGTTTACCAACTTTCGGGCTCATGTATTTTCCAAACAACGCTGTCCGCTGTTGGCCGTGAGGCGTTCATCGCCCTCCCCTCACTCGCCTCTGGAGTCTATGCCGTCCAGCTCGACGCCGCCCAATTCACCCACTGCGGCTCCTGCCTCGTAAGACGATAATCATAAACTCTGCGTAACTCTGTGGCTCTGCGCGAGAAACAAAAAAAGTGGGCTGACGAAAGGGTCAGTCCACTCTTTTTATCGGGATTCGAAATAAAATGCTTATTCAGCCTTTGCCTCTTCAGCAGCGGGAGCCTCAGCGGCGGGAGCTTCCTCAACAGGTGCTTCAGCGGGAGCCTCGACAGGAGCTTCAGCCTTGGGAGCTTCAGCAGCAGGAGCCTCAGCAGCGGGAGCCTCAGCCTTAGGAGCAGCAGACTTGCGTGAACGGCGAGTCTTCTTCTCGGCCTTGGGAGACTTCAGCATGTTCTCGTCGAAGTCGACAAGCTCGATGAAAGCCTTCTCAGCAGCATCGCCCTGGCGGAAGCCGAGCTTGATGATGCGGGTGTAACCACCGGGGCGGTCACCGACTTTCTGTGCTACAGGGCCAAAGAGCTCTTTCAGAGCTTCCTTGTTCTGCAGGTAGCTGAATACGACGCGACGGCTGTTGGTGCTGTCGTCCTTAGAGCGCGTGATGAGTGGCTCTACATATTTCTTGAGTGCCTTTGCCTTGGCGAGGGTCGTAGTGATTCTTTTGTGCATGATCAGCGAGATGGCCATGTTGGCAAGCATGGCACGGCGGTGATCAGCAGTACGGCCCAGATGATTGAATTTCTTTCCGTGTCTCATTTTTTCGTTTTTTTCTTTTCGGACGGAGGATTCTTGACGGAATCAAGAATTACTCGCGGTCCAGTTTATACTTTGAAATATCGGTTCCAAACGACAGATTCAGACTCTCGAGCAAATCATCAAGCTCAGTGAGCGATTTCTTACCGAAGTTGCGGAACTTGAGGAGGTCGGTCTTGTTGTACTGAACGAGATCACCAAGGGTCTCGACATCGGCAGCTTTCAGACAGTTGAGCGCACGAACCGAGAGGTTCATGTCGACCAGCTTGGTCTTCAGCAACTGACGCATGTGGAGTATTTCCTCGTCGAACTCCTGGTTGCCATCAATATCATTGTTCTCCAGCGTAATCTTCTCGTCGGAGAAGAGCATGAAGTGAT
>Ga0310697_10005846_pt1 | contig 11815 bp, 9 predicted proteins | sample 172DNAGHGlowgp2_FD_203883 | JGI IMG/M metagenome (GOLD analysis project Ga0310697, IMG submission 203883) | Sheep rumen microbial communities from Palmerston North, Manawatu-Wanganui, New Zealand - 1728 DNA GHGlow gp2 (v2) (version 2) | ecosystem: Host-associated > Mammals > Digestive system >... | reverse complement strand
CCGGTATTTTCACAATACTGCTGGACGCTGAGTCCGCTGTTCTTCCACTCGTCATAGATCTGACGAAACTGTTCGATTGTCATGTATGTCATACGCGATAAAATTAAATACCGCGCAAAGGTACGGACAAAATCTCAGTCTGGAAATACGGGGTTTACTGATGGCTTACAGTCATTTTTGTGAACGTTGAGCAAGCTCTGAAGAAACAGCGATTTGGAAAAACTTATTTTGCCCCAAGCAAACCCCTTCTTGGCTCCAAGCAAACTTCCACTTTGGTCCAAGCAAATTTCTACGCAAGTCTGTGAACTGAAAAAGTATCCATCCCTCACGTCAGATGGTGGAAAACCCTTTAAACAAAGGAGTCTTGCGGTTTTTATCCCTCACTTCATCCCTCACATATCTCTCACATATCTCTCACATATTCCTTTGAAGGTTGAATGATGGTGGGACGGGAGGGTTAAGTGAGGGATATGTGAGGGATTTTTCTCATCCCTCACATGCTCAAACCCCTTTGTACAAAGGTGATTCCGACAATTATGTGAGAGATGAGGGATGATTCATCCGACGGTTCCTTCAAGCGAGACGCTGAGTAGCTTCTGAGCCTCGACGGCGAACTCCATGGGGAGTTTCTGCAGCACTTCCTTCGCGTAGCCGTTGACGATGAGGCCTACAGCCTGTTCGGTGGCAATGCCTCGCTGGTTGCAGTAGAAGAGCTGGTCCTCGGAAATCTTCGAGGTCGTCGCTTCATGTTCGAAGATGGCGGTGTCGTTGTGCACATCCATGTAGGGGAAAGTGTGTGCACCACAGTTGGAGCCCAGCAGCAGCGAGTCGCACGACGAGTAGTTGCGTGCATTGTCGGCCGTTGCGGCGGCGCGCACCAGTCCGCGGTATGAGTTCTGCGAGTGTCCGGCGCTGATGCCTTTCGAGATAATGGTCGACTTCGTATTGCGTCCGATGTGTATCATCTTCGTCCCCGTGTCGGCCTCTTGGTAGTTGTTGGTCACGGCCACGGAATAGAACTCGGCCTGTGAGTTCTCGCCACGAAGGATGCACGAGGGATACTTCCAGGTGATGGCCGATCCCGTTTCCACCTGCGTCCACGACAGTTTCGAGTCGGCACCGCGCAGGTCGCCACGCTTCGTCACGAGATTCAGCACGCCGCCTCGGCCCTGTTCGTCGCCGGGATACCAGTTCTGCACCGTGGAGTACTTCACCTCGGCGCGGTCCATCACGATAATCTCGACGATGGCCGCATGCAGCTGGTTCTCGTCGCGCATCGGTGCCGTGCAGCCTTCGAGGTAAGAGACGTAGGAGTCGTCGTCGGCCACGATGAGCGTACGCTCGAACTGACCGGTGTTGCGGGCGTTGATGCGGAAATACGAGCTCAATTCCATCGGGCAGCGCACACCTTTGGGGATGTAGACGAACGACCCGTCGGAGAAGACGGCTGAGTTAAGCGCAGCAAAGAAGTTGTCCTTGTAAGGCACCACCGTTCCGAGATACTGTCGCACCAAGTCGCCGTGCTCCTTGATAGCCTCGCCGATCGAGCAGAAGATGACACCCTTCTCACGGAGTTTCTCCTTAAAGGTGGTCTTCACGCTGACGGAGTCCATGATGGCATCGACGGCGGTGTTGCCACTCAGGGCCAGACGCTCCTCGAGGGGAATGCCCAGCTTGTCGAAGGTCTTCTCCAGTTCGGGGTCGATGCCCTCGGGAGAACCCGAGGGAGTGGTGGATTTCTTCGCCGTGGGGTCGGCATAGTAGCTGATGGCCTGATAGTCTATCTCGGGCACATGGACCTGGCCCCACGTTGGTTCCGTCTGTTCCTTCCAGTAACGGAACGCCTTCAGGCGGAAGTCGAGCATCCACTCGGGCTCCCCCTTCTTGGCAGAGATCAGTCGGACGACGTCCTCGTTCAGTCCCTTTTCGATGATTTCTGTATGCACATCGGTGGTGAAGCCGAACTCATATTTCTGCTCGGCTACCTGGCGTACGAATTGATTCTTTTCTTCCATTTCAGCTGCAAAGTTACAGCAATTTGTCGGAAATACAAAAATAATTTGGCAATAATCAGCTTTTTTCTTAACTTTGCCCCCGTTATGGCATTAATCAAGAGTTACCGCGGTCTCAGCCCCAAGTGGGGACGCGACTGCTATTTCAGCGAGAACGCCACGATTGTTGGCGACGTCACCATGGGTGACGAGTGTTCCGTGTGGTTCAACGCCGTCGTTCGCGGCGACGTTGCCCCCATCACCATCGGCAATTGTACAAACATTCAGGATGGTTCGTGCGTACACGTGACCCACGAGACGGGACCTACACACATCGGCAACTACGTGACCATCGGACATAATGTGACCGTCCACGCCTGCACCATCCACGACAATGCGCTCATCGGCATGGGCTCGACCCTGCTCGACGGCTGCGAGGTGGGCGAAGGCTCCATCGTGGCGGCTGGCGCCCTGGTGCTACAGAACACGAAGATACCGGCTGGCGAAATATGGGGCGGCGTTCCTGCCAAGTATCTCAAGCCCGTGCGCCCCGGACAGACGGACAACGCGAAGCACTACGTGGCCTACTCGAAGTTCTATCTGAACGAAGAGTGAAGCGTCGCGACGACGTATTCCGACTGGGTGCCGATGCGGAACTTCCCGCCCCAGAGGCCGATGCCGGAGGAGATATAGTAGCGGGTCGAGCCCCGCTGGTGGCTGCCCCACGAGCATTCATAGACGCGGTCGGTAATCCAGGAGATAGGCCATACCTGTCCGCGGTGCGTATGTCCGCTGAGCTGGAAGTCGACGCCAGCCTGCTCAGTACGGTCGAGATTATAGGGCTGATGGTCGAGGACGATGGTATATGTTTCGCGGAGTGAGGGAACCAGTTCCCTGACAGGCTTGCGCCGCATGTTCGTGCGGTCATCGCGCCCGATGACGGTGATGCAGCTGTCGATGACAGCCGTCTCGTCAATGAGTAGGCGGATGCCTGCGTCGCGGTAGAACTGGCGTGCTTCGGGGAGTCCACTATAGAATTCATGGTTGCCCAAGCAAGCATAGACCGGTGCCTCGAGACGACGGAACTCCTCGGCCATGCGTTCCTCCACGACGGGGCGCATGCTGCCGTCGATAATGTCGCCGGCAATGAGTATGAAGTCAGGCTTTTCGGCATTGATGATGTCTACCCAGCGTGCCAGTTCGCTACGCGAGTTGTGGTAGCCGATGTGCAGGTCGCTGAGCATCACGATGCGATAATCTTTAGCCAGCTGTTTTGGTGTTGGCAAGTCAAGATCTACGCGTACCTTATTATTATAGTGTATGTTGCCGTAGACAAAGAGTCCGACCATCAGCACGAAGACAGCTGCGGCAGTCCATCCGTTCTGGTAGAGCCACGAGCGGGGCACGAGCCTGACAAGGCGCCCCAAATCGAGCGCCAGGAACAGCAATACCAGATAGAGCATAATGAAGATGCTGGACGTGGACACCTCATAGCAGGCGGTGGCCAGCGGCATGGGCAGCGCGTCGAACCGTCGGCCGAAGTTCAGGAACAGCATCAGGAACGAACCGACGAGTAGTCCGATGGCCAGGCAGCGCCACAGCGGGTGCAGCGGCAACAGCGTCCAGAGATGCCATGAAAGATAAGCGCTGCCCAATAAGGGCAGCGCCATAAATAGGATCATCCACATGGATTAGAGTGCGAACTTGTAACCAACGGTCAGAGAGATCACGTTGTTCTTGGAATCATCTACGCCAGAAACGCTTTCCTTATTAACCTTTGTTACACCGAGGTTGTAGCGGAGGTCGACAGTCACGGGAACCTGGAACTGATAGGAAACGCCGATGGGGATAGAGAGGTCGAACTTCTTGCATTCGTCTTTCATGTCTTCATCAACATCCATAGTAGCGTTGTATCCTTCCATCTTACCTTTAATAGTGGCTTTCATCTTTGCATTGGTCAGGAAACCAGGCTGGATACCTGCCTTTACAGCAAAGCCCTTGAAGAGATAGAAGTTAGCCACAACGGGAATGGTGATGTAGCCCAATTCAACTTTGGCATCCTTCAGCTCTACTTTGTCGCTGCCAGATTTCAACTCATAATCTTCCCAACCACTGCCCTGCAGAGAGTAGTTCACACCTGCAGCCAGACTAATCATATTCGTCAGTTGGTATTCTGCCTCAGCACCAATCACGGCGCCAACAATGGGAGATTTGTCGAGGGTAGTGTACGTAGAAATAGGAAGTTTCGGCATGTTCGTCAACCATGCAATTGAGAAACCGGCCTTCGGCTGGATTGAGAATGTACCCGGCTCAAACTGAGCATTAGCACTCACGGCAGCCACCATCATGGCGGCAATCATCATTAACTTTTTCATACTTTTCTTTTTTAAAAGGTTTGTACTAAGAATTATTTGTTAAAGATATAACGTAAAATCTGTTGTGTTGAGCCAGCCTTGCCCTGAACATAATCACCAGCGGCTCGGCCAGCCTTCGCCAGCGCATCGGCAGTAAAGCCGTCCATGATGCGCTCGAAGTCCTCGTAGTTCTTGATTTCGATGCCACCGCCACAGGCCTTTAGTTCCTGTGCCTCCTGGAACTTCTGGTTCTCAGGGCCGAAGATGACCGGCTTGCCCCAGACGGCCGCCTCCACCGTGTTGTGGATGCTGACGCCGAAACCGCCGCCCACGTAGCATACCGTGGCGTAGCGGTAGATGCTGGAGAGCAGGCCGAAGCAGTCGATGATCAGCACCGAGGCGTCTCCTGCCCCGCCGTCAGCCTTCGTATAGCGTATCGTCTTCCGGCCTTCCAGTTTCTGCTCTATCTGTTGCAGATGATCCTCGCCAATGACATGAGGCGCAATGACGAGCTTCCACTCAGGATGTTCCTTGAAATAGCGGATGAAGATATCCTCGTCGGGCGGCCAGCTGCTACCAGCCACGAACACCTTCGGAGCGTCAGCCACAAACTGCTCCACGACGGAGAGCTGTTTGGCCTGCTCCTTGATTTGCAGCACGCGGTCGAAGCGGGTGTCGCCGGTTATCGTTACGTCCGTGATACCAATCTTGGCCAGCAGTTCACGGCTCCGTTCATTCTGTACGAAGAAATGGGTGAAGCACTTCAGCACGCGGCCGTACTGCCGACCGTACCACTTGAAGAATACCTGGTCGGGACGGAAGATGCTCGAGACGCTGTAGACCGGCACATGACGATGCTTCAGGATATGGAGGTAGTTGTACCAGAACTCGTATTTGATGAAGAAAGCCATCACGGGACGCACGGTACGCAGGAAGCGGCGGGCATTGGTGATGGTATCGAGTGGCAGATAGGTGATGATGTCGGCACCGTCGTAGTTCTTGCGCACCTCGTAGCCCGACGGCGAGAAGAACGTCAGCAGTATCTTGTACTCCGGATGTTCACGGCGCAACTGCTCCATGATGGGGCGCCCCTGCTCGAACTCGCCGAGTGAAGCCGCATGGAACCACACGTACTTGGCCGACGGGTCAACCTTCTGCTTCAGGATGCTGAAGGCCTCGCGCTCGCCACGCCACATCTTCCGCACCTTCTCGTTGAAAAGGCTGTAGACGGCGACGCCTAATAGGTAGAGGTAGATGACTAAATTATACATTATCCCAGCACTTCTATCGCCTTCTTCATTCTTCTGATGGTCTCCTCCTTACCGAGGAATGCAGAGATGTCGAACATGCCGGGACCCTTGCCCTCGCCGACGAGCGTGAGGCGCCAGGCGTTCATGATGTTGCCCAGTTTGTATTCCTTCTGCTCTATCCACTGGTGGACGATCTGCTCCTGATTCTCCAGCGAGAAGTCGTCGATACCCTCGAGCACGCCGATAAGTTCGGTGAGCTGCTGGGCCGAGTCCTCCTTCCAACGCTTCTTGGCGGTCTTCTCGTCATACTCGGTAGGCGCCACGAAGAAGAACGAGCACAGGGGCCACAACTCCTTGACGAACGAGACGCGGTCCTTCATCATCTCGCAGACCTTCGTCACGCGCTCCAGCGTCTCCTGCGGACAATGCTGCTGCACCTCGGGCAGCCAGAGGGCGGCAATCTCCTCGGGCGACTTCTTGAGGATATACTCATGGTTGAACCAGATGCCTTTGTCGTAGGCGAACTTCGCACCCGCCTTCGAGCACTTTGTGATGTCGAACAGCGGCACCAGTTCGTCGAGCGTGAAGAGTTCCTGCTCCGTGCCGGGGTTCCAGCCCAGCAACGCCAGGAAGTTAATGACAGCCTCGGGGAAGTAGCCGTCCTCGCGATAGCCTCGGCTGACATCGCCCGTCTTCGGGTCGTGCCACTCTAAGGGGAAGACCGGGAAACCGAGACGGTCGCCGTCGCGCTTCGACAGCTTGCCCTTGCCGTCGGGCTTCAGCAGCAGCGGCAGGTGGGCGAACTGCGGCATGGTGTCGGCCCAGCCGAAGGCCTCGTAGAGCAGCACGTGAAGCGGTGCCGAAGGCAACCACTCCTCGCCGCGGATGACGTGGGTAATCTCCATCAGGTGGTCGTCGACGATGTTGGCCAGGTGATAGGTTGGCAACTGGTCGGCACTCTTGAAGAGCACCTTGTCGTCGATGATGTCGGTCTTCACCCGCACCTCGCCTCGGATGAGGTCGTTGACCAGCACCTCGCGGCCCGGCTCTATCTTGAAGCGTACGACATACTGCCGGCCGTCGGCAATCAGCTGCTCCACCTCTTCTTTCGAGAGTGTCAGCGAGTTGCGCATCTGCCCACGCGTATGACTGTCGTACTGGAAATTCTGTATCTCGGCACGCTTCTGCTCCAGCTCCTCGGGGGTGTCGAAGGCGATGTAGGCCTTGTCGGCGTCGAGCAGCTGCTGTACATATTTCTTATAGATGTCGCGGCGCTCGCTCTGGCGGTAGGGACCCTTGTCGCCACCGAAGGAGACGCCTTCGTCGAACTTGATGCCAAGCCAGTGGAACGACTCGATGATATACTCCTCGGCACCCGGCACGAAACGGTTCGAGTCGGTATCCTCGATACGGAACACCAGGTCGCCGCCGTGCTGCTTGGCAAACAGGTAATTATACAGGGCGGTGCGCACACCACCAATATGGAGAGCTCCCGTAGGACTTGGGGCAAAACGTACTCTTACTCTTCTCTCTGACATACTGAATTCTTTAAATTTTGTGCAAAGATACAAATAAAATATGATAACAGGTGTTAGAATCTGAAAAAAATTCGTAACTTTGCCGAGTTAATGACAGAAAACAATTAATTATATGCAGATTTTCGACAATAAATACTGGCGCGGGCTGCTTCTCAAGACCTTACTGGTGATTGGTACGGTGGCACTTATCGTATGGGCCATGCCACGCGACAACGAGCTTAACTTCAAGGCTGAGATAGGAAAACCCTGGCGCTACGCCGACTTCACGGCTCCTTTCGACTTCCCCATTTACAAGAGCGAAGCGTTAATCAAGCATGAACGCGACAGCGTGATGCGCGAGTTCGAGCCCTACTATCATGTCAACGTCAATATCGAATCAGCGCAGATTAGGCAGTTCCATCAGGACTATGCCGACGGCATCCCCGGTGTCCCTGCACGTCACCTCGAGCTCATCAGCCAGCGCCTGCACCAACTCTACACTCAGGGCATCATGAATACGTCGGAGTACAACGAACTGCGGCGAGACACGCTGAAGACCATCCGCCTCGTCGTGGGAAAGAACGCTGTCAGCACGCCCATCAGCAAAATCCACTCAACGATTGGTGCCTACGAGCAGTTGTTCCTCGACCCGGATCTTGCCGAATACAAGGCTGTGCTGTCCAAGTGTAACCTGAACGACTATATCCTGGCGAACCTGAGCTACGAGAAAGACCGCAGCGACGCCAGTCTGGAGGATATGTTGTCGGGCATCCCACTGGCCAGCGGCGTCGCCCAGCGCGGACAGAAGATCATTGACCGCGGCGACATCGTCGACGAGCACACGCACAACATTCTGCAGTCGTATTTCCGCGAGAGCCAGCGGCGACAGAAGACCGACGTGAAGCTGAGCTACATCATCCTGGGCGAAATCATCTTCGTCAGCCTCTTCATCCTCGCCTTCATCATCTATCTCACGCTCTTCCGCAACGACTACTTCGACCGTCCGCGCTCCGTGCTGATGACGTTCTCGCTCATACTGCTGTTCACCGTGACGGCGGCGCTCATGGTGGGACACAACGTGCTCCACGTCTACATCATACCATTTGCGATGGTCCCCATCTTCATCCGCGTGTTCATGGACTCACGCACAGCGTTCATGGCACACACCACGATGGTCATCATCTGTGCGCCGATGTTGCAACATCCGTTAGAGTTCTTTGCCGTCGAGGAGATAGCCGGACTGGCTGCCATCTTCTCGCTACGCGAACTGTCCAGCCGCTCACAGCTGTTCTGGACGGCTGTCTTCGTGACGGTTGCTTCGATGCTGGCCAACCTGTCGCTCGAGTGGATGCGCGACAACGACATCACGAAGATTGACTACAGCGAGTTCAACTACCAGGTCATCTGCGGACTGCTGCTCTTCTGCTCCTACCCCCTGCTCTATATCATCGAGAAAGCATTCAACTTCACGTCGAACATCACGCTCATCGAACTGTCGGACATGAATAAGGAACTGCTGCGGCGCATGAGTGAGGTGGCGCCGGGCACCTTCCAGCACTCCATCCAGGTGGGCAACCTGGCCGCTGAGATTGCCAACAAGATTGACGCCAAGAGCCAGCTGGTACGCACAGGCGCACTCTACCACGACATCGGAAAGATACAGAACCCCATCTACTTCACCGAGAACCAGTCGGGCATCAATCCCCACGAGGGCAAAACTTATATAGAGAGCGCACAGATGCTCATCAGCCACGTCACCGAGGGACTGAAACTCGCTGAGAAGTACAACCTGCCGCAGGTCATCCGCGAATTTATCGCCACACACCACGGACTGGGCAAGACGAAGTATTTCTATGTCAAGCAGAAGAACGACTTCCCCGACAAGCCCGTCGACGACCTCCTGTTCACCTATCCCGGACCTAACCCGTCGACCAAGGAGCAGGCTATCCTGATGATGGCCGACAGCGTGGAGGCCGCCTCGCGCTCGCTGCCCGACTACACCGAACAGAGTATCCGCGAACTGGTGAACCGCATTATTGACGCACAGGTTGACGAGGGCTACTTCCGCGACTGTCCCATCACGTTCCGCGACATACAGTACGCCAAGACAGTACTCATCGAGAAGTTGAAGACCATCTACCACACACGCATCTCGTACCCGGAACTGAAGAAGTAGGCGTGGGCGACCAAAAGCGGGTATAGTCTATTGCTCGGCGAGCACCTTGTCTACGCAACCCGTCTCCAAAAGACGCTTCTGCGCCTCGTCGTAACTCAGCCCCAACGACTCCTGAATCATCCGCGTGCCGCGATCCACGAGTTTGGCGTTCGTCAGTTGCATCTTTACCATACGGTTCCCCTGCACACGACCCATCCGAATCATCAGCGACGTGGAAATCATGTTGAGAACCATCTTCTGTGCCGTTCCGCTCTTCATACGGCTGCTACCCGTCACGAACTCAGGGCCGACAATGGTCTCAATGGGATAGTCCGCCACATCGGCCAGCGGCGTTCGCGGGTTGCTCGTGATACATCCCGTCAGCAGTCCATGATGGCGCGCCTCGCTGACGGCTCCAACGACGTAGGGCGTCGTCCCCGAAGCAGCAATGCCAATCACCGAGTCGTCGGCCGTCGGCTGATACGTCAGCAAGTCACGCCATCCTTGTTCGGCAACGTCCTCAGCCTTCTCGACCGCACAGCGCAACGCCCTGTCGCCGCCGGCGATGATGCCCAGCACCCAGTCGGCAGGCACTCCAAACGTTGGAGGCAGTTCGCTGGCATCGAGCACGCCCAACCGTCCGCTGGTGCCTGCTCCCACGTAGAACAGCCGGCCACCACACTTCATCCTCGGCTCAATGGCCTCCACTAGGGCCTCTATCTGAGGCAGCGCCTGGCGTACAGCCTCAGCCACCAGCGTGTCCTCGTCATTGATATGAGCCAGCAACTCGCCCACCGTCATCTGCTCCAGATGGTCGTAGCGCGACGGCTGCTCGGTGATCTTATCTTCGGTCTTCATGGTTGCAAAATTACAAAAAAAAGTGGAACCGACAGCTTCCTTGCCACATTTTTATAGCAATATGGGCAAAATGCCTACCGAAAGTTTTGCGCTTTCCGCTTTTTTGTTTACTTTTGCAGAAAACTTTTCGTTCATAGGAAGCAGACTATAACAGAAAGATAGGGGTATGGAACAAGGAAACCGTCGTACGGAGTTTGATGAGATTCGGCCATACGAGGCCGAAGAGATGCAGCAGGCATTTGAGGAGCTGATTAGCGACCGCCAGTTCAATGTCATGATCAAAGGCTTTGTGCCGTGGCTTCCCAAGAAGCTGCGCAATGGGTTGCTGCGCCTCGCCTTCACGGGTGTGAAGACGCCGCTCGACTTCCAGATGCGGTTTATGAAGCCCGTCGTCAAATATATCATCAGGAAGCATACCGACGGCTGCACGTTCGACCACCACCTATTGCCTGACGGGAAGTTCGACGAGCGTTATACCTTCATTTCCAACCACCGTGATATCGTGCTCGACTCTGCTTTCCTCGACGTCATGCTCGTCGATGCCGGCTATCCCACGACGGTCGAGATTGGCATTGGCGACAACCTGCTCATCTACCCCTGGATCAAGCGGCTCGTCAGGATGAACAAGGCGTTCACCGTGCGACGGGGACTGACGCCCCACGAGATGCTGCGCTCCAGTCAGCTGATGAGCAGCTACATCCACTACGCTGTGACCCAGAAGCATGAGAACATCTGGATAGCCCAGCGCGAAGGACGTGCCAAGGATAGCGACGACCGTACACAGGAGTCGGTACTGAAGATGCTGGCTATGGGGTATGAAGGAGGTGCTGAGGCACGTCGGAGTGAGAGTACGAGCGCCGACGCCCTGCGCGAGCTGAACATCGTGCCGCTCACCATCAGCTATGAGTATGACCCGTGCGACTATCTGAAGGCTCAGGAGTTCCAGCAGAAGCGCGACAACCCGGCATTCAAGAAAAGCCGGCAGGACGACCTCGACAACATGCGGACGGGCATCCTTGGCTATAAGGGCCGTGTCAGCTATCATTGCGCGGCACCTGTCAACACGTGGATTGACGAACTGGATGGCAAGATGACCAAAAACGAGTGGTTCACGGCGCTAGCCCAACGCATGGACCGCGAAATCCATCGCGGCTATGTGCTCTATCCCTGCAACTACATTGCCGCCGACATGCTTGATGGCGGCACGGCGAACAGCGCCCACTATACCAGCGCCGACGTGGAGCGCTTCGAACAGTATATGAAGGGACAGATAGCTAAGATCAACATTACAAACAAGGACGAGGCCTTCCTGCGTGAGCGCATCCTCACGATGTACGCCAACCCCTTGCGCAACAAAATCGCTGCCGAACAATGAAACGACTCATCCGCCTGCTCCTGCTCATGCCGCTGCTCGCCGCCTGCGAACAGGAAGTCTACGACAAAGGCGACACCGCCTATTCTTACATGCGCGCCGACTTTGTCGATGCTATTGTAGACGGCGACAAGAACGTGACCACCGTAACGACCGACGACGGACAGCAACTACAGCTGATATCACCCTTTACCGCCAAATGGATAACGACGCCCGACACCACTTACCGGACGGTCATGTACTACAACCTGAAAGGTGAGCAGGCCGAGGTCATCAACATGAGACAACTGGCAACGATGACCATCAAGTCCATCTACC
>Ga0310697_10005844_pt1 | contig 11816 bp, 9 predicted proteins | sample 172DNAGHGlowgp2_FD_203883 | JGI IMG/M metagenome (GOLD analysis project Ga0310697, IMG submission 203883) | Sheep rumen microbial communities from Palmerston North, Manawatu-Wanganui, New Zealand - 1728 DNA GHGlow gp2 (v2) (version 2) | ecosystem: Host-associated > Mammals > Digestive system >... | reverse complement strand
TTGTTTTGCATAGTTGCGGATTGCTTCTTTATTTCAATTACAAAATTACTGAAAATCTGCAATATGTACAACTTTTTCTTCATCTATTTATCAACAATTCGCTTGTTATTTAATTCCGCCAACGGGTTTTTCTACTTAACTACTTTTATTTAAAGCTCTACCTGTAGGCCGTAGCTGAGGCGGGTGTTGAGGTCCAGGCTCCAGTCGGGGTCGATGAGGCGGTTGTAGGTGCGGCCGAAATAGAAGCTGCCGAAGTCGATGCTGGCGGAGAGGGCCACGTGGCGCGAGAGGCTGTAGGTGTACCGCACTCCGCCCCAGAAGTTGTCGGCCTCGGCCTCACCGAAGTCGAAGCCCAGGCGCAGCGTCATGTCGAGGCCCATTTCGTGGCGGAAGCGGTAGGGGATGATGTGGAACTGCGCCGTGACGCCCCAGCCCACTTCGTAGCCGTTGGCGACATATATCCATTGCAGGCTCTGCCCGTTCCCGATTTCCTGTCCGCCGCTGCTCATGGCGTTGGAACCCACCAGGTTGGCGTATAGGCCCACCTCCCAATGTTGCCATAGGCGGTAGTTCACTGCCAGGCTCACGCTTCGGTTGGGACGGTTGGCCAGCACGCCGGAGCCGAGCTGCAGCACGCTGGAGGCGGTAAGCTGGGTCGAAGCGTCGACCGCAATGTTGATGCGGTGCCAGTCGAACCCTTGGGCCATGGCCATATTGCCCATCAATACTATCATTACTGTTAGAAATATCTTTTTCATATACTTAAACTGTTTGAATCAATAATTGAGACTTATGCCCAGGCAGAGGGGGTAAACCTTGGTGTCGAGGGTGGGGAGGTCGTCCTTGCGGGCGGTGCGGAAGAGGGGCGTCAGCGACCCTTGGACGAAGAACGACAGGCGGTTCCAGCCGATGTCCAGCCTCAGGTCGAGGCGGAAGCGGTTCCAGATGTCGCCGATGGTGTCGTTCAGGATGTCTATGCGTCCGTCCTCGGCCTCGGGGCCTTCGGTCCAGGTGCACTGGCTGCGCATGAAGGCACCAGCGGTGGAGAGCTGTATGGCGGGTCTGAGTTCGGCGCTGATGCGCAAGCCGCGGTAGTCGAGGCGGCGGTGCCACTCCACCCGCAGGGGCAGGCTGATGGGAAGGACCTGCAGGGAGCTGCGCCACACGCGCTTCTGTCCGGCATAGAAGGGCTTGTTGTAGTAGGCGGGCTCGTCGACGGGGCCGAAGTGGGTGAGGCCCGTGGCGGGGTCGACGGTGGTGCCCATCAGGCGGGGAAAGATGTAGACCTCAGAGGTAAAACCTATACCTACTCCGAAGTCCCAATGCTTCAGCCGGAGGAAGTTCCATCCGAGACGGAGGTCGTAGCAGCCCAGGGAGGCCGTGGGGTTCATCTGGTAGTCGTCCATGGCCACCGCCGCGCCGCCGAGGGGACGCTGCGACCATCCGCTGATGCCGATGCCCACGCCGCCGAACAGACGGTGGATGGTCGGCGAGAGGTTGAGCTGGAAGGCTTCCTCCTGGTCCTCCACGCCCATCTGCTCCGTGCGGCTCTCGCCTTTGACGGTGCGGGTGAGGTCGTTGCTCTCGATGCCTCTGTGGCGCAGGGTGGCGAAGTCGGCGCTCTGCACCCATGCCTGCTGGGCCTCGACGGGCTGCAGCAACAGCAGGGTGCTGTGGCCGCGGGCTTCGAGGACGAGCATCTCCAGGTGCAGGGTGTCGCGGCTGGGATTGGAGAGCCACAGGCGGCTGTCGTCGTAGCTGTTCAGGTAGAGACGCTGCGAGGTGGTGTGGATGTCGATGCCGTTCAGGTAGGGAAAGCTGGCGGGAATGTCGAGCACACCGCCGCTGACGGTCATGCTTTTCAACGGCTGCCGCAACGAGTCGGCCTGCGACAGACTGCCGTTGACGGTGGTCTGGATGTAGTCTGTGGTGTCCGGAATGACGTTGACGTTGTGAAGGCCGTAGACGTTGACGGTGTTGATGCTTTGGAGGAGGTCTTGGCGCAACACCAGGGTTTGCTGCCCTTGCGCCGCTGCTCCGAAGGCAAGACCAAAGAGCATCGCAAAGAGGCCAATGACTGCCAGTAGGGGTTTCTTATCGTGTTTCATGTTGCATGGGTTTTTCGGGTTCATGTTCAGTTGTTGCTTGCCGTGAGGGCTTCGAGCCAAGGATTGGTGGCCAGACGTGCATCGTTGATCACTGGTGGGACGGTCACCGTTGGCTCGGGGCGTGAAGGTTCGGGAATCTCCTCCAGCGTGTCCTGAGGGGGAATGGGGCTGGCTTGCGGAGCGACTTCCTCGGCTAGCAGAGGGACTTCGGCAGGGAGTTCTTGGGGGTGGTAGGGTTTATGGGCTTTATGGGTTTTATAGGGCTCATAGGGCTTATAAGTCTTATAGGTTGTATCGGTCTCCTGTGGCTCTGCGGCAACGGCGGGTTCCGGCTGGGCCTGGGCCACCATCGGGCCTGCCTCGTTGGGCTTGCGGTTCAGTACCAGCAGGGTGGTGCCGGCCAGCACCATCAGCGCCACGGCCGCCGCCACGCGCCACCAGGCGAAGCCTTTGCGCTCCTTCTTCAGCAGGCGCTCTTTGCCGGGCAGGGTGGCCACCACGGGCGTCACCTTCACTCCGGCCACCTCATCCATCTCCTCCCGCAGTTCGGGGTGCTGCTCCAGGAAGGCCTCCACGGCCTCGCGCTCCTCGCGCGTCAGTGCGCCGTCGGCATAGCGCATCAGCCATCCTTCGTAGTTTTCCATTGTTATCATCGGTAATCCTCCAGTTGTTTCTTTAATTGTTTGCGTGCGCGGAACAGGTAGACGCCCACCTGCTGCTCGCTGAGGCCTGTTATCTGGGCCATCTCCGCGTATTCGTATCCCTCCAGGTCGCGCAGCAGCACCAGCATGCGCTGCTGCTCCGACAGGGTGGCCAGGGCATGGGCCAGGGCGTCTTTCAGTTCGAAGTTCTCGTGCTGCCGGTATTCGTTTTCCTGCGCCACTTGCGCGTTCCTCACCACCTCGTCGTGGCGGTGCATGTCCACCAGTCGCCGGTAGAGCGCCCTGACGAGCCAACCCTTGGCCCCTGCGGCCTCCACCTCGCTGCGACGCTCCCAGAGGTCGGCGAAGACATCCTGCACGGCATCCTCGGCAGCGGCGCTGAGGTTGGCGTAGCGCAGCGCGAAGCGGTAGAGGTCGTCGCCCAGGTGGCGTACACAGTGGTTATATTCCTTGGTGGTCATTCTGCACAATATACGTTCACCCCTGCCCGTTTATTACACCCTGCCGTAAAAAAAACTTTTCATACACCACGGACGCCCTTTCGTACACCCAGCAGGCGTCGGCCTCGGCGGCATTGTTTTTTTACGTAATTTTGCAGCCGAAAAGATAAAATAAACATGAAACGTATCGTCCTTTTTGTGCTTGCGGCCCTGGCCCTGGCGTCCTGCTCCGGCGGCGACGAACCCGTCCGCGCCATCTACCATTGGAAGACCACCTACAACCCCACGACGTACGAGCAGCAGTGGCTCCGCGACCACCGCGTGCAGCGGCTCTACCTGCGCCTGTTCGACGTCGACGCCTGCGGCTACAGCCGCGACGCCTGCGGCTACAGCCGCGAAGACGGCAACGCCGCCCCCATCGCCACCACACGCTTCCTCCAGCCCCTGCCCGACGACATGGAAGTCATCCCCGTGGTCTACATCACCAACGAGGCCATGGACCGGATGAACATCCACCTCGTGGCCAGCCTCCTGGCCGAGAGGGTGGAGAAAATGGCCGAGTGCAACGGCTTCGAGCTGACGGAACTGCAGGTGGACTGCGACTGGACCGGTCGCACCAAGCAGGCATACTACCGCTTCTGCGACGTCCTGCGCTCCATCCTCCACGAGAAGAACGTCCGCCTCTCTTCCACCGTGCGCCTGCACCAGGTGGACACCACCCTGGCCGACCTCCCCGTCGACGGCCGTGTGCTGATGGTCTACAACACCGGCGACCTGCGCTCGCCGCAGACCGCCAACTCCATCCTCGACTATTCCGACGTCAAACCCTACCTGCGCCGCATCGACGCCTCCATGCTCGACAGCATGGACTTTGCCTGGCCCGTCTTCGGATGGGGCGTGGCCTTCGATGCCAACGGGCGGTTCCAGCGCCTGGTGCCCTCCTCGGCTTTGGCCTCCGACACCTCCTCCGCCAGCCTCCGCGAGGAGTGGGGCCGCGTGGACGACATCCAGCGCGTGCAACGCCGCCTCCCTGCCCGCGGCCGCCACACCACCATCCTCTATCACCTCGATTCCCTCAACCTTTCAAAATACACCTACGATGAAATCGAAACCATCTATTCCCGCTAGGATTTTGTCTCGTGGCCGGGGCCTTGCCCTCGGCATGGCAGTCCTCCTCCTGCTGGCCTCCCTCCGGGCTTCGGCCTGTGGCCCCGGCCCCCTGGTGGCCCCCGACGACTTCGACCTCTACCGCCTGCTGCCCTACTACGCCGAGCTGCAGGAACCCGCCGACGGCCGCCGCGAGGCCAACTGCCGGGCCTGGCAGCGCTCCCTGGGTGGTACGTTGCCCCTGGAGTCCATACGCCAAGCCGTCTACGACCTCTCCCTGCGCGACTGGCTCCTCGTGCAACAGGGCGACGACCGCGGCAACGCCTTCTGCCAGAAGCTGCTCGCCACCCGCGACACCGCCGCCATCCGCCTCCTCCTCTGGAGCAAATACTACGAGGCCTGGAGCCTCCAGATGCGCTCGCCGTGGTACTACGGCTGCGGTCTCGACGACTGCTCCTTCGACCTCGACAGCGTCCTCGCGGCCTCCACTCATTATATAGAAAAGAAAAACCGCAAATACCGCGACCGCTACCTCCTCCTGGCCCTGAAATGTCTCTACCGCTCCGGGCGGGGCGAGGAGGGCATAGCCCTGTGGCGCAGGCACAAGGGGCTGCTCCGCGGCAGCCACCTGCGCGACCAGGCCGAAGGATACTATGCCGCCTGCCTCAACCGCATGGGCCACCGCCGCGAAGCCCTCGACGTCTATTCGCGCTTGGGCGACGCCGCCTCGCTGCAGCTGCTGCTGGACGACAAGGTGGAGGTCTTCGAACGCGTGCTGCGCCATCGTCCCAACTCGCCCTTCTTCCCCATGGCCCTGCAACGGGTGCTCTTCGTGGCGGAGAATTACACCACCAGTAGCGACTTCACCCCCTATTCCCTTGACAGCCTCCAGCTGCGTCGCCTGGCAAACCTCTGCCGCCTGGCCGATAGCGACGTCAGGGTGAAGAACAAGCCCATGTGGCGCTATGCCGCCGCCTGCCTCCTCGACCGCCAGGGGCGCCGCCGCGAGGCCTTGGCGCTGGTGGAGAACCTGCGCTCCGGCGACGACTTCCTCAACACCTCCATCCGCGTGCTGCGCCTCCACCTCCACGCCCGGCTGGACCCCGTTGACGACGCCTACGAGCAACGCCTGCTGCGCGACCTGCGCTGGCTCGACGCCCGCATGCAGCAGGAATGGGCCTCCGCCGACAGCGCCACGCGCTTCCGCCTGAGCCACATCGACGGCTTCGGCTATAATTACGACATCTACCGTACCCTCTATGCCAACGACGCCCTGCGCCGCATCGTCCTCGCCAAGGGTGGCCTCTACGAACGCTTCCGCTCCGCCGGACGCACCACGCGCGCCCTCCAGTTGGCCAACATGGCCGACAACCGCTTCCTGCAAATCACGCAGAATCCCATCGTGGCCCTCTGCCGCGCTGGCGAAAGCAAGCAGGAACTCTATGGCGCCGAGCTTGACGACGCCCCCTCCTACAACTACGACTACAATTGGTTCTCCGTCTACCTTACCGACACCACGGGTTTCGACAACACTTTCCAACGCATAGACCACTACAATCCCATCCGCGACTTTGACGGCGAAGACAACCGTCGTGACAGCTACTTCAACGCCCACGATTTCAGCAATATCTTCTTCATTCGCGCCGACCGTCTTGGGGCCGATGTCCTGGCCGAATACTACCACCATGTGGAAAAGCCAGCCGATGCCACGGACCGTTGGCTCAACGAACGTGGCTACACCGATGCCGACTACTGGCGCGACATCGTCGGCACGCACTACCTGCGCGAGATGCGCTTCGCCGAGGCTTACGACTGGCTCCGCCAGGTGAGCGACGGCTATGCCAACCGCCTCAACACCACGCCTTGGATACAGTACGACCCGCTGGAATACGACGGAGTGACCCTCCGTCCCGCCGACCGCACGGGATACAAGTTGCGCTTCGCCATGGCAATGGGTCATCAGGAAACCTATATGAAAGAGAAACCCGACCCCAACGACCGTGCCGACGCCATGCTGCAGCTCTCCATCGGTCTGCGCAACGCCTTCAGCTACCGCGCCTGGCCTTTGGTGGCCTACGGCTACGGCGGCTTCTGGTCCTACTGGCCGGAAGACAAAAACCATTATGACGACCCCTTCTGGGAGGAGGAGTGGCTGGGATGGTACATCCCCTACCTAATGGCCGACGACGCTGTGGTGCCCTATGTTGAGGCCGCCGAGAAGCGTGCCGCCACCTTGCGCAAGCAGGCTTTCGCCACCTACACCGACCCCGAGCGCAAGGCCCAAGCCCTCCGTCGCGTGCGCGAGTATACCTACCTTATGAAAAATTACGCCAACACCCCCACGGGTCAGGACATCGCCCGCCACTGCGACCGCTGGAAGGACTACTTGCGCAAATAACCCTCGAACTTTCATAAAAAACGTTAAAACGCCCGTTTTCCGCCTGTTCATCGTCCTATCAAATCCTACCGTGGTGGGAGTTGGTAGGGAGTTGATAGGGAGTTGGTAGGGGGTTAACTGGGAGTTTGCACCCCTCGGACTCGGGGTAAAGGGGAGTTGAAAAATGGTGGGTTGGCGATGCAATAATTGTTGAACGGCTGCGTTATTGGAATCATGAACGAATGGCTCACACTCAGCACCTCCGGCGACCTGCTGCGCGTTGCAGCGGACGAGCTGGTCTATGCCGAGGCCGACGGCAACTACACCACCCTGGTGCTCGCCGACGGCGACCGGCGGTTGGTGACGCTGCAGCTGGGCCAGCTCGAACGGATGATAGCGCAGCAGATGCCTCAGGCGTCGCAGGGCTATGTCCGCATCGGCAAGAGTTTGATTGTGAGGCTGGAGAGTGTGCGCTACGTCCACCCGGGAAAGGGTCTGCTGGAGCTGCGCAATCCAGCTGGGTCCAAATACGAACTCACGGCTTCGCGCGAAGCGTTGAAGGCCTTGAAGGAAATGTTGGAAAGGAACTTGAAATGAAAGAGATAGACGATAATGAAATTCGCATCATAGGAGCTTCCGACGGTGGCCGACGCCACCGCTGGTCGTGGTACGGTTGGTTGACCGTGGGCCTGGTGCTGGCGGCGCTGGTGGCCGTGGCCGTTGCGGTACTGTTGTTGCAGACGCCGAGAGAGGCGGCCGTTGGCGCTGGCGCCACTCAGTCACCCAGCCACTCAGCCACTCAGTCACTCAGCCACCCAGCCACCCAGCCACTTGCCGTCTTCGACACCATGATCAACGACGTGCCGCTGACGATATACAGTCTGGACTGCGAACTTCCCGCCTGTCCGCGGGCGTCGCTCCAAGTGGGCTTGCCCGACCGCGAGGACACCTCGCTGCTGCTGGCCGTGATGGCCGCCGACGTGCGGGCCGACAACAGGGGCATCGTGGGCGATTTTGTCGTGGACGGGCGGCAGCTGGCCCGTGGCGAGAAGAAGGATGGCTACTGCGCCATCCTCGACGGTGTGCCCGTTGTGGGGCGTGGCGGCGAGGCCGATCTGAAGCGCGCCGTGGACGAGAAGGGATGTTTCTTCCGCCAGTATGTGCTGGTGAGCGAAGGCGTTGCCATGCCGCCCAAGCCCAAAGGGAAGAACCACCGCAGGGCGTTGTGCGTCATGGGCCATTGGATGTTCGTTGTGGCGTCGGGCGACCGCGAGTCGTACCACGACTTCGCCACCGCCCTGGTCGACCTCGGTGTCGACGACGCCATTGCCCTGGTAGGGTCGGAGTCGCTGCTGATGTACCGCGCCGAAGGGGGCCTGCTGCACACCATCGGCACCTCGTACGAGGGCGATAATGTCAATTTCTTGGTTTGGCGACGTCTGTAGAGACGGGGCATGCCCCGTCTGCATGTCGACCGTTCCCGCCTGTAGAGACGCAGCGTGCTGCGTCTCCGGGATGGTTTTTGTCTACCGGGAGACGGGGCATGCCCCGTCTCTACGGTTGGGGTTCTTGACGGTGGGGAGACGCAGCACGCTGCGTCTCTACAGAGGGGGATTGTTTATCCGTAGCAGGTGGGGGTTATACCTGGCGGATTTTGCCGTCGGAGCTGCGGCGGTAGAGGGTGAAATGTTTTTTGACTTTCTCCAGGAAGGGGCTGAGGGCATGGGTGCTGCGGCCGTAGTATTCGTCGTAGAGCACGCAGAGGCGCTTGCGCGACCGCGAGAGAGCCACGAAGAGGCGACGGGCGTCTTCCTGTATCTGTTTTTCGGTCCAACTGCGCGTGCCGGGATAGACGCCGTCGATGGCGCGGTAGACGATGACGGTGTCGAACTCCAGCCCCTTGGCTTTGTGGACGGTGGAGATGATGTAGCGCTCCTCTAGCGAGGTGCCGCAGAGGTCGGCCTCCTTGAGGGTGTTGAGGTCGGTGGCGTAGCGTTCCAGCTGCTGGCGCAGGGTGGGGTAGAGGTCGGTGCGGATGAGGTCGGTGTCGAGGAAGTGCAGCAGGTGGCGCCATTTGTCGATGGGGTCGATGAGGCCGCCGGCCAGCATGCGTGTGTAGACGAACTGAAGCTCATCGGTGAGTGGAGAGTGGAGAGTGGAGAGTGGAGAGCAGGCTGACGCGTCATGGTGTTCTCCGTTCTCCGTTCTCCACTCTCCACTCAAAATCCCGTGGCGGTAGATGTCGGCGTACTTGGCGTGGAACTTGTCGACCTGCTTCTGGTGGTCGGCGATGAAGAGGCGCTGGTCGGCGAGCATCTGTGTGGCGTTGAGGTGGCAGAAGTTGAGGAGCGAGAGGGTGGCGAGTATGTCGTCGTCGGCCTGGTGGCTGTTCTGTCCTTCGAGGTGCAGCACCTCGAGGAGGTGGCCCAGCTTGTACTGCCGCAGGCGGGGACGCACGAGGCGGATGTACTTCAGGGTGTCGAAATAGCGCGGGCAGAGCCGTTCGAGGTCCAGCTCGGGGCAGTTGCGGCGCAGGTTGTGGAGGAGGATCTGGTAGTCGTAGCCCACGTTGTGGCCCACGAGGGTGTGCCCCTGGCAGTAGTCCATGAAGAGGCGCAACCCCTCGGCACGGGAGTGGCGACGGCTGGTGCGGTAGACCTCCAGCATGGGGTTGGGGTGGCCGCCGACGGTCTCGGGCAGCTCCTTGTCGGTCTCAAGGATGATATTGAAGGGTTTGCCGGTCACCTTGCCGTTGCGGACCTTGACTGCGGCAATCTGTATGATGTCGTCGGTGTAGGGATCGAGGCCGGTGGTCTCGGTGTCGTAGATGACGAGTTCCTCGGTGTCGTAGGCGCGGACAAACTCCTGGAGGTAGCTGCTGTCGGGGTAGAGCAGGAAGTCGGTGGGCAGGAGGGCCACGCGCCGCATGTCGCGCATGAAGTTGCGGGCGGCGGTGTAGGTGGGCATGACCTTGAGGCCCCACAGCAGGCGGGCCCAGGCGATGAAGACCATCTCGTCGGTGAGGACGCTGATGTGGGAGAGGATAATCCTCATGGCGGGCAGCGAGAAGAGGTCGGTGCCGCTGATTTTGAAGTGGCTGATGCCCATGCCGCTCATCACCTCGCCGATGTCGTCGGCCTCGCGGTTGGTGCTGACGAGGATGGCCACGCGGCTTGGAGCGCTGGCATCTTGCCGGCAGTCGCCCGTTTGGTCGCCTTTTGGAGCGCCGGCATCCTGCCGGCAGTCGTCCATCTCGCCGTAGCGTTTGGCGAAGCGGGCGGCGTAGTAGCTTTCCATCTGGGCGTCGCCGACGTTGAGCAGACAGAGATCCTCGGGGGCGTGGGAGGGGTTGATGTCGGTGGTGGGCAGCATATTGCGGCCGATGCCGAGGTTGGCCACGGCGAAGTCGTTCTGCAGGTCGAGAAGGTAGCGCGGCGAGCGGTAGTTGGTGTGGAGGTGGTGGATGTTCTTGCCGCAGCGTCGCTTGAGGTTCTCGAGGGTCTCCAGCTTGGCGCCGATGAAGGAGAAGATGGCCTGCTGCTCGTCGCCGAGGTAGACGATGGTGGCATCGGGCGCGGCGAAGAGGTCGACCAGGGCGAACTGCAGCGGGTTAAGGTCCTGCACCTCGTCCACCTCGATCCAGCGGTAGGGCCTCATCCCGGGCTCTCTCACGAGGAGAGGGGAGTTGTCTACCCCGTTCTGCGTCAGCCTCCCCTCGCCCTGGGAGAGGGGCTGGGGTGAGGCCTGCTCGCTCAAGTACTGGTACGCCAGCACCAGCAGGTCGTCGTAGTCCAGGAGGTCGTTGTCGGCTTTGTAGCGCTCGTAGGCCCGGGCCAGGAGCATCATGTTGGCGGCAGGTTGTTCGGCGAGGGAGGGGTAGCGCTGCATGAGGTCCTCGATGCCGCAGTAGATTTGGGCTATGTGCTCCTCGTCGAAGGGCATCTGGAGCACGTCGCAGAGTTTGGCTACGGCTCCGGCATGGAAGAGTTCGTTGTGCAGCACCAGCTCGCCGCGCATGCCGAGGACCATCTGCTGCAGACCGTGCTGGAAGCGCATGAGCTCGGTGGTGCGGCTGGTGATGTTGAGGCGTTTGCAGAGCTCCTCCTGGATGATGTTCTCCACGTCGCCCTCGTCGATGATGGCGCTGTTGTGGTTCACCACGCCGTTGTTGAAGAGCAGCTGCGAGCAGAAACGGTGGATATTGCCCACAAAGAGGTCGCCGGGCACAGGGTTGCCGGTGCGGTCGGCGATGCGCTGGGCCATGCCCTTGGCGGCGCGGTTGGTGAAGGTGAGGCACAGCATGTCGCCGTAGTCCACGCCGCAGTTGTGGGCATGCACCACGCGCTCGGTCAGTATGTCGGTCTTGCCGCAGCCCGGAGGCGCCAGCACTAGATGCCGGCCGCCGCTGATGGCGATGGCCTCCTGCTGCCATGGGTCGAAGGTTCGTTCCATGTGATGATTTATAATCGTTTAAGCCAAAGATCCAAGAAACGGTCGTATACGATGTATCCCTCGGTCTGTCGGTAGACAAGTTCTTTGTCAAGGAGGGTGTCGAGGGCTGTTTTTATGCTGCTGGCACTGGGCAGGTGGTGCCTTTTCAGGAAGTCTTTTCCGGTGGGTTCTTCCACGAGGCCGTCTTTAGCGATGGCTTTGAGCACCGCAAACTGGTTGTTAGTCAGGAATTGTGTCAGGCTTTCGTATTGTGGTGATTTGGAGTCTGTCACGGAGAGGATGGCGTTGTTCAATTGTTCGATGCTGTCCACCGTCTTGTGGTTCTCGTACAAGCGGTTCAGTACCGATTGGATGTACCATGTGTATCCGTTGAAGGTGGTGTACAGGGTGTGGAACGTTCCGTCCGCCAGGTGGCCTCCCTTTTTTTCGAAGAATGCGTTGGCGAATTCGTAATAGGCGGTTTCTTCGATGGGTTTGAGGTTCATGAGGTCGGTGCTTTGGTAGAATGGCCTTTTGGGCGAGATGAACATCTCCGACATCAGATGCTGTTTGCTGCCGGAGAAGACAAAGTGTACATTGCTCAAAAACTGTATGTGCGACCGCAGAAGGGCTTCGGTACCGGTTTCTGGATAGGAGGCAATCTGCTGGAATTCGTCGATGGCAACAAAGA
>Ga0310697_10005840_pt1 | contig 11820 bp, 9 predicted proteins | sample 172DNAGHGlowgp2_FD_203883 | JGI IMG/M metagenome (GOLD analysis project Ga0310697, IMG submission 203883) | Sheep rumen microbial communities from Palmerston North, Manawatu-Wanganui, New Zealand - 1728 DNA GHGlow gp2 (v2) (version 2) | ecosystem: Host-associated > Mammals > Digestive system >... | reverse complement strand
TCTACGGCAACAGAATAGTTATGTATGCACCTCTTTATCTCTCGAATTACTGCGTAAACCAGTGTGTATACTGTCCTTATCATATGCAGAACAAGGAGATACCGCGTAAAAAGCTGACTCAGGAGGAGATCCGTCAGGAGGTCATCGCTCTTCAGGATATGGGACATAAGCGTCTTGCCATTGAGTCCGGTGAGGACCCTGTAAACAATCCTATCGAGTATATCCTTGAATGTATCAATACTATTTATTCTATCAAGCACAAGAACGGCGCTATCCGCCGTGTAAATGTCAACATCGCGGCAACAACTGTTGAAAACTACCGCAAGCTCAAGGAAGCCGGTATCGGTACATATATCCTCTTCCAGGAGACCTATCACAAGGAGAGCTACGAAAAGCTTCATCCGGCAGGACCCAAGCACAACTACGCTTACCACACCGAGGCTATGGACAGAGCTATGGAAGGCGGTATCGACGATGTTGGTCTCGGTGTTCTGTTCGGACTTGATATGTATAAGTATGAATTTGCCGGTCTGATGATGCACGCCGAGCACCTTGAGGCTGTACACGGCGTAGGTCCGCATACTATCAGCGTTCCGAGAGTTAAGCGTGCTTCCGACATCGACCCGTCTGTATTCGACAACGGTATAGATGACGACACGTTTGCAAAGATAATCGCCTGCATACGCATCGCCGTTCCCTACACAGGAATGATAATCTCTACCCGTGAGAACGAGACCTGCCGTGAAAAGGTAATGGGTCTCGGTGTATCGCAGATCTCCGGCGGATCGAGAACATCTGTCGGCGGATATGCCGGATATTCTGCCGATGAGAGACCTCACGATACCGAGCAGTTCGACGTATCGGACCAGCGTACCCTCGACGAGGTCGTAAAGTGGCTCATGGAGGGCGGCTATATCCCGTCATTCTGCACTGCCTGCTACCGTGAGGGACGTACAGGCGACCGCTTTATGGCGCTCTGCAAGGTCGGACAGATACAGAACTGCTGCCACCCGAACGCTCTCCTTACACTTCAGGAGTACCTTCAGGACTACGCTTCTCCCGAGACACGCAAGCTCGGCGAGGCTCTCATCGACCGCGAGATACAGAAAGTTCCCGACCCGAAGCGCCGCGAAAAGGCTCTCGAATACCTCGATAGGATAAGAAACGGTGAGCGCGACTTCCGCTTCTGAGTTTCAGTTCACGCTGCTTTTGATGCGGCTTATCGCGCCCTTTTCAAGGCGTGAGACCTGTGCCTGCGAAATGCCGATCTCATTTGCGACCTCGACCTGAGTTTTCCCCTTGAGGAAGCGCAGATAGAGGATATTCCGCTCGCGTTCTCCGAGCTCCTTTATCGCATCGCGTATGGTGAGCTCGTCCATCCAGTTATCTATGTCATTTTTGTCGCCGATCTGGTCCATTATATACATCGTATCATCAGAGTCGGAATATACCGGCTCATACAGCGAGATAGGGTCGCTTATGCTCTCAAGGGCAATGACTACGTCAGAGCGCTTTTCACCTATCTCCTCCGCTATCTGCTCGATAGTGGGCTCACACTGGTTTTTCAGCATCAGCCGCTCCTTCGCCTGTATCGCCTTGTATGCGAGATCGCGGAGAGAGCGGCTGACCTTTATCTGACTGCAATCGCGCAGATGCCGGCGGAGCTCGCCTGTTATCATCGGTACGCAGTAGGTCGAGAAGCGCACCTCCTTCGTAAGGTCGAAGTTGTTTATCGCCTTTATCAGCCCGACTACGCCTATCTGGAACAGGTCATCGACCTCCTCGCCTCTGCCGGTGAACCGCTGTATCACACTGAGGACGAGGCGGAGGTTGCCCTTTATGAGCTTGTCCTTCGCCGCCTTGCTGCCGGTCGCGCGTATCTCACGCAGCAAAGCCATTTTCTCTGCTTCCTTCAGCACAGTGAGCTCAGATGTGTTGATCCCAGAAATGACCACCTTGTTGTATGCCATAGTATCTCTCCCGATTGGTTTTGATATTATTATTGCCGGTTATCACGGGAGTAATCACAGGAATATTATTCCTGCTCTGCTATTGACAATGCAGGCAGAATGAAGTAAAATAGATATATCATTGTTCTAAGGAAGATAAGATATGAAAAGAGCTGTAACTATACAGGATATATCGTGCTTCGGGAAGTGCTCGCTGACCGTTGCTCTGCCCATTATTTCCGCAATGGGCATCGAGACCGCTGTCATCCCGACTGCCGTGCTCTCTACGCATACAGGCGGATTTGAGGGCTACACCTTCCGCGACCTTACCGGCGATATACCGCAGATAGCTTCGCACTGGGAAAAGCTCGGGCTGAGCTTCGATGCGATATACACCGGCTACCTCGGCTCTCCGGCGCAGGTGCAGATAGTCTCGGATTTTTTCGACACCTTCGGAAGAGAGGAGAATTTCATAGTTGTAGACCCCGTAATGGGCGATGCAGGCAGGCTCTACACCGGACTCACAGAGGAGCTCGTCGGCGGTATGAGGAGCCTTTGCTCCAAAGCCGACTACATTATACCGAATATGACTGAGGCTTCGTTCCTGCTCGGGATCACGTACAGCGGCGACGCTGACGAGGAGCGCTCGAAGGATATGCTCCGGCGTCTTGCAGAGCTCGGCTGCACCTATCCCGTGCTGACCGGTGTGCGCCGCGGAAATGAGCACGGAGCCATTGCATATGACTCGGCAAAAGATGAGTTCTGCTCGGCGTTCGGTCCGCATATAGACAGACAGCTCCACGGAACAGGTGATGTCTTCGCAAGCGTGTTCACCGGTGCTGTTACGCTCGGAAAGGACCTCTCCGAGGCGCTCGGGCTGGCTGTGCGTTTCACATCAGCCTGCATAACGGCTACACTTCCGCACGCGGACGATGTGTGGTATGGGAGCTGCTTTGAGCTCTGCCTCGGCGACCTCATAAGCTGGCTCCACTGATAATATATATTGACTAAAACGGCGTCATACTTCGGCAAGTTTCGCCGTTTTATCACTTTTGCCTATTGACATTTCACGGCGTATAAGATAAAATAGTATAAGCAAAATATATCTGTATAAGCATTTTTCTGGAGTGTGTTGAATATAATGAGCGCAATTAAAGGTTTTTTTGACAGTCTGAAAAAGTCGACGAAGGTCACCGTCCTTTCGTGTGGAAGCTTCGTTGTTCTTACGATGCTGATACTCGCATTCTTTATGATGTTCCCCATCACTCCCTCTGAGAGAGTTATGGATAACATCGGACGTGAGAATGTCTCGCATGGTGACGGACAGGAGTCCGTTCAGAGCGGAGTTCCCGGTGTTGAGACCACAGTTTCGACCACCAAGGCTACAAAGGCAGTTACGACTTCGAGAGTGACTTCCACACGTTCACGGACAAGCTTCACTATCACGATAACTACCGGCTCAGGCTTTATGTGGAACGGACGTATCCCGACAGGCGGTATACCCGGCGGAAATGAGACGACAACTACTGCGGCTGAACCGTATTCACCCTATGAGGACCCGACAGGCGGCAATAATGAGCAGGGCGTTCCCGGAACTACAGCCGTTGGTCCGGGCGGCAACATCGAACCGACGACCGGCGGAACTAATGTAGAGCCCGTTACCGGCGGTAATACCGATCCCGGTCCCGGAACAGGCGGCGAGCCTGAGATACCGACACCTTCTGTAACTCCCGGAAACGGCGGAGGAGATGCCGGCGGAGGAAGCTCCGGAGGCGGAGACGCAGGAACATGGTAAAATCAAAAGCTGACCCGAAACGATGCGTTGAAGGTCAGCTTTTATATTTAAGGAGGTTTTTATGTCAGGACTCAGTGAAAGAGAAAAAGCTGCTCTGCGGTATTATATCGGCGATGTTTCGGGCAGCGATCCGTTCTGGAGCGATCCGAAGGCTTATGTTGTGCTGAACGCGCTGTTCTTTCCCGGTATCGCGACTGAGAGAGCACGTGCTGCCGAGGGCAAGCGGCTGAATCCGGCGATACTTGATGATACGGACAGGCTCACGGAGCTGTTTTCGACTCTGTTTTCGGCGTTCCGGCATTCGGCAGCGGAAACGGAGAGACACTCGTTCCGCGTCGAGAGGGAGTCTGACTTTCAGCTGTGTCAGGCTGCCGGAGCTGCACTTTCCTTCACATCGACCTCGAAAGCCGGCTTCCTCAGCGAATACCGCGACAGGCTCGGGATAGCATTGATGAGGTTCACGCTCCCTGTCGGGACACTGTGCATAGACGTCGCAGAGGCACTCGATTTTTACGCAAAGCCGGAGGAGGCTGAAATACTTATTCCGCCGTTTTCAGAGCTGAGCATTACCGCACTTCCGCTCACTGACAGCGAGAAGCTTATCCTCGATTCGGCAGGAGCTCCGCCGGTGCGTTCGTGCGAGGTGAAGGTCGGAGGTATCAGACGGGCAGGGGAGACAGTAAAGCTGCCTGACGGCGGTGCAAAGGCGGGACAGCGTGTGTTTGCCGCTTTCAATGTAGGAAAAGAGCCGGCGAAGGAGGATACAGTGCTTTTCAGTGAATGGAAAAGGGCATATACCATCCGGCTAAACTGGCTCTTCACTGAGCTGCTCAGCTGACTTCTGCTCAAGAAAATGCTATATTTATCAAAAAAATGGTATCTATCCGTTAAAGAAACTGCTATAATGTATCTGTCATCAATAACCGCCTTCGGGCGGTCATTACCCCGGATCACATCCGGGGAGCGCAGCTCCCTTATTGTATTGGAGATCTGTGTGTCACATTTATTTATGTTGATCTCGCTCTGACAACTAAAAAGCTGTTTAACCTCGGTTTTTAGTTGCCGGGCAGACATTAATGCAGAAAAAATGACGGAGGTACCGCTATGCTGAAGGACAAGGGCTTTTATAGAGGGATCAATTTCGGAGGCTGGCTTTCGCAGTGCAGCTACGAAAAGGAGCATCTCGACAGTTTCATCACCGAGCAGGATTTTGCTGCCGTTTCCGCATGGGGTATCGACCATGTTCGTATCCCGTTCGATTATAACATCATTGAGAAGGATCACGGCGAATTCATCGAGGAGGGCTTCGCATATCTTGATATGGCTGTGGAGATGTGCAAAAAATACGGACTGAATCTGCTCCTCGACCTCCACAAGACTGCCGGATTTTCGTTCGATTACTATTCCGAGAACGAGAGCGGATTCTTTGAAAGCGAGAAGTATCAGCAGCGCTTCATCAGGCTCTGGGAAGAGCTTGCGCAGAGATACGGAAAATACCACGAATTTGTAGCGTTCGAGCTGCTCAACGAGGTAACGGACAAGTCGTATATAGATACGTGGAACGGCATCGTCCGCCGCTGTGTGCCTGCTATCAGGAAGTATGCTCCGGATACTCTCATTTTCGTCGGAAGCTATCACAATAATGCTGCTGATACCGTTCAGTTCCTCGATGCGCCGTTCGATGACAGGATAGTGTATAATATGCACTGCTACGAGCCGCTGAAGTTCACTCATCAGGGCGCTTACTGGACAAATGACATCGTTCCCGAGGAGCGTATCCCATTCGAGGAGAGCGGCTGCGATGAGGCTTATTTCGAGAAGCTGTTCTCAACTGCCATTGCAAAGGCAGAGCAGTACGGTGCTGACCTTTACTGCGGTGAATACGGCGTTATCGACGTCGTGCCTGCCGCTGATACACTGAAATGGTACCGCACGATAAACTCGGTATTTGAAAAGCACGGCATCGGCAGAAGTGCATGGGCGTACAAAAAAATGGACTTCGGCATCACAGATGAGCGCCTCGACGGCGTTCGTGATGAGCTGCTGAAGCTTCTGTAAAAAAATGCGGATAACGAGAGGAGTGCCACTCGTTATCCGCTTTTTTTATTCTCTTGAAAAGACCGTATCCCGGAGGACGTTGTAATTTGAATCAAGGTCGACTATCAGTGCGTCGCCGCTCGGTGTACTTTCGCCGTAGTACGAGCCGTCTACCGGTATCTGGAGCGGTACACGCTCGTAGCTGAGCAGCATCGGTGCACGGAGCGAGAGCAGATAGAGCTCGCTTGTTTCCATATTCGTCGATACGTCGGGGAGAACATTCGATGCGAGGTTCTTCATCATTATCGGGCTGAACGACTTCATCTTGTTCATCACAAGGTCTACAACACGCCGCTGACGCTCTGTTCGCTCAAAGTCGGCATTTCCGATGTGTCTGATACGCGCGTAGGCGAGAGCCTGCTTGCCGATGAGGTGGACGTTCTTGCCGCCTCCGCTGAGGAGGTCGTCGGTAACGTTATCGCCCATTATCTGATTCACCTCTGCCTGAAGGATGACGTTTATCTCGCCGGCTTCAGCGTCGGAGAGGTCAACATCTATACCGCCGACGGAATCGACGATGCTTGCGAAAGAGAGGAAGTTTATTGATACGTAATCATCTATCTTCACGCCGAAATTGTGCTCGATAGTGTCCATAAGGAGCTCAGCGCCGCCGTAGGAGTAGGAGGCATTGAGCTTGTCCCAGCCGTAGCCGGGTATCTCGACGTAGCTGTCGCGCATAAACGATGTAACGTTTATCTTCTTTGTAGAGCTGTTTATCGAGATGAGCATCATCGTATCTGAGCGTCCGCGCTCATCGAGCGATCTGCCGTCTGTTCCGATGAGGAGCACGCTTGTAACGTAGCTGCGGTCAATGGCTCCGGAGGTGCGTTCGCGGTTCCCGGTGGGAACGTAGTTGAGCTTCTTTATGAGCGAGAGCGACGTACAGGAATACATTCCGAACAGAAGCAGCAAAAGAATGAGCAGAGTGGTGATCAGCCGGCGGAAAAATGCGCTTATCCCGCCTTTTTTTCTCTTCTTTTTCGGCTTTTGCTGCGGAGCAGGTGCAGGAGCGGGGCGGCGCTTTTTCGGAGCCGGAGCTCTTTCGGGACGGTTGACCGGCTGCGGCTGTTGATGGTATTGACCCTGCGGCTGTTCCTGATACGGCTGCTGGTAATACTGCTGCTGCGGCTGTTCCTGATACGGCTGCTGGTAATACTGCTGCTGCGGCTGTTCCTGATACGGCTGCTGGTAATACTGTTGCTGCGGCTGTCCCTGATATGGCTGCTGGTAATACTGCTGCTGCGGCTGTCCTTGATACGGCTGCTGGTAATTCTGCGGCTGCGGCTGTTGATGGTATTGACCCTGCGGCTGTTCCTGATACGGCTGCTGGTAATACTGTTGCTGCGGCTGTCCCTGATATGGCTGCTGGTAATACTGCTGCTGCGGCTGTCCTTGATACGGCTGCTGGTAATTCTGCGGCTGCGGCTGTTCCTGATATGGCTGCTGGTAATACTGTTGCTGCGGCTGTCCCTGATACGGCTGCTGCTGGTACTTTTCACGGTACTGCTGACGAGCTTCCGGCGGTATCATAGTCGTGCGTGTGTTCTGATCGTCGTTCTGTTTGTGGACGGGGCGTCCGTTTCTGTATTTCTCGGACATAATGTCGCTCCTTTTCTGATATATGATTCGGGCGCACACTCTGGTGCGCCCTGATGGTTATAGCTTCTTTCTGTTTACTGCGAGGTATGTGAGTCCCGTAACAATGAGATTGTAAACGATCATTGCCGTGGCTGACATATAAACATAGTCAAATTCAAATGCCTTTGAGAGTATCAGCAGCATTGAGAGTGCGAGTCCGAGCAGGATAGAAGCGGTCTGGAAGATGAGTCCGAGCGTTGTTGAGGCGTGAACTATCTTGATGCCGAGTATCAGCTGTGCGAACGAGGAGAATTTACCCGTGCACGCCATTGATGCGCTCATACGGACAACGTGCTTCGTTTCTGCGTCGAAGTCCTCATAGAGCTTCTTCGGGATAACACGTATCATATCCTTCGGGATACCGTAGTGGGCTGCGATACTTTCCTGAGTTATGAAGTGATCCTCGCTCTTGACGATGAGGCATATCTTCTTCTTGATGAGCTTTTCTGCCCATTTCTTGACGTTCCTGTCGGGGACGATGTCGACTACGAACATCGCAGCGAGGTTGCCGGAGATCGAAAGATACAGCGGCTCGTGTCCGGCAGACTGCTCGGATTCCTGAGCCTTTGTCGGCAGCCCCTCGATGTTGTGGGCTTCCATAAGCTCGCGGCTGCCGAGGAGTATGCGGCGGTTGTTGATCCAGCCGCTCATACCGCTTCCTTCCTCAGCCGAGAAGTTCTCGATGTTGTAGAGAAGTGTTTCCCTTCCGGAAATAACGTCCGCAAAGAGCTGCTGGAGCACACTTCCGGAGTAGTGCGTGAGGCTTGCCGCATCGAGCAGCGCCTCGTCTATCTTTGTGTTGGAGAATACCTTGATACCGCCGAGTCTTATCGTATTCTCGGGGAAGAGCAGGCTGCTCTCGACGAGAAGCGAGTTTGCATCGTAGAGGTCATCTACGCTCTGGTAGCCGAGAAGGATACCTTTGTTTTTCAGCGTCGTTGTGGAAATGTTTTCGAGCGGTATATTCGCCACGAACGGAAGTCCTATACAGGAGCAAGCACATATGAGCATACTGAAGATGGAAAAGCCGAATGCGAGCGAATCAGCTGACAGGAACGAGCCTGTGCGGAAGAATGTGAGCGCTATCGAAACTGCCGCTGAGAATATGAGACAGAGCGGAACTGATTTGCGGCAGAACGAGTCGGTAATGTCCGCCGAGTAGGAATATCTCAGGAAATCGGTGAGAAAGTCGGTCGGACGCATCGCTGCGAGTATCGGGAAATCCCCGAGAGTTCCGCGTGTAAGGCGCTCTGCACGCTCCTCATCGCGGACGTAAACGACGGCGTGACGGTCGAAGTTCTGCGATACGAACTTGAAATTGCGCTGTGCCCTTTTGAGTATGAGCAGCTTTCCCACCGCATTGAACAGCATTGCAAGTATCGCGACGGGCATATAAATATGTATCGTTTCCTGCCGTGCCATATCCTGCCGCATAAATGCTGTCAGAAGTGCGACAAGGCAGGAGAGCGAGGTGACTGCGGTGAGCGAATCGCTGTCCGGCTTGAATGTGAACAGGTTCTTCACGCCCTTTGTGATGACCGGAAGTGAATAGAACATCGCAAGCAGTCCGAGCACCAGATGTGCGATCAGGAACGTGCTGATGTGTGAGATATGCAGGAAGCTGAGTATAGGCAGATCGAAGCGGCTGCACATCGTCATATACAGGCTCAGGAACGAAGTCAGTGCGAGAACAGTGACTCTTGTTGAGATTATCTCGCGAAGCTCGTAGATGTCGCGTCCGACGTCCTGAACATCGCCGTAGTAGTTGAAATCGACGATACGCTTTGTGCGCTCTGCTTTTGCCTTCATACGTGTTATCTCTTCCGTGTCCTGCGTGATGTGGACATCGAGCTGAGATGCGTCTATCTCCTGTGTTTCGCTGAGGTTGAGGCTCGTTACCTCAGCTCTCGGAGCCGGCGTCACAGGCTTTGCAGCCTCGACAGCGTCGGGCGAGGGGACTATATCGGTTATGTATTTCCTGCCGTCGGGAGAGTTGAATTCATCAAGTATCTCTCGCCGCGAGCGTTTTTTCTTCTTGAATTCCGGCGGAGTGTACATATACTCGCCTTCGGGAGTCTCTTTTGAGTATGTATAGCCGGTCTTGTTCTTCTGACCGCGTTTTTTCTTTTTATTCTGTCTTTCAGCCTCGCGCGCTCGTGTGGAATTCGCCATACGCCTTATCATCGGGGCGCCGCCAGCCTGAGGAGTATCGTCCTCGGCGGCGTAGGAATTCACGGGAGTCTCAGCCTTGACCTCAAGTCCGTCGTTTCCGGCGAAGCCTGTCCTTTTTCGTGAAATGGTCTCGGGCTTGTATTCGTCGGCAGAGGGCTTCCTTTCGGCGGGTTCATCGAACAGCTCGCGTCTCTCGTGCGAGACGGGCTGAGGCTTGGGCGGCGGAGGTTCCTTTGTAGGGTCCGGCAGGGTGGAGTTTATGACCTTCTGAGCGTCAACACGGTCAACGTGCGGAGCGCCCGAATCCTCTGTACTGTGAGAATACTCATCAAGTATCTCTTCAAGTGAAAGTTTCTGATCCGGCATAATGACCTCCTTACGCATTGGCAGAGCTGCGCTGGCGGAGCACCTCATACATAAAGATGCCGGCTGCAACAGAGGCATTGAGCGAATTTATCTTTCCGAGCATAGGCAGCTTTATCATAAAGTCACACTTTTTCTGGATGAGCTTGCTTATGCCGAAGCCCTCGGAGCCGATAACGAGTCCGCAGCTCCCGGTGAAGTCGGTCGCTGTGTAGTCACTTCCTGAGGCATCAGTTCCGTATATCCACACGCCGTTTTCCTTGAGCTCGTCGATCGCAGAGGCGAGATTCGTGACTCTTGCGACGGGGACGTAGCTCGCTGCACCTGCGGAGGTCTTGAAAACGGTCGCATTGAGTCCGGCGCTCCTGCGCTTCGGGATTATTACTCCGTCTGCACCGGAGGTATCGGCTGTACGGATTATAGCGCCGAGATTGTGAGGGTCTTCTATCTCGTCGCAGATTATGATGAACGGCTTAGTGCCCTTCTTTTCGGAAACGGCAAGGATGTCCGCGATGGACACATATTCCGCACACGCTCCTATCGCGACAACTCCCTGATGTGAAGCGCCGCCCGAAAGCTTGGTGAGCTTTGCATCAAGAGCGTCCTTTACAACTATGCCTTTTTCCTTGGCGAGCCGGCGTATCACATTCAGACTGCCGCCGCTGCCGTCAATGTAGATCGTATCGAGGACCGCGCCCGATTTCAGCGCCTCGATAACGGGGTTTCGTCCGCATATAACTTCAGCGGTGCTCTCCCCGGTGTTGTTCTTGTTTTCCATATATATAACAGGGCAAAATGCCCTTCTCCTTTAGTTTATACGACCGATAACAGGGTCACTTTACATTATAACATCTGAGATGTAAAAAAACAAGAGAATATATGTTAAAATTCTGATATGAACATATATTTATTTCTGTATAAATTTCCGCTTAACAGCGTGTTTACCGGAATTTGAGCGCCGCGAACCGGCATTTGATGATCCTGTGTTACGGTCGCTGTTTTCACCGCGTGCCCTTGCCATTTCGGAAATTTTATGATAAACTAAATGGTAGTATTAAGGCAACACCGCACAAAGCCCGCCTGAAGGCTTTGTACTGGATATGCTTGCATATTTTCCGTCATCTTGCACAGGAATTCCTTGACATACGTCAGTATGCCTGCGGAATTTCTATACAATCTGACGAAAAATCTGTCGGCGCATCTCCAGCACAAGCTTTGTGCGGTATTGCCTTAAATAACTATCTATATGTTTTTGCCGTCAGTGGAAAACACGCCGCTGAAGAGACAGTGTCCGCTCAAAACAATCTGACATGAGGTGTTCTGACAATGAATATAATAGCTGACAAAACCTATGACAACGAGAGAGCTTTGTATAACCTCCGTGAAACGACCGTGAGGCGTTGTGTATTTGCTGGTCCGGCAGACGGCGAATCTGTACTCAAGGAGACAAGAAATATCGTCATAGACAAATGTTCGTTCTCTTTGCGCTATCCTGTCTGGCACGCAAAAGGGTATGAACTCAGGGATTCGCGGCTCGATGATAAAACACGTGCGCCGCTGTGGTATTCCGATAACGGTATCATCGAGAATACCGAGATAAACGGCGTAAAAGCGCTGCGCGAGTGCAATGATACCGTTATAAGGAATTGCAGGATAGATTCAATCGAATTCGGCTGGAAGACAGCAAATACAAAGATCTATGACAGCAGTATGATCTCCGAATACATATTCCTCGATGCAAGGGATATTGAGATAGAAAGGCTCGATTTCAAGGGTAAATACTCATTCCAGTACGTCGAAGACCTT
>Ga0310697_10005839_pt1 | contig 11821 bp, 13 predicted proteins | sample 172DNAGHGlowgp2_FD_203883 | JGI IMG/M metagenome (GOLD analysis project Ga0310697, IMG submission 203883) | Sheep rumen microbial communities from Palmerston North, Manawatu-Wanganui, New Zealand - 1728 DNA GHGlow gp2 (v2) (version 2) | ecosystem: Host-associated > Mammals > Digestive system >... | reverse complement strand
TACAAATTCATGCTTTACAGGGGTTGTATAGCCTGCATTATAGGAGCCGGCATCCGCAAAAGAAACAGCGGTAAGAGCAAACTAGAGAACAAGGGCCAATGATAATAGTACTTTTTTCATAGTATCATACTCCTTTCGTTGTTTGATTCGATCGTAAATATAAATAATACTCTTGCATAATCAATTGTTTACAGACGAGGGAATTCGGTTCGCCTGATAAAAGCATATCTTATACAATCATACGCATCCCTCCCGAATTGACTATTCTCTTTATTTGCAGTATAACAAACCACAAATAAAAAATGTTGTGTTTTGCATGAAACGACATAAAACATGCAGTTTTGGTCAATCATTTGATTTTAAAAAGGCTATTTTTTGTTTGATAACCGTCGGAATTTGTAGCAATGCTACAATACATATACCTGTTTCAATACAAGTTATAGAGGCACAGCACCATGCCTCCGAACGCGATCAGAAACGATCGCCCGAATACTGCTCGTTTGATGTCACCTAATATTTGTTTCATTCATATTTCTGTTTGTATAACTATGCTTATTACATGTTCGTAGAGCGGTCTAGTCTTTCCTGCTATATTGGCAACGTTCTGCTACTAATATCGATTCATGGAGATAATGTGGCAACACTCGATAGTCATATTGTGATTACCTGAGAATACACAGTTGTAGATTCAACATAAGAACCGCTAGAGTCATATACTCGAACATATGCTTTACAGCGATACGTGCCAGATACCAATCCGGATTTGGTTTTGCTTAAGATGACACCGGTAATACCGTTTCCTGAACTGTTCCAACTTGCAATAGTGTTCCAAGTGTTGCCGTTCTTCTTTTGCAATGAAAGCGTTACATATAAATAGTATTCAGAAGAATTCGCGTATGCGGTGGCCTTGCATTTTGCGGTGTTGCTTGATATGTTCAGAGAAGCGGATGCTCGACTTAGTCCGATGAATCTTTCCTCGATTAGGGTTCCTGAACTCTCGTGTTGGCTTTCTTCTGCGACAGAAAAAGAAACGGATGAAAATACAAGCAAAAATGATAGCAAAAGAATGGTTATTTTTTTCATATAAAAACCTCCTGCGTCTTCTATTACCTATATCGACGCAAGAGGCAAAAGCGCAACAGCTATAACAATGAATTAATGTAAATAATTGGCAATTTTAATTAGTTCCATTTTATCAATATTCCCATCGAGAACAAATATCATTTCATCTGAAGACCAAACGATACTGGTCATTTCCTTTTTTGTTACCAGCTCTGCTTGTTCTCCGTTAACAAACACTTGCTCTATGCTATCGGCATTCTCCGAATCAATTTGCAAAACACCTGACGATGGGATCACATCAAGTCGGAAGAATTGATCATCTTCATTCATATATACTAACGAATATCCGTTTTCTTCATAGTCTTCTATTTCTATCGAGAACCCATCTGGAACATAGCCGAGCGTATAACGCTTTACTTCCGGATTTTGCACCTTTTCATAATCCGAAAGGTGATACTCCGTAAAAGAAGGGAACACCTTCCCGATCAGCTCTGTAATCCATTTGCGTCCCGCTTCGGTAGTGGAAGGAATCATGACAAGCAGAATGATAACAGAAGCAACAGCGATTGCAACTTTCTTGACTGTAGGCGTATACCAATGCCGCTCCTTAGAGGGCTTCTTGTTTTTGATAGCAGCGAAAAAACGGGCGCGCGCTTCCGGTGATGCCTTTTCACACGGTTCCGCGTTATCCGCATCAATAAGCTCTTGTCCATCTCGCTGTGCCGCAAGAAGTACGGCGGCCTTAAGTTTTTCTTCTTTATTCTTCATCTATTCTGCCTTCACATAACTCACAGATTTTTCTTCTTGCCCGCGTCAAGTATTGTCTCACACTTGCTTTCCCGATCCCAAGCTCTTTTGCAATCTCGCCATCTGTCAGGCTTAATATGTATTTTGCCTCGATTACATATCGGTAATGGTCGGGCAGTTTGCGAATCGCTTCGGACAATTCCCCGACAGACAGGTTCTCAATCGCTTCTTCTTCCGTGTTCGCAATTGTGCTCGAAACAGAAACGAAACTATTGTCATCATCAAGACTGCCGGAGAGATGCTTCTTTCGAACATTCTGCTCTTTGAAATAATCATAGCATCGTCTCTTAATACTTATATCGAGAATATGGCGTAATGTGCAACAGTCCATTTGTCGGAACTTCTGGATATGCTTAACAACGTACAGAAAAACATCCTGTACGAGATCCTCCGGGACCTGATTGTTCTGCGTAATCGCAGCAGCTTTTTTGCACAGTCGAACGTAATGTGCGTCAAACAACTGCTCAAGAAAAGCACGATCGTCTTCTGATTCAATTGTCTGGAGTAACAAAAGAAACATGGTTTTCGCCTCATTATCGTTATTGTCATTTTACAAGTTTGTTATCGTTTGTCAATGGTGTGGAGATAATAACATTTAAATCAGCTATAGTATCGTCTCGAAAAAGACTTTATCCCTCACCGCTTCATTCTAGCAATGAATACTTTGTGAGGGTCTTTTTATTGATCTTGCCATGCATATTATTGTAGTTTATGCTTTGATCTATACTGTTTTGCATGAAAAGACATAAAATGCGTCGATTTGGTCATTTAGGGGTATTGCTTTTTTCTATTATATCGGTCATGATATAAAATAATAATAGATTTTATGATGCAGGGGTAAAAATGCGTATTGTATTCTGTGACGATGAACCAGACATTCTTCTGCAAATACAGAACTATGTAAAAGAATACTTTCAAAACATCGGCGGATTGCAGCCCGAATTCGCAGCATATTCGAGCGGAGATTCGTTGTTAAAGAGCGAGGATCTGAAAGCGGATATTGCTTTCCTGGATGTCGAGATGCCGGGCATCAACGGAATCCATGTCGGAGCTAAGTTGAAAGAGGCAAATCCGGATGTTCGCATTTTTATTGTAACCGCTTTCCCGGATTACTTGGACGACGCTATGCGGTTTCAGGTGTTCCGCTACCTTTCTAAACCAATCGACAAAAAACGGCTGTTCCGCAATCTCAAGGACGCGGTATCGCAGTACAATATGGAATCCAAAACCTACGCCGTCGAAACGACGGAGGGGATCATCACACTTCGAGCCGAGGAAATCGTCTGCGTGGAGGCGTTTCAGCGGCAGATCCTATTAACGTCCGTCGACGGCTCGTACCGATGCACAGGCACCATGGACGATTGGCGAAAGACGCTGACGCTGCCATGCTTCTTTCAGCCGCACCGGAGTTTCATTATCAATATGCGATTTGTCCGTGAGATCGGAAAGGACACCGTCCTTCTGCGATATGGAAACAACACGAAGCTCACCTACCTGACCCGACGGAAGCATACAGAGTTCAAAGATACCTATCTCATGTATCTGGAAAGAGTCAAGTAATGACAAGGATTATCAGCTTTATTCTGACATACATCGCCGAAGCGCTGATTGCTTGGCTGTATTTTGATTACATCTACGAACGCAGAAGAAAGGCGTATCTTGCCATATTGACATATCTTGCGGGCTACGGCGTGCTGTTCGGACTGCAGTTTATCGGCAGCGTGATCGTCAACATCGGCGCATTCTTTGCCGTCACGGCGCTACTTTCGCTGTTCAGCCACCGGTGCAAGGTCAAAACCGCGATCTTTCATTCCGCGTTTCTGACGTTTGTTATGGCGGGATCGGAAATCCTTTGCGATCTGATCATCAGTAGTTTCGGGCACGAGTTCACTGAATATCAAACCAATGATTCCGTCATGATCGCCTTGATGGCTTCGAGCAAGATCATGTATTTGCTGCTTTCCTTAATTGGTTCACGTATTTTTTCTCCGCACAAACGCCACAGAGAAGAACCCAAAATGATGATTCTTTTCTGTTCACTTCCTCTTATTTCTTCAATCCTTTCTTTCGTCATCATTCAAATTGGCGCTAAAATAGAATTGAATACTTCATCCGGGTTGATGATCGTACTAATTGTTTTCTCTCTATTAATTGTCAACCTTTTATTCTTGGTTCTGTATAATACAATGCAGCATACGAATGAGGAATACTTATCGCTTCAGCTCAGTACTCAAAGAGAAGAAGCGGATACCGCGTACTATCAAGCATTGCAAAAGCAAGCAGACAATCAACGTGTTCTAATCCATGATATCAGGAATCATTTTATTGTAATAGAAGGGCTTCTAGAAAGCGGAAATATACCGGAGCTTAAGATATACCTAACCTCTTTACAAAAAGATCCTGCATTTACGCAAAAAGCCCGTAAATGTAGTGATCCGATCCTGAACATGATCCTTATCCGTTTCACTGAAGAATGTGAAGATAAGGGGGTAGAATTTCAATGTGATGTCCGAGAGAACACCGTTTCCTTTATGGATGCTCCAAGCATCACAACACTTTATGGAAACCTACTTTCCAACGCGTTGGAAGCTGCTGCACAGTCGCAAGACCGCTTTATTGAACTGTCCGTTCTACCTTCGCAGGATAGTGTGATCCTTTCAATCATCAACTCCTGTGATGAATCTCCTAGGAAGGATGAAAACGGCATAATGCGAACCACAAAATCCGATCCGCAATTACACGGATTTGGTCTTAAAGCGATTCATCGTATCATACGACGTTATCATGGCGATTCACTAATGCGGTATGATTTGGAGCAAAAGCGGTTTAGTTTCGTTATTCGATTCCCTGCTCATTAGTGGATGAATGATGCCTAACATTAAAACAATACTCTATGCAAAAGACTCCAAAGCAGTATTGTCTATGTCAACAAAGATCCGCCAGATATATATCTGGCGGATCTTTGTTGCATACGAACCACCGTTGCGCGCTGCCGCTGCGGAGAAAGCTCCGACAGATTCTCGTTGTCCGCATCCTCGGTCAGGTACGCACGCTGTCCGTTCGGATCGGCAATCAGATTGTAATAGGCAAGCTCGCTCTGCTTTGTCAGCCATGTGCGTGGATCTTCGGCAGGGGAATGATCCCAGCCGAGCGGAAGATCCCGCGGACGGAACTCCTCGGCGGTGAGAGAAAGCGTAATCAGGAATTGATAGTTCAGCGGCACCAACGGCGTCGGCTTCACCGTGTATTGCCCGGAGATATACAGCGCATGGCGATAGGTGCGGCAGCGGTCAAAGTATTCCTTCCAGGATACGCCCGCATCTTCCATCCAGCCGAGCCCCTTGCACATGCTTTCCGTCAGGATGATTTCCACTTCTTCCACCGGATGCCGTTCGCCCCACAGATCGACGATCTCCCTCACATGCAGCTCGCGGAACAGCCGTTTGAAATCCACTTCATGCACAACGCCCTTGATATACGGCAGTCGAATCTGAAACGAGTGGTGCACCCGCTTGGGATCAAGCCACGCGGCGATCTCTTTGGAAAGCAGCCCTTCGCCGTCGTATTCCTTTACATCGATGTCCATGGTTTGCTCCACCCGCGCATAGGTGCGAACGGGAAGATCGGTTCCGTCGTCTCTGACGGTGATCGCCGACGCATTCCTTACCGTATAGGTCGGATTCGGAATGACAACGATATGCCGATCGGATAGCAGCGACGGATGCTCCCGGCGCTCTCCGCTTGTGAACATAAGGCCGTTATATGCGTACAGCTTGGCGAGCTTGCACATGCCGATGTGCATACCGAGCTGGATGCGTTCCAAAAGCGGCTCATACAGATCGGCGCGGATGAAGGATAATACGCAGTCCTTGCTCATGCTCGACGAACGCTCAAACGCTCTGTAACGGTGCCAACCGTTTCCAAGATTGATCTTCAACCCTTCCGGACGGAACAGATCGCAGGCATCGTCCTGTAATTCCGCTGTTTTATCCGTCCGTTTTTTATTGAAAACGCCATCGAAATCCATGAACACGATCGCGTCCGCAAGACACTCCTTCGAATATGGAACGGAGAGCAGAAACTCCAGCTGATCGAACAGCGCACATTCATCCTGCAGTGTCATTTCCATATAATACGCATCCTGCAAGCGGTTTCGATCGAACGACAATTCTTCGCCATGATTCAATTCGCTTGCCGCAATCACATGGCTTGCGGAGATTTTCGGAATCCAATACTGCTTCATTTCATTGCCTCCTTTCCCAAAATCCGAACTTCACTTTGGCATTCTAACCCTTGACTATCCTGATTCTACCAAAGTTGCTGTCCGTTAAAACGGACTTCTGAAAAAGCGATTGTAAAATCTTCGTTCCCCTATAAACACCGGAAAGCGTTGCCCGATCCGATATTATATAAACTACTCCCACCATTTTGGCACCGCAGAGCAGTTTGCAGATCAAACGGAAAGGAGATGGTGCAATCAAACGCCACCGGTTCGCACTGCATTGCAGGAAAGGGACACAATCGCTTCTGCCACAGGACGGCAAATATAAGAAGGAGGTATTCAAAATGAGGCGAAGAAAAGACAACACGATTATCATCGGGATTGATCACGGTTACGGGAATATGAAAACCGCCAACTGCTGCTTTCCCACCGGAATCATTGCTTACGATTCCGAACCGCTGTTTACCAAAAATCTCTTGGTATTTGAGAACAAGTATTATCTAATCGGAGAAGGTCACAAGGAGTTCCTCGGCAACAAGGTGCTGGATCAGGATTATTACATTCTGACGCTTGCCGCGATCGCCGAGGAGCTGTCAACGGCTGAGATCACAAAGACGGATGTATTCATCGCCGCGGGACTGCCGTTAACGTGGACCGCCGGAGGTAAAGAGGCATTTATTGCTTACCTGACGAAGAATCCGGAAGTGGAGTTCCGCTATAAGGGACGAGACTACCATATCCGGATCGTCGGCGCTTCGGTCTATCCGCAGGGCTTCGCCGCGATCGCTCCCGCCATTTCCAAAATGAACGGAGTCAACCTGATCTGCGACATCGGCAACGGAACGATGAATCTGCTGTATATCGTAAACGGGCAGCCGCAGGCGAACCGAATGTTCACCGAAAAGTATGGAACCTATCAATGCACGCTCATGGTGCGGGAGCAGTTTCTGCAAAAGACACAGCGTGAGATCCCGGATGCGATCATTGAGCAGGTGATCCGAACCGGCGAAGCGGAGGTAGCACCGTCTGATCTGAAGCTGATCAAGTCGATCATCCGGTCATACACGGACGGAATCTTCCGGAGGCTGCGCGATCACGGGTATGATGAAAACACGATGCGTTTGATCGTCACCGGCGGTGGTGGCTGCCTGATCGATCACTTTGCACCCGCAACGAAGGCACTGCGAAAGGCGGGGCGAATTGTGCGGCAGGCGGATATCTGCGCGGCAGCAAAGGGATATGAGCTCATGGCGGATTCGGTAAAGTGATATGAAAGAATACCGTATCAATGTCCGCTTCAATATGGAGAATGAAACGGATCGTATGATCGTTGCGTATTTGAACGGGTTGCGCGGGACACAGAAAGTCTCGCGCAATCAGTTTATTATTAACGCGATCTATGAGCAAATCGTCGAAGGAAACCGCAACGCCGTATTGATGGAACAGTTTCGTTCCGTATTGAGAGAGGAATTGTCCTCGATCAGCGTCTCCGAGGTATCCGAGGAATCGACTGAACCGGTATCGGACTTCTCGTTCGAGGTGACGGATGCCGAGATGGAAGAAAGCAAGGATTTGCTGCGCGCCGGATTGGAGATGTTCACCTGATGCCAAATCTTCCTCATTTCGGTGCCATTCCAAAATGCACGGTTGAAACGTGTTGCCAAAACGGTGCCATGCAAAAGAAACATTCATGCACAGAAAAGGATGCCCCAAAGAAGGAGCAACGGCAGGGAAAGACGGTCTGCGGCGATGGGATGCGGAATCCCGTTGTCGCAGGTTCTTTTTTCTGTCGCAGAGATTAGCAAGCAGGACATTTGTCCGGCAAATGTCGAAAGGCGGTTTGGAACGGAATCCCGTTTCAGCCGCCTTTCCTGCTTTAAGGGGACACCCCCTAACCCCCGGAATGCGCACATGCGCAAATAAACGAAAGGAGAATTACCATCGAAAACAAGAAACCGCGGATCCGAATGGAATCTCGGGTCAATGAAAAAGAAAAAGAAAAGATAGACCGCGCAATAAGCAAGAGCGGTCTCAAGCAGAGCGAGTATCTGCGACAGAGAGCGTTGGGTTACGAGCCGAAAGCGGCGATGCCCGACGCTTTCTTTACATGTTGTGAACAGCTCGACAGGGTTACCCGTCAGCCGTTTTCAAAGGAAGTAAATGATGCGGCGCTCGCCATGCTTCAGAAGATGAACAAGGTTCTGACGGAAGGAGGCGACTAAATGGCGACCACGGGATTCTGGCCGATCCACGGCAATCTCAAGAAGCTGCTGGAATATGCCGACAATCCGGATAAGACGGTTGAGCGGAAGTATCTGGATGACGATCTGTATGATGCGATCAAATATGCCGAGCGCGACGACAAGACCGACGAACAAAAGTACGTTTCCGGAATCAACTGCTCGGCGGTGAACGCTTACGACGAAATGCTGTTTGTTAAGAAACAGTTCGGCGAGCGCGGCAAGGTGACGGCGTACCACGGCTTCCAATCGTTCAAGACGGGCGAGCTGACGCCGGAGCAGGCGCACGCGATCGGGATTGAGACCGCGCGGAGGATGTGGGGCAAGGACTACCAAGTCCTTGTCACCACACACCTCAATACGGACAATCTGCACAATCATTTTGTGGTCAACTCCGTTTCCTTCCACGATGGCAAGAAGTATCGCAACAGCATTGCCCAGCACCATGAATTGCGGGAGATCTCGGACGCGATCTGCAAGGAGCACGGCTTATCCATCCTTGAAGATGCACCGTTCTGCGGCGGACAAAGCCGGAAGGATTACTGGAAGGGACAGCGGGACGGGAAACCGACCCATCGGGAACAGCTCAAGAAGGACATCGAATACTGTCTCCATTATGCTTCCAAGTGGGAGCAATTCATTCAGCAGCTAAACACCATGGGCTATTCCTTCGATCCGGTGCGGGAATCCGTGAGAGCGGACGGTTGGCAGCGATCTGTGCGTTTGGATCGGCTCGGTTATCCAAGCGAATACATTGACGAACGCCTTGCAAAGAACGCCGCCGACCCGTATTTCAGTATCCGCTACCAATCCAACAAACCGCGTATCAGCACCAGCGCGGTTCTGATTCATGTGGTAAGGGAACAGGAGAACTATCGCACGACACAGCTTTTGTTCTCTCGCCAGCCCGTGGAACAAAGCCATCCGCCCAATCCCAATCAATCCCCGATCGAGCAGATGATGGACAATCTGATCTTTGAAGCGAATCACACTCGCAACACGGCGACCATTCTTGCGAATGCCGTTATTGCGATCTTCCTTGCGTTGATCGAATTGATCAGCCACTATACGCGGGATGTGATCCTTTCGGCGGAGCTGCGCCATGAGATCAAGAACGCGCAGCAATACGATTCCGACCGGTCGTTCCTGAAAGAGAATCGCCTGCATTCATTGGGTGACATCGACAAGGACATCGCCGCCACGGAGCAGCAGATCGCAACGCTTTGCGATCAGCGCGAAAAGGTTCGCAACAAGATCCGTCACGAAACCGATCCAACGATACTTGCCGAAAACAAAAAGGAGCGCGCCGCGATCACCGACCGAATCACGCCGCTCCGCCAACGTGTCAAGCGTCTCAATCGCATCCGAAAGGATATTCCGCGCCTGCTGAACCTGATGAAAACAGAATTGCAGCTCGAATATGCGGTCAAGCAGCAGTTGAAGGAGCAGCAGCACAAGAAGTCCCGTTCCTATGGGCAGGAACGATAATCGCACCGGTTCCCGTTCTGCAGCGGCACGGGAACCGAATACAACTCGCCGCTGCAACAATTACATTTACACAGAAAGGAAAACAAAAAATGAACAATCAACACAACACACAAATAAACAATTCAACCCAAACGACACTCTACAGCTCAGCCGACGATCCGATCTGCATTTACTTTACGGACGAACCGTATGTGGATGCAATCATCACGAAGGAAGAGCTGCAGGCGGCTCACAAAAGACAGTATGCGGATCTATCTTTGATTTCACGGAAACGAAGCTCAAGAGGCGGATTTTATAAGGCGCGTGGGCGGGTTCCCTGCAACCCGAGCAAGGAGGTACAATGAGCAGACAAAAGAAGCTGGTCAATGAAACGAACATTCCACAGCATGCGATTGAACGGATTGCTCGCGTGTTACTGCCGGACATCCGCGCTTTTTATGAGAGCGAAGAAGGGCAGCGAGAATTTGCTGAGTGGAAGGCATCACAGCAGAAAAAGCGAGCAAAAGACTTAGAGCGATAAGTCAAGCGGGAGCATCTTCAGCGATGCTCCCACATTATCTGTACCAGTAGCAATTATGTTAGCCTTATAATGTTATACTTGAATAGAAAAAACATCTCTGCTATACTAATAATGTGCTAATTTTTGTAAAATATCTGCTAATCGTTCTTACTGCCTAACTGTTTATGCTTGATTAACAGTGTAAACACAGCACATTCCTGAGGATTTTTACGTGAACGTGTTATAACCAAACGGAGGAAACATAATGATAATAAACAGCTCGTATATCACAAGTAAAATAAGTCCCAAGAAAGAAATGAGAGAGGATGAGTTTCTTGAGCGTTATAAGTCAGACAATTTGCCGAAAAATTCATTACTAGAAGCTTTCTCAGATCTGAGATTAAAACTGGGTGAACATATGAAGCTTGATACTGTATCATTTGTTTTGGGTAATGGTGCTTCTATGTATGCCGGTTCACGGAACACAATGGATTTTAAGCTATCAGAGATAATAGATGTAGAGAAGTATAAAGATTTGCTTAAGGATCTTTCAAAAATAGACGCGCTTGGAATGGAAGAGCAGTTAAATGCATTAATTACCATCAAGGCATACTACCATATTATAGAAAGTGAAAAAGAGCTGCTGGCGGATAGCTTAATCGATGAGTTAAAAAAACACCTTATAGAGTCCTATGTCAACTCTATAGACTATAGGAATCTTACCTATCATGAAATGCTGCTCTTAAAGCTTCGTGCCTTTGGATGTATTCAAAAAACTAAGATTTATACTCCAAACTATGATTTAGCTTTTGAATACACATTAGATCAGCTTTCTATTGAATATGCAGATGGCTTTAGCGGATTCGTTAACAGGAGATTTGACCCAAGAAGCCTTGAAAAGAAACAGACTTCCCTCGTTAAAATCCATGGATCCGTCAATTGGGTATATGATGGCGATGAGATAAAAGAAATACAGCCTCATTTTCAGAAAGGTAAGGCCATTCTGGATTTTTCAAAACCAGTATTGATTTATCCGACATCAAATAAGCTTTATCAAACCTATACAACACCGTATAGTGAATTAATGCGCCGAATGCTTGATTCATTCGAAAGCGGAAAAAATGTTATTTTAATACTCGGTTATAAATATGGAGATGATCATATTAACGAAATCCTATTAAAAGCATTGGTGAATCCTAATAATATTTTTTATTTCTTTGATTACAATGATGGTGATAGCGAGTTTATCAAAAAGGTCAAACAAGTATCTACCGAGATGCCGAATGTAAATGTGTTCAGCGGAAAAATCTTAGGAGATTATACCATTTTCGTGAGGTATATGCTTCCTGCAACCCCTGAAAAAACGGATCAAGAAATAGCTATTACTATGCTCCGGAAGGTACTCAACAATGCTTGAAAACAAAGTCTTTGGGAATATTCAGAAAGTATCCGGCGCAAGGGTAATCATTCATGTATCAGAAGATATAGCTGTAAATAGAGTTA
>Ga0310697_10005838_pt1 | contig 11822 bp, 8 predicted proteins | sample 172DNAGHGlowgp2_FD_203883 | JGI IMG/M metagenome (GOLD analysis project Ga0310697, IMG submission 203883) | Sheep rumen microbial communities from Palmerston North, Manawatu-Wanganui, New Zealand - 1728 DNA GHGlow gp2 (v2) (version 2) | ecosystem: Host-associated > Mammals > Digestive system >... | reverse complement strand
ATTTCGCCGGCCTGCTGGTCACCCACGACCACAACGACCACCTCCGCTCCCTGGGCTCCTACTGCAAGCACCTGCGCAAGCCGGTCTGGACGCCGCCGGAGCTGGCCGGGGCCTTGTCCCGCCATTTCATCACGGGAGAGTACTACGGTCCCTGCCGCCGCACCCTGGCGCCGGGCTGGAACGAACTCGTGCCCGGCCGCATCAGCGCCCAGTATTTCGCCGTGCCGCACGACGCCTCGTGCACGTTCGGCTACGCCCTGCTGCTGGACGGCTACCGCTTCGTGATCATGACGGACATCGGCCGGATGGTCCCGCAGGCGCTGGCGTTCGCCCGCCAGGCCGACACCGTGGTCATCGAATCCAACTACGACCTGGAGATGCTCCGCCACGGCCCCTACCCCAAGGTCCTGCAGGACCGCATCTGCGGCGGCCACGGTCACCTCTCCAATGTGGAGTGCGCCGAGGCCATCCGCGACTTCCTCCACCCGGGCCTGCGCAACATCTTCCTGTGCCACCTCAGCGAGCACAACAATACGCCGGAGCTAGCCTTTCAGGCCAGCTCCGGCGTATTGCGTGAATTCTACACCCCCTGCGCCCCCTCAAGGGGGATGGCCGGATATTCGCTGACGCGAACCGGCGCCAGCGCACACACCTCCGACGGGACCGACCTGCAGGGACAACGCCCCCCGCGGTTGTGTCCGCTGCCGCGGATGACGGCCTCGCCGCTTTTCATTCTCTGAAATAATGTTATCTTTGTAGGATCATGAAAGCTTTCTGGCAGATCCTCAAGCGCTATGTCGCACCCTATAAAGGCTATGTCGGCGGATCGGTGGTCCTCAACATCCTGTCGGCCGTCTTCAACGTCTTCTCCTTCTCGCTGCTGATCCCGATCCTGCAGATCCTCTTCAACGTCGGCGAGAACCATTACGAATTCATCCCGTGGCACCGCGGGATGCCCTTCGGGGACATCACCAACAACGCCTACTACTACGTCTCCCAGTTCATCGAAGAATACGGCCAGAGCCACGTCCTGCTGATGCTCTGCCTCATCTTCATCGGCATCGTGGCCATCAAGGTGGCCTGCTATTTCGGCGCCTCCGCCGTGATGGTCCCCATCCGCACCGGCGTGGTGCGCGACCTGCGCATGGAGATCTACCGCAAGATCCTCGCCCTGCCGCTGGGCTTCTTCAGCCAGGAGCGCAAGGGCGACATCATCGCCCGCATCAGCGGCGATGTGCAGGAGGTCGAGACCTCCATCACCAGCACCATCGAGATGCTGATCAAGAACCCGATCCTGATCATCATCTACCTGGGCGTGCTCTTCCGGATGTCCTGGCAGCTCACCTTGTTCGTCATCATCTTCGCCCCCGTGATGATCGGCATCATCAGCGCCACCGGCCGCCGGCTCAAGGCCGACTCCGTGGAAGCGCAGCGCTACTGGAGCGACACGATGAGCCAGGTCGAGGAGACCCTCGGCGGGCTGCGCATCATCAAGGCCTTCCGCGCCGAGCGCCGCATGGACGCCCGCTTCGGCCAGGTCACGGAAGACATGCGCCGCAAGAACACCCAGGTGGCCGTCCGCCAGGCGAGCGCCCACCCGGTCAGCGAGTTCCTCGGCTCCGCGATGATCGCCATCGTGCTCTGGTTCGGCGGCACGCTGATCCTCGGGGAGCACGCCGTGATCGACGCCCCTTCCTTCATGGCCTACATGGCCATCCTGTACAGCGTCATCCAGCCCATCAAGGACCTCTCCCGGGCCGCCTACGGCATCCCCAAGGGGCTCGCCTCGATGGAGCGCATCGACGCGATCCTGGATGCGCAGAATCCCATCCGCGAGCCGGCCGAGCCCAAGCCGCTGGACGGTTTCCGCGAATCCATCCGCTTCCGCGGGGTCAGCTTCAGCTACGAGGACGGACGCGAAGTGCTGCACGATATCGACCTCGAGATCCCCAAGGGCAAGACGGTCGCCATCGTGGGCGCCAGCGGGGCCGGCAAATCCACGCTCGTGGACCTCATCCCCCGCTTCTACGACCCTTCCGCAGGCAGCATCACCATCGACGGGGTGGACATCCGCGACGTGCGCCTGTCCGACCTCCGGGCCCTGATGGGCAACGTCAACCAGGACCCGATCCTCTTCAACGACACCCTGTTCAACAACATCGCCTTCGGCAAGCAGGACGCCACGCAGGAGGAAGTCGAGGCGGCGGCGCGCATCGCCGGCGCGCACGATTTCATCATGGACAAGGAGGAAGGCTACCGCACCGGCATCGGCGACCGCGGAGTCAAGCTGTCCGGCGGACAGCGCCAGCGCATCAGCATCGCCCGGGCCATCCTCAAGAATCCGCCCATCCTGATCCTCGACGAAGCCACGGCTTCGCTCGACACCGAGTCCGAGCGCAGCGTCCAGGAAGCGCTGGACAAGCTGATGAGCGGGCGTACCACCATCGCCATCGCCCACCGGCTCAGCACCATCAAGAACGCCGACGAGATCATCGTCATGGACGGCGGCCGCATCGTCGAGCGCGGCCGGCACGACGAGCTGATCGCCAAGGGAGGCTATTACCGCAAACTCCACGACATGCAAGCCCTGTAGCCGATGAGACAGAACCGTACCCGCGCACTCGTCTTCCGGTTGCTGATGATCCTGTATGTCGCCGCCGTGGCCTGGCTCTGCTTCGCCAATTTCCACCGCCTGCCGGACGTGCCGCGCGCCTTCTTCGGCATCCCGACCGACAAGGTGGTGCACTTCTGCATGTTCTTCCCCTTCCCGATCCTGGCCTTCCTCGCCTACGATCCCTACACCCGGACGCCCTGGCAGGCGCTGGCCGCCCTGGTCAGCATCTGCGCCGTCGGCGGCATCTTCGCCGGCTGCACGGAGCTCATCCAGGAGCAGCTCACCTACCGCAGCAAGGACATCAACGACTTCGGCGCGGACTGCCTGGCCATCGGCATCGCCGGCGTGCTGGTGTTCCTCATCGACGTCCTCAAGATGCGCAAGAAGAAATGACGATCCGAAGCCTTCCCACCCTCCTGCTGGGCCTTTTGCTGGCCCTCCCCCTTCCTGGGCAGACCGTGCCCCGCACGCGGGATTTCCGCACGATCTGCGACACGCTGTCCGCGCGCATGGAGCGGCGGACCACCGTGCACCAGCGCATCTCCGTGACCAAGGTGGCCCGGAACGGTAGCACCCTCGACCTGACCTTCAACGCCGACCTGTCCTACTATCCCTGGCACAGCGCCGACGTGACCTGGTTCCGCGCCCAGCTGGAAAAGGAGTGGAAGTTCGACGGGTTCACGCCCGGGCGCATCCTCACCAACGGCTACGCGCTCGAAGACCTTGCCACGCCCGTGCTGGGCTCCGACGGCAGGCCCTCCCGCTATGCCTTCAGCACCGCGGACCCGCGGCAGGAGAAGTCCCGCTTCATCACCGAAGTCGGGGCCCGGCGCTTCCCGAAGGGCATGTCCGACCGCTACATCGCCCTGTGGCAGAGCCACGGGCGCTATTATGACGAGAACCTGGACATCTGGACCTGGCAGCGGGCCTGCATCCACCGCACCGTGGAGGACATGTTCACGCAGACCTTCGTGCTCCCCTTCCTCATCCCGATGCTGGAGAACGCCGGCGCCTACGTGATGACCCCGCGCGAGCGGGACACGCAGCGGCGCGAGTTCATCATCGACAACGACCCGTCCTTCGGCGGGCCGCGCGAGGGGCTGATGCGCCGCACCGGACGCTACGGCGAATCCGGTTCCTGGGGCGACGCCGGTTCCGGTTTCGCCGACACCAAGCCCGCTTACACCTTCTCCGACAATCCCTTCCAGGCCGGCACGGCCCGGCAGGCCCGCTGCTCCGGCGACGAGCCGACCGCCACGGCGTCCTGGACCCCGGACATCACCCGCCGCGGGCGCTACGCCGTCTACATCTCCTACAAGTCCCTGCCCGAGAGCAGCCGCGAGGCGCACTACACGGTCCGCCACCTCGGCGGGCAGACGGAGTTCACCGTCAACCAGCGCCGCGGCGGCGGCACCTGGATCTACCTGGGCACCTTCGAGTTCGCCGCAGGCACCGAAGGGCGGGTCACCCTGGACAACCGGGGCCTGCCCGGTTCCGTCGTGACCGCCGACGCCGTCAAGATCGGCGGCGGCATGGGCAAGCTCGAACGCGGCGGGCGCACCTCCGGGATGGCGGCATCCGCCGAAGGGGCCCACTACTGGATGCAGTGGGCCGGCGTGGACACCACCATCACGCGTGGCTGGGAGACCGACTACACCAACGATTACGCCTCCCGCGGCGCCTGGACCGTGATGATGCGCGAGCAGAAGGAGATCCCCGTGGACCTCGCCTTCGCCTTCCACACCGACGCCGGCGTCACCCCCAACGACAGCACCGTCGGGACCCTGGCCATCTATACGCTGCGCGCCGACGGCGAGCGGGAGTTCTCCGACGGGCGCGACCGCATCATCTCCCGCACGCTCTGCGACTACGTCCAGAGCCAGGTCGTGCAGGACCTGCGCCTCGATTTCGACCCCAAGTGGTCGCGGCGCGGCCTGTGGGACCGCAGCTACAGCGAGCCCCGCACGGCGGGCGTGCCGGCGATGATCCTCGAGCTGCTGAGCCACCAGAATTTCGCCGACATGAAATACGGACTCGACCCGGCCTTCCGCTTCACGGCCAGCCGGGCCGTCTACAAGGGCATGCTCAAGGCCCTGAGCGAGTTCTACCACACGCCCTATGTCGTGCAGCCGCTGCCGCCGCAGGCCTTCGCCGTGCGGCTCGCAGGCAAGGATTCGGTCCGCCTGAGCTGGCGGCCCACCGACGACCCCAAGGAGCCCACGGCCGTCAGCCGGGGCTACACGGTCTACACGCGCATCGACGACGGTGCCTTCGACGCGGGCGTCGAGACGGACAGCCTCAGCCTGACGCTCCCCATCGAGCATGGCCATCTCTACAGCTTCCAGGTCGTGGCGTGGAACGACGGCGGCCGGAGCTTCCCGTCCGAGATCCTCTCGGCGGGCATCCCCCGCGGCACGCAGAAAGCGCCGGTCCTGGTCGTCAACGACTTCGACCGCGTGTCCGCGCCCGCCTGGGTGGAGAGCCCGGGTTACGCCGGCTTCGAGAGCCGGCTGGACACCGGCGTCCCCTACCTCCGCGACATCGGATATATCGGCGAGAACTATGAGTTCCGCCGCTCCGCCCTCTATGTGGACAATGAGTATCCCGGCTTCGGCGCCTCCTTCGACGACAACGCTGGGGAGATCGTCGCGGGCAACACCTTCGACTTTCCCGCCGTCCACGGCCGGGCCATGATGGCGCTGGGCTTTCCTTTCTACTCGATGTCCCGCGACGCCTTCTGCGGGATCGACGAGCCGGTCTTCGCCGTAGACCTCATCTGCGGCAAGCAGGGCCGCACGCCCGTGGGGCGCGGCGCCCTGCCCGAGCGCTACCCGGTCTACACGCCGGCGCTCCTCCAGGCCCTGCGCAAAGTCGTGCAGACCGGCGGCAACCTGATCGTGAGCGGGGCAGCCATCGCCTCCGACGCAGAAACGGATCCGGCAGCCTGCGCCTTCCTGGAGGAGGTCCTGGGCATCAAGCCGGCCACGGCCTTCGGCACCAACACCGGCCGGATCGCCGACATGCCGTTCAGCGCGCAGCCCAATGAGGATGTCTATTGCGTGGAGCGTCCGGACGGCCTGCGGGCCACCGGCAAGGAAGCCAAGGTCTGGCTCCGCTACCCCGGCTCGCTCTTCGCCGCCGCGGTCACCCACCAGGGAGAAGGCTTCAGGACCGTCTGTCTCGGCGTACCGATCGAGACGGTCTTGGAAGAGAAGGACCGCGAATGGATCTTCAGGCAGGCGCTGGATTGGTTCCACAACGGCAGGAAACCCGCCGTCCGGCGCTAGCCGCTATTTCTTGTCGTAAGCCTCGAAACGGGAATTGTTGGAGATATACTCGGGGACGATCTCCTTCATGAGCTTGACCATCTCCGGGATGCGGACGGCGCGGCTGAGCGTCTCGAGCTGCTCCACCGCCTTGACGGCATCCGCATATTCGTACTCGCGCACGCGGGCGATGCGGATCCGGTCGTGGGAGGTCTCGTCGGTATTCTCCTTGTTGGAAAGGACTTCTTCGTAAAGCTTCTCGCCGGGACGCAGGCCGGTGTACACCACGTCGATGTCCTGGTCGGGCACCAGGCCCGCCAGTTCGATCATGCGCCGGGCCAGGGTGTCGATCTTGACCGGCTGTCCCATGTCGAACACGCAGATGCGGTTCTCGGTCGGCAGCGTAGCGGCTTCCATCACGAGGCGGCAGGCCTCGGGAATGGTCATGAAATACCGGGTGATGTTGGGATCGGTCACCGTCACGGGACCGCCGTGCTCGATCTGCTCGCGGAAACGCGGGATGACGGAGCCGTTGGAGCCCAGGACGTTGCCGAAGCGCGTCGTCACGAACTGCGTCTTGCCGGGCACCTTGCCGGCGGCGATCGCCTTGCCCAGGCTCTGGACATAGATCTCGGCGAGGCGCTTAGTGCAGCCCATGATATTGGTGGGGTTCACGGCCTTGTCGGTGGAGATCATCACCATCTTCTCCACTCCGTACTCGATGCACTTGTCCGCCACGTTGCGGGAGCCGTAGACGTTGACCAGCACCGCTTCGCAAGGATTCTCCTCCATCAGGGGGACATGCTTGTAGGCGGCCGCATGGAACACGATCTGGGGATGGTGCGTACGGAAGGCGAAATCGAGGCGCGGAATCTGGCGGACATCGCCGATGATCGGCACGAAATCCAGGTCCAGGAAACGCTCCTCCAGCTCCAGCCGGAGGTTGTGCATCGGCGTCTCGGCATTGTCGAAAAGGATCAGCTTGCGGATGCCGAATCCGGCGAGCTGCCGGCAGAGCTCGGAGCCGATGGAGCCGGCGGCACCGGTCACCATCACCACCTTGCCGCGGAAACTCTCCTTGATGAGTTCCAGGTTGATCTTGATCTCCTCGCGGCCCAGCAGGTCCTCGATCCGGACCTTGCGGATCTGGAAATGGTCGGCGGACGTGCCGGTGACCTCGTCGACCGCAGGGGCGATCAATTCCTTCACGCCCAGGTCCGAGCAGTAACGGACCAGGCGGTCCTGCTCCCGGGCCACATCCTGCTCCGCGGTGAAGATGACGCCCCGCAGGGACATGTCGTGGACTGCGGTCTCGAAGGACTTGGCATCCGGGAAATGATAGACCCGCTGGTCGGCGATCACCGTATCCTTGATCGCGGGATTGTTGGAGATCAGGCCGACCACCTCGTAGCGCTTGGCGCCGCGCAGGCGCGAAGCCGTGGCCACGGCCTTGTCGTTGACACCGTAGATCAACACCCGGGAGCGGTGCTCCAGCTGGCGGATCTTGGACTTGTAGGCATCATAGACGTAGATCATCAGCAGGCGGACCGTACACAAGGCCACCAGGGACACGATGGCATCCACGGCCAGCATGGCGACGACGCCGGGCCGCATGTATCCGAACAGCAGCAAGATAACCGTCATCACCAGCACCTTGCCCAGGGAAGCCAGGCCAAACAGCAGGGTATCCTTGAAGGAGAAGTGGCGGATGATGATGGTGTAGGTCTTGAGCAGCAGGAACATCAGCACGGACCCTGCCGCAGACGAGAATCCCCAGACCCAGTCGAAAGCCCGGTCGGACACCACCTCGACATCCAGCAGGAACGTCGCGACGGCCACGGCCACGGAGATGAATACCGAAATGACCAGGTCCATCAGGAATACCTGCTTCCTGCTTAGGAATTTCGTACTGTACTGGTCCAGGTTCTTGCCTATGCGGAACATATGAAGCCTAAATTCGTGGATGATTGCGAAATGATAATGTTACAAAAATAAACAATTTGGCCGGAATTATCAATAATACCGTCAAAAACGCAACGCCAGCGTCGTACAGACGGCCCCCGAGACCGGGTCCAGCGTCGGGGAAACGGCGGCGGTGACCGCCGGACGGCGTCCGGAACCCCAATCCGAAGTGCGGATCCCGAGCAGGCGTTTGGTGGGCTCCAGCAGCCTGTTGCTAGCGTCGGCCACCAGGATCCCGAGCCCGGCGCCTGCCAGCACGTCGCTCACCCAGTGCCAGTTGTTGTAGTTGCGCATCACGGCCACGGTCGTGGCGACGGCATAGGCGCCGGCTCCCCAGCCCCAGCCGTATTCCAGCCGGACCATCTCCGCGCCGAAAAAGACCAGGCCGCTGTGGCCGGAAGGCAGCGACTGGTTGTTGGCGCCGTTGGGGCGCGGCGACTGGACGATATCCCGCACCGTCCAGGAGACGGCAGCCAGGGCGACGAGCCCCATCGAGGTCTCGATCGCACGGTCCAGGAACCCATGCTCCGCCGGCACGCCGACCAGGCCCAACCCCAGGTCCATGGCCAGGGGAAGATATTGGATGACATCGTCGAAAGTACGCTCCGGGCCCCCTGCCCGCCATTGCTCCTGCACCCAGCGGTTGACCGGGATGTCGATCGCTTCATGGCCCAGGTAATGGATGCCGAACCCGGCGCCCAGCAGGACGCCGGGTGCAATCAGCTGCCGGGCATGGAAGGCCGACGAATCGGCACGCACCGCGACCTGCGCCTGTGCGGCCGGTCCCGCACACAGGACCAGCAGGGACAGAATCAGCAGCAGGCGCCTCATCGGCCGGTGTACATCTGTTCGTAGTACTTCTGGTAGTCGCCGGAGGTGACATTGTCCAGCCAGGCCTGGTTGTCCAGGTACCAGCGGACCGTCTTCTCGATCCCCTCCTCGAACTGCAGGCTGGGCTCCCAGCCCAGCTCCTTCTGCAACTTGCTGGAGTCGATCGCATAGCGCAGGTCGTGTCCCGCGCGGTCCGTCACGTAGGTGATCAGGTCCATGTCGGCACCCTCCGGGCGGCCGAGGATCCGGTCCACGGTATTGATCAGCACCTTGATGATGTCGATATTCTTCCACTCGTTGAAGCCACCGATGTTGTAGGTCTCGGCCACCTTGCCTTCGTGGAAGATCACGTCGATCGCACGGGCATGGTCCTCCACGTACAGCCAGTCGCGCACGTTCTCGCCCTTCCCGTAGACGGGCAGCGGCTTGCGGTGGCGGATATTGTTGATGAAGAGCGGGATCAGCTTCTCCGGGAACTGGTAGGGCCCGTAGTTGTTGGAGCAGTTCGTGACGATCGTCGGCAGGCCGTAGGTATCGTGGAAGGCCCGCACGAAATGGTCGGAGCTGGCCTTCGCCGCGCTGTACGGGCTGTGCGGCTGGTACTTGAGGTCCTCGGTGAAGAACTTCTCGCCGTATGCGAGGTGGTGCTCCCCGCTGGAGGCCTTGGTCGTGAAGGGAGGCTCGACACCCTCCGGATGCGTCATCTCGAGGGCACCGTACACCTCGTCGGTGCTGATGTGGTAGAACCGCTTGCCGTCATATTTCCCAGGAAGGGACTCCCAGTAGACCTTGGCAGCCTGCAGCAGGCTCAGCGTACCCATCACGTTGGTCTGCGCGAAGGTGAACGGATCCTTGATCGAACGGTCCACGTGGGACTCCGCCGCCAGGTGGATGATGCCGTCCACATGCTCTTCCTGCATCAGCTTCAGCACCCCTTCGAAGTCGCAGATGTCCATCCGGACAAAGCGGTAGTTGGGCTTGTCCTCGATGTCCTTGAGGTTCTCCAGGTTGCCGGCATAGGTCAGCTTGTCCAGATTGATGATCTTGTACTGCGGGTACTTGTTCACGAACAGGCGCACCACATGGCTCCCGATGAAGCCTGCGCCGCCCGTGATAACCAGGGTCCTTTCGTAATTCATAAATATCAATTTTTCAATTATCGGACAAAAATAGTTATTTTTGCAAAGCTCTGCAACAAGGAAGGCATGATGACGGCGGAAAGACCCCCCATATTCCTCTACACCGACGGTGCAGCCAGCGGGAATCCCGGCCCCGGCGGCTGGGGCGCCGTGCTCTGCTGCGCCGCCGCCCGCAAGGAGCTCAGCGGCGGCTTCGCCCGCACGACCAACAACCGCATGGAGCTGATGGCCGTGATCAAGGGCCTGGAGGCCATCCGCTGGGAGGGCGCCGAGGTGCGGGTCTTCAGCGACTCCACCTACGTCGTCAAGACCGTCACCGAAGGCTGGAAGCGCAAGAAGAACAACGACCTCTGGGACCGCTTCGACGCCCTCGCCGCGCACTTCCGCCTGCAGTTCACCTGGATCAAGGGCCACGCAGGGCACCCCGAGAACGAACGCTGCGACCGCCTCGCCGTCGCGGCATATTCCCAGCCCGGCCTCCCGCCGGACACCGGATACGAAGAATCCCAATAACAACAGATATGCAAAACGGAAAAATCATAGTAGGCATCACCCAGGGCGATTCCAACGGCATCGGCTACGAAGTCATCATCAAGGCACTCGCCGACCCGCGGATCCTCGAGCAGTTCACCCCGGTCATCTACGGTTCCTCCAAGCTTTTCGGCTTCTACCGCAAGACCATCCCCGAGGTGGAGCAGATGGACACCAACGCCATCTCTTCCGCTTCCGAGGCGCACCCCAAGCGCATCAACATCGTGAACTGCCTGCCGGACAGCGCCTACGCCGAGCCCGGCCAGGCCACGGCCGAGTCGGCCTCGGCGGCCATCAAATCCCTCGAGGCCGCCGTGCGCGAGCTCCGGGAGGGCCTCATCGACGTGCTCGTCACGGGCCCCATCAACAAGAAAGCCATGTCCAACGAGGGTTTCGGCTTCCCCGGCCACACCGAATACATCCAGAACGCCTTCGGCGCCCCGGATTCGCTGATGTTCATGGTCAGCCACCGCCTGCGTCTGGCCGTCGTCACCGGCCATATCCCCCTGAAGGATGTCCCCGCGCAGATCACCGAAGAGCGCATCCTCAGCAAGCTCCGGCTCATCAACGCCTCCCTCAAGCAGGACTTCGTCGTGGACCAGCCGCGCATCGCCGTGCTGAGCCTCAACCCGCACAGCGGCGACGGCGGCCTGCTCGGCACCGAGGAGCAGGACATCATCATCCCCGCCATCAAGAAGGCCACCGACGAGGGTATCCTCGCCTTCGGTCCCTTCTCCCCGGACGGCTTCTTCGGCCTCAACCACTTCGAAGACTTCGACGCCACGCTGGCCATGTACCACGACCAGGGACTCGCCCCGTTCAAGGCCCTTTCCTTCGAGGACGGCGTCAACTTCACGGCCGGACTGCCCATCATCCGCACCTCGCCCGACCACGGCACCGCCTTCGAGATGGCCGGCCGCGACCAGGCCGACCCGCGCTCCATGCGCGCCGCCATCTTCACGGCCATCGACATCTGGCGCAACCGCCACGAGTGGGAGGATCTCCAGGAGGGCAGGATGCCCGAGAAGTTCCTCGTCCGCGACAAACAGCGCAAACCGCAGATCGCCTGACAACCAGGCAATCTGCGGTTCCGCACTTTCTATCGTTTAGTCCGTCATTCGCCGGCCTGGCCGGCGAATCTTCCCTGCTGCTCCCGGATCAGCTCCTCCAGCACACCCGGATCGAAATAGTTGATCCGCATGGCCTTCTTGACATCGGCAAGGGTCTGCGCCGCCTTGGCGCGGGCCGCCTCCGTCCCCTGGCGCAGCACGTCATAGACATACGGAAGGTCCTGCTCCAGGGCCTTGCGGCGCTGGCGGATCGGCTCCAGCGTGTCGTTGAGCACCTCGGTGAGGAAATTCTTGATCATCACGTCCCCGAGGCCGCCGGCGCGGTACTGGGCCTTGACCTCGTCCAGGCTGTGGAAGTCGAAACTGACCTTCTTGCCGTGGAAGCAGGTCCCGAACTTGTCGAAATGCT
>Ga0310697_10005836_pt1 | contig 11824 bp, 19 predicted proteins | sample 172DNAGHGlowgp2_FD_203883 | JGI IMG/M metagenome (GOLD analysis project Ga0310697, IMG submission 203883) | Sheep rumen microbial communities from Palmerston North, Manawatu-Wanganui, New Zealand - 1728 DNA GHGlow gp2 (v2) (version 2) | ecosystem: Host-associated > Mammals > Digestive system >... | reverse complement strand
AACTTAAGTGATGAAGAATTTAATAAGCTTCAGACTATTTGGAATGATAATATGCTTAGTACTACTTTAAAAGGACCTCATAGAATTAAAGATCTTTCTGTTAACGGAGATGATTTAATTGCATTAGGTTGTAAAGGAAAAGATATTGGCAAAAATCTAAACAAAATCTTGAAAATAGCAATTTTTAATCATACTAATGATAAGAAGACCTTATTAAATTCTTTAAAATAATAATTAAAATGAAAGTCTATTTAACTATATAACAGTTAGGCATACTGACTGACAGTATTAATATGTCTCGATTACAGGTTATCGTTAAAACCTAGCAATAGTTTAACCCTACTAATAAACAAACAAGGAGAAAGAAAAATGGTTAATGTTTTAGACAAAGACGGATCACCGTTAACACCTACAGATAGGAACGGTAAAGTCCGAAGAATGTTGAAAGAAGGCAAAGCCAAGGTCGTTAGCAGTGATCCTTTTACTATACAACTTATAGATAGTTCAGTGGAGGACACTAAAATGGATATAAAAACGAAGAATGGCAAGTCTACACATCATGTTACTATAGTTTCTAATTCTAAAGTTCCAGCTGAGTTAGATGGACCTGACGTTCAGAAACTTAGAGTAGATGAATTTGTAGAGCAAGCCTGCAGTGATACAGGTTGCGAGTATGGAGATATTCTTTATTTTAACATTGACGACCTTAATAAAGGTTTGTATGAAGGTATCATGGATGCTAAAAAGACTTTAGATGCTGAGGTACGTTTCTTTAGAGATGCTCATAATTTTAAGAGTTATGTTACTGAGCCTATCTTAGTATGTAATGGCAATGCACCAAAGAATCAAAATATTGATCCTGACATACTTAATTCTTATAAGGTCAATTATGAAAGAACAATTCCAAGCTGTGCAACTTTATTGATATTAAATCAACAACAATACTGTTTAGAGACTAGAGAGAAGATACTTTCTATTAAGAAAGATAGAGGATTTAGTATAGTTAATATTCATGCTAACAATGCAGTTGAAACATTACCTGCATTGCAGAAACAGATGATGACTAGATTTAAGATCATGGAACGTGAGCAAGTAAATAGTATATTTAAGGTAACTCATGTTTATGGTGATGAATTAAATCCTATTTGTGTAGTAATTTATGTAAATGAATTACTTGACATTAAGAATTACCGAGACTTAGATACTATAAAACAATCTTTGGGTTCTATGGCTCGTCTTGGTAGAGCAGCGGGATTTAATTTATTATTTATAGTTAAAGATAACCAAGTTAAATATGGAACAATCTTATCAACTGATCTATTGAATAATATTAGCTGTACAATTACTCTTGGTCCTATTTGTGGAAGCCTTGAATGTATGGTAGAACCAGAACATCGAGTTAATACTCCAGATGATTGTATTACTGTACATTCAGGTAACGAAGTTCTTGTATGTAGATTTAATGAAATAGCTTAATTAATATAGCCAAGAGGTTTTAATATCTCTTGGCTATTTTTTGAAGAAAGGAAATTATTATGGGATTTAACATGAATGAAGTCAAAAAGACTTATGATAATTATAAGAAACAGCTTAATGCTAAGATTGCTAAGAATCAAAAGAATTTCTGTAAGTTTATTACATCTGAGTCTTTTGGTAATTATGTTCAGGAAATTCTTGTAGAAGACGCTTCTATTGGAGCAATAGATCAATCTATTATGCATATAGAATTTTCTTTATATGAGAATAGAATTAGTTTATATTTTCTAAAGAATAAGAGCTGGGAAATGTCTGATACTAGTGGAGAAGGAGTATTAGGAGATTTATCTTATTATTTTAATACTCTGATAAGTCAGCTTAGTAATATGGGAATTAAGGTTTTAGAAAAGCCTATCACAGAAGAAGAATTAAATAAACTTATGGCAAAACAACCTGAACATATATTAAATATTGCAGTTAGAATGTCATTCAGACATGCCATGCGTTAAAAAACTATTTAAATATATAAAATTGTAAGGAGGACATACAAATGTCAAAGAAACTGAAGAAAATAGAGGCAAAGTTAGATTCTATCATTTTTGATATGAATAAGGAAATTGAGGGTTATAAGAATCAGATTGAAGATCTCAATAATCAAGTTAGATTATTAGAAATGAATAACTATAAGCTCAAGGAAGAGAAAGATGAAATTGAAGTAAAGTATAAAGAGGTTCAGACTGAATTTATTAACTTTAAGATGCAGATTTCACTTTTAAGAAATGAACAGGAAGAATTAGCTCAGGTAAGATTAGGAGATGAAAATCCTGATTATTCTGTAATTGGTGAAGTAGTAGCACCTACATCTAAGAAAAATAGAAAGAAGGGTTAATTATGATAAATATTAAGCATGAACATTTTGATGTTATTCTAGAAATACATCCTAAATTTTATGGATTAGATAGTGATAAGGCATTTAATTTTCAGAAAGATTTTATAGAAAAACTTAAGAAAGAGATAGAATCTTTAAATGTAGTTCAATATACTATTACTGAACTAGATGCTGGAATACAATGTTTGGAAACACTTGCTATATTGGAAGCACCTTTATCAGTTGATATTAAGTATTTAGATAATAAATCTAATGAAATTGTAGATTATAATAAGTTAGTTAAAGATTTTGTTAAGAAGTCTAATAAACTATATAAGAAATTTATTGAAAAGATGGATAAGCCTATCAAAGAAAAAGTAGATAATATTTTGAATTCAGACAATGCAAAACTCGTTATGCTTGATAAGAGTTTATAATAATTATTGGAGGAAACTTATGGCTAATGATAAATTTTTAGATGCTTTTAGAGCTTTAGATTCTGAGTTAAAGGATCAAGGTTCTACAGTACTAGAATTTGAGAATTCACTCAAAGATGGTAGTGCTGATAAAGAAAAGCTTAAGGTTTGTAGAATTATGAGAAATTATATGGCTCATAATGATACTACATTCTTGACAGCTTCTAATGATCAAATTAAATTCTTAGATAGTTTAACTGCTGAAGTTCTCAAGAAAGCGCATCTAGTAAAAGATGAAATGAAGCGAGTAAAGAGCATTAAGCCAACTGAACCTATTAAGAATGTAATAACTGCACTGGACAAATATCCAGTTGTACCTATTGAAACTAAAACAGGAATTTATCTAGTAGATAAAGATATTTTAGTACATCAACTTGCTCAAGGAAACAAGAAAATAGTTGTACCTGCTAAATTACCTAAGTATAAAACTACTGATAAAATGGAAAAGATTGATAATCTTTCAGAAGGAACTTATATTGTATACGATAAGAATGCTTATATTGGCATTGTTATAATTTAATGAAAGGAGCATAAAATTATGTTGAATCTAACTAGAGCAGAACAAGAAACCATTATTAATTCTGATGCAGAAAGCAAAATGGCATCTGTTTATACTGCAGATCCAGTTATGATACGTAAACTTGAAAAATTAGCAGCAAAATATCCTGATTCTTATAAATTAGTAAGACAAGATGAAATTTCAGTAACATATGAATTCCCTAAGAAGCTTATAAGATTTGGTGCTCCTGTAACTAGAGTTTATTCTGAGGAAGAAAAGGCTAAACTTAGAGAGCAACTTGCCAAGGTTAGAAAAAAGTAATTTACTAATCTAATTTAAGTGAATATAATTAAATATATTCAAATATTGAAAGGAATTTATTATGAAGAAAATTATACCTCTTGTTCTTACAGCTGCATTACTTTTGACAGCTTGCGGAACTAATACGCCTACTGAATCAGCAAGTATTTCAACCATAGATACTTCTATTGAACAGAATGATACTGGTTGGTATGTTGATATGATGAATTATTCTGAGTGTCCTAATCAGGCTATTATAGATGGTTTTGGTCAGGGATTAGTAGAAAATTCAGTTTATATTGGTTATAAATACAATGAAGCTGGTGCTATTGTTCATGGTTTCGCTATCAATGTAGATAATGAAGATACATTCGTATATGCTACAGATAATGGTGATGGTACTTATACTTATGAAGTAGCTGAAGATTATGGTGCTGCATTTGAGGAAGCACTTGCAGTTACATATGAGCCAGTAGAACCATCAGAATCTGATGTAGAACCTATGGATGTTGATACCGCTGCTTCTGTAGCAGATGAAGCTACAGCACAGCTTGAAGCGGCAGAATCTATTCAGGCTGAAGAAACTTCTAGTACTACTGCTGAGGAATAATTAATATGTGGAAAATAGATAAACTCAGTGAACCTTATACATATCTGGCTCATGAAGATCAAAAGTATATTAAATTTAAAACTGATGATACTTTTAATGGATTAGAAATTGATGTATCTTCATTTAATATGACTAATGATGGAGTTATCTTTATTCCCAACAGTGGATTTCCTAGATATGAAGATGATGATTTTGCTATTATAGGTTTGGTAAGACTCTATGATGGTAATATCTTTTTGAAAGAAGTACTTATTGCAGTTTATGTACTGGATTCAAATGTAGAAAATCCTCTTGATAAATTACAAATGATGTTTTAAGGAGTACATAATGAAGAAGATAGTTGCACTTTCTATTATATCTATTACGATATTAGCTGGATGTTCAAATTCAAAAGTGCCAACAGTTATTAGTTCTGAAACTACTGTTCCTGAATCTGAATTAAGTGTTTCTGTTACTGAAGAAACTACTATTGAATCTACTATAGATCCAGCTGGAGCAGAACCTATGGAACCTTCAACAGAAAGTGAAGCTCCAGTCTATTTAGATGTTGGTGTAATAGATGAAGATCTTATTGGAACTTGGTCTTATTCTCTAGATACTGTATCTTTTTCTTATGTATTTTATGATGATGGAACTGGTATGATTATTATAGAAGATACTGCAACTAATTACTATGATGATACTGCTACGTTCGAATATTCTGCAGATGGTGAAACTCTTATTATTGATAGAGCTCCTGACAATGATGAGATTGAAGCTATAGAATCTTGGAGTTATGTTATTAATGAAGATACTATGGAATGCACTGACTCTGTAGGAAATGTAATAACTTTCACGAGATAATTTATTTTAATAATTTGATTTATTTTAAGGTGGTCTGAAAAGGCCACCTTTTATAATGACTCTACATTTTAGTATGGTCTATGTTGTTATTATGAAAGGATCGTGTAAATAAATGAAGAAAACAATTTTACCTATTATGGTTGCAGCAGCTCTTATGCTTACTGCATGCGGACAAGAAACAGTGGAACCCACCACTACAGTAACAGAGTCTTCTGCTGCAATCGAATCTTCTGTTGAGGAATCTGAAGTAGCTGAATCTGAGGAATCAGCAACAGAATCTGAAATAGTTGAGGATATAGATGTTGAAGATAGCTCTAGCACAGATGTTGTAGATGATTCTGACACAGTTATTGTAGATGAGAGTATTCTTGGTGCTTGGACTACTACAATTGATGAGGGTGTAACTGCTGTCTACACATTTAATCCAGATTTTACTGGCACTATTGCTATGTCTACAGGTGATGAGAATGAAGTTCTCAATTTCACTTTTAGCATTGGTGAAGCTAGTACAATTTCTTTTACAATTGAAGGTGAAGAAACTTCAGAAGGAACCTATACTACAGATGGTGATACAATGACTATGGTATTAGGTGGAGAAACTACAGAATTTACTAGATAATGATATAACAACACTACCTAAATGTTTGGGCAATTAATAGAGAAATCTATTACAAGTAAAAATCTAAAGAAGGGAATATTGAAATAATGTGGCAGGTAATACTAATAATAGGACTTTGCATTTTATTAGTATATTTGATCTCTTTATTTGCTACTTATAATGGTATAATGAATCGAATTAATGATTATATATACCAGATAGCTGAAAGAGAAATACTTAGAGAATTCAAAAAATCTAAGAAAATAATATACAATAAGAACAAAGAATATACTGCTGCTGTCGAAAAAGCTATAGCTAATAAAATGGCTAGCATAAATAAGACTTATCAATTCTACTCTAAGGATTTTTACTACTATTACAAACAACATAGACCTATACTAAAGTGTAGAGTTAATCGTCTTATTAGCGACTATATGAAGCAGAAAAAGACTAAAAAACTACCTAATAATTTTAATTATATGTCTCCAGAATCTTTCTTTAAATTAAGAGAACAACAAGATGGAGATATAGTTGGTTGCTACGTTCTATACAATAAATCTAATAAAAAGTATTATGTAGGACAAGCAACTAGATTATTTTTTAGAGTAAATCAACATTTTACTGGACATGGAAACGGTGATGTTTATGCAGATTATAAAAGAGGTCATGATAAGTTTACTATAAGACTTATTCCTCTTGTAAATAGTGGATATTATGATTTAGATAAACTTGAAAAAGATTTAATTAAAAAATATAATGCCTATGAAAAAGGTTATAATAAAACAGCAGGAAACGGGTAACAATTATGGAAGATTTAACAGAACTTATTGAGATTTATAAGAATAGAGCAGATGAATTAAGAATGGAAGCAGAGATAAGTCATTATTTGGCTGAGAAAGAAACAGATGAAATTGAGTTTAGTGCTAATGAAAATGAACTTATTGCTTCTTTACTTAATGACTTTAATAAGGTATTAGGTTATGATGAAGTAGCTATGTATTATAAGATTAATTTTATTGGTATTAAACAATCTACTACTCTTAAACTACCTTTAAGTGAATCTACATCTATTATAACAGTTATGGATCTAAATTCTGAAGAAGAAATAGATACAATTAAACTAAAGCGACCTTTAAATAGAAAAGAATTTATTAATTTCGCTCAACAATACTATAATCACTTGTAATTAAAATGAAATCTTAAAAGTATTTATCTTGAAATATTGATAGTTTATAATTTACTTATAACCAATAAATATTGGAGGTAAATTATAATGACACAAGATGAAGTTGTTAATTTCTATGAGAATGAAGCTGAAGCATGTGAACAGAGAGCTGCAGATCTTTATTTAATGTATTCTATTCAGCCAAACACTTTCACAGAACAAGAATATATGCATTATTCTAAGAAAGCGATGGAAAATATGATCTTGGCTAAATGGATGAGAAAAATGAAGATCATTGAAAAAGACTAACACTTCCTATAAAACCTTAACGAAAATATAGAGGATCAAAAAGTCCTCTATATTTTTTTTTACTTTAAAGTAAATAACTTATATAAATTGAAAAATTGTATTTACTTTAACTTCTAACAATTTTATAATAAAAATAATTAATTTGAAAGGATATAAAGCTTATGCGTAAAGAAATGCAAGCAGGTTCTCATTATCATAGTAAGTTGGCAACTAAGAGAGTTAAGGCAAATCTTAAGCTCAGAGAAATAGAAGAGCTTACAGGTATTGATTATCGTATCATTAGTGCTTGGGAAACAGGAAGAACTCAAGATATTAGTTCTATGGTAACTGATGAACAGTTGAATACATATTGTAAGTTATATGGAATTGATTCTATAGCTGCACTTGAAAATCTTCTTGAAGAAGCATATACAATTAGAAAGCTTGGCCAGTCAGAATATCTTACTTATACTATTAGTCCCTTGAAACAGTATAGACTTGATAGAAAGATTAGACGTAAGACTGTAGTTGAAGCTATTGGTATAGATATTCCTACATTTAGAAATTGGGAAAATGGTAAGTGTAGAAGACCTAATTCAATTATTTTTAAGAAGCTTGCTGAATTCTATGGAATAACTGAAGCTGAGTTGGATAGATTGTTTGCTAAGTCTTGTACAATTAATCCTAAGCTTAAGAATGCTAAGCCTGCTAGAGTTCATAAGAAAGATGGTTCAGTATATAAGATTAATCAGTCTAATCCTATATTAGAGGTTCCTAAGAAGGAAATTGAAAAGATTCCTGAAAAGGAAGTAATTAAAACTCCTAATCCGATAAAACCTACTATAGATACTAAGAAGTATGAAGATATGCTTCAAAGAGTGTATGGTAGAATTGAGTTTGAGGATTTTATGATCCTCCAGGAAATTGTAAATAAGATTAAGGAGCCAAATTAATATGATTAAGAATACAGTAGAGGCTAATGCCATTAGAAAGACATATGAGTCAAAGTTGAGGAAGTTGAGAAAGTCTTGTAAGCTATCTCTTAATGATGTAGCTAGAGAGACAGGCATTAGTAAGCAGACCCTGCATAGCTGGGAAAATGGTACAATTAAAAATATTGGACCTAAGTATCGACCTAACCTAAATAAGCTTGCGCATCTTTATGGAGTTAATAAAACTGAAATTAACTCTTTAGTACATGATGCTTGGTTGGGTTTTAAGAAACAGACATCTAAGTATAATGATAATCTAAATAATAAGACACTTATTTATCAGCTAAGAATTGAGAATGGAAAGACTCTACAGAATCTAGCTGATCTATTAAGTACTAATATCCCTAATGTTACCAGATTTGAAAATGGATTAAAGGTTCCAACTGATAAGCAGTTAAATAAGTTAGCTAAGTACTTTAATGTAAGTGCTAGTGATATAAAGAATAGCATTATATCTAAGAAAGATAAGGAGTAAATAAATTATGTACAAAAATGTATTGAAGATCATGAGAGAAAATAAGGGTCTAAGTCAGACTGAAGCAGCTAAGTTAATTGGTGTATCTAATGGGTCGCTATCACAGTATGAGGCTGGAAGAACAATACCTCAGCCAGAATATATGGCTAAGCTAGCTAATTTCTATAATATTGATGAAAAGACTCTTTATAGGTCACTTAAGACTTATATGACTGAAAATAATTCTAGTTATGCGTCTAAGAAAACCGTAAAGAAGATTAGACGTAGTCAGAAGAGAAAGACTGCTCCTAAGACAAAGTATAAGAATCTATTCTATGATTTAAGAAAGAATAAGGGTCTTACTCAGGATGAAGTAGGTGAAAAGCTTGGAACTACTGGTGTTACAATTGGTACCTATGAGAGTAGACGAGCATATCCTCAGGATGATATTCTTAAGAAGAAGGTTGCAGATTTCTTTGGTGTAGATTTTGATGAAGCTTATAGAACTAAGTCTGAGTTGTATTATACTAAGAAAACTGAAACTGAAGCAAAGCCTACTGTGACATCGCCTACTGTAACAAAACCTACTATTTCAACGCCTGTTACTTCTACTAAAACTATTAATACCGACGGTCTGCTTGAAAGAGTATATGGTAAAGTTGATATGACTGATTTTAAGATGATTGAGGAATTGATCAATTTGAGCAAAAATGTGTGATTTTGAAGATTTGTCACACTTATATGGATATATAATATATAATATATATAATAATTATATAAATATATTAGCGAAAAGTTGATTAACTTTTTAGATTAAAATGATTATAATAAATTAGATAGTTTAAAAGACTATTTATTTATATAAGGTAAATGAGGTCTGAATAACATTTACTATTAAAAATTGTAAGATATAAGGAGTATTAAATTTATGAACAAAGTAATTCAGACTGTAACATTAGGAAAAGACCCTGAGCTCAAGCAGTACGGTGATGGTAAGCAGATGGTTACCTTCTCTGGTGCAGTTCAGAAGAGATACGTAAAGGAAGGCGAGGAATCCGCGGACTGGTTTAATTACGTAGCATTTGGTAAGACTGCTGAGTTTATCAGCAAGTATTTCAAGAAGGGCTCTAAGATGTTGATTACTGGTGAGGTAAACAACAACAATTATGAGAAGGATGGCGTTAAGCACTATGGTTGCAAGATTAACGTCGACACTGTAGAGTTCTTCGGTTCTAAGCCCGCTAATGGCGAGGCATCTGAGGCAACTACTGCTAAGGCTGAAGCTCCTGCTGAGGCTGCTCCTGCTGGAGACACAGGTACTTATCTCGACTTCTAAGAGATAATCTTTTCGACCTCATGTTACCTACAAGGTTCTGGTAGAAATATCAGAACCTTTTTATTTTACTTTTGTAAATAACTTTATTATAATTTACTAAGGAGGAGCAAACGTTGAACATTAACAAACAAATGAAAAAGATTGAGCATCAAAATAAAGTCAATCCTGGTCATAAAGAAAAATATGTCCAGCCACTTAGACCAAGATCAACAGTATTTAAGTCTAAGAAAACTTATAATAGACAAAATGATAAAGTAGATATTAAGAAGGGCAAGTACGATGAGTAAAATATATCATTATGCTTTTAGTGTTTTTGATGAAAGAAATGAATTTAAGGTCGTTCTTAGAGAATTGACTTATACAAAAAGAGATTCTGATCAAGGCACTATTTATGAAGTGAGAACTCCATTCTCTAAACTTAAATTAAGAAAGTGTGATATAGGAAAAGTTCATCGTGGAAAAGCTATTTTATTATTTGAGCGTAATGATGAGAAAGCTATGAATATTTTCACTGAGTATTTGAATAAGAAAATAAAGGAAGCTCAGAAGATAGTAGATGATTATAATAAAATTGTAGGTAAATTACAAAATATAACTGTGAAAGAGGAAGAGTACTAATGATATTAAATAGTATAGATATAACTAATTGGAAGTGTTTCGATCATAAAGTTATGAAATTTGATCGATTTACCTTATTGAATTGGAAGAATGGTGAGGGTAAGACTTCATTAATTCAAGCTATAGTATTATGTTTGTTTGATAAGAGACCTGATAATCTAGATTTTGCTAGTTTAATCAAGGATCCAGAAAAGCCAACAAAGATTGTATTGAATTTTACTAATGGTGCCACAACTTATATAGTAGAAAGAGAAGTTGGTAAAACATCTGCTTATAGATTATTCAAGGATGAAGAACTTATAAGTAGAACAGCCTCAGAAACTAAGGCTTTATTAGGTGATATAGTATCAAGTTCTATATTAACCTCATTGTGGGGATGTGCTCCATTGGCAGAATCCAATGTACTTAATACTAGTTATCTATATGATATATTAGAGGAAGAATTCAAAGAACCTCTTGAAATTAAAGATTTTTTCAATAAAGACAAATCATATAATCAAAAACACAAATCAACCCTTGAGAGCCAGATTACTAATCAGGATGTAACTCAAGAGGAAATTGATAAGTTAAAGAAAGACCTTGATGAAATAGAAGAAAAGATCAAGTCTAAGGCATTTATTTCTGATGCAGAAGTAGTTAAGGCTAAGCAGGCCAAAGAAGACTTTAAGAAGTATAATGAACTGCTTAAGCAATTAGCACCTTCAGTTCCATATGATAGAGAACTTTGTGTTAGATTAAAGACTTATGGTTCTACTGAAGAAGAATGGAATGCTTACTTTGATAAGATTCAAAAGGAACTTGATAATGAGAAGTCTAAATCTGTAGCAAGTCCTTTAACTAAATACCCTAAAAATGTTATAGCAGCACTTATAAATGAAAGTAAGTGTAATTATGACACTTGCGCATTATGTGGTGCTAAAAATTTCAAGGAACCTGAAATTAACTATGATACTGTAGATAATGATAAGATTCAAAAACTTGAACGAATTCTTGAGGATAGAAGATATAAGTTCAGTGATTTTATTATATCTGCTAAGTATTGGTCCTTAAAGAAGCAAATTGAGCTTGTAGAATATTCTAAGGATATTGATTTCGATACTATAATAAATAACTATAGCAAAGAAACTAATAATCTTTATGCTGAATATGAAGAGAAGAAAAAGTCTTATTCCAACTTAGACAAAGATTTAGCTAAGATTAATGAATTACTCGAGGCTACTAAGAACTATGATTTAGCTAAGCAATGTATTCAAATTACTGAAGAATATATCAAGCAAGCTAAAGAATATTATGCTGAGCAA
>Ga0310697_10005835_pt1 | contig 11824 bp, 11 predicted proteins | sample 172DNAGHGlowgp2_FD_203883 | JGI IMG/M metagenome (GOLD analysis project Ga0310697, IMG submission 203883) | Sheep rumen microbial communities from Palmerston North, Manawatu-Wanganui, New Zealand - 1728 DNA GHGlow gp2 (v2) (version 2) | ecosystem: Host-associated > Mammals > Digestive system >... | reverse complement strand
ATTCAAAAATACTTTATATTCAAAGAAAAAGAAGCTTAATGCTTCTTTTTATTTTTCATAATAATTAAATGAACAAGATCTTAAAAGTCTATTCATAATTGCAATACCTAAACCTTTTTTCTCTACACCTTCAATAATAATAATATCTGCATTATCTTTATCAGCCTTACGAAGTAGAGTAAAGATATTATGACTAATTTCTTCTAGATTATTCTTAGAACCTAAATCATGAAATATACAATCTTTAAATAAATCTTTATGTTCACTAAAACCTATAATTGTTGTTTTCTTTTCTTTGTGTTCATTGATTAAATCAAAATAATCTTGATCACTATGTCCATAGATTAAAATACATTTAGTATTTGGGGCATAGTGTTTATATTTCATTCCAGGAGATTCAACTTTTTCATTTTTGCTTGTACTTTCAAATACATGTTTATCAATATTAACATTACCAATTATCTCTTCTATATCTTCAGGCGTAATTTTACCAGGACGAAGAATTGTTGGAACTCCATCTATAACTTTACAAACAGTAGATTCCAAACCAATCTTTGTTTCACCACCATCAACAATTAAATCAACTTTTCCATCAAATTCATCTTTAATATCATCTATATTTGTTCCACTTGGACGACTAGAGATATTAGCGCTAGGTGCTGCAATTGGTAAACCAGTATACTCAATTATCTCTTGTGCAATTTTGTTTTCTGGGAATCTAATACCAACAGTATCTAATCCACAAGTAACATTATCAGGAATAATATTCTTTTTCTTTAAGATTAAAGTAAAAGGTCCAGGCATCAAAGCATCAATTAATTTTTGTTCAATTTCATTTGGTTCTTCTACGAGAGTTTTAAGCATTTCAAAATTAGAAATATGAACAATTAAAGGATTATCTTGAGCTCTACCTTTAGCAACAAAGATACTATCTACGGCCGTCTTATCTAGAGCATTCGCCCCAATTCCATAAACAGTTTCTGTTGGGAATATTACCAATTTGCCATTAGTAAAACTTTTCTTTATTTCTTCTAATTCCCAATTATCGATACCATCTTTAAAATTTATAATTTTGGTCATATAACCACTTCCGAAAAGTATTATAAGAAAAAATTTACATTTTATCAATATATGCTATAATAACTTTCACGAGGTGAATTTATGGAAAAAGCCGCAAAAGTCTTAGAGTGCTATGCACTATGTAATAGTTTAAAGAAAGTAGTTAGAACCGGTTGGAAAGACTGGCATGTAAATAGAGAAAGAGTAGAAAGTATTGCTGAACACGTTTATGGTGTTCAAATGTTAGCAATCTTAATGCATTCTACATATGGTTATGACTTGGATTTAAAAAAAGTAATCATGATGTTAGCAGTTCACGAAATGGAAGAAATATTAATGGGAGATTTAACTCAATTCCAAATAGATCGTGACATAAAAGAAATCATTGGTCATCGTGCTGTAGAAGCAGTATTAAAAAACTTTGCTAGTAAAGAAGAATTAAGAGAACTAATCTATGAATTCGATGAAAGAAAAACAGCAGAAGCTAAATTTGCTTATTACTGTGACAAATTAGAATGTGATATTCAATCTAAATTATATGATGAAGAAGGTTGTGTAGATCTTAATGATCAAGAAGGTAATAAGACAATGGAAGACCCTGCAGTTAAAGCTTTACTTGCTACCGGTATGACTTGGTCACAAATGTGGTTACAATTCGGTAGAGATAAATATCCTTATGATCAAAACTTCTTCGAAGTATCAGAATATGCATCTAATCATTCAATCAGTGTAGAACCAAAAGAATACGCTAAAGAAAATGGTATTATTGATTTACTAGAATATGCTAGAACTCATAGCAAAGAAGAATTTCTAGAGTACGTTGGAGAAACTCAACCAAAAAAAGCAATGTAAATTGCTTTTTTATTTTGTATAATCTCTTTCCCCAAATATCTTTGTACCAATCCTTACATAAGTACTTCCTTCTTCATCAGCTATTAAATAATCGTTACTCATACCCATCGATAAAATATCTAATTTATACTTATTCTTTAAACTAACCATTTCTTTAAAATACTTACGATTATCTTCAGGCGTAGGGGTATATGGAGCAACACACATTAAACCTTTTATGTATACATTGGAAAGCAAAGATATTTCATTTATTGCATCATCTAATTCTTCTACTTTAAACCCATATTTAGACTCTTCTAAGGCAATATTTACTTCCAATAATATATTTACCACTAAATCCTTCTTTTTTGCTTGCTTATCGATTTCTTTAGCTAATTTAACACTATCTACTGAGTGGATTAAATAAACCTTATCAACAATGTCTTTAACCTTATTTGTTTGTAAATGACCTATCATATGCCATCTTATATCATCTGGTAGTTTATCTATCTTTTCTAATATCTCTTGAACATGATTTTCACCAAAATCTCTTATACCAACTTCATAAGCTTCTCTAATATCACTTACTGGTTTAGTTTTAGATACAGCTATTAATTTACTATTTTTTAATTCTTTTAAAATTTTATTTACATTATCTTTTATCATGCAATCACCAATTATATTATATATCATGTTATAATAAATATGGTGATAATATGACAACAGTGTATTTAATAAGACATTCTGAAAGAATCAGTCATGATTATATTGAAAGCATTAATAGTACTGATTCACCTTTAGTGTTAAATGAAAAAGATATTCTAAGCGTTAAAGGCGAAGAAAGAGCAAAGAAGTTAGCAGATTTAAAAGAACTATCTAACATTGATAAAGTATACACTAGTAAATGTGTTAGAACCTTAGAAACAGCTAAATATTTATTAGCAAAGCAAAACCTTAAAGCTACTATTGATGAAAGATTAGATGAAAGAAGAGTAGGAAAACCAAATGATGGAATTCATCCAGATTGGTTTGTTAAACAATATGAAAACAAAGATTTCAAAACCGAAGGTGGCGAATCACAAAGAGAAGTTGTTTTAAGATTTAATGAAATAATGGACGAAATCTTAACTAATAATGAAGACAAAAGAGTAGCAATCTTTTCTCATGGCTATGCTATTTGTTTCTATCTTTTACAATATGCCAAATTAGAATACATTGATTTAAATAAAAACGTTACTATCACTTATAAAAATGAAAAAATCTTAGATGGACAACTAAATGCTCCAGAAATATTCAAATTAGAATTTGATAAAAAAGATTTAATAGATATTAAACAATTAATATTTGAAGAGTTAAGGAAGTGATGCAATGCTAAAAGTAGAACACATCTCCAAAAGCTATGACGATTTAAAAGCAGTAGATGATTTATCCTTCGAAGTAAAAGAAGGAGAAATCTTTGGTTTACTAGGAGTTAATGGTGCTGGTAAAACAACTACTTTCCGTTTAATAGTAAACTTATTAGAAACAGAAACAGGTAAAATAACTCTTGATGGTAAACCAATCGATTATACAGTTAGTGATAAAATTGGTTTTCTAACTGAAGAAAGAAGTTTATTTACTAAAATGTTTGTTGATGAACAAATAATGTATTATGGTCGCCTTAAAGGAATGAACAAAAAAGATATTGAAGAAAAAACTGATTACTGGTTAAATAGATTAAACATGGCAGAATTTAAACACAAAAAGATTAAAGAATTATCTAAAGGTAATCAACAAAAATTACAATTCATTACTTCAGTTATTAATAATCCAAGATTACTAATCTTGGATGAACCATTTACTTCCTTAGATCCATTTAATGTTTCCTTACTAGTAGAGGTGTTAAAAGAAATGTCTGATAATGGCTGTATCGTAATCTTTTCTTCACATCGTATGGAACATGTTGAACTATTCTGTGAAGAATTGCTAATCTTAGTAAGAGGTAAATCAATTCTTTCAGGTAGTTTAAAACAAATAAAAGAAGATTATCGTAAAAAGAGTATTCATGTTAATGGCAACATTAATGTTAATAAGATAAAAGAACTAGAAGGTGTTGAAGATATCGAAAAAACACCTGAAGAATACATTATTAGAATTGCTGATAAAAAATATATTGATGATGTTTTCAATATCGTCAAAGAAGGAAAAAACATTGTTAGATTTACTGTAGAAGATCCTACATTAGATGAAATATTTGTATCGAAAGTAGGTGAAGTATATGAGTAAAAGAACATTTCTAATCTTAACAAGTTTAAAAAAGAAATTAACATCAAAATGGTTTATAGGAATGAATATCTTCATCCTAATAGCTTTAATTCTTATCTTTAACATGGGAAATATAATTGCTTTGTTTGGAGGAGATTTCCAAAAAGAAAAAACAATTATTCTTGTTGATAATTCTAATAATTTTAATTATTTAAAAGATAAATTAGAACATCACTCCAAAGACTTATCATCCGTCTCGGAATATACCGTAATTGGAGCAAATGATGATATTGATACAATTAAAGAAAGAATAAAACAGAATAACAATTTATTCTTATTAATAGTTAATCCTGATGAAGAAAACTACCTTGATGCTGAAATCTATTCAAATAGTAGTATAAGTTATATTCTAAGAAGTTTTATATTATCTTCATTAAACGATCTACATTATGAATTAGCAATGAATGATTCTGGTTTATCTAAAGAACAATTAACAAAAATAAATAGTGGAGTAAACTTAAACAACTACTTAGTTGAATCCGAAGGAACTACACCAGTAAATAAAAAGAAAACAGTAAACAATGGTGACACGGAAGTAGGAGCAATAGCTATGGTTGTAATGATCTTACCATTCTTCTTCCTAATCGTTACTTTAGTCCAAATGATTGGAGCCGAAATAAACGAAGAAAAAACATCTAAAAGTATGGAATACATTATTACTAATGTTTCCCCAAAAGATCATTTAATAGCCAAAATAGTATCTTGTACAGGATTTATAATAGCGCAAATCTTAGGTGTTATTATTTCCATTGGAATTGCTTCTTTTGTAAAAAGTCAATCACCAAATATTGTTACAGATACAAGTAAAATGTTATCGGATGCTTTTCATAACTTTGTAACTCCAGAAATAGTAGCAAACATTGTAAGAATTCTACCAATAGTTGCCATCTTCTTCTTAGTTACTCTAGTATCCTACGCTGTATGTGCAGCAGTCTTAGCATCAATGACAACCAATATAGATGATTTTCAACAACTACAAACACCATTAATGTTAATAGTATCAATTGGTTTTTATTTAGCAATCTTTGCTATTATTTATAATGGATCTAATTTTATAAAAATAATGTCCTTTATCCCGTTGATAAGTTTACTTATATCGCCGGCCTTATACATGCTTGGCGAAGCAAGTATCTTATCGGTTGCAATTGCTATGATTATCCAATTAGTATTCTTGATAATCGTATTTAAAAAGGGTTTAAAAGTATATAAAGTTGGAATACTTAACTATTCCGGGGAACATTTATGGAAAAAAATATTTAAAGCGTTAAAAGAAAGGTAAAAAAATATGAACGAACAACCAAATAATTTTAATAATATGGGTCAACAACCAATGTACAATCCAAATACTGGTCAACCAATGATGCAACAACCAGTACAACAACCAATGATGCAACAACCAATACAACCACAACCAATGATGCAACAACCAATACAACCACAACCTGTACAACAACCAATGCAACCACAACCCGCACCAGTACAACAACCAATGATGCAACAACCAACTCCAAATAATAGTAAATTAAAACAAGAGGGTAAACCTGGTGGAATGATAATAGGAGTTTTAATAAGTATTGTTGTTTTCTTTGTTGCCTTTGATTTATTTATAATTCCTATACCATTAAGAGGTTTAGAAAAATCACTTGAACTTAACTCTGGAGCATTAATTCTTAAAGATGCAGCTAAATATGCTAGTAATGTAGCTTTGTTCTTATTTGTTGCTTTCTTTATTAGATATGGATGTAATGTTCTCATTTCTTTCTTTGCTACAAGAAATAGTTTTAGAAACAAATATTTATCAATTAATAACCAAAAAACATATATTCTTTTCACTTCAATCTTTGCAGCCATTCTAAATATCGCTGTTATTGTTTATCAAAGAAGTATTATTGCTAACATGATTGAAGAAATTAGCGTATATGAGAATTTTGAATTCGTCCAACAAATCATTTCTAAATGTGAAATGATGCAAATATTCAATATCCTTATAGGTTTATTAGCATGTGTTATTTCCATTTTTGTAGTCTATCGTACAACTAAAAAAAGAAATGAGTTTGTAACTCAATAATAAATAGAAGCTCTTAGCTTCTTTTTTATTGGTTTTTTTTGACTTAAAAAGACTAACGTATTATAATAAACATCACTCAAGAGGGGTTTTTTATATGAATAAAGTTAGATTTAAAGACAGATTATTTAAAATATTATTAAGTGGAGTTATTGTTTTAACAGCATCTAGTTGTGGTAATCGAGTAGGAGACACTCGTCCTTTAGTAACTCAAGAGCCAACAGCAATTGAGACACAAGAACCAAAAGTGTCAGATGTTCCACCAGTAGATCCAACAGAAACACCAGTTGGAAGAATAACACTTGGTGAAAACGCTGAAAAAATAATAAGTACTAGTTCAGGTTTAAATGTAATAAGATATAGTGATCATCTAGCAATAGTTAGTGGTGATATTAAAACAACACAACCAGATAATCCATTAACTTCATTTAAAGAAATAACTGGTCAAGCTGTTACAACAACAGAAGTTAACTTCCGTTTAGCACCAGTAATTAGTGAAGAAAACCTTATTAGAACTTTAGATGAAGGTGAATCATTATCTCTTTATGGTAAAACAGATGATAATTGGTACTTAGCTGATTGTTCTGGCGAAATAGGTTTCATAAGTGGTGATTATATTAGAATCCTAACTTATGATGTTGCTGAAGATTACAGTTTAGTAGAAAATACTATTCGTGTTGTACCTGCTGTTCAAGCATTAGAAAATGTTAAAATACGTGAACAAGCTACAACTGAATCAAAACAACTAGATTTACTACGTACAAACCATAGCATAAAAATGGTAAGAAGAATGGATAATGGTTGGTATGAAATCGAATATGCAAATGGTATTAACGGAGTTGCTTATGTATCAGGAGATTTCGTTAAAGAAACAGTTATAGTAGAAGGTAATTGCTATAAAGTTGGTTACTTAAAAAATGATGCCTATATATATGATGCACCAAACGGTAATGTAACTGGCGTTGTTTCTCAATTTGAATCTGGAGAAATATTTGCGCTAGAACAAGGATACTATTTGACCAGAACAGATGATGCTCAAGTTGGTTATATTAAAAAATCAGATATGGGAACTCTTACAGATACAGCAGTAATTGTTGATATTAGTTCTCAAACATTAACTGTTTATAGTGATAATAAAGTTGTTTTAACTTCACCAATTGTATCTGGAAAAGATAATGAAGAACGTCATACTGATTATGGAATCTTTAAAATAAATTCTAAAGAAACAGATCGTTATCTAACAGATGGCGCTACATACAACAGTCATGTTGATTACTGGATGCCATTTAACGGTGGAGAAGGTTTACATGATGCTCAATGGCGTAGTCGTTTTGGTGGCGATATTTATAAAGACAATGGTAGTCACGGATGTGTTAACTTACCATTAGACAAAGCTGCTGAATTATATGACATAGTTCATACAGGAGATAATGTCTTAGTTAAGAGATAATATCTCTTTTTTTGTGTTATAATAAATTTAGAAAAGAGTGATACTATGAAAGAAACTTATGAATTCTTAAAAAATGCTGGTACATATTATCTAGCAACGGTTGAATATAACCAACCACACGTAAGACCATTTGGTACTGTTAATATTTTCCAAGATAAACTATATATTCAAACTGGCAAATCAAAAAACGTCGCAAAACAAATGATGGATAATCCAAACATTGAAATCTGTGCAATGTATGAAGGAAAATGGATTAGAATAGAAGGTAAAGCAAAAGAAGACGATCGTACAGTAGCTAGAAAAGCTATGTTAGATGCTTATCCTGACCTAAGAAGTATGTATGATGAAAATGATGGTAATACAGCAGTATTTGTAATTGATAATGCAGTAGCTACAATCTATTCATTTACTGAAGAACCAATTGTCTATAGATTTTAGTAAGATTTTTATCTTACTTTTTTTATGCTATAATAAACAAGGAGGCCGGAAATGAAAGAACTACAAGAAAAATATGCAAACGTTATTCTAAATGTTTGTTTAAAAGTAAAAAAAGATCAACCAGTATTTATTAGTGCTAATAGCGAAAGATTAGATTTTGTTCGAATTATCGCTGATGAAGCATTAAAAATAGGAGTAAAAGATATTTATTTTGATATTACAGATCCTATCTTAAAACATTCAGTATTAAAAGAATTAACACTTGATGAACTAAAGAATCATCAATACTTTAATAAACAAAAATGGAATGAATATGCTAAAAAAGGCGCAGCCTTTGTCATGTTAGCATCTGAAACACCAGGATTAATGAAAGATATTGATCCAAAAAAACTAAGCGATATAACAATGTATGGTTACGAAACTAGAAAAGAATTTGATGACCTAAGAGATAAATCGATGGTTCCTTGGTGTATAGCTGCTGTTCCAACATTAGCTTGGGCTAAAGAAGTATTTCCAAAATCTAATACTCCATTAGAAGACTTATGGGATAAGATTCTAGAAGTATGTTCTATTAAAGAAGATAATCCAGAAGAGATTTGGACTAAGAAAACAGAAAAACTAAAAGAAAGAGCAAAAAAACTAACAGACTATCACTTTAAACAATTAAGATATACAAATTCATTAGGAACTGATTTTACAATTGAACTACCAGAAAAAGCTATTTGGGAATCAGGATATGAAGACTTAGCTAATGGAACAAAGGTCTTAGTTAATTATCCTACTGAAGAGGTATTTACATCTCCTGACTGTAAATCAGCAAATGGAATTGTTTATGCTGCTAAACCACTATCATACCAAGATAATATGATAAGAGATTTCTGGATTAGGTTTGAAAATGGCGTGGCTGTCGAATGTCATGCAAAAGAAGGAGAAGAAACTTTGAAAAATATTATTTCTTCTTGTAAGAATTCTAATATGCTTGGAGAAGTAGCTTTAGTTCCATATGATTCATCTATTTCTAATTCAAATGTTATTTTCTATGAAACATTATTTGATGAAAATGCAGCTTGCCATTTAGCACTAGGAGATTCATTTCCTAAATGTTTAGAAAATGGTGAGAACATCAAAAAAGAAGAACTATTTACTAAATATCATCTAAATAATTGTACTAATCACGTTGATTTTATGATAGGCAATAAAGATACTGATATTATGGGAATTACTAGTGAAGGTAAGGAAGTTCCTATCTTCATTAATGGTAATTTCAGCGAATATTTTGAATAGTGTAAAAAGAAGTGTTAATATACACTCCTTTTTTTTGCCAAAATTTCAAAATTTGACTAAAAATTCATAATAAAGTAAAATTATTTTAGACAAAGGGGACATCTCGTATGAAAGAAAAGAGACCTAAATTACGTCTAAGAAAACCATTTTTAATAGCATTACCATTGCTATTAATAGTGTCCATTGTTTCATTAACTTTTATAGTTGTTAACAATCATTCTTACTCAGCTGCAGTTGAAAAAACAGTTCAAACAGAACCTAAAGTAGAAGCTCCAGCCAAGGAAGGAAAAAGTATTCTTAGAGATAATGCATTAATTAGTGCCTATACAGAGTTTATTAATGATCGTCAACAAGAAAACACTGTAAGATTCTATGCTAATAAATTTAAACTTAATGAAGATAAAATAGTTGAAATAACTAAGAAACTAACAGGAGATTTTAAAAATGCTAACTATCTTAAAACAAATGTTATAGGAAATGCAAAAGTAATAAACAAATTAGGAAAATTTAAAAACTTTGAAGCTGGTGTAGCTTATTTCGTAAGAGATATCTACCGTAATCCAGAAAGATATGGAACAACTTCAAATGCAATAATTGCTAGTAATTATGTTGAACCAATAACAAATATTAAGAATGGTAAAATAATAATGAAAAATGGTTTAACATTTGAACAATTCTACGGAAAGATAGCTGATCTATTTGATGTAGACAAAACTATTGCTTTAGCAATGGTTTACCATGAATCAGGTAATATGAAGAGTGGACTAGCTAGAAATAAAAATAATATTGGCGGACTAAAAGGTGGAAGTGGCTGGATGTCATTCCCAACATTAGAAGCCGGAGTAATTGCTCACGTATTAACAATTAAATCAATCTCAGAAAAGAATAACTTTGATATAAAAGATCCAGATGGAATTTATAAATTCTCAGGAATTTATGTAAGAGGAAATGTTAATAGTCCATCAGAAGATTGGGTTAATAAAGTTAATTCATTCAAAGCAAAAATAGAAAAGAAAGATGTATTTACAATCAAGTAAATACATTTTTTTTGCACCTGTTGAAAAAAGTATTGCAATATTCAAAAATCATGATATAATTAAATTACTTAGTAGAGTGTGAACAGATGTTATAATTATTTACCTCAAGTTTTTAATTATAACTTATAGTCTAATTAACTATTTTGTCTGTTCTTTTAATTCACGTTTACCCTTGTGGTAGATAGTAGGATTTATTTTATGAAGATATCCTTGTTGCTTCTGGCATAACAGTAATGACTGTGCTGTTGATATCTTCTCATAGAAGGTTTTATTCTTCTATGTTTATCTATTTATTTTTAGTTATCGAGCTACTAAGTAAAATGCGCATTTGCGGATCTCTTGATAACGCTCATATATAGTGTGTCAGCACTTTAACTATATGAGTTTTAATTCCGCGAGATTAGATAATAGCCTGACATCTATTATCTTTTCTTTTGCCTAAAAATATTTTTAAAAAAAATTGTCTAGAAACTATTGCATTTTTTGTAAAAAAAAGTATAATAATAAAGAAATTTATTGACCAACTGCGTCAATTTATTATATAATTATTTAGATTATTGTCTTAATAAGAAAATGGTGATTCTTTGAAACAATATTGTCCTACTAAAATTTAATCTACTAAGTATTTAAAACTATTAGCGAACACTAATAGGTATTTTTATGTAGAAAAATAATTTGGACTATATAGACGATAATAATTATGGGCTCTACACTTAAGCCAATATAAGTGTTTATATATAAGTTTTTATGATTAATCCCCAGACAGAGCAATCAACGGAAGAAGAGCAAGAGACTGACTTAAAGCGGACAGTGAGCTCTGGACTATCATAAAAAACGAGCTACAACTCATTTTAATAAAATCTAGAATTATTAAAGTGAAGACAACTTGTCAAAAATAGGTATAGGGGTGAAACAGAATATGGCAAAAATGGCTAAATTTGGCGATCACAGAGAAAGAAAAACTTTCTCAAGAATCAAAAACAGCTTAGAACTAACAGACTTACTAGAAATCCAAAAGAAGTCTTATCAAAGATTTCTAGAGGAAGGCATTAAGGAAACATTCGAAGAATTGTTCCCTGTAGAGAGTTTCACTGGTAATATTTCCCTAGAACTAGGTGACTACTATTTTGAAGAACCTAGATACACTGTTAAAGAAGCTAAAGAGCGTATGGTTAACTATGCTGCTCCATTAAAGGTTCAAGCACGTGTATTCATTCATGAAACAGGCGAAGTAAAAGAGCAAGAAATCTTCTTAGGCGACCTACCTTTAATGACAGAAGCTGGAACATTCATTATTAATGGTGCAGAACGTGTTATCGTTTCTCAATTAGTAAGAAGTCCATCTGTTTATTTCAA
>Ga0310697_10005834_pt1 | contig 11825 bp, 9 predicted proteins | sample 172DNAGHGlowgp2_FD_203883 | JGI IMG/M metagenome (GOLD analysis project Ga0310697, IMG submission 203883) | Sheep rumen microbial communities from Palmerston North, Manawatu-Wanganui, New Zealand - 1728 DNA GHGlow gp2 (v2) (version 2) | ecosystem: Host-associated > Mammals > Digestive system >... | reverse complement strand
AAAGCCATTGCCGAAGCCGGCTATAAATTCAGGGGTGCCGGTTATAAAAAATAAATATGTCACCGAAGCTCACGAATGTGGTTGACAAAATCCCTCCGATGTGCTATACTTACAGCATCGGAGGGATTTTTATGGATATTTCAGTTTCAGAACGCACACCGCGCCGCCCGTTCACCACGAAGGAGCTCACCTTTACGGCACTTATGGCGGTGCTCATCATCATATGCTCGTGGCTGAGCATTCCCACGGGCTCGGTAGATTTCACGCTCCAGACCTTCGCGGTCTTTTTCTCGCTTTCGCTGCTTGGCGGAAAAAACGGCACCTTCTCCGTGCTCGTCTACCTGCTTCTCGGAGCTTTCGGACTGCCGGTATTTGCTGAATTCAAAGGCGGTATCGGAGCACTGTTCGGTCTCACGGGCGGATACATACTCGGCTTCCTGCTTACAGCTCTCGTCTACTGGCTCGCAGAGCTGATACCTGTGAAGAATACAGTTCTTAGGATAGTCCGCAATGTCGCCGCTCTGCTCGTCGGACTTGCGCTGTGCTATCTGTTCGGGACGCTGTGGTTTATGCACATCTACGGTCTGAACGGCAAGAGCATAACATTTTCCGCCGCCATTTCTGCCTGTGTGCTTCCTTATCTCCTGTTTGACCTCGGAAAGCTCGCCGCGGCGGTTTTCCTTGCGGAGAGGCTGAGAAAACATATCAAGCTCAAATGAACAAAAGGTGCAGAAAGAGAATATCTTCCCGCACCTGCCGGAACGATAAAGCCTGTATTTCGAGAAATCACCGAAATACAGGCTTTTCTCTTACCTGTCAGAAGCAGTTTTAACCTCATTTTTCAGTTGCGTGTGAAAAAAGCATACAGGATCACACGAAGAAGATCCGGTATAATGCTATGAAAGAAGCCGGCAAACAACAAAAACGGACGAAGAGGCTTTCCCTCCCGTCCGTTTTCATAATCAGTTTTTATCAGACAGCCGCAGCTGAATCGCCGAGTGCGCTGAACCGCTCTTTTATCGAGCTGAGTACACTGTTTATCTCGCCGGAGATCTTTTCGGTGAACTCCTCCATAGCGCTCTTGTTTTTGAAATCGAGGCTGTCGAGGGGATACGCCGCGATGAAGCCCTCGACATCGTCTGAAACGTCGCCATAAGCCTTTTTCAGCTCGGGGAGGAGGTCGAGCAGACCTCTCTCCTCGGTGAGCAGATAGGACAGCGCCTCCTCGAATTCCTTGTAGCCGCTCTCCCAGACCATATCGGGCGAATTCTTCATTTTGCCATTCAGAGCACGCTTTGCGGAGACTGGTATAAGCTTTATCGAGCCTATATTTTCAGTCGCGGACCTGTACCTAGGTGAATCCGCACCGTACACACGGGCGGTCTCGTCGAGCACGCTTGTGGCTATCTTGTCCTTGATGTGGTCGAGTATCCTCTGACGCTCGTCCTCATCTATGAGGTCTATCTTGTTCACTACGAAAAAGATGCGTCAGAGGTCGCTCGTCATCACCTTGCTGCGGACGAATTCAGCCTCGCTCGCGGAAAAAGGCGACTGCGGAACGATGACCATGATTATTGCATCGAGGGTAGGTATAACGTTCTCGGAAATGGCGGTCATGCGTTCATCGTCGTTCAGACCGGGAGTATCGACTATCTGCACTCCGTTCTGACAGAAGGCGCAGGATAGTACACAACGGCGTCTTCAACGTTCTCGGCATCGCGTTACGTTGCGAAACCGGCGAGCTGTCCGATAGTTGCACTCTCGCGTGTGCCGTCCTTGCAGAGGACGGAGATACGCTTCTCCTCACTGTAGGTCACGCGCGTGATCGCCGCTGTCTTCACCGGAAATATTTGTATAAATCGTCAATATATACTGTGGAACAGGCAAAAAAAGCCGTCCTCGGCTGAGGACGGTATATGTTTATTCTATATCGGGGTTGACGTGTACCATGCAATGCTTGACTCCGGGGAAGCTCTCCTCTATCGCATCGTGAACATTTTCGGCTGTGTTATGGGCTTCAACGAGGGTCTTGCGAGAGTCCATAAGTATCTCGACCTCGACGTATATCTTTGAACCGAAAAGGCGTGTCTTGAGCTCGTCGATACCGAGAACGTCCTTGTTTGCGAGTATCACCTCGCGCATTTTCGCCTCGGTCTCCTCGGGGCAGGACCTGTCGACCATCTTGTTCACGGCATCGCGGAAGATGTCGAGCGCGGCTTTGAGAATGAACACACATATCACGACGCTTGCAAGGGGATCGAGCGACGGGAATCCCATTCTTGCGCCGAGAATACCTGCAAACGAGCCTACCGACGAGAGCGCATCCGAGCGGTGATGCCATGCGTCGGCGAGGAGAGCGCCGGAGGCTATTTTTTTTGCCGTATGCTTCGTGTAGTGGAACATTGCCTCCTTCACGATGACAGAGACGACTGCCGCGATCAGTGCGAGAACTCCCGGTACGGCAAGCTCTTCGCGATTCGCGGAGGCTATCTTGCGGATGCCTGCGAGACCTATCCCGATGCCCGTACCGGCGAGTACGACCGCAAGTATCACAGCCGCAACACACTCCATACGCTCGTGACCGTAGGGGTGTTCCCTGTCAGGCTTTTTGCCTGCGAGCTTGACTCCGGCGATGACGACGAAGGTGCTGAAAACGTCCGAGGCAGAATGTACCGCGTCCGATATCATAGCGCCCGAGCCTGCGATGATACCGGCGATGAGCTTGAGCGCGGACAGCACGATGTTCACGATTATGCTGACTATCGAGACTCTTATCGCTTCGGCGGTCTCAGTGCCGGAATTTTCAGTCTGTGTTATCTCACTGTTCATTCTATCAACTCCAAAAAAAGCATCTGCGGAACAAGTATCATGTCCCGCAGATGCCGTATCTGCTGCGTTTCCGCCCGACCGCACAGAGCAATAGCCCTGCCGTCTGTTCTGTATATCATATGCTCCTGCAAGCGGATCTATGCCTGTTTGTTAAGCTCTTCCCGGCTTATCAGCTCATCGGGCGTGCGGGCTGTGAGTACGACTGTTCTCGTTCATTTTGCAGAGGAAGGTGCATCTGGACTTGTGTATCATCCGCACTTTGCGAGCTCTTCTACTTATAATATCACACATTTCCGGTAATTGCAATAGCTGCGGAAGAATTCATTCGTATTGACTTTGTATTTGTCAAATGGTATAATGTAAGCATATCAATACAGAGGAGGGCGAACGATGAAGGTTCTTACCTGTAATAATTGCAGCGGACGAATGGTCATAGACGCGACCGGTACTTCTGCGCGCTGTCCGTACTGCGGCTCAGAGACGCTGCTCGACCACCGCGATACCGACTATTACCGCGATTTCTACGAGCGAATGAGGGGATTTTTCAGCCTTTCCGCTGACGGTCAGGAGCGAAGGCTCCGTGCCGATGAGCTCTGGCAGAGCGCTTCCGAGGAGACCTTCGAGTGCTCCGACGGACGCAGCATAAATATACGCTCGATGTACACCTACAGTGACAGGTCTGCTGACGTATACACTGCGAGACAGAGTCTCATTTTCCGCTTCTCTCCCGAGAATGCAGCACTTGCAGACAGCTTCCGCAGAGCCGTATCGTCGCTCGATTACCCGTCGGCGGATACGAAGAGCTTGTCCGATTTTTTCCCGAGGATAAGCGGCGGATTCACTCTCAGTGACGGATCGGCGCTGCTGGTGCTGAAAAAGAGCGAGGACGAATATCCGCTCCGTCTCTTCGGCAGGCTCAGCGGAAGGCACGCCGCATGGGTAGTCAGCAGGCTCGAGAATCTCTGCTGCGTGCTCGAATACAGCAGCCTCGCACATCCGGGCTTCACTGTCGATGACCTCTACATAGACCCGTATGACCATACTGTTTCGCTTTACGGCGGCTGGTGGGATGCGGCAAGGAACAATACTTCACACGGCGGAACGATCATCACGACCCGTGATGACCTCACAGCTCTGCGCGAGGCGGCTGCGCAGATACTCGGATTCCGCAGCGCTGCGGAGGTGAAGCCCGGTCCGGACCTTCCGAAAGCCTTTGCTGAATTCATCAGGAGCGCTCCGAGGAGCAATGCATATGACGATTTCGCTTTCTGGGACGAGGTGCTCATACAGTCCTACGGCGAGCGCAGATTTGTCACTATGGACACCGATGACGAACACATCTACGGAAAAGGGAACTGACTATGGGACGCGGAAGCTATACTGCGAGTGACTGGACGAAGCTCCGGAGCTCGTTCGGAAATGAAAAAAAGGCGGAGAAGGTCTTCACACGGCGGGAGCTGAGCCCTTCGGCAGCATGTCTTTCCGGGTTGAGACGTGAGGCGCGCGACAATGAGGATTCACCGCTTTCGACGCCGGTCATCATCGGCTTTGACGTGACGGCTTCAATGGGCTATCTTGCGGAGGAGCTCGCATTCAATGCGCTCAATAAGGCGATAATGTATCTGCTCGGTCGCAAGCCGATAATGTGTCCGCAGGTGATGTGCTGCGCGATAGGCGACTGCAAGAGCGACAAATATCCTCTTCAGGTCACGCAGTTCGAGAGCGATATACGTATTATCCGTCAGCTCACCGAGCTGTGTCTCGAGGGCGGCGGCGGAGGCAACGGCGGCGAATCCTACGACCTTGCTTGGTACTTCGCCGCAAAACGTACCTTCACCGACTGCTTTGAAAAGCGCGGCAGGAAGGGTCACCTCATAACTATCGGCGACGACCGCTGTCACGGGAAGCTTACACGCGGCGAGATACAGCGTGTTTTCGGCGACACGGTCAGCTATGACCTCTCCGACGAGGAGCTTATCGCCGCAGCTGAGCAGAAGTACAACGTGTTCCACATCTGCATCGACCGCGGTGATCCCGGGGACGAGCGTATCTTCGCGGACTGGAGAGCTCTTATGCCCGGAAGAGCCGCTGCTGTGAGCAAGAACGATATTTCCTGCCTGCCGGAGCTGATATATGCGCTCATCTCCGTTGCGGAGGGGCGGACGCCGAACGAGGCGCTCAGCTCTGTGGAGCAGCGTGCTGCCGAAACAGCGGCTAAGTCACTTGCATACATAGACCTGAAAAGGTCAGATACGATAACATTCTGAGGAGGTATTCAAATGGGAAGAGGAAGCTACAGCTCAGCTGACTGGAACAAGCTCAGGGAGAGCAGAGGCATCAATTCAGGTTCAACGGCAGATGATATTTTCAGCGGAAATGAAGTAAACGAGAAGTATCTGCCGCGGTTCATAACTGTTCGCGAATCGCGCGACAGCGAGGATTCTCCCGAATCCACACCTATAATCATCGGCTTCGATTCGACGGGCTCGATGGGCTATCTTGCGGCGGAGATAGCGAAGAATTCGCTCAACAGGACCGCCACGATGATACTCGAAAAGCGTCCCGTGACCGATCCTCACATTATGTGCGCGGCGTTCACTTCGCCGAATTCATACTCCTGTCCGCCAATGCAGGTGACACAGTTTGAGGCGGATATACGTGTCGTCGAGCAGCTTCTCGATTTCACACTCGGCGGAGGAAATATGTACAGCTACGATTCGCTCGTGTGGTACTTCGCATCGAAGCACACCTCGACAGACTGTTTTGAAAAGCGCGGCAAAAAGGGCTTCATCTTCTGTATCGGCGACGAGATAGCTGATGACGGAAATGTAGATATACTGCCGAAGGTGAGCGCAGAGACAGTTTTCGGCGACAAAGCCGAAAGCAGTTTCCGGTCTTTGGAGCTGTACGCAGAGGCAAGCGAGAAGTATGAGATATTCCATATCATCACAGGCAGCCGCACCGGCAATGCATTCGATACATGGGATAAGCTTATCCACGGCAGAAACGCTGTTATCGAGTCCGAGAATATCGGTTATCTTGCCGAGGTGATGATCTCGCTCATGCAGCTCAGCGGAGGTATGTCGAAGGAGGAAACTGCTTCCCAGTGGAGCGGAAAGGCAAAGAGCGTAGTTGTGAAGGCTCTTTCGACGATAGAACTTGCTCCCGAACACAAGACAGCCGAGAAAAAAGGCTTCCTTGCAAACCTGTTCGGCTGATGTCCGTCAGGGTGATAATAGGCAAGAATTTCGGCGACGAGGGAAAGGGTCTCGCCGCCGACTTTTTTGCTGTGGAGGCAAAAAAGCGCGGAGCATCGGCGGTCTGTGTAAGGCATAACGGCGGCGCTCAGGCAGGTCACACAGTAGACCGTCCGGACAGGCGTTTCGTGTTCTCGCAGCTGTCATCTGCATCGTTCCGCGGAGTCCCGACCTACTGGGCAGACAGCTTTATGCCTGACCTCTTCAAGCTCACATCCGAGGTTGAGAGATTTCGTGATACCGGCGGAGTTTTCCCCGGAATATCGGCTTCTGCCGACTGCCGCTGCACCTGCATCGATGACGTTCTCGTGAATATGCTGCTTGAGACGTCACGCGGCGCGGACCGTCACGGTTCGTGCGGAATGGGCATAAATGAGGCGGCTGTGCGCTCGCAGAAATATCCGCTCCGGCTCGGAGAAGTCATCGGATATGGCGCGGAGACGCTGTTCCGGCGGCTTTCTGAGCTCCGGCGGGATCATCTTCCGCAGCGGCTCGCCGAGCTCGGTATCGCAGCGGAGGGGGAGTACGGTGAAATGCTAAGGAGCGCAGATGTTCTGCGGAATGCAGCGGAGGCGATGTGCCGCGGAGCTGAATACATAAGGATAGCACCGCAGGAGGAGCTGCGGTGCTTCGATGAGCTTGTTTTCGAGGGCGCGCAAGGGCTTCTCCTCGACGAATACAACCTTGAATATGCGCCGCATCTGACTTCCTCGCGCACAGGTCTGACTGAGCCTGCGCGTATCTGCCGAAGCCTTTTCGGAGAGGCGGCAGATGTGGAGGCGGTATACGTCACGCGGAGCTATGTTACGCGGCACGGAGCCGGTCCGCTGCCGTATGAGGGACTTCTTGATGCGGCGGAGCTCGGTATCGTTGACCGCACGAATGTCCGCAACGAATGGCAGGGCTCGCTGCGTTTCGCACCTCACGGGAGCGCTGATGAGTTCGTGAGCGCTGTCCGCCGCGATATTGCAGAGGCGGAGATAAGCGTGTCACCGTCGCTGTTCATCACGCACCTGAACGAGACATCCGGCAGCATCATCACGAATGCAGGAGCAGTTCCTGTACGGGAATTCTGTGCGTGCGAGCAGGTGAGCGGCATTTTCGGCAGGATATACGGCTCAGGCTCACCGTTTGCCGAGGACGTTTCCCTGCTGTGACAAGAACAGAATAAGACCTGCGTCTGCCGATGATCCAAAGCAGCCGCAGGTCTGTATTTTTTATGATGTCACTTTTCCTGAGAGACGAGTATCTGTCTCAGCAGGACGAGGTCGAACGTATCTACCGAGCCGTCAGAGTTGAAGTCGAACTGCTCAGCTGCCTCCCTGCTGCTGAACGGTGCAGCGCCGAGGAGCATACGGCTGAGCCGCACGAGCTGAGCGACCTTGTAGACCTTTTCGGGCTTGGTGCCGTCGGGTTCTGTACCGCCGATGAGCTTGCCGCCGGAGTATACACAGACGTTCTCACAGCGCTGGGCGTACTCGACTCCGCCGACGATATTATCGTAGTCGATGCCCTCCTTCGTGAGATCGACCATTCCCTTCTTGCTCCAGTCATTCGAGGAATCCCACGATTCTCCGAAGTAGTTGCCGATGATGAGCTGATACTTCTTGTTCGAGTTTGCGATGGCGTAGTCCTTCCACGTTATCTCGATGTAGTAGATGTCGTCTTTGTACTGCTTCGGCTGTGAGAGCTCAGCCGACCTGTCGGTTACTTCGGTCTGCACCTGGTCGTAGGTCTTTTGCAGAACGAAGCTGCTCGGAATGGACTTGTTTGCGAACTCCGCAATGCTGAAATAGTAGCGGATAGAGATGTCGTCCTTTGCCTCGAGCGAGTCGGTGTTGACGAAAAATGTGAGCTTCGTTACGCCTGCACCGGTCTTCTCGGGAGCGTCGGAGCAGTAGCCGGATACCCAGAAATCTCCGCCGGAGAAGAGCTCTTCATCGTTCTGCTTTTCGGCAGGGGGGAAGTCCGGCTCAGGCTTCATAGACGGGTCATTCTTGTAGAGGTAGAAGCCGGCAGCAGCGCCCACGATTGCGGCATTGTAGTCGATAGTCACCTCGTTGTACGTCCAGTCGGATGTGATGTCATTGTGCTTGTCCTTTTCGTCGGGACCGCCTGCGAGCGCACCGTAGAGGACGTGCTTGTGCTCAGCCGGGTCCTCGCATTTCGTGAGTCCCGAGGCAGCACGGTGGTGGGGATATTTTACAGGGTTATCGCCGAATCCGCAGACATAGCTCCTGCCGAGCGGATTGTCGCCGATGATGTACTCCATCTGTCCAAGCGACCATTTTGTGAACGTATAATCGGGATTATCGGGGTTATATCTGTCCTTGCCCTTCTGGTACTTGTCGTATACGAGTGCGGTGAACTGAACAGCTGTGTTATACCGCGCACTTCCCCACAGGGGTCATATTCTTCTCCTTGCCGATAACGGTATTGAGGGCTTTTGCCTCCATTTCCCAGAAGTCGAGCACCTCATACGGTCCGCGTCCGATGGCGACGCGCGTCTCCTCGCATACCTCCGGATAGATGTCCTGTATGCGTCCGAAGATGAGACCGACGCCGTTCCACATATCATTCCAGCAGAGGACGTATCCGGGCGGAGCGTAGTAGTCGATGTACTTCTCGCAGGATTCGAGGTAATCGTGGTCACGGGTGATGAGGTAGAGCCAGCCGGCGGCGAAGCAGAAGTCGTCCTCCCACTTGCTTGAGGTGTAGAAGCTCATCGGACCCTCGCCGGGAGGTCCGACAGCCTTATCGTTCTTGTTGGCGAAATCGAAGAGCGCCTTGGCGTAGCTGAGGCACTTTGCGGAATATTCGGGGTCGGTGTCCTTGAAGTTGTAGTAGTTGATAGCGAGAGCCGCAGCAGCTTCCGAGACATCGTCCGTTGTGGGGAGGTCAGATGTGGCGAAGAAAGCCGGACGTCCCATTGCATCTATCTCGGGGGACTGCCAGTATAAGTGGTCAACGCTGCCGTCGCCGACCTGATAGCAGAATGCCACGACATCGCCCTTTTCGTCGAGGAAGGTCGAGCGCATAAAGTAGTCGCAGAAGTAGCGGCAGATAGTCTCTACGTGCTCGGACTGACCTGTTTTCTCGTATGCCTCGCGGAATTCGTAATATCCCCACGAGACAACTGAAGCTGCATAAGCCTCGGGCAGACCGAATTTGACGTGGTCGCCGGCGTCGTGGAATCCGCCGGAAACGTCGATACATCCGTCGCCGTCGGGATCGAGGATGTCCTTGTACTTCTTCATAAAAGCCTCAGACATATTCGTTCCGGTGTGTGCATCGTCGATAGGGTGCATCGGCACCTTCGCATCGTAGACGTGGCAGTTTCCGCGCCACGAGAGAATGTTGTTGTCGGCAACGCCTGTTCCGCACATATTCGCATCGTAGAAGCAGAGCGTGTACTGGAGCAGCTTTGCCCAGTTGTTATCGGTCTCATAGTAGTCGGCTTTGTCGGGAGTAGCCGCCGAAAAGGCGCTCACAGAGCCGGCTGACACAGCAGTTGCCGCCGCAGCAGCAAGTGCGATGAGCTTTTTCATCAGTTTCATATCCTCATTCCTTTCAGAAATGGTATCTCTATATAATTTTAGCGTATACCGCGGCAAATGTCAATTCATTAATTGCGGAGTGCAGCTCATTTCCAGCTGACATCGGACAGTGTCACGTCATGCTCGCCGGAGGGGACGCTTTCTCCGGTATTTCCGAGCAGGAACTTCACATCTACGTCCATATCGCTGCCGAACGAAACTTCAAAGCTGAATTCTGCCGCTTCTTCGGTGAGCGAGACGGTTTCATCGAAGTAGCGCGTATACGTTCCGTCCTCGACGGTGACGTTCATATCGCGCGGAGCCGTAGACTGAGCTGTGAACGAAAGCGTGCGGACATCGCCGGAGCTTACGTGCTTACCCTCGAGCAGCGCCATTACGCTGTACGGTTTCTCTCCCACGGACCCGATATGCACGACCGAGCAGCCGTCCTTGTTCGTCAGACCGGCTTCCGCTCCCTCACGGTAAAGTGAGAGAGAGGCTGAGCTCTGCGGAGTCGGGGCGAAGCTGCTGCCGTCTTTTTTGTAGACGCGGACATAGTCGATGTCGAAGTGTTTCTCGCCGTCAGCAAAGGTCGCAGGGTCGGCGTATATGCCGTCGATGCCGTCGAAGTGTCCGCCGACTGCAAGGTTGAGGAGGAGGTAGAATTCCTGATCGAACGGAGCCGGATATGCACGGTTGACCGAGTACCAGTCCTTCTGCGTGCTGTATAGATCATCGTCCACGAACCAGCGCATCTCGCCGCTGTCCCATTCGACAGCGTAGGTGTGCCAGTTTTCGGTGGAATCGCCGTCCGGGAAGTTATAGTCGGCTGTGAGATAGGTGTTGTTCGGCCATACATCACCGAAGTGGATAGTACCGCATATCTTTCCGGGAGTGCTGCCCCAGCCCTCCATTATGTCTATCTCGCCGGAAGCCGCCCAGCCGCCGTAAACGCTGTCCTCGGGGAGCATCCATATCGCCGGCCACAGGGATCTTCCGCTGTCGCAGCGTGCGCGAACCTCTATCCTTCCGCCGCAGGTCGAGAATTTGTGCTGCGAGCTCAGCCGTGCGGAGGTGTAATCGTAGCTGCCCTGCTTCGGGTCGGTATAGCTTTCCTTGCGCGCGGCGATAGTCAGGACGCCGTCATTCACCGAAGCGTTGGAATCTGTGTAGAATTCCTGCTCGTTGTTGCCCCAGCCGTTCGTGATATAACTGCCCTTCGCATCGGTCTTCCAGTTCCCGAGCTCGTATGACCATTTGCTGTTGTCGAGGGAAATGCCGTCGAACTCGTCGCTCCATACGAGAGTGTAGCCGCCGGAGCTGACCGGCTTTCCGAGGAGGAAGTCGCTCAGCCGTGCGAGCTCCTCGGGAGAGGCGTTCTGCCTTGCCCTGATGAGGTCGAAGGTGTCGACTCTTCCGTCGCCGGTATAGTCCATATCGACTGCGCATAGCCCGTTCATATACATCGGTGCGGCAGCAGTTATCATCGCGGAAAGCACCGCTGCTGCGAGTTTGTTTTTAACCATAGACAGCCTCCTTGTCCGTGTTCCTTATTATAATAGATTATCACATAAGATGTCGGGTGTCAATGCCCGCGGAGCTGTAAATAGATAAAAGAAAAATATTTTTGAAAAGCTATTGACAAATAGTTAATGCAGTGATATAATCCAACTATAGTAAACCGTTGAAGCGGAGATAACGGTGATGATGCTTCCACAGAGAGCCCCGGGTGCTGAGAAGGGGTGAAAAACAAGTCATCAAATGGACCGCTGAGGGCGCAGTCAAATGCCATTTGGCAGAGTATTCTGCGACGTGCAGGCATACGTCAGTTGCCGGGGATATGACAGTATCTCGCAAAGGGCGCAGCTTGGCTGCGAATCAAGGTGGCACCGCGGATTGCATTATTCGTCCTTGACAAAGCTGAAAAGTTTTGTCAGGGGCTTTTTTATTGCCCTGACGCTGCAGGAGGTGCCTTATGAGATTCTATCCTACACTTGAGACAGCAAGGGAATACGCCGCAGACGGCAGGTATGACATAATGCCTGTGAGCTGTGAGCTGCTGTCCGACATCTGCACACCGATCGAGGCTGTGAAGATACTGAAAAATGTGTCGACACACTGCTATCTTCTTGAATCGGCTGCGGACAGAGAGCGCTGGGGACGCTGGACGTTCCTCGGCTTTAAGCCGGCGCTCCACCAGACC
>Ga0310697_10005833_pt1 | contig 11826 bp, 11 predicted proteins | sample 172DNAGHGlowgp2_FD_203883 | JGI IMG/M metagenome (GOLD analysis project Ga0310697, IMG submission 203883) | Sheep rumen microbial communities from Palmerston North, Manawatu-Wanganui, New Zealand - 1728 DNA GHGlow gp2 (v2) (version 2) | ecosystem: Host-associated > Mammals > Digestive system >... | reverse complement strand
CGCGTGGCATTGGACGCGGGCTACGAGCCGTTGTCACTCCTCTGCGAGCAACGCCATATCGAGGGAGATGCCAAGGACATCGTCGCGCGTGTGGGCGACATCCCTATTTATACCGGAGCGCGTGAGCTGCTGGCAGAGCTGACGGGCTATACGCTGACACGTGGCGTGCTCTGCGCCATGCGACGTCCCCTGCCACGTCCCCTGAAAGAGGTCTGCCGCGGTGCCCGCCGCATCGTGGTCATCGACGGCGTGGTAGATACCACCAACATCGGTGCCATCTTCCGTTCGGCGGCAGCCCTCGGCATCGATGCGGTGCTGCTGACGACCAATTCGTGCGACCCGCTGAACAGGCGAGCCGTGAGGGTGTCGATGGGGAGCGTGTTTCTGGTGCCTTGGGGATGGATTGAGGAGAACGATGCAGCGGGCACTACGACCCTCCAAGAGCAGCTGCATGCCTTGGGCTTCAAGACGGCCGCCATGGCACTGACGGATGACTCCGTGAGCCTCGATGACCCGCGCCTGGCGGCCGAGGAACGCCTTGCGCTGATCATGGGCACCGAGGGCGACGGCCTCCCCCACGCCACGATCACGGCCGCCGACTATGTCGTCCGCATCCCCATGGCTCACGGCGTGGACAGCCTCAACGTGGCTGCCGCCTCCGCCGTCGCGTTCTGGGAACTGCGCGTGCGATGATAGCGGCCGCGAAATAATTTTTTCCGCGAAAAAGAGCTGCATTTCATTTCTTTTTCGTACCTTTGTCAGCAAATAATCAATTTCGCCATGGAAATAATCATTGGAATTGTCATTGGTGCCCTCGTGGGCGCCCTCGTCGCGTGGTATCTCATGCGCAACCGTCTGCAGATGGCTGAGGCGATGTCCCAGCTCCGAGAAGAGGCCGTGCGCCAGCAGCTGGCCGAAGCCGAGAAGCACCACCAGGAAACGCAGGCAGCACAAGAACAGCGCCACGCAGAAGCCCTCAACGCACAGCAGGCCCGCTTCGACGAGACCATCGCCAAGGTGACCGCACAGCTGCGCGACGCCACGAATGTCATGCTGCGTGAGCGCCAGAAGGAGTTTCAGGAGGCATCGGCAGGCAGCATCGGCCAGATTGTCACACCCCTGCGCGAGACCATCGACAAGATGCAGAAGGCCATGTCCGAGACCCAGGTCAAGCAGAGCGCCGACAGCGGAGCCCTGAAGACCATCATCGAGCAGATGATGCAACAGAGCGAGGCCACCCGCAAGAGCACCGACGAGCTGACGCGCGTCTTCCGTCACAGCAACACCGTGCAGGGCAACTGGGGCGAGGCTGTCCTCGACGAGCTGCTCGAGGCACAAGGCCTGACACGCGGCGTGCACTACGACACACAAGCCACTATCCGCGATGCCTCCGGCACGGCCGTCGTGAGCGACGACGGTGCGCGCCTGCGCCCCGATGTCATCCTGCATCTCGACCAGCGCCGCGAGGTCATCATCGACGCCAAGGTGTCGCTGGCGGCCTACATGGACTACGTCAACGCCGACAACGAGGCCGACCGCCAGCGCTATCTCGCAGCCCACGTGGCCAGCCTCAAGGAGCAGGTAAACCGCCTGGCGCACAAGGACTACAGCGCCTACATACAGCCGCCGAAGGTGAAGATGGACTATGTCATCATGTTCGTGCCCAACACCGGCGCCCTATGGACAGCCCTCAACGCCCAGCCCGACCTGTGGCGCCGCTCCATGGAACGCGGTGTCTATATCGCCGACGAGCAGACGCTCTTCGCCGCCCTCCGCATCATCAGCCTCACCTGGACACAGATCGCGCAGGCACAGAACCACGAGAAAGTCTATGCCCTCGCCAGCGAGATGATGGACCGCGTGGGGCAGTTCATGAAGAAATACCAGGCCATCGGCGCCTCCCTGCAGAAAGCCCAGCAAGCCTACGAGGATGGCGAGCGCAAGCTCCAGCCCACCGGCCAGAGCATCCTTCAGACCTGCGGCAAGCTCCAGAAACTCGGCGCCAAGCAAAGCGACAAGAACCCCCTCCCCCCTCTCACCGACCTCGACGACATCCCCACCCTCGAAGACACCCCATAAGACGCGTCGTGTAAAAAAAGGGTCTAAGCGCGCTTTTTTGTGCCCCATCTCGAAAAAAGCTGATAATTTTGCAGCGGATTCAAAACTATTCGCTACTTTTGCAAGCAAAAGGGCCACGAAGAAGGCTTTACGAAGCCAATTCAACCTTAGCTAAGCGGTCTGATCAAGATATGTTGAACCCTTAACAGCTCACTATGACATAGACAACATCATAAGGACATAAGACTGGACGTCCACTTTTGATTCTTGTTGTTCGATAATTGGGGAATTAAAGGACAATATTGCAAGAACTGAAGTAGATAGTTCACGCCGTTTGGCGTGGGCATTTACTCGTTTAAGCAATATAGGTTATCCCCAATACCTCGAACAACGTAGACGATGTAAATTGTCCACGTTTTTGTTGTCTTGTGTAAATGAGATAACCATAAAAATATAAACCAAAACAGATAAACTAACGTAACTATGAAAAAGATTGCTTCATTTCTATTCTTCCTGATGGTCACTATCGTTTGCTTTGCACAAGAGGAAGCAAATGATACAATTTACAAGCCAAAGAAATTTGCCAGTTGGGCTCTTTCTGATGCGTTCCGAGCTGAAGCCGGCTACGTAGGAAGCTATTGGAAACCGACTTTTAACATCGCTGTTAACAAAGATGAGTACTACTGTGTGGTTAACTTATATTTCTCGAATGGGTACTACTCTATCGACAGAGAAACAATGCCACATCTATACTTGAAAACTGAGGATGGTAGTATTGTTGATCTTGAAATGGATGGTGATGAACCTGTCCACAAATTTTTTCTTAAAGGTTACTATAATCATTTGGCAAATTCATGGATGCCTGGCAGGTATGTCACCAGATTTATCTATTACATCCCAGACATTGACGAGTTCCTCTCAAACTATTATGTAAAGTATAGAATTTGGCTTGGTGAAGACTTTAAGGATGTTGAATTAAGTAAGAGCTACGCTAAGAAATTCAATAAGAGATTGAAGGATGCAGCAAAAGAAGCCGCTTCCGAATACAAAACAAAAATGCGTTCCTTAAACAATCCACTTGAGGGATTCTAACAAGAATATTCGAAAGTACAAAAGCTGATTAATTCAAGTTTCGCAAGTTTAACATGCAAAACTTGAATCATCATTAGTTGAAACTATGAACAGCCTTATGGACACATTAGAAGCAATAAACTAAACAACTTAACATCATGAATATTAAAAAAATCTTTTTGACGATTATAGCAATCGTGATGGTGACTGCGGGAGGGTGGGCCGTCGAAGTAGAGATTGATGGGATTAACTATAATGTGGTAACCAGAGGAAAGGCTGCCACGGTCATATCAAAGAAGGATACCCGATACACGGGTGATGTCGAAATCCCTGCCAGTATCATCGTTGAGGAGGTAGAATTTACCGTCACCTCTATCGGGGAGGCTGCTTTTTCTGGCTGCACGGGGCTGACCTCTGTGAACATTCCGTCATCCGTCACCACCATAGGGAATAATGCTTTCTGGAATTGCACGGGGCTGACCTCTGTGGACATCCCTTCATCCGTCACCACCATAGGAGGAAGTTGTTTCTCTGGCTGCAAGCGTCTGACCTCTGTGACAATCCCGTCATCCATCACCTCTATTGGGAGCGGTACTTTCTATGGCTGCAAGAGTCTTTCCTCAGTAAACATCCCGTCATCCGTCACCTCTATCGGAGAGGTCGCATTCTCTGGCTGTACGGGTCTGACCTCTGTAAACATCCCCTCGTCTGTAACCACCATTGGGAACGAGGCATTCTATGGTTGCACAAGTCTAACCTCCCTCATCATCCCCTCGTCAATCACCTCCATCGAGAATAAGACTTTCTGCAACTGCACGGCACTGACCTCTGTGAACATCCCGTCATCCGTCACCAGCATTGGGGATTGGGCTTTCTCTGGCTGCGCTGGTCTGACTTCCATGATCATCCCTTCATCTGTCACAAGCATTGGGCAATCAGCTTTTTCAGTCTGCACAGGTCTGACCTCCGTGATCATCCCGCCATTCGTCACTAGAATCCGTATGAGTACTTTCGAGAAATGCACTGGACTGACCTCTGTAACAATCCCGTCATCCGTCATTTACATCGACCCTTATGCATTCCAGAACTGCACGGGCCTAACCTCTGTGACTATCCCGTTATCTGTCATTTCTATCGGGGACTATGCTTTCAATGAGTGTAAGGGTCTGACCTCCGTGGTTATCTCGTCATCCGTTACAGAAATCGGGGCTTGGGCTTTCTACGACTGCGCCGAACTGGCTGATGTGTATTGCTATGCGGAGACGCCGCCGAGGACTAGAGTATATTATGAAAAAGACATTTTCTATGGTTCTTATCCCGAGTTTTCGACCCTTCATGTGCCAACATCGGCAATTGAAGCATATAGGACGACAGAGCCGTGGAGCAAGTTTGGGACGATAGTGGCGATTGATGGTATTGAGCCGGTGGTGCCACAATGCGAGAAGCCGATAATTCATTTTGCCAATGGTAAGTTGTCGTTCGAGTGCGAGACGGAAGGAGTTGAGTTCGTGTCGGAAATAACAGATGCGGACATCAGGACGTATTATAGCAACGAAATTGTTCTAAGTGCCACCTATAATATTACAGTTTATGCCCAAAAGACAGACTACGAAGACTCTGAAATCACTACCGCTACACTATGTTGGATAGAAGCAGAACCGCAAACGGAGGGCATTACGGACGATGCTGTATCGGTGAAAGAGGTAAAGGCGGTGCCCGTGCTGATTCAAACATCGGGCACCCAGCTGTCTATCGAAGGTGCTCCTACTGGTGCAGGTATAGCAATCTTTGACCTCAATGGTCGTCTCATCGGTCAGACAAAGGTCGCGGCTACAGGCATAACAAAGCTCGCCGTTCCATCTGGCGAAAAGATGCTGATAGTGAAGGTCGGCGATAAGAGTGTGAAGGTGGTAAAGTAAACAATCAGAGAGTTTGTATATGAATAAACTATAACAAAAATCAAATAGGTTGGACATATCATAAATTATAAAATGAAAAAATATCTTTTATTACTATTGGGAATCTGCCTTGTTTCTTCCTGTGACAAGCGGATAAATCAATGTGAGAAAGTGACCGAACAATTCTTTACCGCAGTAATGGATGGCGATGAGGAGGCGATGTTGGAGGTGTATCCATTGGCTTACAATATGAGCTATTTCCCAAAATCCGACTCATACGAAATCAACTCCGTTAGCAAGAGCTCAGACTCACTTTACGTGGTAAATCTCACAAACAATTATACTAAGGGAGGGAGTACTCTCAACAAGGAAGTCCTTTTATATATGAATCCAAAGGATGAAGAATCCATGACTATTGTAGATTCTAAGGGCTTATATCCGAAAGATCGCGTCAAGCTTTACAAATATGCATATAGACATAATATGATTCCTGAGGATTGCGAGACCGACCAACAATTGGGGGCTGTCGCAGATTCCGTAAGAAGCAAATTGGTTAGCACTATCATGAAGATGCAGGTCTTTACCTATGAATACTTTGATATAAGTCAGATCAATTGGCGACTCTTAGTTGACGCAGCAACAGGTTCTTTCCTCGTAACCAACAATTCTAATTATACTTTAGATTCGCCTAGATACACTTTGACGTATTACGATAGTCGAAACGAGGTGGTGGCTACGGATAATGGTTATATTACACATTCTGAGTTCAGACCAGGCGACAAGATTAAAGTGGATATTTTTACGCTTCACGTAGGCCGTGCAAGATCTTTACGCATTGACATGGATTTAGATTTGGAAGAAACATTGGATAATATCCTTGATAATAACTGAGCAAATTGCTATAAGTAGAAACCAAAAAAATCATTTATGTTATACATTATACGTAGAAGGCGGAAGAAAGTGGTAGAATAAGCAATAAACGTCTATACAGAAACGTTCCCATTAGGTAAGTTTAACCATCATACCAAAGAATGAGTTATGACTTTTAATGAAGCTTATAAAGAACTGAAACGTCTTGAAGATTATGGGACGAACATTGCTGAGGCAAGCGAAATACTGCGAACGAACTTAGATTTGCAGTATGCATGGGATTATAACGAAGAAATCAGCAAGGAGAAATCCGCAATGAAAGCCCGAGGAATGTGTGCTGACTATAACACGAAGGGGACAGGCTTCTCACTTCGTTCCATGTCGGCCTATCGCAGCGGGCATTTAAAATTGGTTTTCAATCCTTTCGATGTCGGTGAGAAAGAATTCTTCTGGTTACTCAATCCTTGGAAAGATGAATTCAATTGTATCCGTAATGCGGCTGTGGGCATTCAAAAGTTGGCACGCCGATTCGAACTTCAGGATAGTATTCTTTCGTTGCGCGAATATGAAAGTCCATTTAGTTTGTCGCGAGGTTGCTTTATGGAAATCATGGGGGTTATGAATGATGTGATTGAAGCTGATGACTTCATCGTTGGCTTAGTTCGTTATGGCGAAATCAATCATCTTATAACTTGTTTTTTGTTCAACGGAACTGATAATCTGAAGAAACAATATGAGCTAATAGCTGGCAGTGCCACTCAATTGTTTATGTCTATGGGGGTAGAGTTCTTGACATCCTCCTATGGAACGAGCCAACAGAAGAATCATGTTTCAAACGCGTTCAGGATTCTTGCACATTCGAGTGCCAATCTTTCGCTTTCAAACGAGGAATTGACAGAGTTATGCAAGCTTGCGAAAGCCCGACCCTCAGATGAGGACATGGCAAAAAAAATAGCAGAATCCGCACAATTATCGTTTGATAAGGATTTCCTAAATGGACTAAGGGAAGTGAGAACGATAAAGCAACCGCGAGAGGCTGAACTAACCATGAGACTAGCGCAGTCTATGGCACCGGAACTGTTGGAAAATCTTATTGATAAGATTCTTGTCTTAATGAATAATCTATCCTATTTGATAAGTCTATCTGAAAAGACAACAAGACCTGATGACGCTTACCTAGAGTTGATTGAATGCTATGAGATGTCAGAATCTTATTCTAAAGATTTAAAAGAGTATATTCAGATTCCTGCTGCCATGTACTATCATAAGGAAGTAAAGGAATTGAAAGAAGACGAGATTGATGAATACTTTGCTCTTAGATTTAGAGTTCATGTTGTACAAGAGAATGAGTTATATCGCCAATGTGGAGAATTATTCTTCATTGCTGACGGAAAATGGCCACAGTTGATGGAAATCTTGAGACAGCTCCCTGCAAGAAAGAACGACTTTAGAATGTGTCTTATTTATCTAAGTTATCAACAACGTTGGCTGAAACGGCATTTTGTAGAGCCCTTCTTTGGTTCTACAGAATATCTCCAATCGCGACCCACGGTAAAGAAGAGTAATAAGCCTATTAAAGAATTTCGAGAATTCATCAATGAGGCATGGAGGACAGAGATAATAATGCAAAAGCTACATCGACTCATTGGTAACAAGAGAAACAAAGAGGCTCTCAAAATAATTACAAGAGCCTGGTGGATTGGATGGTTATCTGATAAGCCTACGGCAACTTCAATAAAAAATGAGTTTAGTTCTTCCATAGATTGCTCAGAATCCTATATTGGAGATTGTTTGAAGGAAGAAAAGCCTACTAAAAATGGGAAAGTTGACGAAGAGGCGATAGAATTAATAAGGCTGGAATACGAAAGGGCATAAGATTGGTTATTTATCATCTAACATAAGTTGAGGTTAGTTTAGATTAGGCTATCCTCAACTTATTTTTTTTTGTGTTTTTGGTTTCGGTTTGTTTAGGTTGACTTTTTCTCAACCTTTTTTTCTTGCGCTTTTATATAGAATACCCTACCTTTGCGCTCGCATTCTGCTGAATGAAAGCTAATCATTTTTATCTAACCGCGAAGCACGCTTGAGCCGCACCGGTGCATTTGGATGCGCATCCACTCTGCGAGCCGAGCATAACACTTCGAGGTTATGACTGGACATTTCAGAGAAGTCCGCCCTGAGGACTTTGACGTGGAGGCGCTATACGCGGCTTCGCGAGAAGGGAGACTATTTCTCTTTGAGAAGAACGACTCTGAAGATAGGGATGGAGTCCGAGGTGAGGTTCGGGTATATATCGAACGTATTAGGGTTTATGTGACCAAAGAGTACCAAGCGACGATTGATGCTCTATGGAAGGCTATTTTGGACAGCGATGATTTCATATCTATTCTGCTGCCAAACAGAAGGGCAAGAATCTGTAAGACTTTCAACAAATATAGCGTCATGCGTATTATTGGCGTGCTACGAGAACTGGGCGTGTATAAACAGTATAGCGACCGGAAGTTTGACGCTTTGTTGGAGCCGAAGGTTCAAGACAGTCCCTATAGAAGGTATTTGAGTGTGGGGCTGGAGGAAGTCGCGTTGCTGAAAAAAGCGCGGGAACTCGTGGCGAAATACAAACTTTAACAAATGGGTAAATACATTCTTTTTACCCATTCTATATTCAACCTACCTTTGCGGCGATAAACGATAATGTTTACGACAAGTTAAACTTTTAAACCCTTAAACTTTTTAAACTATGAATGACGAAGTTTACAATGAAGTCCAGCGGAAGATGCTGAAGCTGGAGGGGCTGAACGCCGACCTGAACAACGTACACGACGCGATCTGCGACCTGCGGGATGCGGACGAGGACGCGCCATGGGTGATGCGCTACCTGCTCAATGAGACCACATGCATGCAGATGCTACACAACAAGGCCAGCACCATCCTACAGTTCATGCAGGAAGAGGCCGACGCGATCTCTGCCACTATCTGCGACGTGAAAGGAATTTTGGAAGAACGAAAGATGATTGATGACTATGAAAAAGACTGACAGTAAGAAACCTTCTCCCCTCCCTTGGGAGGGGTCGGGGAAGGGCTCCCTCGAATGGCTCCCTACATGGGAAGGCGTACTCATGTACGACCCCGAAGACCTCCTCTACGACCGTCCGCTGCGCCTGTGGCGCGTGCGCTATCGCCACGGCGTGCGCTTGCGCTATGAACTGAAGGGAAGTATCAATAAACATAAAGTACACGATGCTCTGCGGCCCCGATACCAATTCGTGTTCAAACATAAGGGTAAGTACATATTCCTCTACCGCACCAAAGCCACGATGCTGGCCTTCGTAGGCTTCGCGCTCGCTGACCGCCGCCATTGGGTCATCGACCATATCAACAGCAACACGCTAGACGACCGCCTCAGTAACTTGCGCGTCATCTCGCAGCGCGAGAACCTCAGGCGTAGCGAGGAGTATAGGAAAACGCGGAACCTCTCCCCTGCCGAGAAGAAGCGGCGCGCGCAGATACGCATCGCGTGGAAGGAACAGATGCGCCCGCACGTCATCACCTCCCTCGGCCCCGGCGCCACTGACATCGACGTGGAAATGGAATTAACACAGTTACTCATTGAAAACAAATTTAACTATGAAGAAAATTGACAATGCTGATGCTGAGAGCACCACTATCTGCCACGATATTGTGGCATTGGAGGAGGCGCTGAAGAAGGGCGTCGTACACATGGTATATCTGAAGAAAAACGGCGCTATGCGCGATGCTCACGGCACACGCGCCACCGCCCTCATCCCCGATGGCTACCGCGCACAGGGACGCCGCAAACCCTCTCCCCTCACCCTCGCCTACTGGGACACCGACCGAGGCGGCTGGCGCTGCCTGCTCCGCAATCGCCTCTTAGGCTTTGTGGAGGAACATTAAAGAAAAACTGAAAGAAAAAGGAAAAGAAAAAGTAGCAAAAAGAAAATGAATAAAGAAAGCCGTAAAGAAATAGCAGACGAACGACAGTCTGTTAACGTGCGCGAGCCTCAGAGCTGGCGCTCACAAGAAGTCGAATGGTTCATCCATTTCTGGAACGAGCAGCGCATCAAATACCACGCCCGTCTGCCACAGCTCGATTGCCTGACGCACGAGCAGAAGCGCGAACTGAAATTCCGACAGGCCGACTGGGGCGTGGAGAAGGTGCGGCAGATGGTCATCAACGCCATGCAGAGCGACTTCCTCAACTGCCGCACCGGCAAGCGAGCCCGCAATGATCTGGATTTCCTGCTCTCCGCCAAGTACTTTCCCCGTGTGATGCAAGGCCGCTACAACGACCTCCCCGTCGAGGAGCGCCCGATGACTGAAGACGAACGGCGGCAGTTAGAGATGGAGCGCTACCGCGCTCAGGAGGCTGCCCGCCGCGCCGAAAACCGTGCCATCGAGGAACAGATTCGCGCCGAAGAGCGCCAACGCCGCAATGCCATGTCCCGAGGCTGCGTCACCTACGAACAATACCTGGCAATGAAGGGGAACATAAATCTTACAGAAATTTGAACTTAAATATCTTTTATTGAACATAAATGGCCATAATGAATCATAATAATCAAGAAAAGAGATTATGGAAATTACGGCTATTCGTGTCAGAAGAACAAAAGATTTAAGTCCTGATTTAAGTTCAGTTATAAACCTGATTTAGATTTCCGTGAATTTAACTTTGTTGACTTTTGTCGCGACTCGGCCATTTAAGAACAAGCTCTTATGGCTCTCGCTGCTCCAAAAGTTCCGTGCATTTCCGTACATGTCCGTGTTTTTCCGTGATCCTTAAACTTTAAACCATAAACTTTAAACTACGGGCAAAGCCCGTGAACAAAACAATGGAACTCCTACTCACCCGAACAGAACAGACTCAGACCTACACCGCCGGGAAGCTCGGCATCATCAATGAAATGGGCGTCGCACACTTCTGCGACACACTGGAGCCCAGCCTCCATCCCGCCAACCACATGCGCCCCAAGGCCATCCCCGCTGGCCGCTATGACGTGGCCGTCACGTGGTCTCCCCGCTTCAAGCGCTGGCTGCCCCTGCTACTGAAGGTGCCCTACCGCAGCGGCATCCGCATCCATGCCGGCAACAACCCCGAGGACTCCAGCGGCTGCATCCTCATAGGCCGCGCCCTCCTCCCCGGCCACGTCTATAACAGCCGCAGCACCCTGGAGAAGCTGATGACCCTCCTTAAGGAACGCAAGGATGGGGAAGCCGTGCACATCACCATCAGCCCCCTGTAGTCCCCCAAGGGGGACGATTGATGATTGATGAATGATGATTGATGATTGCCCTGTGGGGCTGTTTTTGGAAGAGCGTGGTCTTACGGCTGTAAGACCGCGCTCTTATTGCGTGAAGACCGCGGTCTTCATTTTTGTCCCCCTTGGGGGACCATAGGGGGCCGTGTGCAAACTTCCCTAAGCACCTTCACAAAAAGGGGGGTAAATGTCAAAAATAATGTGTACCTTTGCACCGTCAAAAGCCCCATCCCCCGCCCTCCCCAAGGGGAGGGAGCCGACCCGGGACGCGAGTAACAATGCAAGGCGCCAGCATTCGAGCGAAGCGAGGCTTCTCCCCTTGGGGAGAACGGGAAAAGGGGCCCTCTAACCTCAAACCTTAACCAATTTATTAACCCTTAAAACCAAATCCCCCATTAGTAGAAGTATCTACTCCCCTCCTTTATAGGGAGGGGTCGGGGGTGAGTCCCATGAAAAACACTCTCAAGTATTCCCTGCACATGCAGAAGAACCCTGCTCATCCTGAAGAGCCCGAAAAGGCTTACGCCACCCTGCAGCTCAACGGCGTCCTCGACATCAACGCCCTGGCTGACCACATGTCCAACCACAACAGCATCTACTCCAAGGGCACCATCGTAGGCGTCATCACCGACATGTGCCACTGCATCAAGGAGGCC
>Ga0310697_10005828_pt1 | contig 11833 bp, 21 predicted proteins | sample 172DNAGHGlowgp2_FD_203883 | JGI IMG/M metagenome (GOLD analysis project Ga0310697, IMG submission 203883) | Sheep rumen microbial communities from Palmerston North, Manawatu-Wanganui, New Zealand - 1728 DNA GHGlow gp2 (v2) (version 2) | ecosystem: Host-associated > Mammals > Digestive system >... | reverse complement strand
CCTCTACTTAGTATTATAGAGGAGTGAATTAGTTTTATTTATTATAATGTTTTAATAAATCTTCTTATCTCATCACAATAAATATTTAAATCTTTGTAATATTCTTCTTCACTGGTCTTATAATCTCTACACATCAAAGTATATTCACCATAATCTAAACCAGTATCTCCAGGATTACTGAAAATATAATCTAATTCAGCAAGAACATCATCAAAGTAATATTTTTTGACTATATCACGTAAGATAGATTTATTTTTAATTGGTGTTATAAGTTTGTCAAGATAATCTACTAATTCAAGTTGATTTGTTTCTTCATTGTATACTATCTTTACTTCTTCATTAGGGGTTAAATAGACATCAGGATCTACATGAAAATTAGCAATATAATCAGATAAATGACTATAATTGTTATATAATTCAACAAGAGATATATAATCATAAAAGAATCTATTACTTTCATTACCACCTTTTACAAGCAATTTTTTATTAAGTTCTTTTAGTTTATTATTCTCTCTATTAATTTTTTCATCTAATCCCTTCAAATAATTAAGAGCCCAGGCAAAATTTTTCTTAATTACCTCATCTAACTCTTTTTTATGTGGTTCTTCTCTTTCTATTCTTTTTCTAGTTTTATACCCACTGACATAGGATTTAGCTCCCAAACCTGCTCCTATTGCTGCTCCTATTCCAGTTCTTATTAAAAATCCCTTAGAATTATTTTTCTTAGTTAGTTGTCTTTTTCCTAATAAAGCACCAGTTCCGGCTCCTATCAATGCACCAGTCCCTATTGATTTAGTAGCCTTTTTAATTTCATCCCAGCTATAATTATTTTGTCTTAGTATTATCATAGTTTTTATTTTATCCTTATTATTTTTCCTAAACCGCTTATAGGAACAACTAATACACTCACAAAATCTGCACTATTGAACCTATCTGTAAATTCCTGACTTTTAGAATACATAACAGGAATTATTTTATTATCGAAATAGCAATAGACTGGATTATCTGTATCAAAAATAACTAATCCATTTTCATAATAAAAAAAGGGTTTATTTTCTTTTGGTCTATTGCTATTATTTTCATCTTCAACTATTATTCTATCCTCTCCAGTCCTCATATAAGCGTGATCCATGAGAAGAACCTGATATTTTAAACTGGTTATTAGATTTTTATTAACTCCTAAATTTTTCATACAGCAAAACTATTATCAAAACTCAAATCAAAACTACTTTCTTTTTCACTTGGATCATCTGGGTCTGGAGGAATAATTGAATCTGATATTACTTTATCTTCACCTGTATCCTTATATCTTCCTATATAATAAATTTGATAAAGTAATGAAGATATAAGTTGTGAATTTGAACCTACATTATTAAAATTTACTGTCATAATATTTCAAAAATTTTCTAATAAAAGAAAGAAGGAATAAATTAACTTTTTATACTTGTCAAATTTTCTTTCTTTCTTTTTGTTTTGTTTTTTTTTGCTGTCTACTTTTTCCACACTGGAATATATAGAAGAGTCTTGTGTTAGTTGTTGTATTGTATATATATAATAATTATAATTCATATTTTATTATATTTCTTTATTATTTTATTTATAGTATCTTTTGAAATATTAATATTATAATTATTTTCTAATAGTTGTTTATTTTCCCGTAAAGATAGATTTAAATCTAATAAACTAAATATTTCTTCTTGTGTTAATTTCTTAGTATTAAGTTTTCTATCTTTACAATACTCATAAATAGAGCTTAATCCAACTTTAATATCATTCTCTTCTAATTTTTTCATATTTTCTTTAGGAGATAATTTTTGATCATAATAAATATCAATCAAACTATAATTACCTTCTTTTATGGAATTTTTATCTTTATATATTTTTCCATTTTTAGGTGTTGTCTTTTCTTTTGCCAACTTGATAACAGGAGCAAACTTAACCTCTAAATCCTCTACTGTATATTTGAAGCAGCTTTTAACATTACGTACCAAATCATCTATCGTAATTGGATCTTCTGTGTTATCAATAAATTTAGCCAGATCAACATAAGCATTAAATAGTATATCATTAGGAGTTGCATCATTATTTATTATTCTTCTAAGTGCCATCCGTTGAAATAGCTTACGACGTCTACAGTCCCCATTCCGGAGCTTAACCGTATTATAGTAAAGTGAAAAGTAGGATTCATCAATTATTTGTATTTTATCATTTATCCAGTTTCCATTATCTACTCTCCAGAAATACTTATACTTTTTACTATTCTTGTGCATAAATTCGTCATAAGTTAATTCCTCCATTTCTTTTATAAACTCAAGATCTGGAACTTTTAACTCTTCTGGTATAATATTGGTTGGTATAATTTCGGCGTATATATTTGAGTCATAGAAATCGGAACTATTATAAACTAAGTAACTATGATATGTTTCTTCGTTATTCATCGTTCCATTAAAATACTGACTCTGCCTAATGCCACAATCATCAACCAAAGATTCACCAGTTGATTCTTCTACCATCTTACTTATTAATCTAGAAACTTTAAGGAAATTAAATTCATCAAGTATAGTATCAAAAACATAACATAATCTAAATTTTCTAGTTCCTTTTAGTTTATCAGAGTATGTACAGTAAGCAATAGTAGGTTTCTGTTTTAAATTACTAATATACTCATCTAAAGTTTGATATTTAGTATAATCAATGTCAACAAAAATACATTGGGAACCTTCAAAGAATTCATCACATTTAAACTGTAATTTCATAGCCCCTTTATTAGCCCCTCTTTTATATTCAGGATATTCCCATATATATTTTACTTTATATTTTGGATTTATATTTTCCCTACGATACTTTTTGTTTAAATCATATTTAAAAAGATTACAAAAAGCATAACCCGAAGTAGCTGCATAAAGAAATGTATCCAAGTCTATAGTTATGTGATTAAAGAAAGAAAGTTTATCCATATTTGCAGATTTTGCTCCAATACTAGATAAACATAATTTTACTTCTTCCTTAGTTTTATAAAAATTAACACTTAATCCTATTTCAAAATTGAAATTTTTATCTATTTTCATAATCAAAATTGATTTATAAATTAAAATTAGTTAGCCTTGACTTCTTGATCTTGATAATTAAATATAAACTCACATTTTTTCAAGGCTCTTCTATAACGGCTTATTCCCATTACCATAGCCGCTTGTTTTCTATTTTCAAAAATAATTCCTGTTGGTTTATGCAGAAATTTACTATTATCATTCATAGCCGTATAAATTTATTAATCCTCATCTGACTGAATATCTAAATTAATTATGTTAGTATAAGTAAGTCTAACAAGGTCTTTATTTTCTATGGCCTTATCAACTTTGCTACTATTACCAAGATATATTTTAGCATCTTCCAAATTCTCAAACCAAAGATTATCAGGTTTATATAGCCAAATTTCTTTTCTTTCTTCTTTATTTTTGTCCTTCATAATTAATTTAGTTTTATTTTCAGTTATAAGGCCAGTAAATTATATAAAGTGTGATTTTACTTTTTCAACTTATTCTTTTCCCACTTCTTTAATATTTCTTCCCAGTTCCATTTATAGAGAGGTGCTTTTAGAGATTTTTGTCCGTAATTATAAGTTAGTTTTTCTTCTAATTTATTTACTTTTATTTTACCGGCCAATTCAAATCTTAATCCAGATAAATACCAATATTCAGTATCATCTAGAGTTAATAAATAAGGACATTCGGTTAGAGATGGTACAATTAAGCTTTCATTTCTAACTCCTAAAGCTCTCCACACATTAAATTCAGATCCTTCTATATTCTGACCTAAATAAATAGAACTTAATGCATCAGAAACGTTAGTATAAAGTCTAATCCTTTTTACTTTATTTCCTATTTTTTCTATTGTTGTTAAGAAATTATTTGGTATACTTGGTTCTACTATTTCATTTTTTAGATTTAGAGAGGAAGAGGATATATAATATAGGTTTAAGATTCTTCCTGTAATTCTTTTAATCCTCAACATCGCTATATCCTCTCACATCTTCTTTTATTTTATTTTGCTTATTCTTTTTATGTATTTTAGAACCAACAATAGTAGCACCAGTACCAGCAGCTAAAACAGAACCACCAATAATCAAACCCTTTTTATTTTTCTTAGCCCAATTTACAACTTTATCTTTGGCTTTATTAAATTTTTCTTTTCTAGCTTCCTGTTTTTCTAGTTTCTTTACCTTCTTTAGTTGTTCTTCATATTTATTTATACTATCCATTTTAGCTTCATACGTTTTTCTCAATGATTCCGATGTTTTTCGTTCTCCTGTTTTTAAATCACGTGTATGAGTATTTCCCATCATTTTCTTTGACTCTTCTAAATACTCTTTTTCAACAGCTTTTCTTGCTTGTTCTGGTGTTTCGTAGATATCCCATTTATCAACTGTTGTTATTTTGGGTGCTACATATTCTGGATACTGTTTACCTTGTGATTTATTACCTTGTGGTTTATTGTTATTGCCTTGTGGTTTATCTTTTTCGGCATATAATCTTTGTAATTTGTATATCATATTTTTATAATTTAATTGGTTTAAAGTTTAAAAAATAAATCAGATAGAACTCAGTATGCTAGTCGATAAAGTAAAATATCCCACTTTACTAAATACCAACCTATAATATTTAACATACTGAGTCTATCCTACCCCTGAAATATTATATAGACAGTGTTTTATATCTGTCTACATTTATAAGGCTTTCATTAAATTTAGGCTAAAATTTCGAGCATTTTTTGGCTAGTTTTAACATTTTTTTATAAACTCAGTATCTAAAGTTATTCTAAAAGCCTTATAAATGAATAAATAATTAAACTAAAATGAGAGATGAAGAAAAATTAGCAAGATTTAATGCTATAATAGATAGATTAGAAAAAAGTATAGATAAATTAATAGAATATGAAGCTATGAAGTGTGCTAATGAAGAAAGAAGAATGAGGGGTGAATCTTTAGCATATAATGAAGAAGCTTTTATGAAACTATTAGATAAAAAATAATTATGGAAGTATTTGAAGCATTAGAATATTATAACAAGATTAAACCACTTACAGAAACTAAAATATATTCTAGATTACAAGGATATATAAACATAAATCTTAATTATAAAGGGCGAATTATAGAAGAGCCCACAAATAAAATACAATATAATAGATTTGGAAAAGTTTTTGATAGTGGAGAATGTTTATTGTTTCCTGATGATAAATGTTCAAATTGGGAAGACTTTATTAAAAATCTGGTAATGGAAGAACATGAAAAAGAATTAACTTCTGGATGTATATGTCTTGTTAAAAAGAAACAAACAGATCCTTGGACTTTAGCTTTATATGACAAAAAAGTTACTAATTCATATCAGGCTAAAATAGGGAAAGAATATGAATCTTTTTGGTTTTGTATATCTTTTGAGAATAATAAAGAGTATCTTGGACGTGAGAGTTTTCCTGATTGGTATATACTATGAAAATAATTATTGAAAAAGATTTAAAGGTCTATTATTACAAAGATTTAGAAGACCTTAAAAAAGTAGAAAAAGAGTTAAACGATTTAGAGATTAATTTTCATTTTAATTTTGAGAATAATCCATGTCGTATTTGTCCTAGATCTATTAATGGGAGAAAAGTTAACCTTATTCTCTTTAAAAATAGTGGAGATAGAGATAAAGACCTAAAAACATTAAATACAAACCTTCAATTATTTAACATTGATGAAATAGAAGAATTATAATAGTATATTTCAGCCGTGTTAAAAAAGAACCTTATAAAATCGCTTATAAAACTAAATATTTAAGCGAAAATTATGGTTCTAAAAATTCCGGCTGAAAATATACTCAAAGCCTTATATATGAGTAAACAAGTAAATCTAAAATACTTGTTTATTCTTTTTATTTTTAAAACATTAATTTATAGAAAAATGAAGATATTATCAATCATTTTACTGCTGACTTATATTATTATAGCAGCAGTTATCTTCTACAAGTTTGTGGAAGATGGTGAATTCTTCTTGGGTATTATATTTGGCATTTTTTGGCCAGTTATATACATTTTAGGAAGAATATTTGACCAATAATATAATAACTCCAATAAGTTCCTAAGATAAATTTGGACTTAGGATACTGTCATTAATAATAAAAAATTACAAATATGGAAAAGAAAGAATTTGTTTTGGTAACTCATGATGGGTTACCGCACACGGATGATATTTCGTGTATTGCAGTTCTGTCCATACTGCTTGAAGAAAAAGGACATTCATGGAAACTTATTAGGACTAGAGATGAACAAGTCTTAGAGTCCTACAAAAATAACCCCAATGCAATTATTTTTGATATTGGGGGAGGAGACTTAGACCATCATTATGACAAAAATTATGGTGGTCGGCAATATTCAGCTATAGGAAAAGTGTGGCTGAAATATAAGGATGAAATCAAGTCGGCTTTTATGCTTGATGAGATTTCTTGGAGCGAAATAGACACAAATCTCATCGCTCATATCGACAACACGGATAATACCGGTGTTATGAACCCGTTTAATTATGCCTTTAACACAGTTAGGGCATCTTATGGGTCTACTACCGATGAAGCCATTAGGACGTGTGTTGAATATCTGAAATTTGTTTGGAGATCGGTCTTAGTAGCTGAATCTCAAAAAACAGCAGATAGAATTGAATTTGAAAAATTACCAATCATTGAATTGGAGGGTAAAAAATTCAAATTCAACGCTAATGCTAGCAGGTTTATTCCTATTAGCAAATGTGAAGAAGGTATTGTTGGATATATCTTCGCAACTCAAAAAGGCACATTTTCTGTTAGAGAAGTAGTGCCTGGAATCCTGAAAAAGGGAATGACCAAAGATGAAAGTCTAGGAGTTATTTTTACTCACAAGACCGGATTTATTGGTGAAGTTAAAAGCCTAGATTGCGTGAAAAATATCTTGGCTTAAGACTTGGATCTAGTGGAAAGAGGTAAACCACAATAAAAACTCAATTTTCAAAATATTAACAATTTAAAATTACAATTATGAAAGTAGATATTTACTTGGTTGTTGATGAAGATTGGAATAGTTTAAATCTTCCAACAACAAACGTAAAGGATGAAGAGGAAATCATCCAATTAGCAAAACAAGCCTGGACCAAAGATCAAATTGAGCATGGCTTAGTATGTTATGATAATCTTAACACAGGACATATGTGTATTCCTGTTGAAATAGATTAAAAAAACCTAGTGGAAAGAGGTAAACCACAATAAAAACTCAATTTTCAAAATATTAACAATTTAAAAATTACAATTATGAATAATTATGAAATTAGAAAGAGTAAAGTTTTCTATTCTTTTAAAGAAGGGATAGAGGAAATTTATCAGGTTATCACCTTTTTTGAGGATGATAAAGGGGTCTATCATATCAATATGATAGATATGGAAGAAATTGGTTTTTGTTATTTAAATAAACCGTTTTTAAATCTTCCATATGAAAACAATAATTTACTCTCAGAAAATCTCCGATCCATGCTTGATGCAATGGATGTAGGAGAAGTGAGAGACTGTTTAAGTGATTTAGGTCCATTGGAGACCATTCCACTAACTTATGTACGCCTAGCATAAGATAACCTCCAAAAGTTTCTGGTATGATATGGATCCAGAACCGTCATCAAATAAATTAATTATTAACTTAAATTTTATATTATTATGAACAAACAGATTATTTCTGGGAATGTTTTCATCATTCCTAACATGCTGTTCAAGCCGAGCAGCGAAAGCGAGTGGAATCTTGAATATTTCAAGAAATCCACAAAAGGAAAAATTGAAAAAATCGTTGGCCGTGAGGTTAGCGAGAATGAGGTGTATGTCCAGGTTTGGGCATTCACTCCAGGAGAAAGTAACTCAAATTGGGCTGATCACAAATGGCCTGGTGAAGAGATTATCAGTTTCCCCCACTACCTTCCCTACAAGGAATTGGAAAATCTCAAAGAAGGGGAAACAGTAGTTTATGAGTCCGAAAGTTTCAAAATCAGCCTAGTTGCTAATCAACTCGGAACTCGTTACAGAAGTTTCGGAAGGTTCGAAGACGTTTTGAAAGAACGTAAAGAGGTCTTTGACGCTTGGGAAAATGGAGAAACCATCTATATTGGTGGATTCCCATGTAACAAGAATGACGACTGAGAACTTTCCAAGAATAAAGATAGCTAGACTTAGTTCTGGCTTTCTTTTTTATTTCTAATATAAAAATAACCATAAAAAATACCGTCTCAAAAACCCTCAAAGCCTTATATATGTAATAGGAAAGATATACATAGTATATTGTGATTTTCCTAAAAAAGCAGAACCTAAGAGTGAAATTTGCGCTCTTGGGGGATTTATTTTTTGTTGAAAGCGATCTAGTTATCACGTTAAACTTTCAGTCAGCCAGGGAGACTATAAAATTTTGATCTGATGAGACCTGGACGAAACGGTATAAAGTCATCAAAATTAAATCAATTAAAAAGAAGGAAATTGCCATGAGAAACATTGTGTTAAAAATTAATTGGATGGGACCAGCAGACCATCAAGAAGAAGTTATTAAGAAAATTGAAGCTCAACTGTCTTATAGCAATAATGGCACAGCCAATTACTGCCAAGACTTGAGCCTACTCAAAGGGTTAAAGTTTTTCCCCGAAAAGGGGTTTAACTCCCCATTTGTATTGGAAACGTATAACCCCACTGATATGGGAAATATCTACAAGTTATTAAATGACATGCAATGTTGGAATTGGCCCAACAGCTGCAATGCCAAATATGACTTCGTTCAGATATGCCACTCACGTGGTGAATGGTATGTAAGCTACATCAACCAAACACTTTGGCTAGATGATGCTAATGGTGATGTAAGCACTTGGTCATCTACGACCAAGTATGACATCATAGAGTCGCTTAAAAAGTTCGAAAACAAATCCCTCACCTACGGTGAGTGGAGAAGCAAGAACTTCAACCCTCTTGTTGAGGTGAAGGCGAAGAAGTAATATAATATACACCTATAAGCTCCAGATAGCTATGGCCTGGAAGAAAGGGTTGAAATTCCCTGGGGCGAAGAGTCCTAAAATCTGCTGAAATATAAGAATACCTTGACGTGGTTCAGCAGCTTATACTAAAATTCTTATATGATATATCGTTATCAAATAGTCTTAGAGCTAGTTAAAGTGAGCTACTAACTAAGGCTTAACAAATGCTCACTATCATCTAAATCATATAATATTATGATGAGATTAGATGAATCAGTGGAGGAACGTGCCAAAAGGTACATCGTCCTCCAGGACGTGTATGGCCACGATCACAACGTGGCAAGGGAGTATTGCCACCTCCCAGAAAGGTTGGCAAAGGCTATCGATGAAGTCATGTTGGCAAAGGTCGATGGCAGTAATAACCACTTCCAACTTCGTCCTGAATTGAAGAAGGAAGTAAAAAAGGTACGGAAGTTTTTGGACATCTGTATCTGGAGCTATCGCGAGTATTATCGCGAACGTTCTGAAAGGAAATAAATCTTAGTCACGGGCGGATGAAAGTCCCGTGAAAACCAAGCGGTTTAGGTTCTCGACCAAAGGTCTTTGATGCCGCACTTAGCAAAAAAAAATAAAGAAAATAAATTAAAAATATATCGTAATCAAAATTTTTAAATCCATAAAAAAATGAAGAAAACAATGAATAAAGAGCAGTTTGCCAAGCTGCTTAGCGAAAACGGCATTGATAGTGTAACAGTAATCCGTACTCCAGATTGGAGTGGCGGTCATGGTTACAGAATAATGTTAAACCGCGACCCCGAGGATCCACTCGGGGATTTCGAATACGTAGAATTCGAAGGAGACCGTTCAAAAGCAGTCTCCAAGAGAAACAAGAGGTTCTTTGGCTACAAAGAACCTTTACATGAAGAACCGTATGAAACAGATTGCGGTTCTGTGCTTGAAATGGTACTCGATGCCATTTCATAACTCGGAAGACTGAAGAAGTTTTCTAATCCCCAAAAATAGAAAACCAGGATATTAGTGGGCCTGGACCGTCATCAAATTTAAAAAATGAAAAAAATTTTTAAAACATGGCGTGAAATCCGCCCTAAGTCCAAAGAGGAATGGAAACATTTCCTAGCTCTTGCTGCCGAGGTTATCCTCGGTGGAGTGGCGGGTTATGCCATCATTTGGTTAGGATGTGCATTATCCTAAACCATTTCCGAGAGGGTTTGCGTATTCTCGGTTACTCATAACGCATTTTAAATTTCTTAAAAATATCGTCATCAAACCTCTAAATTAGAATGAATAGCTGAAAAAAATCTATAGCACCCAGGTGAAAGCGGGTTTAAATGCAAGAATATGATTTTCTAGTAATCAGCTTTTCTTTTTTTATTCCTTAAAACCTTGAAAGCCTTATATATGTGAAGACTAGTGAAGTTTACGGAACGAAGTCGGAACACATAGTAGTAAATGTTATTGTAGGTAAATCTGTAGTAACATTTATTTATTTTCAAAACAATTAACTTAATTATTAACAATTTAAAATGTTACCTATGAAAAAGGAGACAAAGAAAAACATTGCTGAAGTAGTAATGGATTCGGTGGTATCTGGTATTTTAGGTGCCGGTGCTGCCCTCGCCTACTGTGTATTCGGTGGCGAAAAACCAAAAAATATTTCCAAACCTATGGGAATTGGGTTTGGTTATGGTGCTATTGTCGGTGGACTTGGATCTGCCGCAGATAAGGCCCATAAGGCTCATAAAGCCAAAAAGTTGCAGAATAAAACTAACTAAAAGCAACAAACAAAAAAGATAGAAAGGAATAAAATCCAATCTATCTTTTTATTTTTTTTTTCGAATACAAAATAATTTTAGAATACTTTGGCTTTCCTCTTTTCTAGAAGATTTCCTCTACCATCGTAAAGGAATATTGTATCACCATCTCTAATGATGGTGTACTTTTTCCAGTTTCCTCTTACCTTGTGTTCTATTTCAATTATGCTCCTTGCTGGGGGAGCATAAATTTCTATCTTAGGTATTTTATAAATTATGCAGTTTCCGCTGCGTTCCTTGTTGGAGAATGTCATCTCCAACATTTCATTTTTAATATGTCTGCCACGTCCTGTGGCTGTACTTAGTTTTTGTGCCTGTACATTTTCGGCAATAAATAGAGCGGCCACGAAAGCCACCACAATTGATAATACTTTTTTCATATAAATTCCAGACGTATTTGTATCCCGCATAACTGGCCTTGCGTGTTTGCGATTTGTTAATAATTTGATTTATAATTTGATTACGATATAAAAAGAATAAACAAGTATTTTAGATTACTTGTTTACATATATAAGGCTTTCAAGGGTTTAAAAAATAAGATAGTAAGAAATTTAATTTATTCTTACTATCCTTTTTTTTTATTTATGGTGTTATAGTGTTAATTAAATCACTACAATCATCATTTTCTATTAATTTTTCTTCTGATTCTGTTTTTCTTACTCTTTCATATTTTTTATAAAACCATGACATTACATCATCTATAACAGTTTTAGCTTGATCACTATCATTTATATCCATATCATCAAAGAACATTTTAGAGTTATGAATATATACAGTAATTCCACTAGAAAAGATAAAATAATCAGTTTTTATGTTTATTTTAAGTGTTACATTATCTTCATATCTATTAGCTAAAAATTTCTCTTTAAAAATTCTATTAAGATAATAAGGAATAAACTCTTCTTTGTAATTTGATGGAATATCTTTTTCATCAACTACTTCAAAAGTTATATCAATATTATTTTGATTTTCCAATAGTTTTACTTCTCTTTGTATAATTTCTTCA
>Ga0310697_10005826_pt1 | contig 11835 bp, 13 predicted proteins | sample 172DNAGHGlowgp2_FD_203883 | JGI IMG/M metagenome (GOLD analysis project Ga0310697, IMG submission 203883) | Sheep rumen microbial communities from Palmerston North, Manawatu-Wanganui, New Zealand - 1728 DNA GHGlow gp2 (v2) (version 2) | ecosystem: Host-associated > Mammals > Digestive system >... | reverse complement strand
AAGAACGCCTTGTCCCTCAACCGGCGCCAGTACGGCTTGTCCAGATACCGCGAGCAGTCAAACACGGCCCGGTCGCCGGTGTCGAACTCGACATCGACCCTGTAGCCGTCCAGCGGTTTCGCGGACACTATGTCGTGTATCGCCTCCATCGTTCCCTCAGCGCAGCGGATCGATCTTGAAGAAGGTTCCCTGCTCGACCAGCAGCGTCCAGTTCGCGAAGAGATCCTCGCGGTGGATGCTGATCCAGGCCTTCACCTTCACCTCGTCGTCGCCGTCGAGCTCTCCTGCAAGCATCTCGCCAGTCGCGATGTCAAAAGACGCCTCCTTGCCCGCATGGCGCGCATGCAGGTGAGGCTTCTTGTGACGCTCTCCCTCCTCGGGACGCATCGTGATGAGTATGCCGTAGAACAGCGACAGCGTTGCCATTTGTTGTCTCCTGACGCGGCCTATTATACCAGAGTTTACTTTTGATGTCAAAACGCACGGGAGGGGCCGCGCTTGTCGCGGCCCGCCGCAACCTTACTTCTGCTTCCTCCTGAGCGCGAGCATCGCGCCGCCCACCACGAGCAGAAGCCCGCTCGTCGGCTCAGGAATCGGACCGGGACCAGGCGTGGGCGTGGCCGGACCAAACGACTTCCAGTTGCTGGAGTCGCTTAGAATCGACGAAACATTGCCAGAGGCGAACTGAACACTTGCCGCAGTCGTACCAATCGTTTTTGTAAGTGTTGAAGCACCTGAAACTACAGCGTAATTGGATGCGCCAGAAGCCGGAGACGCTTCGTCAAATATCACAAAGAAGCCGGTATAAGTTCCTGCATCGAGCGACTTGCCTGATGCGGCGGCAACAACTGATGCCGACCCTGCGGCTCCGACTTGCCCCGAACCGAACGCATACGATGACGTATCAGTTCCAGCATCTAGCAGGGCGGTAATGGCGGCAATTGATGTTGCTCCATTCTGCCCGATGACGAAGAACTGGTATGCATCGTTAGCATACGCACTTGCACCCGCAAGTGTCCAGCCGACAGCAGCCGCCTTCGTAACAGCGGCAAGCATTGCGCAGGCCGCAAACACTATCAGTTTTTTCATTTTCATCTTCCTTGTTTTGTTTTGTTTTTCTGGTAGGGTACATTGTCGCCAATGTACCATTACCAAAATTACTGCTTAATTAGAGCGAGTAGGGCGGCTCAATCGAAATTGTCAAATCAGCCGCACAGTTGATGACAACGCCTTGGCCAGCGGGGATTGAATAGGTAGCCTTGTTACCCTCGGCATCGCCCCAGTAATAAGTGGTTGCCTCACCTGTAAGATCCATAGAAGAATCCCAATAGATGAAGCCCGCTCCTTCACGAACCGTCGGCAAGCCTTCCCAAATGTCAAATGCTTCCGTACCCCAGCCAATTGTCCCTGCGCCGCCATCGCTGATTGAAATCGTCTGAATGTCTATAGCCGTGGGGAACGGATTGCCCGTGAAGTTATTGTCCGCAATCGTAGTAAACTCGATCTTGTTCATTGGAACATCGCCCGCTGTATTGAACGTGAGATCCTCTGCGCAGTTGACGACAACACCCTGACCAGGAGCAATGGAGAAATTAGCCTTCACGCCAGATGCATCGCCCCAGTAATAAGTGGTTGCCTCACCCGTAAGATCCATAGATGAATCCCAATAGATGAAGCCCGCTCCTTCACGAACCGTCGGTAAGCCTTCCCAAATGTCGAATGCTTCCGTACCCCAGCCAATCGTCCCAGCACCGCCATCGGAGATGACGATCTGCTGGATGTCGGAGGTATTGAACCCGACCGCGTTGAACGGCACGGTGATGAAGTTGTTGTCAGCACCCGACGTGGAGCCATTGTACCCGACAACGGGTGGAGGGGCGGGAACACCCTGCAAAACCGCGACGGGCTGCATCGGGATGGTGCAGAAATAGTGCAGTAATGTGCTGGGGATGAGTCTATGGACGATGAAGTGGCAACACTAAGTGGCAATTGTCGTGGAGGTGTTGCTGGCCCATCTTACAATTCAGCGACGCTTGTGTAAATTGGCTCTATCTTGCCTCGCCCTGTCGTAGTCCTTTAGAAAATCTGCAGCGACCGCGCGAAGATAGGGTTTGATGTTCGGATTGGCACTTATACTCTGAAGAATCAATGGCGCATGATCAACAAATGGATGAACCCAATTACAGAAATAGTCATCAAGATAACCTTCATCCCTTGCCATAAGTATCGAGGCAAATGTGGCATCCAATCCAGTTTGCGCTTTCTCTGATTTAGATTGACTAAAGCAACTGGCAGCATAAAACAAAAAGGTGAGTTGAGTCATGTGGCTTTTTGCGCTCTTATCGGTAAGACTCACACCTGTCAGCCTGTAATGTTCACCCAGCATATAAAAGGGGTCTGTCAGTTCGACCGGCATAACCGAAACTGAATTCGTCGCTACCTGCTGTTTTGCTGGCGCAACAGTCTGTCCTTCTGGAACAATTACCGGTGGCAGTTTGGCTGCATAGCTTTGTATGGACTTCGGCATTTCTGACACCCCCGTCTGATCGTCGAACTCCCGCTTCGCTTTCCTCACCGCGTATGATATACAATTCTCTACGCTTGGCTTTGCCTTTACTTGCAAATGCAACTGCTCTGAAGATGTTTCAAGTTTTGACTTTATACTCTTGAAGTCCTCTTCCGATATGCTGACCTGATCCTTAAGGTAAACAATCCTCTCAGAATTGTTGCCCCCCAACACAGGAACGTATCTTATTACAATGAGATCGTTAAACTCTGCCTCGCAAGTCCCACCACATGATGCGATTTGATTTGTTACGTCCGCGCACAGCTTGCCTTGACTTCTTCTTGGCAGCCTTTCATACAGGAGTCCATGTGTGCCCTGCGACTGTTTCCCCTCGTCGTAATAATCATCCGTCATGTCAAAATAAAACGTATTCGTCGGGATTGCCTTGCCTCCTTCGCCGTTCACCTTGATTTCAAGAATTGCCAATGTTTGAATTGACAAAATTTTCTTCAAACCATACTTCTCACAAGAAATTGCGAGCCCTTTGAGACGTGTTTCTCCGTCCCCTACATCTGCCTTGATCTCATGCTCGGGATGTTCGACCTTGAATATCGGCGGATTCTGCAAGGCAAACAAATGCTCTTGAAGATCGTTTGTGCGTTTTGTCTGTACTGCGCTCTTGCTGTTGGCAATTGCTATAAGCACTGTACAAACTGTCATCACGATTGCGTTAATAAAAATTAACACACATTTGACGACTCCCCATCTGCCTGATAAAGGCGGTGCGGATTTTGGGAGATCCTCCTTCATAGAAGAAGGAGTCAGTTGTTTGTTTTGTTTCATTTCCATGACCTCGGTTGAAAAGATGGTGATATTGTATCAGATACATCACATCCATTCAATGCAAAAGCAAAGGTCAAAAATCTCCCGGGCGAGGGGGCGGACGCTTATGGGCAAGACTCTTATGGGCGAGGCGGCGTGGGGGTGCTGGTATTTGGCGCGTATATGCGGCAGAGCGAATCTTCGATCTCAAGAATGCGAGAGGCATTGATGACGATGCCGAGGTTGTTGGGTACGCGAGCTTCACGTCCTTCTCCACCATGATCCCGTAGATCATGTCGCCTATGAAGCGGGCGACAGGCTTGTGGAAATGGGGAGAAATCCTCCCCAGAAATTTTTTGAGCTGAGCTGTCAGCTTCGTCGCGATTGTGGTATCACACATGGCGTCGCCTCGCTTGTTTGTGTAAGGACTTCGCATTATAGCGAAGATCATTCAGGCGAGCGACACTTTTTTGCCCCGTAATCCGGAAGCGACGTGATGAAAGTCGCGCTCGCCGCGGGGGCATCTCGCCAGCCACGAAAAAATTGGGGAACCTCCAACCCGGCGGAAGCGTTGCGCACGGCGGCGCGCAATATGGTACAATATCGCCATGCAAAACAATCTCAAGGTATTTACCGATCCTGGAAAACTGCAGAAGTGGTGCGCGGCGCGGCGGCAGGACGGCGCCAAGTTGGCGCTCGTGCCCACGATGGGCTATCTGCACGAAGGGCACCTCTCGCTCATCGCGGCGGCGATGAAGAGGGGCGCGGACGAGATCGTCGTGAGCGTGTTCGTCAACCCGGTCCAGTTCGGGCCGAACGAGGACTACGAGAAGTACCCGCGCGACGAGAAGGCCGACCTCGCGAAGTGCCGCGCGGCGGGCGCGACGGCCGTGTTCTTCCCAACGCCCGCGAACATGTACCTGGACGGCCACTCGACGTACATCACCGAGGAGACGCTCGCGGCGGGGCTGTGCGGCGCGCGGCGCCCGGGCCATTTCCGCGGCGTGTGCACGGTGGTCGCGAAGCTCTTCAACCTGGTCCATCCGCATCTTGCCGTCTTCGGCCAGAAGGACTTCCAGCAGGCGGCTGTGATCAGGCGGATGGTGCGAGACCTCAACTTCGACCTGAAGATCGTCGTGGCGCCGATCGTCCGCGAGCCGTCCGGACTCGCTCGCAGCTCGCGCAACACGTACCTCTCGGACGACGAGCGGTCGCGCGCTGTCGCGCTCTCGGCGTCGCTCCGCCAGGCGAAGGCGGACGTGGCGGAGAAGGGGACCCTGCGGTGGCGCGCGTGCCGCGCGAAGATAGTGAAGGCGCTGGAGAAGGCTGGCCTCAAGGTCGACTACGTGGAGGCCGTTGACGCGGAGACGCTCGTGCCCGTCAAGACGCTCGAGAAGGGCACGGCGGTGCTGCTGGCGGCATGGTGCGGCAAGACGCGTCTCATCGACAACGCGGTCATGTGATTTTCTGACAACCAACCAATCAACCAAACAAAAGGAAACAGACATGGAAATGACACGCAGAGGTTTTCTAGGGAGCGCGGCTGGATTCGCGGCGTTGGGCGGCAGCCTGCCCTGCCTCGGGGCGCCGGGCTCCGTCTACAAGGGCGTTCCGGTCGGAGTCATCACGTACTCCTACCGGTCGATGAAGCCGGGCGCGGGCAAGACGCTCGAGCACGTGCTGGGCTCGAACCTGAGCACGATCGAGCTCATGTCCAACGATCTTGAGATAGACGTCGGGGCGCCCTTGCGCAGGAAGACCAAGGAGGAGAAGGCGGCGTACGCGAAGTGGCAGCAGAACGTGGACATGAAGCGCTTCGAGGAAGTTCGCGCGAAATACGCGGCGGCGGGCGTGTCCGTCCACATCGTCAAGTTCGGGGACATCGGATCGCGCGGCCTCTCCGACGCCGAGATGGACTACCGCTTCAAGGCGACGCGCGCGATGGGCGCGGGCGCGATCACGCGCGAGATCCCCAACCCGAAGAACATCCCCGGCTGGTGGGAGAAGGAGGGCAAGCGCCTCGCGGCGTTCGCCGAGAAGTGGGGCGTGAACGTCGCGTTCCACAACCACCTCCAGATCAACGCCACCACGTACGACGGCCCGCTCCTCGGCTACTCGAAGCGGTTCATGATCAACTACGACATCGGCCACTTCACGGCGGCGAACGACACGGATCCCCTCGACATGGTGCGCAAGTACCACGACCGCATCGTATCCATCCATATCAAGGACCGCTGCACAAAGGCGCGCGGGCAGAAGAACCTGCCGTTCGGCCAGGGCGACACGCCGCTCGCGGGGCTTTTCGCGCTCATGGTCAGGGAAGGGTGGAAGTTCCCGTGCGACATCGAGCTCGAGTACAAGATCCCCGCAGGCTCCAACGCCGTTCGCGAGGTCGACGCCTCGCGCGAATACTGCAAGTCCAAGATCGGCTAAGGCTGGCATGACCAGATGAGGAATGACGTCCAGCCATGCTGCCTGACGATCGCCGGAAGCGACTCCGGCGGAAACGCGGGCGTGCAGGCCGACCTTCGCGCGTTCCACGCGTTCGGCCTGCACGGCTGCACCGTTGTCACCGCGCTCACCGCGCAGAACCCGCGCGGCGTGCGCGACGTGCACGTGGCGCCGCCTGAGTTCGTGGCCGAGCAGCTCGACGCCGTGTTCGAGATGTACGGCGTGAAGGCGCTCAAGACGGGCATGCTCGCGACGGCCGACGTCATCGCGGCCGTCGCGGAGAAGCTCGCGAGGAGGCCGCGCGTCAAGAAGGTGATCGACCCGGTGATGGTTGCGACGAGCGGCGCAAGGCTGCTGGCGGACGACGCCGTGGCGGCGCTCGCGGAGCGCCTGCTGCCGCTCGCCACCGTCATCACGCCGAACCTGCCGGAGGCAGAGGTTCTGCTGGGCGACGCGATCGAGACGGCGGCGGATTTGCCGCTCGCGGCGAAGACGCTCGCGCGGAAGTTCCGATGCGCCGTCCTCGTGAAGGGCGGCCATGTGGGCGCGAAGGCGGCGGCGGACGTGCTGTTCGACGGGAGGCGCGTCCGCACGTTCTCGTGCCCGAGAATCGCCAGGCCCGTGTCCACGCACGGCACGGGATGCACGCTCGCAGCGTCGATAGCGGCCGGGCTCGCGCTGGGCGCCCCGCTCGCGTCCGCCGTGGAGGACGCAAAGTTTTACGTTTACGAAGCCATAAAGTTATCGTATCATATTGGACGTAACTGCGGCGTGCTAGGCATGCCAAAGACGAGGAGAAGGAATTATGGTAAAGGAACCGCTACAAGACATGGATGACATCTCGAGCGACGAGATGATCGTCCGCAAGAAGAGGATACCGGAAAAGAAGACCGGCGTCACCCCGGCGTCCGTCCTCAAGACGGCCGCCGACGCGCTTGTCTCGCTGCGCGAGAAGAGGCCCCTGGTGCACTGCCTGAGCGAGAGCGTGGCGGCGCACTTCACCGCGAACGCGCTGCTCGCGCTCGGGGGCTCGTCCGCGATGGTGGAGGACATGAGTGAGATCGCGCCGTTCGTGAAGCTGGCCGACAGCCTACTCGTGAACACGGGCACGGTTACGAAGACGCAGACCGAGGCGATGCGCGCGGCGGTTTCTCACGCGAACATGAACGGCAAGCCGTGGCTGCTCGACCCGGTGGCCGTGGGCGTGCTGCCGCTCAGGACTTTCATCGCCAAGGAGCTGCTGCGCCGCTTCCCGGCGATCATCCGCGGCAACGCCTCGGAGATACTTTTCCTGGCAGGCAACGAGACGTCGGTGTGCCACGGCGTGGAGTCCACGGCGTCGAGCGACGAGACGATCCTGCAGGCGGCGCGCCTCGCGGGCGTGACGCACGCCGCCGTGCTGGTTACCGGCGAGACGGACTACGTGGCCGGGGAGGGCGCGCCCGTCGTCGCGATCTCCAACGGCTCGCCGATGATGACGCGCGTGGCGGGCATCGGCACCGCGCAGGGCGCGTTCGGCGCGGCGTTCCTCGGCGCGCTCGGCAACAAGGCCCGCTGGGAGGCGGCCCTCGCCACCGCGCTCGTGACCGCGATCGCTGGCGAGCTCGCCGCGGCGAAGACGTCCGAACCTGGATCCTACCAGATTGCCTTCCTTGATGCGCTGGCCGCCATCAAGCCGGATGACATCATCAAGCGCGGCCACGTGAAGCTGATAGAACTAGCGCCATGAGGAAAACGTCCAAGAAGCCGCGGATACTCATCGTCACCCCCGAGATCACGTATCTCCCGGAGGGCATGGGGAACCTTGCGGGGAAGATGAGCGCCAAGGCCGGCGGCATGGCCGACGTGTCCGCGTCGCTGGTGGCGGCGCTCTTCGACCTCGGGGCCGACGTGCACGTGGCCCTGCCGCACTACCGCCGCATGTTCCACGAGGAGACGGGCCAGCTCGTCGCCGACGAGCTGCGCGTCTACAAGAGCCGCATGACGAGCGACCGCATCCATCTCGCAGAGGACCGCTGCTTCTACTACCGCGACCGCGTCTATTCCCAGAGCGGCGCGAACCCGAAGCTCGCGCTCGCCTTCCAGCGCGAGGTGATCAACCACTTCATCCCCGAGGTGCAGCCCGACCTGATACACTGCAACGACTGGATGACGGGCCTCATCCCCGCCGCCGCGCGCCGCATGGGCATCCCCTGCCTCTTCACCGTCCACAACATCCACACGCACAAGCTCACGCTCGCCGAGGTGGAGGACGCCGGCATCGACGCCGCCGAGTTCTGGCAGAACCTCTACCTCTCCCGACCGCCGTACAACTACTTCGAGTCGCGCGACACGAACCCGGTCGACCTGCAGGCATCCGGCATCTTCGCCGCCCACTTCATCAACACCGTCTCCCCCACGTTCCTGAGGGAGGTCGTGGACGGCTGGCACGACTTCATCCCGGACTCCATCCGCAGCGAGATCCGCAACAAGTTCAACGCCGGCTGCGCGGCGGGCATCCTGAACGCTCCAGATCCCACGGACAACCCGGCGATCGACGACAAGATTCCCTTCAGGTACGGCCCAGACGACCACCGCGAGGCGAAGCGCAAGAACAAGCTTGCGCTCCAGCACGCGCTCGGCTTGGAGGAGAACCCCGACGCGCCGCTCTTCTTCTGGCCGTCGCGCCTCGACCCCGTGCAGAAGGGGCCGCAGCTCCTCTCGGACATCTGCTACAGATTCCTCGACAAGCACTGGGCGCGCGGCGCGCAGATCGCGATCATCGCGAACGGCGCGTTCCAGAAGCCGTTCTGGGACATACGCAACTTCCACGGCATCGGCAACCGCTTGGCGGTGCACGACTTCGACGGGCGCCTCTCGCAGCTCGGCTTCGCGGCGTCGGACTTCCTGCTCATGCCGTCGCTCTTCGAGCCGTGCGGCCTCCCGCAGATGCAGGCGCCGATCTACGGCTCGCTCGCCATCGCGCACAACACCGGCGGGCTGCACGACACGGTGGAGCCGCTCGACATGAATCGGCACGTCGGCAACGGATTCCGCTTCGACACGTACGACGCCAACGGCCTCTTCTGGGCCATGGACCAGGCGATGGCGTTCTGGTCGCTACCGGCCGAAGTGCGCGAGGTCGAGATCAGGCGCATCATGGCTGAGTCGCTCACGCGCTTCAACCACGAGGCGTGCGCGCGCCAGTACATCGGGCTCTACGAGCAGATGTTGCACCGCCACCTGGTGAAGGACTTCTCCGCGCACGATTGACGCGAACATCCGTCCGGCACGTCGCGCGCCGTCCCCTAGGTTGAGCCCGGAGTTTGACAAATCCGGGCGGTGGCGGTATTGACTCGCCCCTCAGGGGGGACTTTGATATACTCTTTCAGCCCCAAGAAACTAGAAGGAGTCTATCAATGCAAGAGAGAATGACGATTAATCGGTATGCCGCGTGTGTCGCGGTCGGTCTGTCCGTGTTTTGCGCACTGTCGGCGCTGTCGGCCGACAGGCCGGACGGAGGCTGCCCGGTTTCCGTGAACCTGCGCGGACACGAGAACACGGAATGGTCGCAGTCGTACGCGTACCATCTCGTGGACGGTCGCAAGAACCTGCCCCGCGTGCTGCTGGTGGGCGACTCGATCGTCAACGGCTACCAGGGCGAGGCGCGGCGGCTCCTTGAGGCGAAGGGCGTCAACGTCACCTACTGGATTTCGTCCTACTGCGTGACGAGCCCGCACTACCTGACCTTCCTCGGCATCTACCTCGACGAGGCGAAGTACGACGTGATCCACTTCAACAACGGGCTTCACTCGCTCGACACGCCGACGGCGGACTGGGAGAAGCGGTTCGAGGCGGCGCTCCGGCTCATCCGCGAGAAGCAGCCCGCGGCGAAGATCGTGTGGTGCACGTCCACGCCGCTCAAGGACCCGGCGAAGACGGCGAAGGCGCGCGAGCTGAACGCGGCGGGGGCGAAAGTCGTCGCCCGGCTCGGCGGCATTGAGACGAACGACCTCTTTTCGGCGCTAGACCCTCTCGACCGCAACGCGAACTGGAGCGACACGTTCCACCACAAGCCGCATGTCCGCAAGATGGAGGGCGGACTCGTCGCACAGGCGGTGTTATCCGCGATTGGCCGGAAGTGAGGTGAGAAAAGACGAGGATGGCAATCGGGGAAGTCGGACTGCACTGGGATTTATAAGGAGCCAGCAGGATGCATGAAATGAGCATGAAGCGTGTCGGTGGGTTGTCGTGTGCCGCGGCGATGATGGCCATGGTGTGCATGGGGGCCGGACAGGACGACGCCTGGATGGCGTCCATTCGCAGGGACCATCCGCGGATGTTCTTCAACGCGGAGACGTGGCCGCAGGTGAAGGCGCGCGCCGAAAGTCTCGCGCGCGCGGCTCGCGACGCCCTGCTGAAGCGCTGCGACAAGTACCCCGAGAAGCCGGTATGCTCGGACTACGGTCCCGTCGAGTTTCGCGAGGTGAAGACCGCAGGCGGCACGCACAAGACCACGGCGGCCACGCCGATCAAGAACGTGAAGGAGTGGGGCTCGCAGGCGGCGGAGTGTGCGCTCGCGTGGCGTTTCACGGGCGAACGCAAGTACCTCGAGAAGGCGCGGCGAATGCGAACGACGGCAAGGCGTGGCTGCTCCATTTCGTGAACGAGCCCCGCGTGGACGGCAGGTGTACCGTCGCCGACTGCGGCAAGGACCGTCTTTTCTGCGAGGCGATTCTGCCTGCGGATGCGAAGCTGGAAAAGATCGGTGGACCCGGCAAGGAGTTCTGGTCGAACGGCAGGAACTGGGAACCGGACGAGGCGTTTCTCGCGTCCGCCGCGCAGCAGTCGAAGCGCACGGGACGCGGCCCCTACTACGGCGCGTGGCGGCTTGAGGTTGCGCCCGGCGCGCCGCGTAAGAACGACCGGTTCCTGCATGTCCTCACGGCGGCGGATACGTCCGTTTCGTCCGCCCCGCAGACGCGGAAGGTCGTCAAGGACGGTATGGACGGCGTGGTCATCACGCTGCCTGCCTCCTCGGGCGGAACCGTCGAGGTCACGGTTCTTTTCAACCGCGAAGGGCCCGTTGGCGGAATGATCGCCATCGGCAAGGACGCGCCCTTGCGTCCGTTCATTACGACCATCCAGCCCCAGAGCGGTATTTTCTGATAGGAAGTAGCCTCGCGCCGTTGCAATGAACGTAGAACGAATGAAGTGTGAACTTTTGTTCGACGTCTTCCGCAGTGGAGCAAGGGAGCGCATTTTTGATATAATATGCGGCGGCACTTGAAAGTGAGAATGAACGATTTATGGCACAGAGACTTTTGAAGAGAAAACCGCATAAGGTCACACCTGGTAGGGCGCGGACTCCGGCCGCGCCGCCACCGACTACGGGCGGGCGTATGTTCACGCATGCCCCCGGTAGGGCGGTCGCCCCGCGACCGCCGAGTGCCTCCGCCGTCCTCGTCGGCACGTACAAGGCGAAGCAGCTCGCCTGGATCAAGCGGCACGGCATCTACAACTACCCCGTGAAGGACGGGGACGAGTTCGATGAAAAGTCGTTTGCTGTCATCAAGGAGCTTTGGCTCTACGCGGATGTAAAGGGTACGCGGCATGTGTTTGAGGCGGAATTCATCGGCATCAAGACCCGTGAGGAACTTGTTGATGAATACAGTTATCCTGCGAACGGGGTTTTTAACGCAGAGACGCAGAGACGCAGAGGTGGTAGGGCGCGACCACCGGGCGCGCCGCACGGCTCGCGCTACTATGTCTTCAGGGCGAAGCATCTCGACTACGGCTCACGCCTCGATGACCCGTTCGTGATCGCGCGCACGGCGGACTTCGGCGGACGCTCGGCGAAGGTGAAGAAAGCCATCGAGCAGTTCAAGGCCGACGGCGAATTCGCGCCACTTGAGCATTATCTTCCCTCCGACCTTGCCCAGATTCCGCGCAACCGCCTCCGCGTCTGCGAAGCGGCGGTACAATGTCATTTTCTGCAATGGACACCTGTCGTCGGCATGTCGCCTCTTCTTGGGAAAATCGAGAGCATAGTCATGAGCATTGGGGAGTTTGGACGC
>Ga0310697_10005825_pt1 | contig 11836 bp, 10 predicted proteins | sample 172DNAGHGlowgp2_FD_203883 | JGI IMG/M metagenome (GOLD analysis project Ga0310697, IMG submission 203883) | Sheep rumen microbial communities from Palmerston North, Manawatu-Wanganui, New Zealand - 1728 DNA GHGlow gp2 (v2) (version 2) | ecosystem: Host-associated > Mammals > Digestive system >... | reverse complement strand
GCAAACGGCACGCCTGTGGTAGAATATACCTATGATACGTGGGGAAAGAAGGTGACAACGACAGGCACCCTTGCGGGTACGCTTGGTTTGTTCCAGCCGTTCCGCTACCGCGGGTATGTCTACGACTGGGAGACCGGCTTCTACTACCTGCAGAGCCGCTACTACGATCCGACCACTGGAAGATTCATTTCTGCAGATATCCTCCTTTCCACAGGCCAGGGCGTCCTCGGTCACAATGCCTATGCATATTGCCTTGATAATCCGGTGAGATATAAAGATTCACAGGGAAAGGAAGCTGAAGAAAGCAATGGATCCATTGAAGAATTTTTAGAAATGTATCAGAATTCATACGGATTAAGCTTTTATGATGATCACAAATATGTTGTAATTATGTCTGCTAAAAAAGTCGAATATATAGAAACCTCTACTGATAGAGCATGGGATGGGTTTACCGAAGATTCTAATATATTTGGCTTGGTTATAACCTTTATATCAGGAATAGTTTCCCCGTGGTCATTTTTGAGCCTGATTTCACAAGCACCTTATTTGTTAGAAGATGGTCCAAATGTAATTAGAACAAAATATGAAATAGAGTATAGAGAGTTTGATGGGGACATTGCTGATTATGGTAATGAAAAAATCCCTGTAGGAGACATATATGAGTGTACAGATTATTATACGATAGGATCTGGAACGACAACTGATAGAAAACCCTATTTTGACAATAAAAAAGGAAAGCATTTGAATAGAAAACTTATTGGTGTTGCTTATGGGCATGATACTTGGCAAGATATAATGAATGTTTTAAATGGGAGGTGACAATTGTGAAAAGATGTTTGATTTATATTCTGTGTCTTATGACTTTGCTTGGTTGCTCATTTAGGAAAGAAATGGTTATTATTGAAAAGGCAAAACAAACTCTTGCCACTTGTGATTATAATAGTGTCATATTTTTCACAGAACAAAATAGTGATTCTGTACATATACTGATAAAGACGGATGGGAAAAATGAATTCTTCTATAGGTCGAATGATAGTCCATATTACGATGCAACAATCCAATATGAACAGCAGCCCGAACATATAGATGCCGTAAAAAGCGAACAAGAATCTATCTTGTTTTCTAATGAATTATCCCTACTAGAAGGAATATTAGAATCTGATTTGCATTTTGATCGTGTTATCAATGGGCCGGAGTTAACAGTATACTATTATGCATTATCTTCTGATACTTTAGTAAAACACCATATTTCAAATGACTATGAAATCTGCGTTATTGTTGATTCGGAAGGAGGTATTGTCAATATTCGCTTATTTGCAGGGAAAATAACCCAGTTAAATTACTATTTGAACGTAATATGCAAAAAGGAGTGTCAAGACTAACTATTAAAAGTCAAGACCCAAATAGGTGAGATTGAAGATTATTTGAAAGTTCATCGCCGCCCATGACAAACAGCCTGCAAGTGCAGGAAAAAGGCAAGCGAAGGCGATGGATGTGTCAAGGGGACGGTTAGCGTGGGATGAATTCGATATTTCGTCCACATGGTGTATATGTGTCCGCTTGCCGGAGCATGGTTGTTCTCTTGATAACTTTTGTGCCACACATACAACAATAATATATTATTTTCACAATGGACTTTTCTTGCTCCGAAGGTGCTTCTGTCGATAGATCACTAAAAGGGGCAACCTTTTTTGTGTTCATAAGCACCTTGAATTCGCATACGGATTTGATTGGTGCTTGGCAGTGTGCGGATTGGCGGGCATTCACACACCTTCACGCTCGCCAGTCGCATTCTTTTAACAATGGTGGTATTCGATATAGAGTAAGGGGAGGTTAGAAGCATAGGAAGCGTTAGATGTTAATTACAATGTTGCATCTGGGCAATTGCTCGGAACGGCTAATACTATAGCCTAATCATGTATCGATCAATACGGATTATAAGGAGAAATAAATGGAACAATATTATATTAATCAGGATCAGACACAGAATCCCGGATGGCACCATGAAGTGCACACAAAGAAGCATGCGGAAGAACTCCATATTATGCGCAAAACATATCTCGGCTTCTTCTATAACGAAATTGATGCCGTGCAAGAAGGAAAACGGCATTATTCCGATGCTGACGGCTGCGCAATCTGTTGCCCGAAAGCGCACAGAGGGTAATTGCAATGCCAAAAAATGAACACCATGTTGTTCCCAATACCTCTCGTGGGGGATGGGACGTGAAACGGAATGACGCACAAAGGACAAGCATACATACGGAGACAAAAGCAGAAGCCGTGAAAGCCGGTCGTGAAATGAGCCAACGCGCAGGCAGTGAGTTGGTTATTCATAGCAAAGACGGACGTATTCAACAGAAAGACAGCCACGGAAACGATCCTTGCCCACCTAAAGATAAAAACTGACGTGTCTACAAAACAGCCATCGGGAAACCGACGGCTATTTCTTTGCATATGTCTTTGAAGTGTCATGGGTACGGTTAGCGTGAAAACGAATTTGGAGAAAAGTGCAGGAAAAAACGCTTCCGTTTTTGACTGAGAAGGAAGCGAAAGATAGAATAAAGATAGTCGTTATTGCACAGGTAATTGATTTGGCAAATACGCCACTACGTGGTCATAGAACTCTCGGTATGAGCAATTGGAACGGCTCAAAAACGAATAGCTCGCACTGCTTGTAGCATTTAGCACGCAAAAGGAGCCGTTAAGTTCCTCTTTCGAGTTTCTTAACGGCTCTTATCTTTGTTTAAAAGTATAGTATCATTCACGAATTGATGCGTCTATTACATACTTTTGGGGAGCATGTCCGGTGTAATAGAAGGGATAACATGTGGTAAGCATCAAATGCTTTCCTTCAATGGTCGGAATCCGAAGATCCTCGTCTGTTTCGAGGATCTCCTTTGATTCAATCACATAGGTATAGACGGTTCCGTTCGGCATGGTGACCGTGATAGTATCGCCATAGGTTACGTCCTTCAGGATCTGTAGGTGATTTCGATTGCGGTGCCCATATACTACACAGACACCTTCTTCTCCCGGTGAAGCAGACGTGTTCAACCAGCCAGGGGTCTTCTCAAGCGTTGCTTCATCGACGGATGGTGCGATTGTAATGTTCTTTCCGTGAATCGTAAGCACAAACGCTGCTCCGTGCGGAACAGATACCTGCGGTATAGCGGTTGGTGCGGACGGCAAGTGCGAAGCTGTAGGTTCAGTTATGGGCTCGTCGATCACAGGGAATTCGGGCCAATCGTCCGGGAAGGGAGATGCTGACGGTTCCGGAGCAACCGTGTTACTCGGGGTCGGGTTTACGATTTCAATGATATCGGTTTCAATCGTCGGTTCCGGTGTTGCGGTTGGCGCTGCGGTTTCGATTGCCTGTTCTGCAAGCAGCGAGATTTTGTCTCCGAGCAGGAACGGCAATATGAGAATTGCGATTGCGAGAATCGCAAGGATAATGATGTGTTTCTTCATGGGGGTTCCTTTCACTTATTGGTACGGTCTTCCGAACATAATGATCGGATAATTCTTTGTCTGCCATAGGTCGCGCATGACGACGCAGCCCTTGCTGCTGGATGCTTCGACAACCTTTCCGTCGCCGACATAGATGCCGACATGATGAATCTCCTTCCAACGGTGGCAGCCCTCGCATTTTTTATTAACCCAAAAGACGAGATCACCGGGTTCGAGTTCCGACCATGCAACAAGCAATCCACGGTCGTGACAGTATTTTGCCTGTCCTGCGGCATTGGTGTACATATGATCGCCGAGTTCGGGATCGACTTCGTGCATCGCCCAATATGCGAGACCGGAGCAATCGAACTTTGTGCTGCCTTTTGCACCCCAAACATAGGGACAGCCGAGCTTTGTCAGCGCCGCACGAACGACGTCAGCGCCTTTACTGCTGGATGGCAGGTGGCTGATAATCTCCGTATAGTCCGCACCGCCGAGCAGATCGACGCCGATCAGCGCGGCATAGTATTTGGTGTATGCCGGGGACATCATTTCCTCCAAAAGCTGCATCTGAGATTCATCAAAGCGATAGTATTCCGCCGCTTCCCGATACGTCATTGATCGCTGATGCACATTGACGATCAACTGTGTGACCGTTTCCGGCTCCGGCGTATTGCTATCCTCATCGGGCGTTGGGGTTGGAGCATTCTCCGGGACTACCTCATGGAGCTCATAGGTTAAACCAACCGTGTTCATAACAGAGAACACCTCCCGCAATCGCTGTTCGCATTCGTCATCCGGAACAAGGATAATGATCGGGTTATCCCCAGTGGTGGACAGAACCGAGTAAACCGCGAGTACGTCGATCCAATTATTGACCGTAGCGGAATCTCCGTCGTTGTTATCACCTCTGTAAACGACCTCGAACTCATCGTGGTCAATCTCTTTTTCAAATCTCTTGATGCGTTGTTCGATCGCGTCTTTGTAAGACTGGTCGATCCTTGTAATGATCTCGGTCATGGTCGGTCCCTCCTGGGATGTGTCATTCGACCAAAAGAGCCCGAAACATACGCAGATGATCGCCGCTACAAGAGCAATGACAAGAATAATGACAACCGCAACCCAACCGCCAGCGGCGATCGCGGCGACAAGTGCTTTGATCGCGGCAATGATCGCTTTCACAGCGGCTTGGATCGCCTTCGCGGTCATCTCTGCCGCCTTTTCTGCGGCTTTCGCCGCTTTGACGGCGACCTCTTTTGCGACCTTCGCCGCTTTTTCAGCCGCCTTTGCTGCTTTCTCGCCGACTTTTTCTGCGGTTTTAACAGATTTCTCTGCGGTTTTGATCGACCGTTCCGCGGTCTTGACCGACTTTTCGGTGGTTTTTACCGTTTTCTCGGTTGTTTTAACGGTTCCTTTCGCGCCTTGTTTGACCGATGAAACAGATCTTTGACCTGCAGCATTCGTCTTCTGTACCGGGCGTTGGTCGGAACGGAACAGTCGTTGATTGTTCTGGACGGAGTGCGATTGCTGCTCCGTCTTTTGAAGCGCATGGTGATCTCCTCCTTTTTGCGTAGTGTATTCGTACTGCGGCTTTGCCGCAGGGCTGGATTCCGTAAGCGCAGAATCATCTGCCTGATGTTCATACGCCGTTTCCTTTGGTTCGGTTCGCTGCTTTTGCAGGATCTCTGCTTTCTGCTGCGGAGTGAGTTCTTGCGGCGCAGGGCGAGATGATCGAAAGGATAACTCGTCGGCCTGTTTCGGTTCGGGCTGATCGAATCGCTGCTGAAGTACATCAGCTTTTTCTTTCGGTAAGATCTCATGACCGGAGGTATCGAATCGTGGTTCGGATTGTACCGAAGGATTGCTTGACGGTTGGGGTGCTTCGTTTATTTGCTGCTCCGGCGTCCGGGTCTCTGTTCGCGGTTGGTTATGTTCCAACCGTTCCGCTTCCTTCTGTTCACGCCGGTTCTCCAGATCTTCCACCTTGTCGCGGATCTTGTCTTCGACCTTTTCCTTGACCTTCTTCACGGCTTTCTTCGTGCCGGAATATGCAACAGAGACGGCTTCATAGGTATACTGCTCGGATTTCTGCGCAGCGTAATCGGATTCGGATTCGTAGCGTTCGTCTGCGGGTGCGGTCTGCTCCTCCACCTTCCGATATCCGGTTTTCATGTGCCGCGGAAGCTTGCGGAAAGCGTCAGCCTCCTTTGGAACTTTCATGTGTTGACGTTCTTTGACTTTTTTCTTTTCCATGTTTCCCTCCAAAAGAAGAGGGAGCGGAAACCCGCTCCCTTGTTCTTATTCCTCGATCGTTTCCTTGGGCTTGGTCGTCATGACCTTGTAGAGCTTGGTATCCAGCGGGAAATGATTCTCGAACGGAACGATGTTCCCGGCGCATTTCAGAAGCCCCTTACCGGCGTCCGCGTTGGTGACGTAGGATAGCTGTGTTTCCGAGATGCCGAGCAGCTTAGCAAGCTCGATCCGGTCCGTCGCCGCCTGATTCAAAAGCGTGATGAACTCGCTGTTCGCGAGCATGGTGCGCGCGGTGTGCGACTGCAGAAGATCCTCGATGTTCTGCGAAATACCGGTATAGCAGGCGTTGTGTTTACGCGCGCGTTTCCACTGCTCAAACAGGAAGTTGGAACTGTATTCGTTGGCAAACAGCAGATAGATCTCGTCAATGAACACATAGGTCGGACGCCCTTTCTTCTTGTTTCGCACGATCCGGTTGTAGATGGAATCGAGAACAACGAGCATACCGACCGTCTTCAACGCCTTGCCGAGATCGCGGATGTCATAGCAGATCAGACTGCTTTCCGTATTGACGTTGGTGGGCTTTGCAAAGGTGTCGAGCGAACCGTCCGTAAAGAGCTCGATCGCAAGCGCGACATCCTTTGCTTCCGGTTCTGGCTGCTTCAGAAGTTCCTTGTGGAAGTCCTTGAGCGTCGGAACCTTGCCGGTGCATCCGCGCTTGATAAACGGGCGATACACGATCTGCGTACAGCGGTCGATCAGCGACTTTTCCTTTGCAGAAAGCTTTCCGGAACCGACAAGCTGTTCGCAGAGCGAGAGGATAAACTCGCTCTTCAAAAGCACCGGGTTCTCTGAATCTGCATATTCGGATTCCATATCCATTGCATTGATATGATTCTTGGAGTCGGCAGCGATATTGATCACTTCGCCGCCGAGCGTACGGACAAGCCGATCATACTCGCGTTCCGGATCGATGATAATGACGTCGCCCTGATTCCGAAGCACAAGCTGGATGATCTCGTCCTTTGCGAAGAACGATTTACCGGAACCAGAAACACCAAGGACAAAGCCGTTGCCGTTCAAAAGAGAACTGCGATTGACAAACAACAGGTTCTTGCTGATCGCGTTCTGTCCGCAGTAGATGCCTTCGGGATGATTGATCTCCTGTGCCTGGAACGGCATAAAGACAGCGGCGGATTCCGTGGTCAGCGTTCGGAGCGCATTGATCTTCCGAAGCCCGTAGGGAAGCGCGGTGTTCAGCCCGTCAAGCTGCTGATACTTCAGCGTCTGGAATTGGCAGATATGCTTTCGAGCAACGGAGAGCAGCGCTTCTGTGTCGGTATCCAACTGTTTCTTTGAGTCCGCAACATGGACAAGCGTGACGGTCACAAACATCATGCGCTGATCGCGGGATGTGAGATCGTCAAGAAACTCTTTGGATTCCTTGCGCTGCTGTTCGAGGTCATACGGGACGACGGCGGAAAAGTTGTTGTTCTTGTTCTGCTTTCGCTGCCAGTTTGTGATTTCCGTCTCCGTACCGAGCAGTTTACGCTCGACCTCCTTGACCGCTTCATCCGTGGGAATCGGGATAATGTCGATCGAAAGCATGAGATTGCGGTTGATGTCGCAAAGCTCCGACACCATGGAATCCTTGAGAAACGACGGGAACTCCTGCAGATAGAGGACACGGGCGTATTTCTTCCCGATTTTGATATGATCGCTTTTGACCGCCATACTGTCCGGACAGATGGTGTCCGTAAACGAGTGACCGCGCTTCATGAGATCCTTCAGATCGAAGTGATAGCTTTCCTCCCGTCCGATCCGGAAGAAGTCGTGGAAGACACGCATCCGATCCACGGCTTCGATTTCATACAGTTTTGAGGACAGACCGGCAAAGCGCGAAGCAAGCTCGGTATAAACGCGAGAGAAGAAGGTCTTTGCTTCTTCGTAGGATTTCTTGATCACGGATACCGTGATGTACTTTTCCTGCAGAATCCAGTTGCCTCGGATTGCAGCATCCATGATCATGCTGTTGTATTCGTCACGGTATTCGTCAAGACCGTCGTCTGCGTGAGGGATGAGGTTCCGGGAAAAACTGCTCTTCGTCATGCGTCGGTTGTTGATTGTGATCTTGGTGGTTGCACCGATCTCCAGTGCGTTCAGCAGCTCGCAGTACGCCAGAAACATGGCAAGCTGATCGTCCCGTGCCGCAACGGAGTAGTTGACGTCCGTGAATCGGAAGGTGCGGGAGAACTTGTTACCAACCTGAAAGGTTCCGTCCTTCCAGATCTTTTTGATCGGGATAGTATCCTGTACAGAAGAAGGAACCTTGAACGGTTCCTTCTCAGACTTCAGTATTTGATTGAGCGTTTTAATCAACGCGCAGCACCTCCTTCATTTTTCCGCTTGACAGGATCGAAGCATACAGGTTTGTCGGTTTCGAGGTCAGTTGCTTCGGCATGAGGAACTCAGACTGGATGTACGCCCTGATCAGCTGCTCGGCGGTCATGCCGTGGTACTTCACAAATCCGAGGATTGCAAAGGGGAACGCGGCAACGACGCACAGCCAACTGACGGTTTCCGTGCCGAGCACATTCCGAAGTCCGAAGTACACGCCGATGGCAACGCCGACCGCCAGTACTGCGAAGATGAACTGACGCAAAGACAAACCCATGAAAATCGACTCCTGATAGTCGCGGATTTCTTTGTTGATTTTGATTTCCAAAAGGGAACTCCTTTCTGTTTTAGATTTACTTGGAACATAAAAGCGGCAAGGCTGGACCTTGCCGCTTTCAGCATTAATGTTGATATTAAGTTCCTTCTCGCAAGATATCGAGATAAGATTGATAAGCAAACACACGATTTCTTGCGGCATTGGTTGTTTCGCGAAGGATGCCGAGATCGATCAGCTTTCGCACAGCGGAAGCAGTCGTATTGTAACTGATACCCAATGCCTGAGAGGTTTTTTTGATGTCAATGATCGGATACTGTTCCACATAGTCAAATAAACTGCGGACATGATCCTGTGTTCGTTTTGATTGCGGAAGGATCATCAGATTCCGATCATGGAGTTCAGACAGCGCGCGGATGGATTCCATGGCGTCCTTTGCGGCGGCGTAGACCGCTTCCAAGAAGAAACGGACCCATTGCTCATAGTTCCCGGAACGACGCACTTCGCTGATTCGATCATAGTATTCCACCTGATTCTTTTTCAGGAAATAAGACACATAGAGAACCGGTTTATCCAGCAAACCCTGCTTCATCAGATACAGTAAAATCAATAACCGACCGATGCGACCGTTGCCGTCTAAAAACGGATGGATCGTTTCAAACTGATAATGAATCAGAGCGGCGCGAACGAGGGAATCCAAATTGCTCTCCGCATGGAAGTACTTCTCCAGGTCGGACAACGCTTCGGTCATATCGGTTACATTCGGCGGGACAAACCGTGCATCCTTCAATGCGCAACCGCGAGGACCGATCCAGTTCTGCGATCTTCTGAATTCGCCGGGGTCCTTGTCCTCGCCACGAACACCTTGCAACAGCCTTTCATGCGTTTCTCTTAAGAGACGATTGCAAAGGGGAAGTTCGTTGAGCCGTTCAATGGCGTATTGTGCAGCATTGATATAGTTCATCACATCTCCGACGTCAAGGTTTACACTTCCGTCGACATTTGGATCGAGAATGTCATCAAGCGTGCACTGTGTACCCTCTATTTGAGAGGTCATCAGCGCTTCTTTGCGAACGTACATCGAGACAAACAGGTTTGTGCTCGGAATCAGGTTTGCCGCAACATTGAGCTTTGCCAATTCTTTGTTGGCATCGATCAAAAGCTGTAAGCAGTCGCTATCCAGTGCCAACGGAGGATTTGGAGGGAGAGGAGAAGGACGAAAGGATTGATAAGCTGCTTCTCCGGTCATATTTGTAACGTATGCTCCGGCACGATTCATGGTTTTGCTCCTTACAAACTGAAATTACAGATACAGTATACCCACTTTATTTCAATTTGTAAACAAGTTTCTGAAATAACGAAAAAGGTTTCCGGAGAGTATTTCATTTTGTGTTAGAATCCGATCATTTCTTTCACGACCCGGTCACTCATCTTGACCGCGCCGACGAGAACCAGGAAGTTGAAGATCAACTGGAACAGGAACGCCCACACAACAGATGTGGCGTCTCCGCTTGTGTCGATCGTTGGGTTCTCCGTCAGTACGGAGTAGATGATACAAGCAAGGATAATAACGACACCCTGCAGGCATACCCCGGCATATGACTTCAGGAACTGACGTCCGACCTGGGATGTGCCTTCGCTTGCAAACGACGCAAGAGGGATCGGAGCAACAGCTGTGTACATGAAGATCTTAAAGATGCGTGAGTAAACGGTGAGAATCATAACGAATGACAGTACCGTTACGAGAAGCGCACCGATCAGCGCTACGATCCATAGCGGAATGCTGTCAAGGAAGGAGCATTGATTGATCTTCTGTGCAATTGCATCCGGGAGCGTAATGCCGGTTGTCAAAACTCCGCCTGCATGACCGGAAATGTTGTTGAGGATTCCGTGCCCGATCTTGAAAATACCGGTCAGAATATCCATGCTGTAGCCGACCACTGCTTTTGCGATTGCAAAGCGGATGAACAGCTTGAGAGCAACCTCCGGACGCTTGATCTCCGAAAAGTTGGTGGTCGTTTTCACCACACCGACGATAAAGAACAGAACGAGCAGCGCATACGCGATGGCTTTCAGCCCGCCTTGAATGTTGGAGATTGAACTCCATACAGCACCGCCGCGGATGTTCTGCGGAGAGGTGGTCAGAAGCGTCCAGATGGTCTGCATAGCTTCCGACCAAAAGTTGAGTGTGTAGTTCAGAATGTCTATGATCCAGTTACCGGATGACTGCAAAAGCGTCACCTCCTTTTCGACAGGGCAGGCAAAATGTCTGCCCTGTCGTTATGAAATCAACCGGTGATCAGAGACAGGATTTCTTTCGTAAAGGTAATGACGATACCGCCGGCAATCGTCAGCATACCGTTTGCTCTCTGCGACGGGTCGTGCGACTTCAAGCTGAGACCGAGCTGCAGAATGCCGAAGCCGAGCAGGATAATACCGATTGCCCGGATAAAGCCGAAGATGAAGTCGCTGAGGTTATTGACAACCTTAATCGGATCATCGTCCGCAAATGCCGTGGTCGCAAAGGAGAGGGTCAGTATGATCGCGCAGAAGATGCAGAAGATCATACGGGTTCGTTTGGACATTTTCATATAGTGGTTTCCTCCGTTTCATTTTCATCGAGTAAAATGTATTGTTCAGCGTTGTCGAAGTTAAAAGCTTCGTTAAACGGGATATAGGAATAGGACTGTCCTTTGTGGATGTACGGCGGATAGCCGCCGTTGACAGTCATGTGAATGTTCGGATGATGATTCAGATCGTACTTGTCATCCATCACCGCAGGAAATCCGCGAATAAAGAGAAGTGCTTTGCTGTTGTCCAGCAAACGCACTTCGTCGGGTGTCAAGAGCTCGCGCCCGGTCGTCTGCATATTGGTCGAATAGCTTCCGCTCTTGCCCTTCGTCTGTCCGTGGGTGCGCGTGTCGATTGTCTCCTTGCCGAGCAGCTTCGAGATATACTCATGGGTACTCTGCTCGTTGCCGCCGAGATACAGCAGCGTATCGCAGTTGCCGGTGATTGTTTCCCAACCGTGCTCCTTGTACAGCCCCTTCAACTGTGCGAGGTTCTGCACAATGATCGTTGCGCTGATTTCGCGGGAACGCATGGTAGCGAGAGACTTGTCAAATTCCTCCGGCAAAGACACGTTGGCGAACTCATCGAGGATCATCCGCACATGGATCGGAAGCCGTCCGTGGTACACATGGTCGGCTTGGTAGTAGAGCTCCTGAATGATCTGCGTATAGAGCATACCGACGAGATAGGACAATGAGGTATCGTTATCGGGAATGACGGCAAAGATGACCGTTTTCTGTTTCCCCAGTTCGCTGATACCCATATCGTCATGGTCGGTGATCGAACAGATCTGATCCATGTTGAATGCCGCCAATCTTACCGCCAAAGAGATGTTGATGCTTTTTGCCGTTTTACCTGCTGCCTGCTTATAGATCCGATACTGTTTTACGGCGA
>Ga0310697_10005820_pt1 | contig 11843 bp, 8 predicted proteins | sample 172DNAGHGlowgp2_FD_203883 | JGI IMG/M metagenome (GOLD analysis project Ga0310697, IMG submission 203883) | Sheep rumen microbial communities from Palmerston North, Manawatu-Wanganui, New Zealand - 1728 DNA GHGlow gp2 (v2) (version 2) | ecosystem: Host-associated > Mammals > Digestive system >... | reverse complement strand
TGGTTACGATATGGTTTATCAGCCTTTGACCATCGCGCAGATTACCAACGGACAATACGAGTAATCAGTCAAGAGCATTAACAATCAGTGGCTGTGTCACATGAATGACACAGCCACTGATTGTTATTGCAGCGAACGAAATCAGCTCAAGCGCTGACCAGTTCGATGAACTTGTCGATGGCAGCGCTGAGGCCGTCGGGGTTCTTGCCGCCGGCAGTGGCGAAATGGGGCTGACCGCCTCCACCGCCTTGCATGAGTTTGGCAGCCTCGCGGATGGCCTGACCCACGTTCACGCCTTGCTCCTTGACAAGCATGTCGCTGGCGGCGCAGGTGAGGAGCGGTTTTCCATCGTTGACGGAACCTATGCAGACAAGGGCATTCTCCACTTCGGCGCGCAGCTGGAAGGCGATATCCTTTACGGCTTCGGCTGGCAGGATGGTCTTGCCGCTGATGATGCGCATGCCGTTGCGTTCCACAGCCGTGTTCAGCAATTGAGCTTTGTAGGCCTGTGCCTTCTCGTGGATGAACTCTTCGGCTTGCTTCTTCATGCCGGCGTTCTCGTTGATAAGGCGTTCGATGGCGCTCTTTACGTCGGGGATGCCGTTGAACAGCTGGCGCAGGGCTTCCATGCCGTCCTGCAGTTGGTAGAGGGCCTCTTCCACCTTGGCGCCGGTGATGGCTTCTATGCGGCGGATCCCGGCTGCTACACTGCTCTCGCCCACAATCTTGAACATTCCAATCTGGCCCGTAGCTTTCACATGGCAGCCGCCACAGAATTCCACGCTTTGTCCAAACTGCACGACGCGCACGCGGTCGCCATACTTCTCGCCGAAGAGGGCTATGGCGCCAAGTTCCTTGGCCTGGTCGATGGGCACATTGCGGTGGTCCTGCAAGGGGATGTTCTCGCGGATGCGCTTGTTGACGATGCGCTCCACCTGGCGAAGCTCCTCGGCTGTCACCTTTTGAAAGTGGCTGAAGTCGAAGCGCAGGCCTTCGGGTGAGACAAGTGAGCCTTTCTGCTCCACATGAGTGCCGAGCACCTCGCGCAGGGCTTGATCCAGTAGGTGCGTGGCGCTGTGATTGGCCTCGCTGGCATGACGTTTGTCGGTATCCACGCAAGCCATGAAGTTGGCTTCGGGGTGTTCGGGCAGGCGCTTGGCAATGTGGACGGTGAGTCCGTTCTCGCTCTTCGTGTCAATGATGTCGATGGTCTCAAACTCGCTGACGATGACGCCCTGGTCACCCACCTGACCGCCCATCTCGGCGTAGAAGGGAGTGCGGTCGAGAACAATCTGGTAGTAGGTCTGCTTCTTCTGCACGACCTTGCGATAGCGCAGGATATGGCACTCGTATTCGGTGTAGTCCCAGCCTACAAACTCGCTCTCGCCTGCGTCGAGAATAATCCAATCGTCGGTCTCCACGGCTGCTGCGTTGCGGGCACGTTCCTTCTGCTTCTGCATCTCGGCATTGAAGCCTGCTTCATCCACGGTGAGGCTGTTCTCACGGCAGATGAGTTCGGTGAGGTCGAGAGGGAATCCGTAGGTGTCGAAGAGCGTGAAGGCATCGGTGCCGCCAATCTCGGTCTTGCCCGCAGCTTTGGTGTCGGCCATCACTTTGTCGAGCAGTTTGATGCCAGTCTCCAGGGTGCGCAGGAAACTTTCTTCCTCCTCCTTCATCACCTTCGTAATCAGTTCCTGCTGTGCCACCAGTTCGGGGTATGCCTCGCCCATCTCAGCGATGAGCGTCGGCAGGAGCAGGTGGATGAAGGCGCGTTTCTGTCCGAGGAATGTATAGGCATAGCGCACGGCACGGCGCAGGATGCGGCGGATGACATACCCTGCTTTGGCATTGCTTGGCAGTTGGCCGTCGGCAATGGAGAAGGCTACTGCGCGGATGTGGTCGGCGATGACGCGCATGGCTACGTCAACAGGTTCCTGAACTCCATACTGCAGTCCTGTGAGCTGTTCAATCTTTTTAATGATGGGCTGGAAGACATCGGTGTCATAGTTGGAGTGCTTGCCTTGCAGGGCGCGCACGAGGCGCTCGAAGCCCATGCCCGTGTCGATGACATTCATGCCCAGAGGCACGAGTTTGCCGTCAGCCTTGCGCTCAAACTGCATGAACACGATGTTCCAGATTTCGATTACCTGAGGGTCGTCTTTGTTCACCAATTCGCGTCCAGGCACTTTGGCTTTCTCCTCGGGGGTGCGGCTGTCGAGGTGAATCTCGGAGCAAGGTCCACAAGGGCCTGTGTCGCCCATCTCCCAGAAGTTGTCGTGTTTGTTGCCGTTGATGATATGGTCGGCGGGCACGTGCTTTGCCCAATAGGAGGCCGCCTCGTCGTCGCGGGCAATGCCTTCTTCGGGGGAGCCTTCGAATACGGTCACGTAAAGGTCCTTGGGGTCGAGGCCGATGACATCGACCAGATATTCCCATGCCATGTCTATAGCCCCCTCCTTGAAATAGTCACCGAAGCTCCAGTTGCCAAGCATCTCGAACATGGTGTGGTGGTAGGTGTCGTGCCCAACCTCCTCCAGGTCGTTGTGCTTACCGCTCACGCGGAGGCATTTCTGCGAGTCGGCACGTCGGCGTGGCTCGGGGTCTTTGGTGCCGAGTATGATATCCTTCCACTGGTTCATGCCAGCGTTAGTGAACATGAGTGTGGGGTCGTCCTTGACGACCATGGGAGCTGAGGGAACAATGGCATGCCCCTTCTGAGCGAAGAACTGCTTGAAGCTCTCCCTGATTTCATTAGCTGTGCGAATCATATTTATTAAATGCGTTTAGCGATTAGCATTTTTCAAATCGGGCGCAAAGGTACGCTTTTCCAAAGGAAAAACCATCATTCTACTGTGCTTTTTTTGGCTAACCGGAAGATTTTGCTTTCAATATCATGCGCAGCTACAAGGTAGTACACGAAAACTGCTACGACGAGGTGGTATTTTAGCAACCTTATGTCTTTATGGCTGAAGATGCAGGTCTTATTGCTTGAAGATGCAGGTCTTATTGCTTGAAGACACAGGTCTTATCGCTTGAAGATGCAGGTCTTCTGCCAAGAGGATCCATTCATAGCCATTGAAAGATGGAAAGAAAGAAAACAAAGGTGATGAGGCGAAGAAATAACGAGAATGATTCTCGGCGCAGAAAAGGGAAAAAAGACAAATAAATTTGGTCGTTCAATCTCTTAATCGTACCTTTGCACGCAGAAACCCAAAGTCATTTATTTATTATGGCGCTCAATACGAACAAGGACTTGAAGCAGTATTATTCTATCGCCGAGGTGAGCGAGATGTTCAACTTGCCTGCTTCTCTTCTGCGCTACTGGGAAAAGGAATTCCCCACCATTAAGCCCAAGAAGAGCGGAAACAATGTACGAATGTACACGAAGGATGATATCGAAGAAATTCGCTTAGTAAATGATTTGGTCAAGGGGCGCAACATGAAACTGGCCGCTGCGCGTGAGCTCATTCAGCACAACCGTGCCGGCGCACGCAACAGCAACGATTTGTTGGCCCGGATGCAGAATGTGCGTGAACAACTGATGGCTATCAAGAAAGAGCTTGACAGCCTTGTCTAAAGGGGGAGGAAGAGGTGACTAATGTGCGTCAGGAGATGCGCGTCACTTCCTCGATTCCGTCAATTTTCTTAATGTTTTTGACAATGATTTCCACATCCTCTGTGTCGTGGACGCTGAGTTCAATGTCTCCTTGGAAGATGCCGTCTTCCGCATCGATGGTCAGCCGGTGAACATTGACGTTGAACTGCTGAGTGATGACGTCTGTGAGGCTTCGCAGTATGCCTACGCGGTCAATGCCCTCAATGTGGATCGTTGCGGAGAAATCCAGTAGTTTGTGCGTATCCCAGTTGGCTGCCAGAATGTGATTGCCGTCAACGCTCTTGAGCTTGTCAGCAATGGCGCACTTGCGCTTGTGGATGATTACGCGGTTCTGGTTGTCGATGTAGCCAAGCACCTTGTCTCCAGGTATGGGATGGCAGTGGGGGCACATGGTGAATCGTGAGAGGTTCTCCTCGTTCAGTATGACGGGCTTCTTGCGGTCGATAACGAGGTCTGTGGCGGTGCCAGTCGTGTTTTTTGAGGGCTGTGACTTTGATTTCAAGAACGGCACGAAGCGTTTCCAGCCCTTACCCTTGCGCAGCGGCTCGCCTGAGGCTATCCGTTGCAAATCGTCGAGGTCGTCGTCGTCGAGCGTGAGCTGTCCTGTTCCCAGAGCCGTCATGAGGTCCTCGCGTGTGTTCTGACTATGTATCTGACATAAGTGATCAATCAATACACTTGTCTGTTCTACGTCATGAGCTTTGCACCAGTCTTCCAACACTTCCTCGCCTTGTTTCTGCTGTTCGCGTTGCTGGCGGCGGATGATGGCTTCAATCTTGTTGCGCGCCTTGGCGGTCGTTACAAATTCCAGCCATTCGGGTTGCACGTGGGCTGTGTTCGAGGTGAGAATTTCCACCTGGTCGCCACTGTTGAGCACATGCTTGATGGGAACCAGCTGGTGGTTCACCTTGGCGCCAATACAATGAGTTCCCAGGAAGGTGTGGATGGAGAAGGCAAAGTCAAGTGCAGTACAGCCTGAGGGCATGGTGCGGAATTCGCCTTTCGGCGTGATGACCAGTATCTCCTGAGAATAGAGGTTCAACTTGATGGTGGAGAGAAAATCCATGGCCGACGGCTGTGGGTCGTCCAACAATTCTTTAATGGTAGCCAGCCATTTCTCCAGTTCGCGTTCGCTGGCGGATGTGTCCTTCTCGCCTTCCTTGTATTTCCAGTGGGCGGCAAACCCGCGTTCGGCCATGTCATCCATGCGCTGCGAACGGATCTGCACTTCTACCCATCGGCCGTTCTCCTCGTTCATCAGCGTCGTATGCAGCGCTTGGTAACCATTGGACTTGGGGGTTGAGAGCCAGTCGCGGAAACGCTCGGGATGTGCTTTATGGGAAGCCGTGCAGGCTGCATAGATCTGGAAACAGTCAATCACCTCGGAGTCGGCTTGGCGAGGTTCGAAGATGATTCTCACAGCCAGTAGATCGTAGATCTCGTCGAAGGCTACATGCTTGTTCTGCATCTTCATCCACACACTGAACGGACGCTTGATGCGGGATTTTATTTCGTAGTTGAAGCCCATCGTGTCAAGCTTCTCACGAATTGGGCGGATGAAATTGTCGAACGTTTTCTCCAAATCGGGACGGATGGCTGCCAACTGTGCGCTAATCTGGTCGTGTGCCTCAGGTTGTTCGTATTGGAAACTTAGGTCTTCGAGCTCTTCTTTGATGACGTTCAATCCCAGCCGGTGTGCCAGCGGAGCATAGATGTAGAGAGTCTCGCCCGCAATCTTGTACTGCTTGTGGGTTGGCTGCGACCCTAACGTCCTCATATTGTGCAGACGGTCGCTGATTTTGATGAGAATGACGCGTATGTCGTCGCTCATGGTGAGCAGTAGCTTGCGGAACGACTCGGCTTGTGCCGATGCTTTGTCGCCAAAGATGCCACCGGAGATTTTCGTCAACCCGTCAACAATCTGTGCCACTTTGGGGCCGAAGATGTTAGAGATGTCTTCGACCGTATAATCAGTATCTTCAACAACATCGTGCAGCAGGGCAGCGCAGATGCTTGTCGAACCAAGTCCGATTTCGCCGCAGGCAATCTGTGCCACGGCCAAGGGATGCATGATATATGGTTCTCCCGAAAGGCGGCGTACACCTTTATGAGCCTGCTTGGCAAAATTAAAGGCTGTCTGGATGATGTCAACCTTCTTGCGGTGGGGAGAGGCCAAATAAGTGTCAATTAAATGCTGATAGGCCGCATTCACCATCTCATCGTCGGAAACGACTTTATTCTCCAAATCCTTGTCCATACTCCTTATATTATTTTTAATGACACATTCATGAAAGCTTACTCACTCTGTTTTTTGCACTCAGAAACTCAGGTGGAAAGCCACGCCGAGGCCCTGTTCGGGCTGCACGGACATCTGTTGGTGTGAGGGGGCGGAGCTGCGAGTCGAAATCACAGCCGGTGTGACCCGTAGCGTCAGATCTTCGCTAATGTCGAAGCTGGATAGCTCCGCATCCACATAGGCATCGATGGCTGCTATGGCATAGACGGCAAAGAACGCAAAGATGCTCATGTCGCGATACTTGCGGAAGTAGTTCTTCTTGTTCTTGAATATTTCCTTGAATTGTTCCTCGCGTCCGGAAATGTCATATCCTATGGGGAGCATCTTCTCGTAGCTTTTCGTATTGGGGTCGCTGTCCATAATGTCGAGATAAGCCTGAGAGTAATCCCTGAGCATCTGGTTGTTCCATGTCAGTGCGTAGGCACATCCGAGAAATCCGCCATAGACGATGGGCAACTTCCAGTACTTCCGATTGTATATCTGTCCGGCACCAGGAAAAATCAGTGAGAGCCACAGCGCACGGATTGGATCGGGCTTGAAGTCGGGGCTTGTGGTCTTGCGCACGTCCTGAACGATTCTTTCAGAGAGGCGGATGAGCGCAGCGGAGTCAACGACAGCCACTGTGTCGGCCTCGAGCACAGCGTCTTCCCCGAGTGTGATAATCGTTGTGTCGCGCTGTAGCAGGACGCTATCGGGAGAGAGCCGGAACTCATCGTTGTCCTTGACAACATCTTGAGCCCTTAACACAGAGCAGCACACCAGCGCAATGAGCGCCAGCAACCATCGGTGATATGTGCTGTGTGCGTTGTTCAATGTTTTAGCTTGTCTAAAAGAGCCACGATGCGTTCCATCTCCTCTTCATTGGCAAAGGGTATGGTGATTTTGCCCTTGCCTTTCTCGGAGCAGGTGAACAGGACTTTTGTCTTGAAACATTCCGAGAGACTGTCGCGCAGCTGGGAGTACTCACGGCTCAGCTGTGCCTTGCGGGGACGCAGCTTCTGGCCGCTAATGCTGACGGTCTCACCTTCGGCAAGCCGCTTCACCAATTCTTCCACTTTGCGCACGCTTAAATGGTCGCGTTGAATCTCTGCGAACACTTTCAGCTGCAAACTGGGATTGTCAAGCGTGAGAAGAGCACGTGCATGACCCATGTCTATTTCGCGGTTCTGCAGCGCCATCTGAATGGAGGCAGGCAACTTCAGCAATCGCAGATAATTAGTGACTGTGGCACGCTTCTTTCCCACACGTTCCGAGAGGCGGTCTTGTGTCAGATTGTATTGTTCCAACAGGTGCTGATAGGCCAAGGCAATCTCCAACGCATTCAGGTCCTGACGCTGGATGTTCTCGATGAGCGCCATCTCCATCACGTTCTCATCATCGGCTGTGAGGACATAGGCCGGAATGGTCTTTAGTCCTGCCGCCTGAGAGGCACGCCAGCGGCGCTCTCCAGCAATAATTTCGTAGGTGCCGTCGTCCTGCTGACGAATCGTGATAGGTTGGATGATGCCTATCTCCTTAATGCTGTCGGCAAGTTCCTGCAACGCGTCAGGGTCGAACTCATGACGTGGTTGATTGGGGTTGGGATGAATGAGGGACAAGTCTATTTCGCTCATGCTGGAGGAGCCTTCGGTGTGCACGTCCTCTGTCTGAATCAGAGCGTCCAGACCTCTTCCTAATGCTGGGAATTTCTTATGTGGAGCCATAGTAATCGATAAAGTGTGTAAAAAGCTGAATGATATGGTCAGGCTTTGTCTTTTTCTATGATTTCTTTTGCCAGTTCCAGATGGTTACGTGCACCTGGGCTGTCAGCGTCGTAGAGGATGGCAGGCACGCCGTGTCCGGGTGCTTCAGCCAATTTAACGTTGCGGTAGATGACCGTATTGAATACCAGTTCCTGGAAGTGCCGGCGGACATCGTCCTTGACTTGGTTGGACAGGCGCAGACGCGAGTCGAACATGGTGAGCAGAAAACCTTCAATCGAGAGCTTCGGGTTGAGCTTCTGCTTGATGATCTTGATGGTGTTCAGTAGTTTGGAGATTCCCTCAAGCGCAAAATACTCGCACTGGACGGGGATGATGACAGAGTCAGCTGCCGTGAGTGCGTTAACGGTAATTAAGCCCAGCGAGGGTGAGCAGTCGATGAGGATATAGTCATATTCCGAGAGTAGGGGGCGCAGGATGTTGGTCATTGCCTTTTCACGTTGAGGCATATTCAACATTTCTATTTCTGCGCCCACAAGGTCGATATGACTTGGAATGATGTCGAGATGAGGAATATCGGTTTCGAGGATGGCCTCATGCACGTCCACTTGACTGACCAGACAATCATAGATGCTACAATCCACCTGCTTGATGTCAACGCCCAAGCCACTGGAAGCGTTGGCTTGAGGATCTGCATCTATGAGCAACACTCGTTTCTCAAGCGTCGCCAAAGAGGCTGCCAGATTCATGGATGTGGTTGTCTTGCCGACGCCACCTTTCTGATTTGCCAATGCAATTACTTTACCCATTTGTCCTTAAATATACAATATTTATTCTGCAAAGGTAGGTATTTTTGCCCAAATAAGCCGCCCTTTTTTAGATTTTTGTGCATTAATGGTGTCTTTTCTTGCTCTAACGGCTCTCTGTCGCTATCTTTGCAGCGCAAAAACAGACGAAAATGGATGATAACTTTTTTATGCGTCAGGCTCTTGTGGAAGCGCGTCATGCAGCAGCTTTGGGAGAAATACCCATTGGCGCAGTAGTTGTTTCAGGCGGTCAAATCATCGCCCGTGCTCACAACCTGACAGAGCGCCTCACGGATGTCACGGCACATGCGGAGATGCAGGCCATCACTGCTGCAGCAACTGCGCTGGGAGGCAAGTACCTCACCGACTGTACTCTCTATGTGACAGTAGAACCATGCGTGATGTGTGCCGGTGCCATCGCATGGGCACAACTTGGCCGGCTGGTTTTTGGCGCTCCTGATGAAAAGAGAGGTTATCGTCGTTTTGCGCCTGAAGCTCTTCATCCTAAAACAGCCGTTGAAATGGGCGTTTTTCAAGAGGAGTGTGCAGAACTCATGCGCAATTTCTTCCAGCAGAAAAGATAACCGTTAGGCGAGTGATGCCACACGGCGGGTGAGGCTCACGAATTGTTGTACGGAGAGTTGTTCTGGCCGCAGGTTGAAAAGCGGGTCGGACAGGAAGGTGGCGTGGTCGGCGGTAGGGTAGAGCTCCGTGAGCAGTGGCCGTAGGTTGTTGCGGAGAGTCTTACGCCGTTGGTTGAAGGTGCTTTTCACTACCCTTTTGAAGAGATCTTCGTCGCACCCAAGGTGTTGCGTTGTATTACGAGTCATGCGGATGACGGCCGAGCGTACTTTTGGCGGCGGGTTGAACACGTGAGGTTCAACGGTGAATAGATATTCGGGAGTGTACCACGCCTGGATGAGCACGGAGAGAATGCCGTAAGCTTTAGAGCCGGGCCGTGCGCAGATGCGGTCGGCAACCTCTTTCTGAATCATTCCTGTGCAGCAGGGAATCAGATTCTTGTTTTCCAGCATTTTGAAGAAAATCTGGCTGGAGATATTGTACGGATAGTTGCCTGTCAGGATAAATGGTTTCCCGTCGAACGTGCGCTCGAGGTGCATCTTCAGAAAGTCGTCCTCGATGATGTTTTCTTCCATGTCGGGCCATGTGCGCCGCAGGTATTCAACGGATTCAAAATCAAGCTCTACAACCTTGAGCGACCGGGGCTTGGCGCGCAGGAACTGCGTCATGACACCCATCCCAGGCCCCACTTCCAGCACGGGGAGCTCGGGACAAGCATCCACAGTGTCGGCTATGCGTTGTGCAACATCTAAATCCGTTAAGAAATGTTGACCGAGAAACTTTTTTGGCTTTACAGTGCGCATAGGCGAATACTTTTTTATAACTTTGCGCTGCAAAGATACGTAAAAACATCAAAACGGAGGATTATTCATCTGAAAAGTTGGCCTTACATACTGAAAATTCTACTGCCACTCCTGCTTGGGGGGGCTATTTTGTGGTGGATGTATCGAGGGGTCGATTGGATGGCGTTTGAACACTCACTCACCAGCGAGATGGATTGGCGTTGGATGTGGCTCTCGTTCCCCTTCGGCATCTTGGCACAAGTGTTTCGTGCGCTGCGCTGGCGACAGGTCCTTCGCCCTTTGGGGGGGCAACCGAGGTTGGGAATTTGTGTGAACGCCGTGTTCCTTAGCTATGCCAGCTCGCTTGTCGTCCCCCGCATCGGCGAGGTGCTGCGTTGCAGTGTCCTGAAGCGCTATGACGGCATCAGCTTCAGCCAAGGCGTGGGAACGGTTGTCACAGAGCGTATCGTGGATGTGGTGATGATAGCCTTGCTATCTTTCATCGTCTTTCTGATGCAGATACCAGTCTTTATCGACTTCTTTCAGCAGACAGGCATCGGATTGGGGGGCTTTCTGGGACAATTTACGCTGACGGGCTGGATAGTCACCATGGTGAGCGGCCTCCTCATCGTCGTCACAGGCTTGTATCTGCTGCGTCACTACGAACTGATGACGCGCACCCGCTCCGTCATGAAAGAACTGAAGGAGGGGCTGCTCTCCATCTGCCATCTTGACGGTACGTGGCTATTCCTTTTCTATAGCCTTGCCATCTGGGTGTGCTATTTCCTGCATTTTTATCTCACATTCTTTTGCTTGAGCAGCACTTCGGGTCTCGGCATCGATGTCGCCATGGTGGCCTTTGTGGTCGGGTCGTTTGCGGTTTTGGTTCCGACCCCCAATGGAGCCGGTCCCTGGCATTTCGCTGTGAAAACCGTTCTCATGCTCTATGGCGTTCCAGGTGATGAAGGTGCGCTTTTTGCTCTGATTGTTCACTCTGTACAAACATTGTTGGTGGCAGTCCTTGGCCTCTATGCTGTGGTTGCCCTGGCAGTAACGAATACTCATAAACTTTTAAACTATAACAAACTATGACAATCCAAGATCTTCAACCCAAGGCCGTATTCGGCAATTTCTACAAACTGACACAGGTTCCTCGTCCGAGCGGACATCTCGAGAAGATTCAGCAGTTCCTGCTTGACTGGGCCAAGGAACGTGGCATCGAGGCCTACAAGGACGGAGGCGACAATATCGTCATGCGTAAGCCTGCCACGCCAGGCTTTGAAAACCGCAAGCTTTGCACGATGCAGGCTCACATGGACATGGTGCCGCAGAAAACCGATGAAAGTACACATAACTTCGAGACAGATCCTATTGAGACCTGGATTGACGGCGAATGGCTGAAAGCAAAGGGCACGACACTGGGATCCGATGATGGTATCGGTGTGGCCTGCATCATGGCAGTCTTTGAAGATAACAGCCTCCAGCATGGTCCGCTTGAAGCACTCATCACCTCAGATGAAGAGACCTGTATGTGGGGCGTGAACCATTTGGCAGCAGATACCTTGAAGGGCGAAATCCTGTTGAATATCGACCACGAGAGCGAAGGCGAGTTCTGTATCGGTTCTGCTGGCGGCATCAATGTGACAGCCTCTCTTGGTTACAAGGAAGTGGACACCGACAAGGACGACGTAGCTCTTCGCGTGACCATCAGCGGCCTGAAGGGTGGGCACAGCGGCCTTGAGATTAACCAAGGCCGTGCCAATGCCAATAAACTGATGGCCCGCTTCGTTCGTCAGGCAATTGTGGACGATGATGCTTGTCTGGCCAGTTGGAAAGGCGGAAATATGCGCAATGCTATTCCTCGCACCGCCGAGGTCGTACTGGCCGTTCCCTCAGGCAACGAAGAGGATTTACAAGATCTTGCCGCCTATTGCCAACAGATGTTCCGCGACGAATACCGAGGTGTGGAAGAGGGCATAGAAATCACCATTGAGCGCATCGCTCTTCCAGCCAAGCAAGTACCTCAGGAGGTGTCGGACAACATCATCAGCGCCATTCTTG
>Ga0310697_10005817_pt1 | contig 11845 bp, 6 predicted proteins | sample 172DNAGHGlowgp2_FD_203883 | JGI IMG/M metagenome (GOLD analysis project Ga0310697, IMG submission 203883) | Sheep rumen microbial communities from Palmerston North, Manawatu-Wanganui, New Zealand - 1728 DNA GHGlow gp2 (v2) (version 2) | ecosystem: Host-associated > Mammals > Digestive system >... | reverse complement strand
AGCCAGCCCCCGTCAAGGAGATATACCAGCCCCACTACCAGCTGGCCTACGTGACACCGCAGGCCGAGCAGGAGAAGACACGACAGCTGAGCGGCCGTGCCTTCATCGATTTCGTTGTCGACAAGACCGACATCCGTCCTAACTACCGTGGCAACGCCGCCGAGCTGGCTAAGGTAATGCAGACCATCGACGTGGTGCGCCGCGACACGTTTACCTCGATTACCCACATCAACATCCACGGCTACGCCTCGCCTGAAAGTCCTTATCAGCATAACGCCTACTTGGCACAGGCCCGTGCCGAGGCTTTCGCCGCCTACGTCCAGGGCCTCATCAGCCTACCCAAGAGCCTCTTCACCGTCAAGAGCACACCCGAGGACTGGGAGGGGCTCATCGCCCACCTCGACAGTCTAAAGAATCCTATAGGGTCCATGAGTCCTATGGGGCCCATGAGCCTTGAGGCGGTCAAGGCGATTGCCTCTTCCGACGACGACCCCGACGCCAAGGAGCGCCAGCTGAAAAAGCAGTACCCGCGTGAGTGGCGGCTGATGCTCGACAGCATCTTCCCTGCCCTGCGCCACTCCGACTACGAGGTGCGCTACACCGTGCGCCCCTTCACCGTCAAGGAGGCGGCCCAAGTCATCCGCGAGAAGCCGCAGCACCTGAGTCTCAACGAGATGTTCCTCGTGGCCAACACCTACGATCCGGGCTCTCAGGACTACAACGACGTCTTCGAGACCGCCGTCCGCATGTATCCCAACGACGAGATGGCCAACCTCAACGCCGCCGTCATCGCCCTTGCTAAGAACGACCTCGCCGCAGCCCAGCGCTATCTGCTGAAGGCCGGCACGTCGCCCCAGGCCCAGAATGCCCGTGGCGTACTGGCTGTGAAGCAGAGCCGCTTCGACGATGCCGAGCGTCTTTTCCGCGAGAACGCCCTGCCCGGGGCGCAGCATAATCTGAGCGAGCTACAGCTGTACCTGCAGTCGATAGAATAAGACGACAAAACAAGAATATAACATAACAACTCAATTTATTTATTAACCCTTTTAAAACTTTACAATTATGAAAAAGTTATTTTTCTTAGGAGCACTCTTCGCAGTAGGATTAGGATTCACTGCATGCTCGAGCGATGATGCAGTGAATGCAGAATCCAATCAACAGACTGGCAATGAAAAAGGCTATGTTAGTCTTGCCATAAGTTTGCCTACCAACACATCTACCACTCGTGGTAACAACGATGTTTTTGATGATGGATTGGCAGATGAATATACTGTTGCTAGCACAACCTTGCTATTCTTCAACGGAACAGAGACAACAAGCACATTAGTTGAGTCTTATACTCCTTCTATAGCAGCTTGGAACAAACAAGGAACAAGCACCGACCAGATTACTACCGTTGCGAAGTTGGTACAAAGCGTTTCATCTAAGGCTAATGATTTGTATCTTTTGGTAGTTTTGAATGCTGTTGACCTACCAACGCTTACTAATGGTTCAACTACAGTTGCAGATGTTCTTAATGCCACAGTTAATTCATCGGCAGCCATCACTCAGGGTACGATGCTGATGTCGAATGCTCCTTTAGCTGTTGTTGCTGGCGGTACATCAAATCCAACTTCTAGCGAAGTTGTAAAACTAATAAAAATTGCCAAGGAGAATATTTATAGCACTGAAGCAGAGGCAAAATCAAACCCTGCAGCAGAAGTTTATGTAGAGCGTATCGCAGCAAAAGTTACCGTTAATAGTAAGAGTGGTAACACAGTAAATGGAACGATACCTTATGTACTGGATGGCTGGGCTCTTGACAATTATAACACCAGTGCCTCGCTGGTACGCAGCACAGAGGGTTTCACTTCATTCTATAATTATTATAGCGATAAAGTCGCAACAAACGAGTATCGTATGATAGGTGGTACAGCTGTCGGCACAAATGGCAAGTCTGGTGGAGATGCAGTAACATATTATCGTATTTACTGGGCAAAGGACGCCAACTATAACACTGACGCCACATTAACTACTACGACTAGTCCCACATTCAAAACCACTTACGGTAGCGAGAATCCTGCATATTGCTTTGAGAACACTTTCGATGTAGCACATCAGCAAGTCAAGAATACCACACGCGTCATCATGCGACTGAAGTTCAATGACGGTGAAGCCTTCTATACACTTGGCGGAGATGCAAGTAAAATATATCTTCTTGACACTAGCACCAAAGCAGGTACAAAAATTTCTACCAAGCTGAAGGAATACTTGATGAACTTGACGGATGTTAAGACGTGGCTCAGTACAAATACAAAGGAAGGAGAAACTTTTGGTGAAAGTGATATTAACTCTATTACTATTGCGGCAAAGTCTGGTTCTACAACAGAATATGAAGTCAAGGGGATTGAATTTAGCACGACGAAACTGAATGCGATACCTACAAGTACTAATTATTCAGATTGGGCAAAAGCACTCAACAACGCTATTGATGGCATAACATACTACACAGGCGGTTATTCCTACTACACCGTACTTATTAAACACTTTGGTGACGAGTTAACTCCTTGGGCTGCTGCTGACCACATGACTGGTGGAGCATACGATGATGAAGATGGTGCCGGCAAACCCATATCCCGTTATCTTGGTCGTTATGGTGTACTTCGTAACAACTGGTATGACATTAGCATCAACAAGGTTCAGCAGATTGGAGATGCCAAAGTTCCCACTGTTTCAGGCGATGGAACCACTGACGATGTTGTAAAATCATATATTGCAGTCAAGATTAACATCCTCAGCTGGGCTAAGCGCACACAAAGTGTAGACCTCTAATCCCATCTAACCCTCTCATAATGGCGGGGGCAGGACAGCCTGCCCCCACCATTACACAACGAAATGCAAAAGAAGATCCTGCACGGACTTTGCCTGCTGTGCATGCTGCTGACAACGGCATGCTACAACGACTACGACGCCTCAGAAAAGGTGGCGCGGATGGACATACTCTCACGTTTCAACGCCGAGGGTAAGGCCTACTTGACCGTGCAGATACCACTGGGAGGAGGAGCTGGAACACGCGCAGTGACGTTTGATGACGGCGACGGCGACGAATGGAAAGTGAGGAACATCTACATACTGATATTTGCAGGCACCAGCGAATCGGACGCTACGTTCGCCAGTGCCTACAAAGTGACCTCACCGACACTCAGCATCTCTGCCTTAGAGCAGGTGACGGCGACTGTCACCATCACCATCAACGACGCCAACCTGAACACCGGCGACAAGCTGTTCCCCTTCGTGGTGGTCAACAACAACGAGTCGGCCATCACTACGACAACATTCCCAGCCACCAGCGTCGCCTTCGCCAACGGCGGCTCGCCGGTGGTGCTCACCAGCTCGTCGACCTTCGCCGACCTGGCCAGCGTCACCATTGCCGACATCAAGGACGCCAGCGGCTACTTCCTGATGACCAACGCCACGCTGGCCGACGGCAACACAACCTCGGCCACGGTGTTCCACCTGCCCGAGATGAGCGCGAGCTACTTCTTCCCCACACAAGCGCAGTCGCAAGGCAACCCCGCCGCCACCGTCAGCGTGGAGCGACTGGCCGCCAAAACCACCGTGACCAACAGCATCACGAGCCACTACATACTGGGCAACCCGCGTGCCACCTTCGCCTCCGACGGCAGCGACATGGCGTTTGCCCTCGACAACTACAACACCAAGAGCTACGCCTACCGCCACCTCCCAGCGGTGAGCTACCAGCGCTTCGTGGAGACAGCTCCCGTTGACGGCGGCACGCCGTCGGTATACCGCACCTACTGGGGCGAGGACGTGAACTACAGCGGCAACAGCGGCTTGGCCTATACGTCCCATGCGACCTATCTGGCCTACACCGACGAGCAGAAGAAGACCGCCTTCTGGCACGCCATGGGCAGCAATGCCTACTGCGCGGAGAACACCTTCAACGTCAGGCACATGCAGGATGACTGCACCACGTCGGTGCTGGTGCGCCTGCAGCTGAACGGCGGCGGCGACTTCTACACCACCAACGTCACGGGCAGCGACATCGTGTTCCAGCCACCACGCAACGAGATAGCAGAGGAGGGCACCAGCGCCTCGTCGTCGTTTAGCAGAAAGGCTGAAGATGCTGGGACTACTGGGGCCACTGAGGCTACTGGAACCACTGGGAGAGCTGAGGTTCCTACCCGCTCTGTCGTGGTGACCTACGACGGCTCGGTCACTGCCACCATCGACGACTACCTGCGTACATGGCTCGTGGAGCAGTCGGTAGCTCTGCGCTCGTGGCTGCGTGACTATGCCGGCGACGACGCACGACACCTGCGCATCACCATGACCAACAACGCCACGACAGGACGCGCCACCGCCACTCTGAGCCAGACGGCACAGGCCAGCGGCACAGGCTACAACAAGTTTGAGACAGCCACCGACGCCTACACCGAGACTGGCGGACAGACGCTGAAGGCCTACCTGCAATCGCTGCTCAACGGTCTCACCTTATTATATTATAAGGACGGCTACTGCTACTACCGCGTCCTCGTGCGCCACTTCGACGACACCCAGACGCCGTGGGCCTCGGCCGCCACGATGGCCAATAACACGACGCTGTGGGCCTACGGCAACGGCGTGGACACTTACAACAACGACTACCTGGGCCGCTACGGCATGGTGCGTAACAACTGGTACACCATCAGCATCCGCAGCGTCACCCACATTGGACAGCCCATCATACCGCCCCTCACCACCGACGCCGACGACAAGGTGGAGCAGCTGCTGAACACCACGCTGAGCATCAGCGGCTGGGAGGCGAACAACCAGAATTTATAACGACAACGGATTAAACGGATTAAGAACAGACAAAAGAATTGAATGAAGAGATATAGACTTTACATCATGGCTGGCTGGCTGATGGCATGGGTGATGATCCTTGCCGGATGCAATAACGATGCCTTGTCCGAGGAAACGCCGGACAATGGCACGGGCGAAGCTATGACCAGTGAAAGCTATATCAACCTTCATATCGTGAACACCGCAGCCATGACGACCCGCGCCACCGAAGCCGCTACGGCTGCCGAGAACGCCGTCTACGACGGTATCCTCTGTATCTTCGAAGGTGCTGACGAGGCCACGGCTACCCTGAAGACCGCCGTCGTCATTGACCAACTCGTCAACAACCCCGGCAACTCCACGTCGGTAAACATCACCCAACGCTTAGCCACAGACACCCATCCTTATAGCGGGAAACGCTACGTGCTGGCCCTGCTAAACACTACATCGACAGGCTTCAAGGTCGGCGGCACAGACAACAACAAGCTATACTTCAACGGCACTGACAAGACAGGCTGCACCGTCAGTCAGATACAGTCACTGACCATCAACTCTGTAGGTAGCATCGACAAGCACGTCGGTCTCTTCATGACGAACGCGCCTCAGACAGGCTACATCATGCCCGAAATCACCGGCAGCTACCTCTTCGACACGCCCAACGCTGCCGCTGCAGGCAGCCACCTCACCATCAATGTGGAACGTGCCGCCGCCCGTCTGCGTGTGACCAACGGTATCGCTACCACACTGAATGCTATCAAGTTGGATGGTAGTAACGACAGCCATCCCACCATCCACCGCATGTCGTGGGCACTAGCCTCGGAGGCTGCTGGCAATTTCAGCCTCTACCAACAGAAATCGCACCAGAGCGGCGACGTCATCTACATCCCCGAAAACACCAGCACAACGACCGACATCATTGTAGAACTGCAGCTAAAAGATGGTTCGTTCCTCTTAGACGACTGCTATAAGTTCTATTTCTCCGACTACCTCTACACCAGCGCTGAGCAATTTGTGAAGTTCCTTAAGGACGGCTGGGACAGTCAGGATTGGGGAGTCCTCAACAGCCACTCGGCTGAAGAAATCTATGGGCATATGAAGCTGGAGTTGGCTGACAACGGTGCCGTCACCGTCACATTCACCATGGACCAGTCAGGCTATACTGAACAAGAGAAAAGCAAACTGAATGAGTTAAAGACTTTCTTACAGAATAATACCATAGGCTTCAAACAAGGCAAGATGTACTATACCTTTACGCTAGCCGAGGTACTACGCAACAACGCCTACAACCTGACGCTGGTAGAAGAAACGACATCGGCACCTCCCGCCAGCCACGCATCGACCAATGTTACCTTCAAGTTCGATGCAGGCACAGCAGGCCAGACGGCCACTTCCATCAATGGCAGTTGGTTCAATAGTAACAGTATTAGCATAGGCAGCAACTTTACTTACGACGGCAAAGACGATACGAGAGAGCAGACACTGCTGAAATCGGCATCGAAGGAGACATCAGTAGCCGCCAGCAATGCCATTGAATTTATGATTACACCGCAGACTGGACTGACCTTCACACCGACAAGGGTTTCGTTCAAGGCTACCCGCTATGGAACTGATGGCGGCGATATTATGGTGAGCTGGGTGAACAGCGACGGTTCTACGGTACCACTGACGACAGAGCCCTTCAAAGTGCTCCGCGACAACGCCACGCCGACCAGCATCTCGGAAAAGTCTTTTGAGGTGACCGGCATGGCCAACAGCGGAACTTGCGGTCTACGTATCAACCTTTACACCTTGAACGAAGGAAAGGTAGTTGGTTTCTCTGACATCGTCATTGAAGGCACCGTCAATAATCCAGCCCAAACTATCTCTGGTGTTGGTAGAACTCTGCCGTAGAAGATTGAAACAGAAATATATAATATATGAATAATTTATAATGATTTATGGATATTCGTGTTAAAAGAAAAATAACAGCATTCATGACATTCGTGTCGGTTGCACTGCTTACGTCGTGCTCCATGATGAAGGAAGACCGTAGCGACTGCCCCGACTGCCGCAACCCGCTGCGCATCCATCTGCGCTATGACTACAACACGCAGCGTGCCGACATGTTCAGCGACCATGTGGAGGAGGCCACCGTCTACGTGGTAGACCCGACGACCAGCGCCATCGTTGACATGCAAACTGCCTGCAACAACGACAGCACCCAGCCGCTGCGCTCGCCATCGTTCGCCTTCAACTTCGAGGGTCTGGCTCCCGGCAACTACCGCCTCTACGCCACCGGCCGCTCCAAGGCCGATGCCGCCATCAGCACCGTTACGCCACAGATAGCCGAAGCCATCAGCAAACTGCAGTTCACCGTGCCTGCCGATGCAGCGGGCAACGTGGCCACCCAGCGTCTTGACACCCTTTGGAACACGCTGAAGCCCATCGACATCACCGTGCCCGAGAACGAGCCCACGGAAGCCACTGTTCCCCTGATGCGTCTCACCAATGACCTCAGCGTCGTGGTGTTCCGCCGCGACGGTTCCTTAGACAACAGCCACGAACGCTACGACGTCAGTGTCAGCGACGAGAACCAGACCTTAGGCAACGACAACGAGACGGTGACCACCGCCGCGATGGTCTATCACCCCTTCGCCGCCTGGACGACGGAGACCACCGTATCCGACGGTTCTCGCGCTGGGGAAACCATTGCCGAGCGCAACGCCCACTACGACCTGTCGCTCTTCCGCCTGTTGCTGCACGCCGACGATGCCCGCCGTAACCCGCGGCTCATCATCCGCAACCACGCCACTAACCACGAAATCGTGAACATCGACCTCTGCCACTACCTCGCCCTGGCCCGTAATGCCTACGAGACACAGCACTACGGCGTGCAGGAATACCTCGACCGCGAGTACGACTACCGCCTTGACTTCGGCTTCGACGGCGAAGGCTCCGCCGAGACCTGGAAATACATGACCATCCGCATCAATGTGCTCTCATGGGCGATAAGGATACAGAACGAGGATTTATAGGAAGGCCTAGGAGTACCTAGGAAAACCTAGGAAAACCTAGGAAAAACCTAGGATATCCTAGGAGGACCTAGGGAAACCTAGGAGAACCTAAAAAAGAAACAACAATGAAAGAAAAAAACAACGACTTCCTACCACAGCGCGACAACGGCTACGAAAGCCTCAAGGTCTATCAGAAGGCGGAGTGCATCTATGATGTCACCGTCAACTTCTGCAGCAGGTTCATCAACGCCAATTGCCGTACTTACGATCAGATGGTGCAGTCGGCACGCTCTGTTAAGATGAATATCGCCGAGGGCTATGTTGACGGTGCGACATCAAAGAAGTCGGAGATTCACCTCACAGGAGTCGCCAAGGGATGTCTGCACGAGCTACTTCACGACTATGAGGATTACATACGCCTAGCTGACCCACAACGCGACAAGAAGCGTAGTAATGAGATACTGAACTTCACTACTGGCGAGGCATCCAACAAGATGAAGGCCGCCTGCCGACAGCATAATGACAAAGAATACTACCACCGGGCGTGTGATGCCGGCAACGACGAACAGATAGCGAACATGGCCATCACCATCATCCACCAGACCGACGCCATGCTCACCGGCTATATAGAGAGACTGAAACAGAAATTCCTCAACGAGGGCGGCATAACTGAGGAGCTGTACAGGGCCCGCCGCCAGAAGCGAGGGTTTTAGGAAATCCTAGGGAAAACAAAGAAAAAAGATGAAGACTATTACGATAAAAACACTACAACGGCTGCTCCTCCTGCTGATACTCATGGCGGGAGGCGGTGAGGCGTGGGGACAAGTATTATATAACCAGGACTACGAGGAAGCTACCGATGCATCGTCATGGACATCAGCAAACAATTCAGGCGGATTGAGTCTCGTGACAGGCGATGCAACGTATGGAAACTATATCCGTTTTTATGGAGATGGTATAAGCGGTTCCCGTACAGCCTACACGAATTTCTATACAACATCCGATTTCTATGGAGATCTTATTACATATACGATAGAATTTGATGCTGCAATAAGAACAGGAAATACCGCTAATTATCCAACAGAGCTATTAGTCGCCAGCAATGGGTACAGTCTGGCTGGTAATGATTATTTCACAAATAGTAACACCACCAATAAGAACTATCTGTTTCTTTTAAAAGCACATCTGCAGCAAATTCAACCAACTACACAATTAATGGTTCTGGCGATTACTCCATTCAAGCAAATACTTGGTTCCATGTTAAGTTAGATGTCAATATTTCTTCCAAGACAGTAGCTTACACCATGACGGGTGTTACGCCAACAGCAGGTGATCCATATTCCGTTAATAGTACTTACACGATTACCGATGAATCAAGTCTGAAAGCTAAAGCGATTATAGGAACATTAGGAAAGGGATATTATGGAACAGTCCTCATTGACAATATCAAAGCTTATCACGTAGGCTGGAGCGCCTCAACCTTCACCGCAGACCTTACGACAGCCAGCTACCAGAACAAACTGTCTGACATGCCAAGGCTCTACGATGCTTTAGGAGCCGACATAACAGGTTCTGCCACGTTCACTTGGCCGGCCATGGTAGGAGCTGGATGGGGTAATTCCTATCCGCCACGCCTACAGGCGACGGGCAGCGGTACGGTGACGGCTTCTGCCGGCGGCAACAGCTATAGCTACACGCTGAACGTGACAGGCACTAACGTCACCGGCTCCTACGATGCTTCGACCAACAAATACACATTCAACACCGTCGGTATCATCACACAACGCACCTTTACTGATGTGCAGGGCATCACCATGACCATTAACGGCGGTCCTACGGCTATGGTAGTGAATGCCGAGGGCACCACGGCACTGAAAGTGATTGACGAGGGAGGTTACTCACAGCCCAACCTCACGGTGAACCCCGTCATTCCATACGAGGGCAACCGAGGTGGCACATTCTACAAATTCAGCACCACTACCGGCGGTATTCTCTACATAGAAGGAAACTGCTGGGGAGCATCGCTTTACAAGAGCGACGGCACAGCGGTAATGACTGGCTTCTGGTCGACGAAAACCTTCCATTTGGACGAAGGCACCTATTACCTCTATAACCCCAACGATGTGCCATTGCTACACTCCTACCGCTTCGTTTCCGATGACAAGACCAGCCTGAAGTTCAAGAATCCCAGCTCTACCATTTCCGTCGATCTGAGCGAGGGCAGCTATACTAACGAGGCCGTATCGGGTCTGGGACTGCCCATCACCTACTCCATATTGGCTGGCGGCAGCTATGCCACCATCAATTCTGCAACGGGTAAGGTGACGTTCAAGAAAAGCGAATTGCTCAATCAGACCTTCCCCCTCACCATCACAGTCATGGCCCATACCGATGCATGGAGCACCTACCCCGAGGCAACGGCCACCTACAACCTGCAGTTGACGAAGACATCGTGGATATTCAACGACAACGATATGTGGGCAACTACCGGCAGCGACCTTAATACCATTTGGGGAGGCCGTACCAACTACACCCACAACTATACCGACGGCACCTATCACTATCAGCTCACAAGGCGATTAACCAACGAAGCCCTGACCAGAGACGGCACCAACGAACTGCCTGATACGAAAGGACTGCGGTTCACCACCGACAATGCTACGAACCGACTGGAAATAGCTCCCCATGGCGAGTCGCCGAACTATCTGACGGTACTCAACACCACCATCCACGTATTGGATGTGAAAGCAGGACAGACAGTGACCGTCGACTGGTATGCCACCCGTAGCTCGGCCAAGCTCACCATGACCGATGCTGCAGACGTCAGCACCGGCGAGCTGGGGCAAGGCATCAGCTCGCTGACTGCCACTGCCAATGGCACGATGCTGTTGAATTTCAATTCCACGGCAGCATATATACGCTCTATCAAAGTCTCCTCACCTATTAGGGCTACGGGCACGCTGACATACGCCAAGACCATCATGAACCCTGGCGAGACGGAAACTCGAACGGGCTATACCATAGTCAATGAAGAGACGGGCGCGGATATCAAGGATGCCTATCACGGCCCTGGAACTTACAAAAGTAGCAATACAGATGTAGCCACAGTCGATGCCAGTGGCAACGTTACCGCCGTAGGCGAGGGTGTTGTCTTTATCACCGCTACGGCATCACCCAAGAACAGTTCCACCCACCAGACAGCCACGCTGACAAGGATGATAGAGGTCACTAATGCCAGCGCACTCAATTCGGCTCAGACACGAATACGCATCATCAATGTAGAAAAACTACTTTACGACAAGGGCGAACATGGAAAGAGTGCTAATGACGGCCTTAATCGTACAATCCCTGGATTTACACTGACTTTCGAGGGCGGGCAGGGCGTGAAATGCAACAGTGAAGAAAAACTAACACTGAGAAACTACAGCGGTTCGCAGGGTGTCATGCACCTCAGCACTCGTATGGCACCAGGGAAATTTGCAGGCATCGGAAAGGTGAGACTGACGGTGACAAACCTCTCAGGAGACCCACAAGTAACCTATAATCGTTCTGGAAGTACATATACTCAGGCTGTCACCAATGGTGTGTTGGAACTTGATAGCATCTATGGCGAAGCTGTACACATTACGGCCATCCAAGGCTCCTTTGACATCAGTGACATCAAAATATACTATGGGGGTGATTATGGGGGTGATGCGACTTATATAGACAACTGCCTCGATGAAACGAAGGTGGCTCCGAATTTCGGATTTGCCACGCAGCACTATATGCGTGTTCCAGGCGATGGTAGGGCTTTCCAAAACGACATGCCGACATCATCCGACCCAATGAATTTCCGCGCCAGCGAGTTCACCTATACGTCGAGCAACACAGGTATTGCCACCATTGGCAGTGACGGCACGGGAGGCCACCTTATCAGTTCAGGCGAAGCCACCATCACGGCTACGTTTGACGAGACCGACTATTTCGCACAGTCAACAGCTACCTACATGGTAAGCAATACGCTGCTACCTGGCGAGAGTTATGAT
>Ga0310697_10005816_pt1 | contig 11845 bp, 7 predicted proteins | sample 172DNAGHGlowgp2_FD_203883 | JGI IMG/M metagenome (GOLD analysis project Ga0310697, IMG submission 203883) | Sheep rumen microbial communities from Palmerston North, Manawatu-Wanganui, New Zealand - 1728 DNA GHGlow gp2 (v2) (version 2) | ecosystem: Host-associated > Mammals > Digestive system >... | reverse complement strand
GAACAAAAAATACTTTGTTTATTGCTACTTCATATGAGCATACAGAAAGCTGAGCAACGAATGAAAATCCAAAAATCAAGATTCAACAGATGGAGAAACGTGCTAGAAAAATGGATACATTCAAAAATGAGGAACTGAAAGAATGAATTGCTTATGAAATTATTAATCCAAATGCAAAGAAATTCTTCATCACTTGGTGAATCAATCGCTACCCTATCGAAAAAGTCATTTCTGAAAATAGTGACTGGTGACTAATCGTGATGAAGGTATTCCAACCATTTGATGAAAGTTTAAGAAAATTCTTTAAAGAGAAAGAAAATCAGATTGAAAAATTATTATTCGTTGAATTAAATCACGATGGAAGCTGTGAAAGATATATTCGCTCAGAATGCTGATTAAATACTGATGAATGGAATAATAAAATTGATCATTTAAGAAAATATAGTTTATATCCATTTATGGTAGAAGAAATCGAAGAAAAAATAAAATAAAAATATGTGCCCCTTTACTGAAAGGGGCTGTCATGAAATGACTGGGGATTTTTACACATCATACAGTTAAAAATCCTCCGGCTCTACGAGCCACCTCCTTTCAAAAAGGAGGACAAAAAAAGATTTATTATCGTTTACAACAACTCATGAGATCTAATTTACAGTCAATACAACGATGTCCTTGATGCTGAAATTTTTTAATTCACTTAGCTATCAAACAGGCTCTAGAAAGTTTATGAATAGAAAAAGAGAATGTAGTTTTTGTGACTGGAATCGGATGTGGAAGTAAAATGAGTCAATATATGGATTGCTATTGAGCTGAGACTCTACATGGAAGAGGAATACCTTTTGCAACAGGAGTAAAACTCGCAAATCCCAAATTAACTGTGATTTCACTTTCTGGAGATGGAGATACTTATGGAATCGGACTATGACACCTACTTCATGCAGCTAGAAATAATATAAATATATTACATATCACATGTGATAATGAGAATTATGCTTTAACTACTGGTCAGGCATCTCCTACTACACCTTTAGATGTAAAAACTAATTCCACTCCGAATGGAAATCAGACTAAACCTTTTGATCCAGTTAATTTATTAGAAAGTGCATGATGTGGATTCGTAAAAAGAGTAGATTGAAAAGATTTAAACTGAATGAAAGAAACTATCATAGAAGCTATTCAATATGAATGATTCGCTCATATTAATGTAAATCAACCTTGTCCAAGTTGGAGAAGGTGGTAAGAATACTTTTAAATAAAAAAGCCACTCCTAATAGGAGTGGTTTTTTCGTATATCAATAATGATTAATTAGTGGCAACATCTCATGTACTAGCTTCAGCAGCTGTTGCTTCAGCTACATCTCATGTAGCAACTTCTGTAGCTTCTGCTTCTGTTGTTTCCTCAGCATTTTCTGTAGCGACTTCTTCATTATTATTAGCTGTTGACTCTTCTGTATTTTCATTTTCTTCACTTGCTTTTTCTTCGTTTACTGTTTCATCTGAACTCTCTTCTTCAGTAGCTTCTGTAGTATTTGCTACTTTTTCAATAGCTTCTGTATTTTGAGAACTTCTATACATCATCAACATTACCCATCCTCTCATTTCATGGATTGTTGGTATTGTGTTCGTAAGAATTCATGCTGCTTTAAGAGCTTCTAAGTGCTTTGAATAGAAATCTTCTCCATCTTTATTGAATTTATCTCCGAACAATACTCTAGAGAATACAGTTGCATATTCTCATCTAGTTACTATTCCATATGGATTGAAGAACTCGATAGGAGTACCATCAGCATTGATTCACATAATCTGATATTGATAAGCTAATTTGATATATCCATATAAATCTCCTAAGCTTTCATCTACATCTGGATAAGCTACATCTCCAGTAACTATAGGATCTTTTTCTAGAACTTTTTGGATATATACTACCATCATCTTTGCTAATTCAGCTCTAGTAAGAGGTTCATCTAATCTAGCAGATTCTACAGTTTTCATAGTAGTAATTCCATTTCCTAATGCCCATTTATAAGCATCTATTTGCTCTTGTCCAAACTTTGCCACAGCTTGAGCATCAGTCATTGTAGCTACAGTTTCTCCATCTTTATTTTCTTCATTTACATTTTCTTCATTATTATTTTCTATATTATTTTCATCTACTTTTGCATTATCTCATGTAGTAGCTTTAGTATCATCAGATTTTGTTGTTTTTGATGATCCTCCACCTCCTCATCCTCATGAAGATTTAGATGATTTAGGAGATGTACAACTAAATGTGGCTGTATAAGTTGCTTCATCTGTAACTGCTGTTACAGAAGGAGTCCACTCTTTAAATTCATAAGCATTACATGTACTATCTGCATCTTTAGATGGAGCATCTCATACATAAGCTGGCATAGCTCATGAAGCAAAAGTACCAGTATTTATTATATCATTTCAATTTTTCCATGTTATTGTAAATGCATCATCACCATACATAGCATAGAGTGTGATATCGCCAGTTACTACTGTATTAAAATCATATTCTGTCGCACTTTCTTCATCATTTGAAAGACTCCAAAATTTAAATCAAGATCATTCTTTAGTTGGAATTCATGGATTTGTAACTTTTCATTCTGTTAATGCTACTTTTTGAGCTTCGTATTCTTCTGCACCTCAATTAGTATTAAATGTTATTTTATACATTCTTGGAGCATAGAACCATCCATTATTTCAATCTTTTTCAACATATAATGTATATCAAACTGTTTTTGAATCTTTTTGAATTTCATTGTAAGTTTTTATATCCCATGATGAAACAGTAAAAGGGTCTTCTATTCCACTTTCAGAATCAAATGTAATTGTAGGGTTCTCGCTATTGTAAGCAGTTCCTCAAATAAATTTAGCTCTATCTGAGAATGGTCAATCTGATTCTAATTTTTCATTAAATACTCAGATTTTATAATGTCATTGATCGTCTATTATTTGTTTGAAAAATAATAATTTTTGTCATTCTACTTCTACAACTTTTGCTGCATTATCAAGGTCTTCTTGAGTTGTGCTTCCTGCAGTTAATGCTGTATATAGAGGTCACTCAGTCTTTCAATCCTTTTTTAGTACGGCAATGGTTTCATTTAATAATAATCAATCTCAATTTTCATTTAAAACAACAGGGATTGTAATATTTTTCTTAGAACTCATATCAAATTTTACTGACTCAGGACAAACCTTAACTTCATATTTTCATTCAGAATTTTTAATTGAACATTTATCATCAGCTGTATTCTCGGTTACATCTTTAGAAAAAGTTCATCATTGAATTTCAACCTTATATTCTCAAGATTTTTTAGTTATTTCAACATTATCTACATCTTTAGATGAAAATGAAGGTTCTGTATCTTCAATTACATATAATTGATTAGTAAAAGTATCATTATTGTTTTTCTTTGATTCAACCTTAAATGTATTATCATTTAATCAAGGATATCATGCTCTCAAATCAATAACAATCTTATTTCATGCTGGTAATTTAACCTTACTGTCTCAAACATATCATTCTAAAATATTTCCAGCTGTATATTTAAATATTGCATTTTCTCAAATATTTACCTTTCATGCACGAATAGCTACTCAAACTCCATTTGTAATATTAAATGTTCATCAATTAACCGTGATAGTATCATCATTTGGAGCATAGATTCAGCATGCAATGTATCATGCAGATTGAATATTCCCATTGAATGTTCATCAATCAATAGTGATTGTGTTTCATCATTGTCATGGAGTTCAGTTTGTTCAAACTACGAAATTATCATGTGTAGTATAGGTTCAACCTTTGATTGTTACATTAGAATTAGTCGTTGCTAATACTGCAACTTCTTGAGCTGTAACATTAGCATTATCGATAGTCAATTTAGAGTTGTCAGTGACAGCTAGTGCTGAACCATTAGTTGAAGTAAAATCTCAGTTTTTAATTGTAACATTTGCTCAACCTTGAATTTGAATTGCAGGTTTTGTTGTATTAATTATGGTTCAGTTTCATATTTCAGAATTTGCTCAATTAATAAAGGCAAATCGATTTCAATTACCTTCAATTTTTTTTGTTCATAAATCAATATTAATTTTTTTACTAATTATAACATTTTTGTCTAAAGTGATATCTCTTAACAAAGTAATAGTATCACCAGCATCCGCATTATTAATAGCATTTGCTAGTGTATCACATCAATTTGTTCAATAAGTTGCTTCTTCTTTACAAGATGATGACTCTGTAGGTGTTTCAGGCGTAGATGGTGTTCCTTCTTGAGCCATACTAATTCCTCCGAATCATGCTCAGGCTAAGAAAATTGCTAATATAGTAAATAAAAAGTTTTTCCTCATCTTTTTGTATATTAAAAAATAAAAAAGAGGTAAAATCGTTATAATTTGATACTATCCATAGTACTATTCATTTCAAATATAAATAGTCTTTTTTATACACCATTTTTTAAAATAACATTTATATTAATTGACTTTTTATATATTAATTCTATGGTTTATTAATTTTAACAAATTCTATTGACATTTTATCATAAATAGTTATAAGTTAGATAACAAAAAAATAAAAACATTAACCAAAAACAAAAAAATTTATGAACATGTTTCAAATTTTCGCCTTGATTATGGCTGTCTTCATGATCGCCATGTGCGCAATCTATGCACGCACAAAAAGGACCGGTTACAACAATCTTTTCTCAATGTTTATGTTGAGTGTTGGAGTTGTAACTCTCGGCACTCTGGCAGTCATCTACCCATCGTGGTGGATGGTAGCTATTATGGCTTATGCCCTCTTCGGACTGTGGTACTACTGCACTTCCGACTACAAAAAAAACAAGAGATATGTATCTCGGGAGTTTGCGACTAGCAAAACGAGAAAGAAACTGAGAAAGTCTTCGGAGTGGCTATGTTGCATCCTGTTGTTGGCCACATCTCTCATCGTGCTCATAGAATACTGGACATGGTATATTGGAGTAGCATTCATCCCACTTGGGGCTGTGTCCGCTCTGATAACTTTGAGTAATCTCAAAGATGTTCTTGACGAAATTTGAGTACGGCTAATCTGTAAAACAAACCTCGAGGCCTGTATCCTGACCTCGGCGCCCTAGCATACCACATGCTAGGGCATTTTTTAACTAAAAAAAAGGCAATGCCTTCTTTTTATTTTAAATAAATATATCTCTTCATCTAGCTCAATCCTGTGGTCAAACTATTCCCCTCTCCTCTAATGTATCCATAATCCTAGCAGCTCTAGCAAATCATATTCATAATTTTCTCTGAATCATAGTCGTAGAAGCTTTTCTAGTTTCTGATATAATTTGAATAGCTTGATTGATTAAATCTTCATCATCTCCATTTCCGCTTCATCATCAGCTGAACGCTCATCAAACTTCAGATTTTGATTCTAATGCGTTGATAATATCTTGATTATAAACATCATCTTCAGTCAGTCATGTCATATACTTACGTTTCAAATGTTCTACTACTGTATCAATTTCTTTGGTATCTACGAATGCTCACTGAATTCTAAGATCTGTGATTTTTGTATCCATATAAAGCATATCTCATTTTCATACCAATTCTTCTGCTCATTTATGTCATAGAATTGTCCTAGAATCTACATCAGATACCACACTGAATGCTATTCTAGCTGGAATATTTGCTTTGATAAGTCATGTAATCACATTTACAGATGGCCTCTGTGTAGCGAGAATCAAATGGATTCAAACTGCACGAGCTTTGGCTGCGATACGATTGATACAAGTTTCAGCTTCTTTTCTATTTGCAGCAGATGACATCATCATATCAGCCATTTCATCGATAATGAATACTATACGATACATCTTTTCATCTGGATAGGCAGCATTGAATTCTGATAATTGTTTTAATTTTCTCTGTGACAGTAATGAGTATCTTCTTTCCATCTCTTCTACTGTCCACTGTAGCAATTTAACAGCTTTTCATGAATCGTAAACAATAGGAGCTAATAAATATGGAAGTCCGCTATACATTCATAGTTCTACTTGTTTTGGATCTACCATTAGGAATTTTAATTCTGAAGGTGAATTCTGATACATCAGTGAAAGAATGAAGTTATTGATTCCAACAGATTTTCAGCTTCATGTGGCTCATGCTACGAGTAAGTGTGGCATTGAATCAAGCTGTGAAATAGCAATTGCCCCATCAATTCCTTTTCAGAGTGCAAGAGTCGTTTCAGATTTTTGCATTCATTTTTGAAATTCTGTGGATGATAAGATATCTCATAAACAAACTGTTTTTGGTTTTGGATTTGGGATTTGAATTCCGATACAATCAGTTCATGGAATAGGTGCAACCATTCTAACTGACTTCGTACGGAGTGATAATTTGATATTATCCATCAAATTTGTGATGGCTGAGATTTTGATTCATTCAGCTAATTTGATTCTGATTTGAACTACTGATGGTCCGATGTCGAATCATTCAATAGAAATATAAATTCAGAATTCTGAAAGCTTATTTTGTAATGCTTGTGCCTTTTCTACAATAGACTTTTCGTCTATTTGTTGAGCTTCTGCAAGATTCGAAGCGAGAAGTGAAGTAGAAAAAGTTGGTTTATCTCATGAAAAATGAATCTGTGGACGAGGTTTTTCTTCTTTTTTCTCCTGTATTTTTTGTTCAACTTTTTGCTTGAATAATGAACTGAACCCATCTTTGAGCAATGAACCTGAATTGGAGGCTCAGTTTACAGTAGCTCATGCTCAAACTTGTGCTACTTTCTTTCAAGTGGCTTTATCAAGTTTCTCGAGTAAATCTGTAGATGTCTGAGATTCTTTGGTAACATATGGAGTTTTTGTTGGTTTCCTTTCAGGTGCAGGAGCATTTTCTTTTTCGATATTAATTTTTGGTAATTTAGGAATTTTTATGTTGAGAACGTATAAAACTCGTGCCAAAACTCAAAGTAACATTAAAACTATCAATATCTGAATCGCTAATTTTGCTGGTCAGAATACTGATTCAAGTAATCGATAGACTGGCCATGAACAGTATCATCAATGGTGAATCGATTGAGTTCGGTTCACTAAAGTATCTTTTCATTCTTCTATCGCTTGAAAATTTAGCACTGCCGATGTGAGAAACATTAAGCATCAGAATTGTTTAATCAGAGTTTTCATTAAATATCCTTTAAAAAGGATGATAATTCCAACTAAAACACATAATATGAAAAATACTACAAGTCCAGTTTCTCCAAATGCATAACTTGTCGCTTTTGAAAATCGTCATAGAATTGGGGCATCGGGAGCAAATTGTTTTGCAAAAAAGAAAAGCAACCCAATTACCATAAATCCAATTCCTATATGATATTTATTTATTTTGAATGTTGATCTAGTTGATCTTTTCCTTCTCCTAGCCAAAATTATTTATTATGAGAAATAAAGAATCATACATTCATATGTACGATTCCTATTCTATTTTTCAATTGAAAATATGAAGATTTGTATTTAAAAATAATTTATATTTATAGACAATATATGTTGTATAATTAACCACTTGTTCATGTGCTCTCTGCCGCTACCTCAAGTGCATCTCATCATTCTTGGAATTCTGCAAATATCTGATAAGTAATCAACAAGAATGCGAATAGAACCAATGCCGATAATAGTATATTTATTAATACATTGCTTGCTTTCTTAAAATTGGATCCTGTTCATCAATCTGTTATGTATAAATATCATGAAATTATTACCATTATTACAATTATTACTCAGTATATATATCAGAACACTCTAGCCACATTAATTATAAAGTCTGAAGCATTCTTTACAAATGTAGAACTATCTGCTGCTAAATAGTATATAAAATCCACTCATTTTATCACCAACAATGCAGCCACTACATTTATCAATCACTTTGCAAGTTTTTTTCATTTTTCTCACTCTCCAGCAGCAACTACCTTAAATCATGTTATTACTATCATTATAATGGCTAAAAAGAATGCAAATGCCTTAATTGCTGAAAGAATCACAAATGCTACTGATCATTCTCAGATCATAACTTTTGTAAATCATCAAATTCCAGTTTGCCCTGCCGTAAAATCTCATGCGTTAAAATTAAATACGTCTCAAAATAGCCAGTTTGCTGCATAAATAAATACTCATCATAGTAAAATATATAATAAGCTCCATAGGTGTTTTTTTGAATCTTCTGGTTTCTTGTTCAACAATAAAGATGCTCATGCCATAACTATAAAAATTATCATCACTCATAACGTAATCCCTCTTATCACTTTATATATATGATTCCCATCTTTTGTTACATTTGGATAAAATAATTCAATTATATTCTGACGAAGTTGTTTATTCTCATCGACTCACTGCCCCATTTTAGCAGGATTAAGTACCCATCAGTCTTTAGTAAGATGTGAAGTGAAATTCCTTTCATATTCTGGCGCTTTGGCATCAACAGTATTAAACAAAGGTAAGCTTAATCATACGATTAATACAGCTCCTAGTGCAAAAGCTAATAATTTATTTTTTATGAATGAAATCATCTTATAAACAATGTGAAATATATAAAACTTATTCTGCTATTAAATTTACAGTCGTTACGAATATATCAAGAATATAGTAGAATGAAATAAGTAGAATTACTCAAATTATTATATACTTGAGATTTTTCTTGAATACTCAAATCTGTTTTCATCTATCAGGAGCTGTAACCAATTGAAATCCATTTCGAATAAGAAAGATCGTCGCAGCTGTAAGTCATACATATATAACATATTCTAGATATGATTGAGAATGTTTTTTTATACTACATAAAGTCCTAGTTATTGTGAAATTTGTACCTACAGCAATTTCATCACAGTCTATGGAATTTACCACATCTAATTCTGTTTTTTGTACTTCCTCTGATTTATGTTTGTTTGCATTTCACTTAACTGCGTTTAATACCTGTATTGGACTTGTTTCATATGTTCGGCTCCCTGGATCTTGCTGTGCAAAACTTACAGAACAAGTTAATCAAAACAATATAGATATAAACAAGGATAACGATAGATATATAATTTTCATAATGAATATAACGATATAAACAACCAATTATGATTATAATCATAAAGGTAAAAAAATGCAAAAAAAAGCAGACTTTTTTTATTGTTTATTTTAAAGTTTTCTTCCATTTGAAATACTAACTTAAAATCATATCATTATATAGTGTAATATTTTTATTTTCTATCTTATAAACATGCAAGACTTTTTCGATGAAATTTGAGTAAAAATTCCTGAAATTTACTTACCAAAAAAATGAACAGATTTATCTAAGTGGGCTGTAGTTGCTTGTGACCAATACACTTCTCAACCAGAATATTGGAATGAAGTGAAAAATATTGTTTGAGACTCCCCTTCCACGTTGAAGATTACGTTCCCAGAAATATATCTAGATTGATGACACAAGGCTGAAATAATTGATAATATCGTAAAAACTATGCACGAGTATGATGAAAATGGAATTTTGGAAAACCAATGATTGTGATTTATTTATATTGAAAGACAAACTGCTCATGTACCTGTAAGAAAGTGATTGATTTTAGCTTTAGATTTGGAAAAATATGATTTTAGCAAAGGTTCACAAACTCTCATTAGAGCTACTGAATGAACTATCATTGAAAGAATTCCTCCTCGTGTAGAGATTAGAAAAAATGCGATTTTCGAATTACCTCATATTATGGTATTAATAGACGATCCTGATAAGCAAGTAATTGAACCTTTGAAAGCTAATGTAAAAGATGAGAATATGCTTTATGATTTTGATTTGATGATGAATGGTGGTCATATAAAATGACGAAAGATTAATGATGATGAAACCATTATGCAGGTTGTAAATTGATTGAAAAAACTGAATAATACTGAAAATTTTAAAGAAAAATATGGTTTAACTGAAAATTTATGAGTTTTACTTTTTGCAATGTGAGATGGAAATCACTCCTTTGCTACTGCAAAAGCAATCTGGGAAGAAAAGAAAAAAACTCTAAGTCCTGAAGAACAGTTAAATGATCCTGCAAGATTTGCTTTGGTGGAAATAAATAATGTGCATGATGATGGAATCATTTTTGAACCTATTCATCGTGTATTATTTAATGTAGAGGAGAATAGTTTCGTGGATGAGATGTGAAGATTTTTTAGAAGTATTGGTTCAGATTTGAAAGTTGAAGAATATTCAAGCAAAGAAGAATTAATGCAAAATATGAAAAAATCTAATTGAAATACACATTACTGTCGATGAGTATCTAAATCCAGTTATTATCTATTCGGAATCGTAAATCCAAAATTGAATTTGGAAGTCGGGAATATGCAAGCATTCTTGGATCAATATTTAAAAGACCATTCTGATTCAAAAATCGATTATGTACACTGAGACGATGTAGTAGAAAGACTTTGAAAAGAAAATGGAAACTTTGGAATTCTATTCCCAATTATGGATAAATCAGATTTTTTTAAAACTGTAGTTGTAGATTGAGCATTACCTAGAAAGACCTTCTCAATGTGAGAAGCTGATGAAAAAAGATATTATTTAGAAGCCAGAAAAATTGTAAAATAAATTTTTATTAATAAAATAAATTTTTATTAAATTATAAACCTAAATCCTCAGATATGATGTCTGAGGATTTTCTTAAGTCTATTTTTTCAAAATTATGAGGTACTGGATAATGTCTAACCCTGTTATATTCCTGTAGTAAATCTACTCTATCTGACATTATAATATTTACTCATAAATCTTTCATAGTTTGAAAATCTCATGTTTCATTAACTGTGTATGTTACTACTTCTTTTCATAAATCACTGGCTTTTTGTATTATTTCTGGAGTAAGTAAATCATATGGAGCTAAAAAATATTTACTATTATTTTCTCATATAAAATCTAAATCATTCATATCGAAGGTATCCCATCAGTATATTATATCAGGATCAGCCTCTAAAACCTCCCTTGCCGCATCGGAATAGCTAATGAATATTACTCTATCTTCCATATTTAAATCTTTAACTGTTTGAATTGCATCCAAAGCTTGCTCTGCTCATAATTTTTCATCATAAACTTTTATTTCAAGGAAATAATAATCGAATAATCCATCTATCAATTCTAACATCTTTTGTAACTTCATATATTTCTCTCCATTTTTTATCGTACAATTCTTTTGAATTCGATCAAAATTTAAATTTCAGATTTTCCTTTTATTACAATTTGATGCGTATAAAAGATCTCAATGTACTACTACATTTTCATGATCTTTTGTATAAGATACATCAAATTCAATTCAATCCGCTCATAGCTCTTTTGCTGCTAAAAAAGATTCCAATGTATTTTCTGGATGTCACTCTATTGCTCACCTATGTCATATAAATTTTATTTTATCTCTTTCATCCTCTACAATATTTTCTTTTTCTATTTCTCAATCTCAAAATTCAAATGAAACATATGATGAGAAATAGTCGTATATCGAGCTATCTTTAGGCAAATTTGATAAATTTTTAAATAAGAAAATATCTCAACTATACGATGAAACTGTATACCTATTATTTTCATAAAATTCTGAATTTGTAATTCCCCAATTTCTGTTTATTTCCTGTGTAAAAATATCATTATACACACTATCCACCTCCACTTTCCCATATCAAACCAACCTCTTCAAAGAATTATAAAAATCAGTATGTTGTACTAATTCAGTATTTATTGTTTGTGGTAAAATTCAGGATCATACCACAGTTGCAACTGATTTTGTATATCGATTAGGTCAAAATATTTCTACTTCATTTTCCTCCACTGCATTCATTTTCCTATGATCTCACATAATCACTAA
>Ga0310697_10005815_pt1 | contig 11847 bp, 12 predicted proteins | sample 172DNAGHGlowgp2_FD_203883 | JGI IMG/M metagenome (GOLD analysis project Ga0310697, IMG submission 203883) | Sheep rumen microbial communities from Palmerston North, Manawatu-Wanganui, New Zealand - 1728 DNA GHGlow gp2 (v2) (version 2) | ecosystem: Host-associated > Mammals > Digestive system >... | reverse complement strand
ACACCGATGATAGCGCCCCACATGGCGAAGTTCTTGGCCTTGTTGGCGGAATCCTGGGCTCCCATATAGTCCCCGGCATTATACTGGCCGTCAACCTTAGAGGAAAAAACGATGGACACAATGCCCAAGGGCAGGCAGCAGAAAAGGGTGCTCAAGATGGCCCAAACCAGATAGTTGTCGGGCTTGGGAGGACGTTGACCCTGTGCGTAGTTGGGTTGATAATACGGCTGCTGATAGGGCTGCTGATACTGCTGTTGCGGTTGCTGCTGATACTGCTGGTTGGGATCTTGATTCTCGTTCATAATGGAAATGTATAAAATGTTATTGTTTATATGATTACAGGTTAAGGCGATTGCAGATTACCAGCAATCGATTACAAAATTACACAAAAAAAGTGAAATACCAAATAAAAGGCTTAACAATTAAGGCAATTTGTGGATGAGTGTAAGGCCGTCGCGCAGGGGGATGATGACCTTCTCGACACGCGGATCCTCCTTGACGTGGTCGTTGAAGGCGAGGATGCCACGGGTTTGGGCTTCGCGTTGAGCCTTCGGGTCCACGACCTTGCCAGCCCACAGGGTGTTGTCGGCGATGATGAAGCCGCCCGGGTTCAAGTAATCCATCACCAGGTCATAGTATTCGACATATTGACGCTTGTTGGCGTCGATAAAGACGAGGTCATAGCGTTCGCCCAGCGAGGGGACGATGTCGCGGGCGTCGCCGATGTGCAGCCTAATGCGCTTGCCATAAGGGGACAGTGCCAGGTGCTCGCGGATGAAGTCTTCCTGCTCGTCGTTGATCTCGATGGTATCGACCAGGCAGTCGTCATCTGCCAGCCCCTCGGCGAGACATAGTGCCGAGTAGCCGCTGAAGGTGCCCAGTTCCAACACGCGGTGCGGACGGACCATGCGTGTCAACATCTTGATGAGGCGTCCCTGCAGATGGCCCGAGCACATGTGCCAATAATAGTTCTGCACATGGGTGTCGTGGTCGATGCGTGCCAGCGCCGCCGGCTCCTCATCGATATGCCCCAAAATATATTCTTCCAACTCCTCATTCATAATATCAAACAACGTGATTTATCAAACAACATGTTGTTCAAGTTGTTTGATTAAGGGGGAGGAGGGAGGCGAGGGCGAGGCGGTAGCTGTCGAGGCCGAAGCCGGCGATGATGCCCTTGCAGACGGGAGACAAGAGGGACTTGTGGCGGAAGGGTTCACGGCTGTAGATGTTGCTGATGTGGACTTCTACCACGGGGGCGGTGATGGCGGCGACGGCATCGGCGATGGCGACCGACGTGTGGGTGTAGCCACCGGCGTTGAGCACGATGCCGCAGTCGTCAAAGCCCACCTGCTGCAGTCGGTCCACGATTTCGCCCTCGATATTACTCTGATAGACGTCAATCGTGTGCTGCGGGAACTGCTCAATCAGTTCCTGCAGGTACTGGTCGAGCGAGCGGTTGCCATAGACCTCGGGTTCACGCTTGCCCACGAGGTTCAGATTGGGCCCGTTGATGATGTGGATGACCATCGTTATTTCTTGAAGTAATACAGGAACGAGGCGATGCCTTGCAGGGCGGGTTTGCGCTGACCCTCGATCTCCATCTTGAAGTCGATCTCGGCCTTGCAGATGCCGCGCAGGTCGGCGATGTTGTGCAGCTTGGTCACCAGACGCACACGGCTGCCGGTGATGACGGGCTGGCCGAAGCGCATCTTGTCCATGCCGTAGTTGACCTGCATCTCCAGGTTGTTCACCTCGATGATCTGGTTCCACAGGTGAGGAATCAGCGACATGGTCAGATAGCCGTGGGCAATGGTGCTGTGATAGGCACTCTCGGCCTTGGCGCGCTCCACGTCCACGTGAATCCACTGGTGGTCGAGGGTGGCGTCGGCAAACATGTTGATACGATCCTGGTCTACGGTAAGCCAATCGCTGGCACCGAGTTCCTCGCCCAGATGCGAGGCAAATTCTTCGTATGAATTGATGGTAAGCATATTGTTTAGTTGATAGATAATAGTTGATAGATAATAATTGGACACTTCTAACTTCTCACTCCTAACTTCTCACTCTTCAGGCGGCGGCGCATAATGAGGGCGGTCACCATGCTGGTGAGTAGGCCGACGGCGGCGACGAGGGCGAGGGTGACGATCACGTCGGTCCACTGCACCTCGATGGGGTAGGCGCTGATGATCATGTTGGCGGGGTCACCGCTCAAGCGCAGCCAGCCGAATTGCTGCTGGCACAGGCACAGGATGAGTCCGATGACCACTCCCGTGACGGCACCCACCAGGGTGATGAGCCATCCCTGCAGGACAAAGATGCGTGAAATCTGTCGGTCGTTGGCACCCAGGGCGCGCAATGTGGCAATACTGTCGTCCTTCTCGATGATGAGCAGCGACAAGGTGCTGATGATGTTAAATGTGGCGATGATCAGGATGAATGCCAACAACAGGAATGCCATCCACTTCTCGATGTTGACGAGGCGGTAAGCTTCGCGCTGTTGCATCAGGCGGTTCTTGACCTGATAGCTCTTGCCTAAGGCCTTTTCGATGCTGTGCATCACCTGTTGTTCATCGGCTCCGGGAGCTAGTTTTACCTCGACCCGAGAAGCCTGGGTATCATAGTCAAACAGTTCTCGAGCCATGTCGAGCGGCACGTACATCAGGTCGGCGTCATAGCTGTTCTGCTGCAACTGGAAGATGCCCGACACGAACAAGGAGTCTTGCCTGAAGGCGCCCATCGGGTTGGCAATGTTGACCTTGCCCTGGCGTTGCGGCGCATAGAGGCGAACCATACCCAGGAACTCGGGTCTCACAATCAGCCTGACGGCGGGTCCTGCCCCAATCACGGCATAACGTGACACCTGGTCTTGCAATCGCCATTCACCGTCGACGATGACCGAGTCCATGTCGTTCATCGTGTTGTAATCGTCGGGAACGCCCTTGAGGCGAACGGGCATCTGGTTCTGGGCATAGATAGCCAGTGCCTGATCCACAATCACGGGGACGGCACGCTCCACACCAGGGATGACGCTCACGGCATCGATGACACTGTCGGCATCGTTGACTGTCTTGCCCAGGGTGGCAGTGATGGCGATCTGCGGGTCGAGCATAGCTAGCCGGCCCATGATGAGTCCGCGGAATCCGTTGAACACGCTCAGCACACAGATGAGCGCAGCAGTGGCCACCACGACACCGCACACGGCGACAATCGAGATGATGTTCACCGCCTGGTGGCCTTTCTTGGACACCAGGTAGCGCCACGCTATCTTCAATGGGAGACTCATTTAGGCTTTAGGTTTTAGGTGTTAGGCTTTAGGTTCCTGTTCGTCTTGTTTGGGCTTGTCCTTGTTGAGGAGCTCGTCGATGTGGTCGATGTAGTCGAGTGAGTCATCGATGTGGAACTTCAACTCGGGGCAGCGGCGCAGCTGGTAGCGCACCTGCTGAGCGAGCTGGTGGCGGATGCTACGCTCGCTGGCATTGATGTTATCGATGATGGCCTGGGCGTTCTCGCTGGGGAAGATGCTCAGTCGCACGTTGGCCACGCTCAGGTCGGGCGACACGCGCACGCTGCTCACTGTCACGAGCGTGCCACGGGTTTTGGCAGTCTCACGGCGGAAGATTTCGCTCAGCTCCTTCTGCACCAGGCGGCTGATTTTCTGTTGTCTTGTTGTATCCATTGTCTTGTTTCTTATCGTTTTGCGAGTGCAAAGGTACAACTTTTTCTAGAAACTCTAGATATTCTAGACATTCTAGATCATCTAGCAGGTCTAGAAGCGCTAGATAGAAAAGAGTAACCGAGGATTGCTGTTGCAAACCCTCGGTTACTTTACAATTGGCGCCCTGTGGCGCTATGGGTGTGGATTACTCCTCAGGGAGCATGACAACCTCTACCTTGTTGCCGGCAGCCAGGATCTGGCGTGCAAATGCAGCGATGGATTCGGGAGTCTGAGCGTTGACGATCTGCTCATAGCCGGTGTGGTCGTCGATACCGCGGCCCACATAGGAGGTGAGAACGCTCATCCAGTAGTAATTCTCCTTCAGGCTAGTATTGAAGTCCTTGATCATGAGCTCCTTGATCTCCTGCAGCGTGGTGGCGTCGATGGTGGTGCCAGCCGTAACGATTTCCTCATTCAAAATCTTGAGGGCAACGTCAGCAAACTCAGGCTTCATCGGGCAAGAGGCTGAAATGGAGGTGATGGGACGGTCGCCCTGGAGTGATGCATAGCCGCTGGCGCTTGCCGAGTAAGCAGCACCGGCATCCTCGCGGATCTTCTGCAAGTAGATCTTGCTCAGCACCTGACCCAGCATGTCGGCCTTGATGCTGTTCTCCAGGCTATAAGGAGTCTTGGTGTCATACCAGTAGATGCCGGCATTGGCCTTGGGCGTTTCCATCTTGCGAGTGAAGTGGTTGATCACTTCGCCCTCGGGACGGTTGGAAACATTCACCCAGTTGGAGAGGTTGGCCCTCTTGCCGGGCAGGCTGGCGATGTACTGCTCAATGTACTGACGGATCAGCGTCTCGTCGAAGTTACCCACGAAGTAGAAAATGTAGTTGGCAGCGTTGGCAGTGCGCTCCTTGGCAATCTCAAGGATGCGGTCATAGCTAACCTTCTGCAAGTCCTCAACGCGGAAGGGCTTGCTGCGCCAGTCATGGTTGCCGAGGGTATAGCTTACCGAGTCGCTGAATACAGATTCGGGACGCAGGTCCTTGTTCTTGAGCATGGTTTCGAGCTGGGTCATCACTTGGTTGACGCTCTTCTCGTCCTTGTTGATCTTGGTAAAGGTGAGATAGGTGAGCTGGAACAAGGTCTCCAGATCCTTGACGGTGGAGCTACCAGTTACCATATCGTTGTATGTGCCCATGCTGAACGTGGCCATAGCCTGCTTGCCTGCGGTAGCTTTTTCGAGCTCAGTTCTCGAGAAGTTACCCAGACCGCTCATCATCGTGAAGTAGGAGAGCAACTCAGTGTTGACCCAATCGTTCTCGCCGTAGAGCGAACTACCACCACGAGCAATGGCTTCCATCTCGATCTCGTTCTCCTTGAAGTCGGTCTTCTTGAGGATGACACGTGCACCGTTGCTCAGCTCGAGCTCCTTGTAGTCAAACTGGCTGTTGTAGGTCTCCTTTTTGATTTTACCCTTCTTGGGCATCTTGCTGATGAGGGGCTCCTGCTTCACATTGTCGACAAATGCTTCGACCTCGGCATTCAGACCGGCGTCAACGGCAGCCTTCAGACCCTCGGGGGTGGGATAAACAGCATCGTCCTTCTCCTGGTTGAAGTTCATCACGACGAGGTTCTTGCCCGTGGTGTTGATGAGATCAGGAATAACCGAATTGATGATTTCCACGGGAATCTGCGGAACGATCATCTTCATGATCTGGTACCTCTGCTCAATCGAGGGGAAGGGCTCGTTGTCCAGGTAGTTGCGGTAGTACTGAGCGGCAAAGCTTGCGTTAGGAATTTTGTTGCGCTCGTTGTAACGGCTCTCCAGGCTGCTCAGGTAATTCTCCTTGGCACGTTCATACTCGGTGGCAGTAAAGCCGTGCTTGGCAGCACGCATAGCCTCGGTGACAACGGCCTTAACAGCGGCCTCGGCCTGGCCCTCCTTGGGCATCACGCTCAAGGTGAAAGCCTCGACATTGTTGGACAGCAGATAGCCGCCATCATAGGCATAGGCCTGCACGAAGGGGCAGTCGGGCTCCAGGCCCATCTCGTCCAGACGGTTGTTGAGCATGCTGCTCATCATGCCGGTGGCATAATTCTCGAGCAGATACATCATGTCGCCTTTCTGCTCCTTGGGGGTGGCTTCGTGCTTGAACATAACCATTACCTGGCTGTACTGCTGCTCCTTGTCCTTGTCGACTACGATGATGGGCTCCTCGTTGTCGGGCACGGGCTCGTCAACCACCTGGGCGGCGTTGGGATCGGGTGCGGGCATATTCTTGAAGAGCTCCTTGATCTGGGCCTCGATATGGTCCACATCGACGTCACCCACGATGACCAGGGCCTGGTTATCGGGACGATACCACTTGTGGTAGTAGTCACGCAACTCGTCGTACTTGAAGTTGTCGACAACGCTCATCAGACCGATGGGCATGCGGCGGCCATACTTCGAGCCGGGATAGAGCGTCTCGAGCTGGTTCTCGAGCATGCGCTGCTGGGCGCTGCGGCGCAGGCGCCACTCCTCGTGAATCACACCGCGCTCCTTGTCGATCTCCTCGTCGGTGAGCAGCAGACCGTTGCTCCAGTCCTTGAGGATGAGCAGACAGGAGTCGATGGCGCTCTGGCGCGTGCTGGGCACGTCGTTGATGTTATAGACAGTCTCGGCAATGCTGGTGTAGGCGTTCAGGTTCCTGCCGAATGCCACACCCAGTGAGCGGGTATAGTCGATGATACCCTTGCCCTCGCCGTTGAAGTGCTCACTGCCATTGAAGGCCATGTGCTCCAGGAAGTGGGCAAGACCACGCTGGCTCTCCTCCTCCTGGATGGAGCCCACGCGCTGGGCGATATAAAAGTTCACGCGGTGCTCGGGATAGTCGTTGTGGCGGATGTAGTAGGTCAGTCCGCAGTCCAACTTGCCGATGCGCACTTGGTCATCCTGGGGGATGGGACCCATTGATTGTGCCTTGACAGTGCTGGCGCCAAAAGCCATGACCATCAACAGCATTACAGCAAATAATTTCTTCATCTTCATGTGGTTAAAAATTGGTTTAATATAAAGTGATTTATACTGTTGTTCTCTTGTTCTATTAGACGTGTTGAGTGTCTATTGAGTTGCAAAGCAAGGTGTTTAAGCTTCAAAACTAACCCGCAAATATAGTGCTTTTTTTATAATGTAAGCCTATAGCTGTCAGTTTTTGTTATCGTCTTCATTCTCATCATCGTTGTGATACTGCTTCTCAACTGAGATCTTTATCCACGCGATGATGGCAAGGAAACCACTTAATGTAATAGCAATATCACTTGCCTGATGGAGCCAGGTGCCGCGACTCAGGATCATTGACACGAGTGAGATGATGAACAGGACAATGGAGGCCCATGACAGTCTCTTGGTTGTCAGGCTCAAACCAGGTCGGTACTGGTAGATCACGATGCCTATCCACATGGGGATTAAAAAGAAGTTGATGAATACCTTGGGAAAAGGCATGGAGAGTATCTCCCAGTCCACCAGAAGTTGGAGGATTGACATGATGAAGCCTCCAAAGACTAAGGTAAGGCCGATGACCTTCTGAATGATTCTTTTCTGTTTCATAGCGTCTGTTTTTGTTATTCACCCATTAGACGCAACAACCTGGAAAAAAACTACACATTCATCCTAAAAAAATGTCCCCAAAGGGATTCGACCCTTTGAGGACATTTTTGTCTCAGTTGAGCAGGGGTGAGTCTAGGACTGACCGGACTCTCTTGTTGCGTTTCTCATCGATTCGGGTCCATGTGGCCTTGATGAGCAAGGCTCCCCCGACACCCAGGCACATGACGGCTCCCATCATGAGTGTCGTGAGGAGCCACGTGTGACTGCTGGCAAGCAGTATTACCATTGCGCTGCTGAAGATGAAAAAGGCGAGACATATGGCAATCACTGTCATTCTCGGCTCGAGGACTTTGTTATTCTTATTGGTAGTCATAACTAGAAATGTTTAGATTATAAATAATTAGGTATCCCTTTTTGTTCTTGATGCAAAGTTACAGCCACTCTGGAGTGGTGTCAATACTTATCGGGTTGAAAATCAATGATTGTCTAAAAATTTTACGCTTTTGTGTCTAATTCTTTGACACTTGGGTCACAAAGCAGAGAGGGGGACTGGCACGAGCGGCCTGTCCTCCTCCCTATAGAGCTATTGTCGAGTTAGTTGTTACTGTTACCGCATGAGTTCGTTGATCTGGTCAATCATCTCGTCGTTGGTGCGCTGCATCTTGTTGAAGATGCGCAGGCCAATCAATCCACCGATGATGGCACCGGCGAGGATTCCGACGATGCTTGCCCAAGCGGCTTCGGTGCCATAGGCGCTATTGAGCATGAAGTACTCATAGCAGAACCAAATGAGCCACAGGACAGCGATGCCGATGCCGATGCGTTGTCCGATAATGCGGTTGCGCTTCATCTTGATCAGCTTGTTGGCGGTCTCGACCAGGTCATCGCTCATGTGGGCGACATCCATGCGGTTGATAAAGTAGTCGGACGTTACCGATGCCAGCAGGAATACGATGGTGAAAATGGTAAGCGGCCAGGACAATCCCACCTGATATTTCATCATGATGTAGAAGGGGATGCACAGCACTGCAAGAAGAGCGAGCTTGCCGACGATGCCATGCACGCTTTTCATCTTGCTCATGATGGCTTTCTTGACAAGGTCCTCGTTGAGGCGTCCCTGCTGGTCCACCTTATTTTTGAGTTCATTGATCTGGCGGCGCAGGTCGTCGAGCTCGTTGAAATCGTCTAAGTTGTAGTTCTGGTTTTCCATATTGATGTGTAGTTTTTAGTTCATTTGTTTGAGTTGCTCCTTGATGCGATAGAGTCGCACCGACACGTTCTTGACATTGATGCCTACAATCTGGGCAATCTCGTCATAACTCATGTTCTCGAGCCAAAGCAGGACGATGGCACGGTCGAAAGGCTGAAGCCGCTGGATGCGTGCGTGCAGCATGTCGGTCTGGCGGTTGTCGGCATCGTTTTTGTCAAACAGGTCGATGCCTTCCATCAGTGGCTGGGTCTTGCGGCTCTTTTTCTTGCGGTCGATGGAGATACAAGAGTTCAGGGTCACCTTGTAAATCCAAGTCTTCAAGTCGCTGTTGCCCTGGAAAGAGGCAAGGCCTTGCCACAACTTGATGAGCGCCTCCTGGAAGAGGTCATCGACCTCCTCCTTGTCCTTGGAGAACATGTAGCACACGGTGTAGATGGTGCCTTTGTTCTCGCGGATGATGCGCGCAAATTCGGCTTCGTTGATTTCCATTGTTTTAATCAGTTTTCGACCCTTAGACGCAAGGAGTATCTAAAAAACTACACAAATATTTCTTTTTTTTTAGCTGTTAGCCTTTAGCCTTTAGCTGTTAGCTCGATGCGGATGCTTGCTAAAGGCTCATGGCTAATAGCTAAGATTTAGAACGACTGCATGTCGACGAGGTGCTTGTAGGCTCCCTCGCGGGCGATGAGCTGGTCGTGGGTGCCGCGCTCGATGATGCGTCCGTCCTGCATGACGCAGATCAGGTCGGCATTCTTGATGGTGCTCAAGCGGTGGGCGATGACCAGCGTGGTGCGGTTGCGCATGAGCTTGTCGAGGGCATCCTGCACGAGGTGCTCGCTCTCGGTGTCGAGTGCGCTGGTCGCCTCGTCGAGGATGAGGATGGGCGGATTCTTCAAGATGGCGCGGGCGATGCTGATGCGCTGGCGCTGGCCGCCCGAGAGTTTACAGCCTCGGTCACCGATGTTGGTGTCAAATCCCTCTTCGCTCGCCATGATGAAGTCATATGCATTGGCAATCTTGGCAGCCTCCTCGACTTGCTCACGTGTAGCACTCTCGACACCGAAGGTGATGTTGTTATAGAATGTGTCGTTGAACAGGATGGCTTCCTGATTGACGTTGCCCATCAGGGCGCGCAGGTCGGTGACGTTGAACTGGCGGATGTCGGTGCCGTCGATGCTGATGCTGCCTTCCTGCACGTCATAGAAGCGCGGCAATAGGTCGGCCATGGTCGTCTTGCCGCTGCCGCTCTGCCCCACGAGGGCGACGGTCTGTCCCCGCTTGATGTCGAGCGAGACATCGTCGATGACCCAAGCGTCGCCGTAGCGGAAGCGCACATTGTTATATTGGATGCCCTGCTCCATCGCAGTGAGGGGCACGGGATGTTCGGGACTCTTGATGGGGTTGTCGGCACTCAGGATCTTGTCGATACGTTCCATCGAGGCGAGCCCGCGCTGGATGGAGTAGGCGGCCTTGGAGAGGTCCTTGGCGGGATTGATGATGTTGTAGAAGATCACCATGTAGTAGATGAACTTGGGCGCGGTGAGGCTGCCGCCATGGCCGCCCAGGATGAGCGTGCCGCCAAACCACAGCACGATGGCGATGGTCAGCGTGCCCAGGAACTCGCTCATGGGGTGGGCGAGGACGTAGCGGCGGTTCATGCGCGTCTGGATGGAGCGGAATTTTTCGTTCTCTCCTTCAAAGCGGCGGCGCACCTTGTCCTCGGCATTGAAGGCCTTGACGATGCGCAGGCCGCCGATGGTTTCCTCGATGTTGCTCAGCAGGACGCCCCATTGGTTCTGTCCCTCGAGCGAGACGCGCTTCAGGCGCTTGCCCACACGACCCATAATCCAGCCGGCGATGGGCAGCAGCACGAGCACGAACAGCGTCAGCTGCCAGCTGATGACGATCATCATCACCAGGCAGGCGATAATCATGATGGGATTCTTGAACAGCATGTCGAGCGAGGTCATGATGGAGTTCTCGACCTCGGTCACGTCACCACTCATGCGCGCCATCACGTCGCCCTTGCGCTCATTGGAGAAGAAGGCGATGGGCAACGAGGTCATCTTCTCGTAGATCTGGTTGCGGATGTCGCGCACCACGCCCGTGCGGATGGGGATCATGTAGAAGAAGCTCAGGTAGCTGCTGCCTGTCTTCAAGCCCGTCATGAACACTAACGCGGCGGCAATGCACGCCAGCGCCGTCGATTGGCCATAGCGCTCGATGATGCACTGCACATAGTAGTAGAAGTCGTTGACCACCACGTCCTGCAGGCTTGCCGACCCCAGCGCCATGAAATCATAGTGGTTGGTGTTCAGCCCGAAGAGCATCTCCAGGATGGGGATGATCAGGGCAAACGAGAACAGCGTCAGGAACGCGGCGAGCAGGTTGAACAGGATGTTCAACGCGATATATTTCTTGTAGGGCGGTACAAACCGCTTCAACAGTTGCCAAAAACCTTTCATGCCGCAAAAATAGTAAAATAGTTTCTAGTCCCTAGTTTCTAGTCCCTAGTTTTTTTAGTTTTCAGTTAATTGGGTAGGAGGTTAAAATAGCTCTCAATTCCTGTCGTTTGGTCTTTCTTTGCTACTTTTGTATAAAAAACAATAGGAACGGGTTTACATTTTCTTGGCCTGAAACGTCTATCAAGTGTAATTGACCCACGACTATGACAAAAAGTGAATTGGAAATACTGTTCAAGACGCATTACGCGGCGATGTATCGTCTGGCGGTGTCGCTGCTCTACGATGCCGACGAGGCGCGCGATGTCGTGAGCGACGTGTTTGCCTCGCTGCTCGACGGCGGGCTGGCCATCCGCACCGACAATGCCCGCAGTTTCTTGCTGACGTGCGTGCGCAACAGTTGCATCAATGTGATTCGCCACAAGCAGATGCGGGAGCGCTTTATCAAGCTCTATGCGACAAACGCTGAACCGCTTGCCGATGGCCCCGACGACTCAATAACGCTTGCCGAATTGCGCGAATACATCGACAACCACCTGCCGCCGCTGTCGCGCCGAATCTTCACCTTGCGCTATCTGCAAGACATGACCTGCCAGCAGGTCGCCGATGCCGTGGGCGTGAGCCGCGTGACCGTCCATCACCACTTGTCACAGTCATTGGAGAAAATCAATGCCTATTTCAACAACTCAAAACAATAGACGTTATGGAACAGAACGATAAAATCCGTCTCTTGCTCGACATGCACGAGCATCCCGAGAATTACACCGACGAGCAGTTGGTTGCCATGCTTGATGACGAAATGCTGGAGCAACTCGTCACCGCCAAGCGCGCGATGACCGATATTCCCGAGCCCGATGTGGATGCCGAGTGGCAACGCTTCGAGCAAGCGCATTTTGCTCCGGCGAAGAATCGCCGCTGG
>Ga0310697_10005813_pt1 | contig 11849 bp, 9 predicted proteins | sample 172DNAGHGlowgp2_FD_203883 | JGI IMG/M metagenome (GOLD analysis project Ga0310697, IMG submission 203883) | Sheep rumen microbial communities from Palmerston North, Manawatu-Wanganui, New Zealand - 1728 DNA GHGlow gp2 (v2) (version 2) | ecosystem: Host-associated > Mammals > Digestive system >... | reverse complement strand
TTGACAGGCTCAGCGTCTTTGAAAACCCCGTCTTTGATATATTCTTCAAGAATTGGGACAATCTCGTATTGTATTCTCAATTTTGTTCGGTCAACTCCATTGTCATCCATCAAGAAATAGCTATGACCTATCCATACATCAGTCGGCTGTATGTCATCAGACAGGCATGAAGAAGGCCTTAGAATGGCATCGGGATTATCGCAATATTCATCAAAGTTCTCTATGAACAGTTTGCTGACCTTGGCAAACAGTTCGCTGTTGAATCCTTCTACTTCAAGAACGATCGGCTTATATTTTACAAATGCGAAGCGGCGACGCATGGCGTAATCCAAAGTGTCAAGACTACGGTCTGCAGTGTTCATCGTACCTATAATGTATAGATTATCTGGCACAGAGAAACGAGTCTTAGAATACGGCAGTTCCACCTCTGTTTCAGATTCACGTCCCAGTCTCTTGTCTGGTTCAATCAGCGTTATCAGCTCACCAAATATCTTAGATACATTACCTCTGTTGATTTCATCAATCACCAGCACGTATGGCCGTGTGTTCTTCCTTGCCTCTGCAGGTTTGTTTACACCATATTTGTTAAGTAAGTCAAGAACATTCTCCAGCGTTATGTAATTCAGGCGGTAGACCGTGGCCAACACCATTGCCGTCTGATTGTTGATGTCGTAAATATCCTCGTTGATGCCCTTCACAAGCCATTCCACCTTGCGTACACGCTTGTAGTCCTTATACTCGTCATGCCACTCTGGGTCACTTGTTACGACGCCGATAGCGTCGATGGTCCGTGACGAGTAACAGGAGAAAACAATGTCGCCAATCTGCATTTTGTCGTAGAAGGTATTCAACACAACACGTCCTTCATACTGCGAGCCTGGCACATTTGACAAATCCTCTCCATACTTATCCCATCCTATACGGATATGGCCGTTCTTCATGCAATCGCTCCTTACGGGGTTATCACCAGTACCAGCGAGAGAAACTTTCCAAACAGCAGCCCCACTGTTTATCTGGAAATTATTATCCTCCACAATGGGTTGTTTGGCAGCATCGCAAATCTGTTTGAATAATCCGGGAACAACTTCATACGAAATGTTTCCGTCGTTATCTGACTTGGGTCTGATGCCTTCAACGAACTCTTCATAATCCATAGACTGATGGAAGGTCACATATTCCACTCTGTGACTATCCTTCAGTTCATTAAACTTTATCCTCAACACAGACTGGGGAGCATTTGCAAGTTCTGGGAAACAGAGGCGTGTAATAATGCGGGGCAGTTCGTATGTCTTGCCTACGCCTGGTGCGCCCTCAATGATAATGTTTTTCTTGTAGCGCAACAGCTCTACAAGTTCCTTATAATACTCATTATCTGTTCCGTCTTCCTCACTGCTGACACCACTGTATGCATTGGCAGAAAACTCAGGGTATGATTGTTCAACGATCTCTTTATTTTTCATCTTTTCTTTAATTTGCGTTAGTAAATCCGTGTACTCGGCGTACTTCATTTTCCTGAAATCCTTCATTGATATGCCGTATTGTTCAAGATACTGAACATTGTTGCTGTCCAATGAAAGGAATTTATATGGACGTATGTAGAACAAGCCCATTGTAAGTTTTGGAACAGCGATACTTGTCTGTTTCAATACGGCATTGAAAACATCTTCCATGTCCGCACTTTCCTCTTGCGCCAATTCAAAAAGATTCCAAAGTCTTTCAATGTCCTTGCCGTCGGGTGTACGATTTTCTGTGAAGCAGCAGAAAGCAGCATTCATCGGGTTCTGAGTCGGAAGACCCTCAAAAGAAGTAGGCACCTTTGCTTTTACCTCGAAAATCGTCTTCATCTTCTTTATCATCTCCACTCGATTCTTCATGGTTCGGTTGATGATGCTGAAGACTGTGAATGGATCTATTTCCTTGAAGTCTGAACCATCCCCGTCATGCAAAAACTTGATTTCCTTCTCTTTGTCGAAGTTCGAGTAGATGGCTGTTGCTAATTCGCTGGGTGAATCTTTGTATTCAAGCAACTTTGTTGCCAATTCCGTATAGAAAGGAATCCAATCAAAAATATCTGTTATCTTCTTTGGATTGATTAGCTCACGTTCAAATATCGTATATACGACATCCTGTGCAGTAATCAAATCGCTATGTAATAGTGAGCCGATGTTTTTCTCCAAATATCCATTGAGTTCTTTATCATGAGACACAAGGTCTATTATTGGTCTCATGATTTGTGTGTAATGCTGATATTTGTCTCCTGCTACCGCACACTTGATTCCAAGATAAGCGCACAAATCTTTGTAATAAGAGTCTTTATAGAACAGGTATTTGTTTGGCATCTTTGCACCAAGGAGGACGCTTGCGGCACGTTCATCCACGTTATGCTTCAGCGTTGCTACACCTTGGATGAAACTTTTCACACGCTCACTAAATTCTATCTCTTCGTCATATAGGCTTTTTAGCAACAGGTCCAATTCTTCCGGTTGTTTTTTTAGCATAGTTCTAAGCTGGTCTTTCTCTCTCCAACCAAGAAGATTGATCCTGTTTGGAAGGCTCAGTCTTACTATTTCAAGATTGCTCTTGTCTACGCATTCATTGGCATATTCCCACTTGTACAGTTCATCATCTTCTACAAGATCGGTTGTCTTGCGCCTGTTTCTGTAAACATTGACCAGATTTCGATACAGATAAACCTCCAATGCCTCGCAAAGTTCAGGTCTCACACTCCAGACATATCCCTGTTTGGAATCTTTTCCTGTCATTGTTATGCACCAGAAAACTTTATCATCAGTATTTTTGCCATTATTATCAAGTCCTCTGATTTCAAATCGATTCAGGTAATTTTGCACAGAGCGACCAAGTTGCCAGATGGGCGTGTTGAAGTTGTTGGCATTACCACCATATTTCTTTGCCAGAACATTGCAAACACCTTGATGCTCTGGTTCCCTGTAGAAACAAAGTAATACTTCTAATTGCCTTTGATTGATGATGCCGTCAGTCAACATCTCCAACCACTCATCTTTTGTTATTCCCGTATCGGCATATCTAATGCCATCGGAATTCTCTTGTTCAAATATGACCTTCATATACGGTATAAATCCTTCTATTGATACTGATTCTTTCTTCGATATTCATCTGCCACTTCAAGAAGGGCATTGAACTTTACCAGCCTATCAGCAGGAAGTTCCCCTTTGGCAATACGCTTCTTTGTCGCCTTAAACCAATTAAGCATATCGTACTCTTCCAGTCTATGCTTTGATGGCCTTCTATGATTATCCTTCATAAAAGCCATCATCTGCTCGTATTGTAATTGCCACTTCTCGTCCTGTGTCATACTATCTCATTTAGTGAATGACAAAACTTACATGTTGATATACTTCACAGGGTTGGCACGGTGTCCGTATAAATTCTTTACACATTTCCCTATGTATCCGGATTTGGGGTCTTCCTTTCCGATGAACTCACATCGTCCTTCATGTTGTTTGTCATCGGTGTATTTCCATTCTTGTGGAATGAACACAGTTTCAACAATCCCATCAACTATTGCCAAGACATGTGTAGCTTGTGAAGCCCTTTCAAGTTTCACAACCCAGTATTTGCGTGTCATCTCATACAGATTTTCACGTCTAACTTTGCCTACCTTCACACAGAGTATCCTATCATTAGGTTTGGGTATCAATTCTTGCATACTGATTATATCGTTTTTACATAATTCTTATAACGCTACTATGTCCGCATATCCCTCCGGCGTATTATATGGCATGAGTGAGGCTACACGGTAGTCTGTCATGCCGACAATCTCTTCCAGGCATTCTTCCTTGGTCATGTATTGTTCTTTCTTCGATATGTCGAGCAGAGCCTCGAAGAAGCTATACCGCCATCGGCTAATTTCTTCTTTGGTGTAGTGACTGCCGTCGTAGGTCAACACTGCAGTAAAATAGATGTTTCCTTTTGAATCGGCAACGATGGCCTCACACTCTCCACAACCAAAGGTTTCTATCTCGGTTTCATCACTGTCATCATCGTAATCCTCATTCTCTTCGCCGTCATCGTAGTCGTCCTCTTCCGATACGGCATCCATGATTTTGTAGACATAGGCGTCGCCCAACTCTTTGAGCAGCTGGAGCCGCCACGTCTTATAACCGAAATCCCTCATGCCATCTTCAGCGAACTGTAGCCGCTCAGGATGCTCATGCTGGAGTTTGAGGATATCGACGATCCTTGCCATACGACTTACAGTTTTTTGCCAAGTACAAACAGAATAAATAGCCACTGATAGCCTTCTTCACCGGCGAGGCTGGTAAAGGTATATGGCTGATTGTCCGGCGTGAGGTATGGCCCAACGTAGGTATCATCCAACAATTCGTATTTCGCAGTACGTCCATTATTGGTAATGGTGATTGTCTTGATGGGCTGCATCTGTCCGTCCTCCTTCAAGAACAGTTCGGCGTTGTCATCGGTGAGGTCGTATTGTATCTCGTCGAGATTTCCATGTTCAATCTGCTCCCAGATAGAGTCATTGACAGGCAGGATAACATTTTCGCCATCCACCTTAATGTCGTTGAATACTGCAGGACGCGATGCGGGCAGTTCGTTTTCCTCCATAGGATAATCGAAGATGCCCAGTTTACCTTTAACATTAAGAATTGGCTCATCGAAGATATGTACGTTCTCCAGTACCCATCCCGTGAACTCGTTCTGTGCCCAAACCTCAGACGTATTCTTTCCTGGATCGTCACAGCGTACCACATCGGCCCAACCGATGATAGCGGAATAAGGCAGGTCAGCATTCTCTGGCAGCAATCCCATTGTACGGGCATTCCGCATCAGAGACAACCATTCCTCGGGCAAATAGTCATCGTTGTCCTTCGGCACTTTCGTCGCACCCACATGAATGAGTATTCTTAGGGGGAGCGTCTTCAGCCCCCAGGATCTGTTCTCAACGTGCTTCAGGCCGCTGCATATCACGCTGCCCCAAGGCTGTTTGATAGATAGTACTTTCATATTGTTGATGTTTTAAGCAGTTATCAGAGTATGTAGCATATTCACGTATTTACCAACATGCACGGCTTTGTCGTCAAAGAGGTCGATGATGTTGATATCGTTGAAGGGCGAAACGCTCATTAGTGTCTGCGGCTCGATGTCGCCGTTCTCGCAGACGTAGGCGATGATGCTCTTCAGATACTCCATCTGCCGTGCATTCAGCGTCGAGCCGTTGAGGAAGTTAGTAAACTTCTCCAAGGCTACCTGACGGTCAACTTTTATGACTGAACGGATGAACATGGCCACATTCATGCTGTCGGACTGTGTATAGCGGTTATAGTCCTCGCGGGTGCCCAGTTCTTCCCACATGATGCGCTCTAACTGTGAAATGTCATCCGGTGTGAGCTGTTCCAGTCGGAAAATTTTCTGGAACACTTCATCGTCCCGGTGCTCACGAATGTAGTCGATGACACGCTGGCGGTAGGTGTTGCCACTCAGACTGACAGTTTCGGTCTCGCCACCATCGGTAACGATGTCCTCGATGTTCAAGGTGAAGTTCTTCGACTGCACGCTTTCAAGGTGCTTGACCAGTTCACGAAGTTCCTTGCGGGTGCTCTCCAACAATCGCAAAGAGGCATCCTCAAAGAATCCACGCTTTTGCACCTCCCTGATGGTCTGAATATGCTGGGCAATGACAGGGATTGTGGCCTTCTCCTCCAGCTTCTTACAAATCATAAACACACGGTTCTCTGACGGAATAGTGTCTACCTCTTCGCATAGCTTACCCAGTTCTATATTCAGCATAATCAGATCGAACTTCTCAGCACTTTCATCCGTCAGTTTTCTGACGATGAGCGGTGAGATGATGTCCTTCAGTTCCTGTACGTCGAGGGCTGACAGGCACGTCCAGCTGTTAGCATCACGGAACTTCGTCACCGTCGGCCACACACGGCGGGTGCTAATCATCGTGTCCTTGATTTCGGCCACCTGTACCATCAGTCGTTGTTTCAACTCGTCATGCAGTGCCTTCTCTTCTTCGTTCTCCTGGTGCTCAGCAGTCTGTAGGGCAAAGGCGATGTCTGTGCGTATGCAGAAGAGCCGTTCGGCCAGCGACTGCGCTACAGCGGTCTCTGTGCCGCTGGGGTTCTGCTTAAAGTATTCGAAGTTGTTGCACCAGTCAAATATGTAGAACTCCGTCTTGTCCTGCCCATAGCCGAAGATGTTTTCCGAGAGTCGGGTACCACGACCTATCATCTGCTTGAAGCGGATGCTGCTCACCACAGGCTTGAAAAACACGAGGTTCAGGATGTCCGGCACGTCGATACCCGTATCAAGCATATACACTGACACGGCCACTTGCGGCATCTCGTCGCGCTTCTCGAAGTTGTCGATGAGCGTCTGGGCGTAGTTCACGTAGTTATCGATGAGGGCGCAAAAGTCGTCGCCCAACTCTGGATAGAGTGCTTTGAAACGTTCCACCACCAACTCAGCATGCTGGTGGTTGTAGCAGAAGATAATGCTCTTGCCGATGACGTTGCCGCTCTGCACCCGCAGACCGTGCTCCATCAGGTCTTGTAGCATCTTGTCGATGGTGTCAATATTAAAGATGTAGCTGAATATCTCCTTACCCTCGATGTCTCGCTCGTAGTCCTCCGACGGGTCGAGGTCGTACTTCGTCTTCTCGTAGTCGAACACGGGTTGCAGCTGTTCGCGGTCTTCAGCGGCCATCGTGGCCACTTGGAATCCCTGCTGCATCACCTGGCTCTTGCGAACAAAGCCGTGATAGGGAACCAGGTAGCCGTCGCGGATGGCTTCTTCATATTCATAGGCAAAAGTCTGCTCCGGGTCCATCTGCAACAGGTTGAACGTCGAGCGTGCCACTTCATCACGCGGCGTAGCCGTAAGGCCGATAAGGAATGAGTCGAAATAGTCGAAGATGGCTCCGTACTTGCCGAACACCGAGCGGTGTGCCTCGTCGATGATGATGAGGTCGAAGTGACCTACGCTGAATGGCTTGTCGTCGGCTTCCACATAGTTAATCATCGTCTGGTAGGTACTCAGCACCACGCGGGCCTCCAATGCCTGTTTGCGCTTCTCGGCATTGTCTACGGCTCCCATGTCGTTCAACTCGCAGAACGTGGCATCGGTGAGGTACTTGGCGAAGCCTTTTACTTTCGCCTGCTTCACCAGTGAGGTGCGGTCGGCCAGGAACAGCACGTTCTTCACCCAGCGGTTGCGCATCAGCACATCGGTGAGAGACACGGCCACGCGGGTCTTGCCCGTTCCCGTGGCCATGATGATGAGCGACGAACGGTGCATCCGTGCCAGATGGTCGCACACGGCACGGATGGCTCGTTTCTGGTATTCGCGATTGGTAATCTCGTCGCGCACACTCAGGTCGCTGATGGTGCCACGCTCCCGGCGGCGCAGGTGCAGCACCTGCAAGTCTTCCTCGGAGTGGAAGCCATAAAGCTGTCGCGAAGGGTAGCCCAGACCGTCGATAACCTCCGTATTGTAGCCGTTGCTCAGGTAGATGACGGGGCGCACGCCATACCGACGCTCCAAACAGTCGGCATAGAGTTTGGCCTGCTGCCGTCCGGCCTCGATGCTGACGGCAGTACGCTTGGCCTCAATCAGTGCCAAGGGTTTCAAGGCGGCATCGAACAGCACATAGTCCACATAGCCTTTCTTTCCGTCGGGCATTCCGTCAACCTCCACCTCGATGCAGGCACTACTGGGCTTTAGCACACCTTTATCCTGCTGCACCTCCCATCCGGCTTCGGTCAGCAGCATGTCGATGAACTGGTGACGTGTCTCGGCCTCTGTCAGCGGACTCTCTGGCATCGTGATATTCTCTCGCGGCACTGCCACATTGTCTGCTGGCACCTGTTGCACAAAGGCTGGATTGGGTTCCGGCTGGCGCACGGGCTGCACCACGGTGATGCGCTCGCGCTTGCCTACTATCTCACGGTCGAAGGGCTTTATTCGGTTTACCAAACGCAGCGACTGGAAGATGTAGCCCAGCACGTAGTGCAGGTCTATCAGCGTGTACATGGCCTGCTGCTCGGTGATGCGCTTGTCGGGTGTCAGCTCTATGTGTGCACCACGGTTGCCCATCGTCCGCACATAGCGTATATCGCGCCAGAAGATGGGATCGGCACCGATGAACATACGGAACTCATCGTGGTCCACCATCTGCGACAACGACAACCCGTCAGCATCGATGTGCTTCATAGCAAACAATTGGAGCATCGTCCACTCCAAGGCTAAGCGACAGTTCAGCACGCTCAACTTTGGCGACATCTTCTGCGTCCTTTCTGCCTGCTTGCAGTATTCTTGCAGCTCCTCTGTTTCTGGTATTTGCTTGATAAAATCAAAGTTTCCCATATCCTTAGTTCTTTTCTTGATGCTCTTCCCAGACAAGGGAGGCAAGATATTTGTCACTGCGGCAATGCAAGTCGGCAACTCCTTCTTCTATGAGGTTTGCCGTTTCCGACTCATAATAGATGTCTGTAGCCTCTGGCACAGACACATTAAACATCTCGCTGATGCAAAGAATGATTCTTGCACATTGCGCACTCCTTAGTATCTGTTTGGTCTCTTCGCTCATAGTTCCTTGCTTTCTAAATACGTGAGACACTGGCTAATCATTTTTTCCGAACGAATGCAATACTGAATATTGGGCTTCTCGAATCTTAGCAGTCCGAGAGTTTCCTCTTGTGATATTTCTCCGGCAAAGTATCTGTCAAGCGTCAGGATGACACGATCGTTGGCAATACCGCCTACAACCATGTCGTAGTCGCTGACATCATTGCCTGCACGACAGGTTGATACAAAGTCCAGCCATGCAGCATCGTATGCTTCAAAGGTCAGAATCTTCCAATCTTCCGTCTGATAGTTCAACTCGTATGTGTTGAGCCAAGCATCCCTGCCACGACGCTTGAATCGTTCTGCATAGCGGACGGCCTGGTCGTAGATGGAGGTGAGATAGAAACCCTTGCCGAAGTCAAGGTAGTCACGTGAGTGTGCCGTGTCGGGCTGACTCACCACGACAGACGATGAATGATAGAGTTTCATGATGCCAACACTCCTTTCTCCTTCATGTATTCTGTAAGGTCTTCCATCAGGTAACGCGAGCTGAAGGTATGCAGCACATCGTAGGAAGGCACGATATAGTCATAGAGGATGCCAGACCGCTTCAGTCGGCCATAGATTTCTTTCTGCGACAAGTGCAGCTCATGTGAAAGCTTGCCGATGCAATAGGTTACAAACTCCAGAGTTTTCTTATCCATCTTATTTCTTCTTTTGTGTTATCAATTACAATTAGTTGTCAAACCAGTATTGCATACGTGATGCCAACAGAGTTTCCAAATCTTTAAGAGAGGACTTTACACGCTGCTTCTCAGCCTCTATCTTCGCAATCTTTGTGGCGAAGGATTTTTGGAGGGGGAGAGGGGGTAAGGGGATGTCAAACAACTTAAAATCTTTAATGTTCACATGCGCAACAGTGCTACTCACGTTCACAGATCTTATCTGTTTCTTTACCCATTCTGACAATATTACTCGATGAAGGAATGTGTTAGTAACCATACTTTCGTTTGTACGCAAAAGCATCGTTCTCTGCCCAAGGCTAAAGAAATATCCTTTTGGCAAAATCACAGCATCGCCAATTGTTCCCTCACGGCCAAACACAATATCACCAGCTTCCGGTTTCAATCTGGCTATTCTTACATCATATTCGTCTTTTTCAAGATACTGCATGGTGTCCCATGAGATATTCCCTCCCTTTAATTCTGAAGTCCTTATGCAAGGATATGGTGTTATTTTATCAACCTTCTTTGGAGTTGAGTGTGGGCAGTCAACTATATGAGTACATAAAGTATCTAACTTTTTCACCTCCCACCCTTGCTCGTTCACCACTGGATCACCAAACATTTCATAGAATAGTGATTGAGCAAGGCTGTCAAGGTCAGCCAGTTGCTTGTGCTTCAAGGCAATCACCTCGTTCAGTTTGTCAAGTTCAGCAACAATAGTTTGCTGAACATTTATAGGAGGTAGAGGCGTAATTATGGTTCCTAAATTCTTTCTACTAATTCTTTTCCGAGTTGCACCTGTCGAGAACTTGTTAATTTGCTCCTTATAATACTTGCTTTGCGTAACATACACGAAAAAGTAAGGGTTAATTATATCCTTAAAACGCAGGATAGAACAGTCCACTGCAGTTATCATTTTTGCAGAAACATCAGGAACAATGCAGCTTCTTCCTATAGGATCTGGTAATCTTGAAATTAGGCAGTCACCCTTGTATATCTTTTTACATCGTAATCTTTTGAAAGTATTCTCAGATATATATTTTGCCCTTTCAGACTTGTCAACAAAAAAGCCATTTCCAATGTTGCCAGTCTGTATCAAACGAATTCCGCTGTCAGATTGGTCGTCTGATTCGATCCAGTCGCCATCATCAAAGAATGTCGTAACTTCGATGATTTTTTTATAATTCCACCTTGTCCTATCCATTGTTATTCTCCTTCAGCATTTCTTTCAGTTCATGCAACCCTTGCTCTATCTGTTGCTCCGTCTCTTCCAGCCGGGCAAGGATAGTGGCCGTCGGCTCATATTCCACCTTTACTCGCTCCACCTCTTTATATTTATTAATGGAGAGGTCGTAATCTTTCTTGCGAATCTCGTCAACGGGAACTATGAACGACTGGTCTTTGCGGGTGCGGGTGACTTCTTCCTCCAAGTGTTCATAGCGACGGATGATGTCGGGAATATCGTTGTCGGTGACAGGATTGCGCTTGTCGTCGAGCGAGAAACCATCGGCCCGCATGTCGTAGAACCACACTTTATCCGTGCCGCCACTATTGGTCTTGGTGAAGATGAGGATGGCGGTACTCACACCTGCATAGGGCTTGAACACACCGCTGGGCATGGAAATGACGGCCTGCAACCGCTGGTGGTCAACGAGTTCCTTGCGGATGGCCTTGTGTCCTGCCGACGTGCCGAACAGCACGCCGTCGGGAACGATGCTGGCGCAACGACCACCCAACTCCAGCATACGGGTGAAGAGTGCCACGAAGAGCAACTCCGTCTTCTTGGTAGAGGCAATGGCCGTCAGCGACTTGGCGATGACCTCCTTGTCAATGCTTCCGGCAAATGGTGGATTAGCTAAGCAGAGGGTGTAGCGATCACTGTCTGTATTGTCGGTTGAAAGCGAGTCCTTATATTCTATGTCGGGATTATCGACGCTGTGAAGCATCAGGTTCATGGCACCGATGCGCAGCATGGTCTGGTCGGTATCAAAGCCGTGGAACATACGGTTACGGTAGTGCTCCTGGTTCTCGCGCTTCATCAGCTCGTCGGCATAATGGCTCTTGATGTACTTCGCGCTCTCCACTATGAAGCCCGCACTGCCCATAGCTGGGTCGCAGATGGTGTCATGGATGGTAGGCTTCATCAGCTCCACCATCATGGTGATGATGTGGCGTGGCGTGCGGAACTGGCCGTTAGTACCCGATGCTGCCATCTTTCCGAGTACATACTCATAAACATCGCCCATCGTGTCACGGTTGTTCATGTCGAGACCATCAACACCCTCCACAACCTTCAGCAGTGTGCGGGCATTGGGGATGAGGAACGTGGCATTCTCCATGAAACGGCTGTAAGCCGACTCGCGTCCGGCATTGAGGTTCTTGATGAACGGAAAGACGTTCATGCGGATGTTCTGGAACATCGTCGCCCCGTCATCGTGGCGGAACACATGCCAGCGCAGCCGTTCATACGGCACGTCCTGATTGGTCTCAGGGTTGTGCCACGACTCGCCAGGTGGGAAAGTAGGGTTCACCAATTTCGCGCCCAAGAGGTTC
>Ga0310697_10005812_pt1 | contig 11849 bp, 11 predicted proteins | sample 172DNAGHGlowgp2_FD_203883 | JGI IMG/M metagenome (GOLD analysis project Ga0310697, IMG submission 203883) | Sheep rumen microbial communities from Palmerston North, Manawatu-Wanganui, New Zealand - 1728 DNA GHGlow gp2 (v2) (version 2) | ecosystem: Host-associated > Mammals > Digestive system >... | reverse complement strand
GATATGACTTGGATAGTTCTTCCTTGCTGCAATTCCTCGACAGCCTTTTGCAGTTCCACCTCCTGATTGCTGACCAACAACAGGTTGCATCCGATTTCAGCCAACTGATGAGCATATTCCAGACCCATGCCCGAGCTGCCACCGGTAATCAATGCCCATGGCTTTCGCCTATGCGCGTCCACAAACCGATTGAACCATTTTTTGCTGTTCATAGTTTCCTTTCCGCCTCATTAATCTCTTGCTGCAACTTCGAGGGCAGGTTCTCCACGCAATGGTGACACTTCATTTCCAACGTGTACATGCGCCCGATGCAATAGTTGGAGTGTTTGCACTCGCTGCGCGTCACCTCACCGCGTTGGAGCTTGTTGATGAAATCGGTGTCGTTGACCAAGGCACGTGCCATTTGCAAGGCCACGAAACCAGAGTCAAGCACTTCCTCCATCTTTTCTTTCGAAACCATGCCGCCCACATAGATGAGGGGCATTTTCAGATTGGCGCGAAAGACCTTGGCATCCTCCAAAAAATAGCCCTCGCTAAAAGGCACCGTGGGAATCATCATACGGCCGACGAAAGCCAGTCCAGCCTTGAGCCACCAAAACTTCTTGATGTCCATGTAATAGCGCAAGGTCTTGAGTGGCATCGCGCCACGCATCACCTCCATTGGGGCTTTGCTGACGAAGCCTGCCGTGAGTACAAGGGCATGAACGCCAAGTCGTTCCAGCTCCTGTGCCACCTTGATGCACTCTTCGCGCTGCATGCCTCGTCTGAAACCGTCGTGCATGTTCACCTTGACCACCACAGCCATGTCATTGCCAGCAGCACGCATCACTTCTTCCATGACGAGGCGCATGAAACGCATACGGTTATCCAAAGAACCACCAAACTCATCATGACGACGGTTGGTATAAGGTGACAGAAACTGACTGATGAGGTAGCCATGACCCGCATGGATCTCCACACAGTCGAAACCCGCCTTGCGTGCCAAATTGACGGCTTTGCCAAAATCACGCACCAAGTCGTAAATCTCTTCTTTTTTCAATTTCCTATGGAAGGTCGGGGAATAGAGGTTAAAACCTCCTGACGCGCCAACAGGCATACAGCCACAAGTGGAGCGGTGCGTCATGTTGCCGCAATGTCCCAATTGGATAGATGCCTTGGCACCATAAGAATGGACTGCATCGGTGAGACGTTTCAATTCGGGGGCAACCTCTTCACGCATCCACAGCTGGCCGTTGAATGAAAGCCCCGACTGGCAAACGGCTGCATACGCCACCGTCGTCATGCCGACACCACCACGAGCGACTGCCGTATGGTAGTTGAACAAATCCTCAGAAGGACGATTGCCGTAGGCCATATTCTCGAAAGCGGCAGACCGTATCACTCTGTTACGCAGTGTGATGGGACCTATCTGACACGGTGTAAAAATCTTAGATTCCATAAACAAGTTGTTTTACCAAATGAAAGGAATAAAACGTTTTGTTTTTTTCGTATCAAGTTCGTTGCCAAACTCCACCTTATAAGCATCATAAATCCTATGAGCCCGAGGGGCAAGATTGGCAAAAGTCCACAAGGCGAACACCGCGCCTGCCCATGACCATGTCAGAATAGCGAAGCCAACCCATTCCACGAACTCACCGAAATAATTGGCCGAAGTCACATAGCGGAACAAGCCTCCTTTGGGCAGATAGTGTTTCGTGTCGCCTCCCTTGCGTAGGTTCCGGACGATGTCGTCAGACTGGATGTTGATATACATGCCAATGAGAAAAACCAAAAAACCACCGATAAATCTAGGGTCGGTCAACCAATCACGTCCATAATAATCGTCTGGAGAGACATAGAAAATCCACCCCCCTTGCATCAAAGCGTTCAAGACGTTGAAAACCACACCCATCAAAATGATTGACAGGGGCATCACGCTTTTCCCTCGCAAACGGAATGGAAACACAAACGAACGCTGGAAATAATGCAACTCGAAAAGGAAAAGGAACGCCAGCCTCACCAAGTCGCCACGACGGTCGGATAAAAGCCACAGCAACAGCATGGCGATAAACACGGGCGACTCCATCAGCACCCATCCGAACTTGTTGTTGACCGACGGACCCCATTTCGGGTTATAAAACTTGCCATAGCCCGCATCAACGAAAAAAAGGCTCACATACACCACCGAGGCGATGCTCGCCATAACGATCAGGAATAGGTTAAAGGTATGAATCGACATTTCACTTAAAAAAAGAAAAATCAAAAATAGGGAAAACCATCGTAAGTAGATGATATTTTCACCAAACAATCGAAAAAAAGCACTATTTTTGCACTTTAAACATCAAAACCTGATTAAAATGAATGGATATTGGATTCTCATCATTGTCATCGGCCTTGTCGGGCTGTTGGTACAATGGAAGCTTAAAAGTGTGTTTTCCAAATACTCAAAGGTGATGTCGCCTGGAGGGCTTACTGGAGCACAAATCGCACAAAAGATGCTGAATGACAACGGCATTTATGATGTCTCGGTAACCTGTGTAAAAGGACAACTCACCGACCATTATAACCCTAGCAAGAAGACCGTCAACCTCAGCGAGGATGTGTACCGCATGAACAGTGTGTCGGCCGCTGCCGTAGCTGCCCACGAATGCGGCCATGCGGTGCAGCACAAAGTAGGCTATGCCCCTTTGCGCCTCCGTTCAGCTTTAGTGCCTATCGTCAACATCTCATCCCAATTGTCGATGATTGTCATCATCATCGGACTTTTAATCATCAACGTTTTCCCGGCCCTGTTTTGGGTCGGCATCGCCATGTTTGCCTTGGTTTTCCTTTTTAGTGTGATTACTCTCCCTGTCGAATTCAACGCATCGCGCCGCGCCTTGGCTTGGCTACAATCATCCAACTCGCTCGGCGAAACCGAGTTGGCGCAAGCCAAGGAAGCCCTCAGATGGGCAGCCAGCACATACGTCGTGGCCGCCTTGTCGTCATTGGCTTCGCTCCTATACTATATAGGTTTGGGAAACAGTCGAAGATAATTTATGACAAACAACAAAAAACTCCGAATGGTTGTTCGGAGTTTTTTGTTTACACACGTTCCAAGTTATTTCTAGTCAACTGCTCGGCTATAAGCTTCTTTCACTTGCTTGGCAATATCAGCATTACCATTCGCATCAATGGCACGCATAAACTGAAGTCGGGCATTGTCGAATCGCATTTGATCCTCTTGTTTTAGCGAACGATGGTTCTCTGCATAATCTTTACTCATAGCAACAAATTGTTCTACAGCGACTTGCCAATCCTCTGCAGAATAATGCTTCGAGTATTTTTCCGTCTGCTTCACGAATTTCTCGACATGATCGACAAATTGATTGGGGTTTTCGGCTTTTTCATACATCGCTGGTCCCCTCTGGCAACCAGCAAAGGCAAACATAATGATCAATAAAAGAGGTAATACTTTTTTCATCTTTCTAAAAATTTGGCGCAAAAATAATACATTTTATAATTGCGAACGAAAAAAAATCCGTATTTTAGCCGTCCATTTTGCTGTGGAGTTGTTAGCAGTTGAACTGTTTTCTTGATAAGCGGACAACTGCAAGCCTTCACAACAACCAATGAAACAACATTAAACAAATCAACAATAAACAATCAACATCAATGAGCACTATCAAAGATTTGGAACCGAATGGCGTGTGGAGAAACTTCTACAGTCTCACCCAAATTCCGCGCCCTTCGAAAAAAGAAGCAAAAGTTATCGCTTTCATGAAGCAATGGGGCGAGGAACATGGTCTGGAAACCATCATTGAAGACTGCGGCAACGTCATCATGCGCAAGCCTGCCACACCAGGCATGGAGAACCGCAAGGGTGTCATCCTGCAAGCCCACTTGGACATGGTTCCTCAAAAGAATGCCGACAAGGTACACGATTTCGAAAACGACCCAATTGAAACCCATATCGAAAACGGTTGGGTGAAGGCCAATGGCACCACCCTCGGCGCCGACGATGGTCTGGGCGCCGCAGCCGCCATGGCAGTCCTAGAAGCCACCGACCTGCAACATGGTCCCATCGAAGCCCTTTTCACCATCGACGAAGAGACGGGCATGACAGGCGCCAACAAACTACAACCTGGATTGTTGCAAGGCGACATCCTAATGAACATGGATTCGGAGACCGAAGGCGAACTCTACGTGGGTTGCGCTGGTGGCGTCGACAACATCGGCACCTGGACGCCTACCTTCGAGGCCGTCCCCGCTGGCATGCAAGCCTTCCGCCTCTTCGTGAAAGGCCTAAAAGGCGGTCACTCGGGCATGGACATCAACCTGGGTCGCGCCAATGCCAACAAGATGCTGAACACCATGCTGCTGATGGCAGCTGAGAAATACGGTCTGCGTCTTGCCTGCATCGATGGCGGTAGCTTGCGCAATGCCATCCCTAGAGAAGCCGAAGCCATCGTGGTCGTCCCCGCCGACAAAAAAGAGGAGTTCAAGCAATATGCCGCCGAATATGAAGACATCTGCAAGGAAGAATTCGCCAAAGTAGAGCCCGAATTGGCCATCCTCTGCGAACCCGCCGAAATGCCTAAGCAGGTCATCGACGTGAAGACGCAAGACAACATGTTCTGCGCCATTGCACACTATCCCAACGGCGTCATCGCCATGTCGGAAGACTTCGAAGGCACAACTGAGACCTCAAGCAACCTGGCTACATGGAAGATGGAGAACGGAAAGATCGAGTGCGTTTCACTGACCCGCAGCCTCGTCGACTCAGCCAAGGACAAACTTGCCGAGCAGATTCGCAAGAACCTGACTGACAATGGCGCTGAGGCCTACTCCACTGGCGACTATCCCGGCTGGAAGCCTAACATCAACTCGACCATCCTCAACCTGATGAAGAAGGTCTATAATGAGAAGTTCGGCAAAGAGCCTAAGGTCATGGTCATCCACGCAGGTTTGGAATGCGGCATCCTCGGATCGAAGTATCCGCATTGGGACATGGTCTCATTCGGTCCCACCTTGGTGCACCCGCACTCACCCGACGAAGCCCTGCTCATTGAGAGCGTGCAGCCCTTCTGGGACTTCCTCGTTGAAACCCTGAGGAACATCCCCGAAAAAGAAGTTATTGCGTAAATAATTCATTATCATAGATTTGAAAAAGGCAAAAACGGATTCGTTTTTGCCTTTTTCATTTTTTTCAAGAAAAATGTTGGAGTAAAGGAAATTCTTTGTACTTTTGCAGCCCGATTCTAAGGGATTCTAGCGAATAGTAACAATAAATAAGATAGAGAGATGAAGCGCACTTATCAACCTTCGAACAGAAAACGTAGAAATAAACACGGTTTCAGAGAGAGAATGTCAACGGCTAACGGCCGTAAGGTTTTGGCCCGCCGCAGAGCCAAAGGCAGAAAAAAACTTACAGTTTCTGACGAGTATTAATTTTCGGAAGCCGTTATATTTCTCATTTAAGGTAACGAAGGCGAACCCATTAAGGATTCGCCTTTTGTTGTTTCACACTGTCGCGAACTGCGCCCCCGCAGTTCGCAAAACAAATCCTTTGTTGAAATGCGAGACGCAATTCACGACAATGAGCAACGATAGATGATTTCCTCTCCCCTACGCGCCAAGTGCATCCGCTCGCGCTGTTCCTCTGAAATCTCATAGTAAATCCTATCCTCCGTCACCTTGAAGCCTGCCTTACGCAACACCTCAGCATAGTCGCGGCCGAACTGGCGCACGTGGTCGTATTGTCCGTATAAGCGCTGACGTTCCTTCGGGTCTGTGACACTCGGGTCTTCAAAGGTGTCCACATCGGGATTGATGGGAACCAGAAGAATCGCCCAGCCATTAGGCTTCAGGATACGTTGGATTTCAGAAAAAGCCTTATTGGCATCGCTGACGTGTTCGAGGACATGATTGCAGATGACCACATCATAGGTATCGCTCGGTTGGTCGATAGCGGTAACATCGAGATGCAAGTCGGCGATGGGAGAATCAAGATCAGCAGTGGTATAGTCAAGGTTTTTCAAAGCACGAAAACGCTTCAAGAAAGGCTGTTCAGGCGCAAAATGCAAGACCTTGAGTGGAGCCGTGAAAAAATCCGTTTTCTCCTTCAGATAGAGCCACAGCAAACGATGCCTTTCAAGCGACAGGCAATTGGGGCACAACCTGTTATCCATCGCCTTGCCATAACCGTAGGGCAAAAACTTGCGGAAATGCTTACCACATACGGGGCATTCCACCTTGTTGCCCCAATAGAATGGCCGAATTAAAATGCTGAACACATAGCTCAACCTGATGAGCCACTGGCGAGGAAATATCTTGGTGAAAAGTGAAATCAACTTCTTCATTTTCGGATAATCACGTTTAATAGCGCAAAAATACGGAAAGAATCTCTATCTTTGCAAAAAATAATGAAAATGCAGCTTTCGATCATCATACCCGTCTACAACCGGCCACAAGAAGTCGACGAGTTATTGGAGAGCCTTTGCCATCAGACGCTCAAGGACTTTGAGGTCGTTGTGGTGGAGGACGGATCATCGGAGAAATGCGATTCGGTCTGCGAAAAATACAAGGAGCGACTGGCTTTGAGCTACTATTTCAAGCCCAACTCGGGCCCTGGCCCCTCACGAAACTATGGTGCAGAACGCAGTCAAGGAAACTACCTCATCATTTTGGATTCCGATGTCATCGTGCCTGAAAACTACTTGGAGATCATCCAGCAAGAGTTGAACCGCGAGCCATGCGACGCCTTCGGTGGTCCCGATCGCGCCCATCCTTCGTTCACACCCATACAGAAGGCCATCAACTACTCGATGACCTCCTTCTTCACCACAGGCGGCATCCGAGGCGGAAAGAAAAAAATGGACAAGTTCTATCCCCGCAGCTTCAACCTCGGCATCAGGAAAAACGTTTACGAAGCCTTGGGCGGCTTCGCTCCTATGCGTTACGGTGAGGACATCGACCTGAGTACCAGAATCTTTAAAGGTGGCTACAGCTGTCGTCTCTTCCCCGAGGCTTTCGTCTACCATAAACGACGTGTCAAGTTCAGCTCGTTTTTCCGTCAGGTGAAGCATTCGGGCGAGGCGCGTGTCATCCTGAAAGTCAAATATCCCGAGACATTCAAGCTCGTGCATCTATTGCCTGCCGCCTTTGTGGTTGGCAACGTAGTATTGGTCGCAGCCTGCTTGGTGCATCTCATCTTTGCCTTCATCCTGAAACGAACTTATTCATATTGGGCACTACTTTGGCTTGCACCTATCTTGCTTTACGCCATGATGGTCTTCATCGACTCACTCATCAAAAACAAAAGCTTAAAGGTCGCAACGCTCTCTGTTCCAGCATCCTATTGCCAGCTTTTTGGTTATGGCCTTGGATTTATTGGAGCGTTTTTCGGTAAAAACAGTCTTCGCAAGGGGAAAAATTGTAATTTCGCAGCACCTTAATAATAATATCATGGGGTCATTCTGGAGAATACTGCTTGTTTCCGTTTTGATTTTCTACATTTTCAGCCTGATTATCAAATGGGTATTTAGGAGGAAGATGAGAAAACTCCAAGAGCAAATGGAACAATTTGGGCAAAACGGAACCCAATCTGAAAAAGATGAAGCCAAGAATCCACATGTCGACCCAAACATAGGTGAATACACTGATTTTGAAGAAATTGAATAGAAAACAACCTGAGTAATGAAAAATACCAACGAATCAAAAGAAAAGAAGAATACGACGGTCCTTCGACAAGATCAGGGGCCGAAGATTTGGAGCATCATCATCGCCATCGCTGCCTTCGCACTCATCTCATGGGTTTACTTCTACCCCGTGCTCCAAGGCAAGCGCGTCAAGCAACACGACATGGAGATGCACAAGGGCATGGCCCAGGAACTGACACAATATCGCGAGGCCACGGGAGAAACCGCACTTTGGACCAACTCGGCCTTCAGCGGCATGCCGGCATGGAACATCTCGGCACCGCAAAAGACCAACCTCTTCCAATATGTCCATAAAGTGCTTTCCATCGGACTTCCCAGCCCTTTGGGGAGCGTGTTTATCAGCATGTTAGGCTTCTTTATCCTCTTGCTGGTCTTGGATGTCGGTGTATGGGTGAGTGCCTTAGGAGCCATCGCATACGGGTTCACTTCCTACCTTTATATTATCATAGGCGCGGGCCACAATGCGAAAGCGGTTGCCATGGCCTACATGGCACCCGTCATCGCCGGCGTTTTGCTGACCTATAAAGGGAAGTACCTTTGGGGGCTGGTGTTGACCGCCATCGCCGCTTCGTTGGAGCTGTATGCCAACCACTTACAAATCACCTATTATCTCGTACTGATCCTTGTCGTCATCGTCATTGCAGAGTTCATCTCCGATATCCGACAGAAGAAACTGCTGCATTTCGTCAAGGCTAGCCTGATGTTATTGTTGGTAGCTGTCATTAGCGTCCTCACCTTCTCCACCAAGCTATATGCCAATTACGAATTCGGCAAGGAAACCACCCGTGGCAAACCCGTACTGACCAGCAACGAAGCCAACCAAACCCAAGGCCTCGACCGCGACTACATCACCCAATGGAGTTATGGCAAGGGTGAGACCTGGAGCCTCATGATTCCCAATGCAAAAGGCGGTGCTTCGGCTTACATTGGCAAGCAGAACCCTGCCCTTGAAAAGGCTGACGGCCGATTCAAGGAGAGCATCGCGCAAAGCAACGCCTATTGGGGCGACCAGCCTGGCACCAGCGGTCCCGTTTATGTAGGTGCTATTGTGGTATTCCTATTCGTGTTAGGTGCCTTAACGGTGAAAGGTAAACTAAAATGGGCCTTGCTCATCGCGACTTTGCTCTCCATCCTGCTCAGCTGGGGCAAAAACTTCATGGGCTTCACCAATTTCTTCTTGGACTACATCCCAGGTTACGATAAATTCAGAGCAGTTTCCATGACCTTAGTCATCGCTGAGGTCACCATGCCATTGCTAGGTTTTTTGGGCTTGGCCGAGATAGTCAAAAAACCAGAGAGCTTCAAGCAAAACATAACAAAATTCTTCATCGCCCTGGGCATTACGGCTGGATTCTGCCTTATCTTCTACCTCATGCCGAAGACCTTCTTCAACTTCCTCAGCCAAGAAGAAGCCAAACAATTTGCAGCCATGAGTTCGGGCAAAGACGGTGCTGTCTATGCCCAGTTCGCCTCACAGCTTGAAAACGTCCGCGTGGCCATTTTCCGCAAGGACGCTTTGCGCAGCCTCGCCTTCATCATCTTGGCCGCTGTGCCGTTGTTCCTCTATGGCAAAGGCAAGCTGAAAGCTGTGCCTACATTCGCCATACTGGCCGCACTCATCCTCATTGACATGTTCCCTATCGACAAGCGCTACCTCAACGACAACAACTTCATTGACAAGGCGAAATTCGACAAACCTTTCGTAGCTTCAGCTGCCGACAAATTCATCCTAGACGACAAGAGCCTTGACTTTAGGGTAGCAGACATCACCAAAGACCCATTCAACGATGCCAGCACTTGTTATTTCCACAAGTCGATTGGTGGCTACTCGGGCGCCAAGCTCCGTCGTTATCAAGACGTCATCAGCAAATACCTCGGCGCCGAGCTTAACCAACTCAGATCTGCAAAGACAACACAAGACCTGATACTTCGCTTGGAACAGTTAGAAGTGCTTAACATGTTGAACACCAAATACATCATCTTCAACCCACAAAGCCAGCCGTTTGAAAACCCATTTGCTTACGGCAACGCTTGGATGGTGAATGATGTGCAAATCGCCAATACCGCCAACGAAGAATTCGACGCCTTGGCCACAACCGACATGCATCGCACAGCCATCATCGGAAAAGAGTTTGAGCAACAGGTGGCAAGTTATAAACCCAACTCGGAAGAAGGCAGCATCACCTTGACCGACTACCGCCCCAACCAATTGGCATACTTCTTCTCGGCAAACGAAGACAAACTCGTGGTCTTCTCGGAAATCTGGACCAGCAAGGGCTGGACGATGTTCGTTGACGGACAAGAGAGCCCGCTGCTACGTGCCAACTACCTCCTACGCGCTGCCATGATTCCTGCTGGACGGCATGAAATCGTGATGCGCTACGAACCGAAGATTTGGAAAACGGGTGGCGTGGTTTCGTTGGTGAGCTCGCTGGCTATCATCTTGTTTGCGGTCGCCACCATAGTTCTGTCCCTTGTCAAGAAAAAGGAAAAACCGGCATGACCAAAGTCTTATTCATAAGATACAAGAAAAACAACGGGATTTTGGACGGTGGCGAACAAGTCACCGAGATGCACTATGACACCTTGGCCCAACTGGCGGGAAAAGAGAATGTCGAGACCTGTTATATCCACAAGCAAGACAAGAAACGGTCGATCCTGGATTACCTACGTGGAGCCATGTATTTCCCTCTTGACTATCACTTTGGTTTGACCCCAAAGAAAGTCAAGCAAATATGCCAGTTAGCTCAAAATTTCGACATTGTCTTTATTGACCGCAGTGTCTTCGGCATCATTGCCAAGAAGTTGAAAGAGGACCATTACAAAGGGAGAGTCGTCGTTTTCTTCCATAACGTGGAGGCTTTATATTTTGACGCTAAAATCTCAAAACGCACCCCTTTCAGGAACATCATCATCAAAAGCGCCGACCATAACGATGCCTACTCATGTCGATTCGCCGACAAGGTCATTGCGTTGAACCAAAGAGACGACGACAAACTGTTTGAACGATACCAAAGGCATGCCGACATACTGATTCCCATCGTTTTTCGCGACAAATTCAAGCCTGAGCACCAATGCGAGGCATTTACCAAAGCCAAGCCAGAATGTCTGTTTATCGGCAGTTATTTCGCCCCAAACAACGAAGGACTCCTATGGTTTGTCCGAAATGTTCTTCCGCATGTTGAAATCAGCTTTAAAGTGGTAGGTAAAGGCATGGAGAAAATCAAAGAAGAGGAGCCGATCATGCACGACGTTGAAGTCATTGGTAGCGTACCAGACCTGATGCCTTACATCAACGAAGCGGACATAATGATTCTTCCTATCTTCAAAGGCAGCGGCATGAAAGTCAAGACCTGTGAATCGTTGATGTTCGGAAAGAACATCCTCGGAACCGATGAAGCCTTTGAAGGCTATGATGCTGATTACGACCGCATTGGAGGCAAATGCAACACGGCAGATGATTTCATCAGAAAAATCAATGACTTCATCACCTCTCCTCGACCTAGATTCAACACCTACTCTCGCCAACTTTATTTGGAGAGGTATTCAGAATCGACTCTGTCAGAAAAAATGCGAAAAGTCTTGTTCGACTAGTAGCATTATTTTGGTGCCTTTTGGCGGACAATCTCAAGATTCCTATACTGTCGTACAGGATAGGGACGGCGGCAAGTCTCGCTCTTCTCTGAAGACCAATTCTTCACAGGCGTCATAAAGTCCTTGCCATAGAAACCTGAAAGCCATGAAGCCGCTTTGTCAGGCATATAGAACTGGATGCCAAGGAAATCTTGCCGAGAGAATGTTGTCTTCTCAGCAGTAATGATTTCGCTTGGGAACCCATCCGACTCGTTGGCCTCTTTCCAATCCTTGTATTCGTGCTTATAGGAGACTATGGTCGCGATGGTGTTTTCGTCTTTTTCAAAGAAATAATAAAAGTCTACCGGAACTTTATTGTATTCAAACTGCTCAATCGTTATTCTCCCATCTTCCTTGAAATAGAACTGGCGCTTGAGGACAAAACCGTTCTTTAGCATAATATCTATCAGATTATCAGGCCGTTCAGACTCCATAATACCAATATCAAGATCATAGTCATAAGGGATAAAACCTTTCTCTCGATAGGCACCCAGCAAAAGGCCAAACACGAAAAACGGGGTAATGCCTTCTTTCGTC